>Ga0315900_10004807_pt1 | contig 18851 bp, 16 predicted proteins | sample LakEriMetagenome_FD_203521 | JGI IMG/M metagenome (GOLD analysis project Ga0315900, IMG submission 203521) | Freshwater fungal communities from buoy surface, Lake Erie, Ohio, United States - Buoy 12 MA114 | ecosystem: Environmental > Aquatic > Freshwater > Lake > Lake biofilm | place: USA: Lake...
GCAGCCGCTGGGCGAGCTGGGCTCGACGCGAGGCGCGTGCGGTCACCCGCTCCTCGTAGATCCGGTAGCCCCCCTTGAGTTCGCTCTTGGCCTGATACATCGCGAGGTCGGCCCGGCGCAGCATCTCGACCGGATCGACCTCGCCTGGCACCGCCAGCGCGATGCCGATGCTCGCGCCGACGAAGACATCATGGCCCGAGACCCGCATCGGCAGCGCCAGCGCCGCGAGGAGCTTCGCGGCCACGCTGACCGCTTCGTCGGCACCGCCGGCCACCGTGAGGATCACGGCGAATTCGTCGCCGCCGAGCCGGCATACCGTGTCCGACTTGCGCAGTGTGGTGGTGATTCGACGGGAGACCTCGCGCAGCACGCCATCGCCCAGCGCGTGGCCATGGACGTCGTTGACGCGCTTGAAATCGTCGAGGTCGATGAACATCACCGCGACCTGGGCGCCACCGCGGCGGGCGGCAAGCGAGCGCTCCACTGCCTGCTGGAAATACTGTCGATTGTGCAGATCGGTGACCGGGTCCTGGTGAGCGGCGAGCGACAGGCGCGCCTGCGTGTCGGTCCGCTCGGCGACTTCGCGGGCCAGCGCCCGGTCGCGCTCATGCAGGCGATCGAGCAGCCGGTTGTAGGCCTGCCCGAGCACGCGCGCTTCCCCCGGTCCATCGTCGGGCGCGCGTGCGGGTGCGGCCGAGTCGGTCCCGACGCCAGCCGCAAAGCGCACCAGCCGGGTGATCGGCCGCATCAGCCAGACGAGGGCTGCAGCGCCAGATATGCCGAGCACCACGGCGCTGAGTGCGACGATCGCGGCCAGGCCGTCTCGCGCACCCGCGATCTCGGCGATCAGCGCGGCCAGCGTCAGGGCCATCCCGGCGAGGGCGAGCGCGGCGAGCGCTCGAAGCAGCAGCGCATGCTGCTCGACCCACAGGGCGAGCGACGGTCGGGGCGCGGCGCTCGCGGCGGTCGTCATGCGGGGGCGCAGGCGGCCGAGTTGCGCGCGCAAGGGCTCGAGGGTGCTTCGCATGACCAGCATTCTCGCGGGTGTGCCCGGGCGGCGCTTGGACCAATGTCACAGGCTTCATGCGAAACTCGCCGCCATCCGGTGCGCTGGCGCCGCGACCACCACCCGCGTGAAGGAGTCGGGGCATGAACCAGATCGACCTTGGCGGCCGCAGCGCGGTCATCACCGGCGGAGCCTCCGGTATCGGGCTGGCCATCGCACGGCGGCTGGCGGCCGATGGTGCGCGCGTCACGGTGTGGGATCGCGATGCCGACGGCGCTCGCGCCGCGGCGGCCGCGCTGTCGCTGGTGCCGCAGGGGGAGCATGGCGGGCTGGCGGTCGATGTCACCGATGCCGAGGCGGTGGCCGCCGCCGCCGCGCAGACGCTCGCGCGCACCGGCCGGATCGACATCCTCGTGTGCAGCGCCGGCATCACCGGTCCGAACGCCACCACCTGGGACTACGACCCGGCGGCCTGGCGCCAGGTGATCGATCTCAACCTCAACGGCGTGTTCTACTGCAACCGGGCGGTGGTGCCGGCGATGCTCGCCGCCGACTACGGGCGGATCGTGAACATCGCCTCGATTGCCGGCAAGGACGGCAACCCGAACGCCAGCGCCTACAGCGCCTCGAAGGCAGCCGTCATCGGGCTCACCAAGAGCCTGGGCAAGGAGACCGCCCGCAGCGGTATACGGGTCAACTGCATCACGCCTGCGGCCGTGCGCACCCCGATCTTCGAGCAGATGACCGAGCAGCACATCGCCTTCATGCTCTCGAAGATTCCGATGGGCCGCTTCGGCGGCGTCGAGGAGGTGGCGGCGATGGTCGCGTGGCTGGCATCCGAGGAGTGCTCGTTTTCCACCGGCGCGGTCTTCGACCTGTCGGGCGGGCGCGCGGTCTACTAGCGCAGGCGCGCGGGTCCGGCGCCCCGACGCCGGTGCTACAGCGCCGGCCGGCCGGCCGGGGCCTGGCGAAGCCGCGCTGCCAGGCGCTGGGGTGTGGGTGCGCCTGCGGCCCCGCCCTCGCAGAGGCGATCGAGCACCAGGGCCGGGTGGCGGCCGATGCCATCGCGCCGGTCGATTCGCCGCCACGGGCCGTCTGCCACGATCGACCAGCTTCCGTCCGGGCGTCCGAGCGCCAGAATGCGTCGCTCCTGGGTGTCACAGCGCAGAGCCTCGTAGCTGAGGTTGCGCGCACCGCCGCTGCCCACCACCACCAGCGTGTACCGCACCAGACGCTCGCGGTCGATGGCGAGGCTGTCGGCGTCGATTGCCACGCGCTGGCCCGCGGGCGCGTCCGGGTCGATGTCGATCAGCGCCGAGGCCGACAGCGGGGGTGGGCTCGACGGCATCACAGGGTCCACCGGCGGCACCGGATCGGCGAGTCCGAAGAAGCGTCCCTGCTGTGCCGGGGCGGCGTGGGCGCCGAGCGTCAGCAGCAGCGAGATGGCCCAGAGGCTCGCGCGCCGCGCGAAGGGCCCGCCTGCGCCTCGCCCGCCTCTCATGGCGATGCGCCCGCGTCGCCTGCCTGCCGCGGTCGCGCCGAGGCGGCGCGATCCGGCGTACCGAAGATCAGCCGGCCGAGCTCGTCGAGCGCCTGCCGGTAGACCTCGCGCTTGAACTCGATCACCGACTCGAGGGGGATCCGGAAGTCGTGCCAGCGCCAGGCATCGAACTCCGGCTGCTCGGTGGCGCGCAGGCGCACATCCGTGTCGCGACCGACCATCCGGAGCAGGAACCAGATCTGCTTCTGGCCGCGGTAGTGACCACGCCACTCCCGGCGTACCCACTGCACCGGCACGTCGTAGCGCAGCCACTCGCGGGTGCGGCCGATGATACGCACATGCTCGGGCTGCAGTCCGGTTTCCTCGTGAAGCTCGCGGAACATCGCCTGCTCGGGCGTCTCGCCGCGCTTGATGCCGCCCTGAGGGAACTGCCAGGAATGCTCCCTGACACGCTTGCCCCAGAAGACCTCGTTCTTCTGGTTGACGAGAATGATCCCTACGTTGGGGCGGTAGCCATCTCGGTCCAGCATGGGCCAACCCCTCGATCCCTTAGAATGCGACCGATTATATCGACGGCCTCGACGGTCCCGCCATGAAAGCCTCGCAGTTCCACGTCTCGACGCTGAAGGAAGCGCCCGCCGACGCCGAGATCGTCAGCCACCGTCTGATGACGCGCGCCGGGATGATCCGCAAGCTCGCCGGGGGCATCTACAACTACATGCCGATGGGCCTGCGCGTGATCCGCCGCATCGAGGCGATCATTCGCGAGGAGATGAACCGCGCGGGCGCCATCGAGCTGCTGATGCCGGTGGTGCAGCCCGCCGAGCTCTGGATGGAGTCGGGGCGCTGGGAGCAGTATGGCCCGGAGCTGCTGCGCGTGAAGGACCGCCACCAGCGCGACTTCATCATCCAGCCCACCTCCGAGGAGGTCATCACCGACATCGCCCGGCACGAGATCCGCAGCTATCGGCAGATGCCGAGGAATTTCTATCACATCCAGACGAAGTTCCGCGACGAGCGCCGGCCGCGCTTCGGCATCATGCGCGGCCGCGAGTTCACGATGAAGGACGCCTACTCCTTCGACCGCAGCCGCGAGGCCGCGCTCGCCAGCTATCAGGCGATGTTCGATGCCTACGTGCGCATCTTCGAGCGCATGGGACTGGTCTTTCGGGCGGTTGCCGCCGACACCGGCGCGATCGGTGGTTCGGCGAGCCATGAGTTTCAGGTGATCGCCGACACCGGCGAGGACGCGATCGCCTGGTGCCCCGAGTCGGGCTATGCGGCCAACGTCGAACTCGCCGAGGCCCTGCCGCTGCTGGCCGAGCGCGGGCCGGCCACCGAGACGCTCGCCTGCACGCCCACGCCCGGGGCGGCCCGCTGCGAGGATGTCGCCACGTTGCTCGGGCTGCCGATCGAGCGCACCGTCAAGTCGCTGGTCATCGCGGTCGACCCGACGGCCGACGCCGCCGCAGCCGGCGAACAGGCCCGCGTGACCCTGCTGCTGGTGCGCGGCGACCATGAACTCAACGAGGTGAAGGCCGGCAAGGTCGCAGGCCTGAAGGGTTTCCGTTTCGCCACCGAGGCCGAGATCGTCGAGCACTTCGGTTGCCGCCCCGGCTACCTCGGTCCGATCGGCACTCCCAAGCCAGTGCGGGTGATCGCCGACCGCACGGTTGCGCGGATGAGCGATTTCGTCTGCGGCGCGAACCGCGAAGGCCACCACCACACCGGGGTGAACTGGGCGCGCGATGTCGAGCCGCAGCTCGCCCTTCACGGCATCACCCTCGAGGAGGCCGACCTGCGCAATGTCGTCGCCGGCGACCCCTCGCCTGACGGCGCCGGGCGTCTGGCCATCCAGCGCGGCATCGAGGTCGGCCATGTCTTCTACCTCGGCACCAAGTACTCCCAGGCGCTGAACGCCACCTTCATCGACGACGACGGCCGCAGCAAGATCATCGAGATGGGCTGCTACGGCATCGGCGTCACGCGCCTGCTGGGCGCGGCCATCGAGCAGAACCACGACGAGCGCGGCATCATCTGGCCGCGGCCGATCGCGCCCTTCGAGGTGGTGGTGGTGCCGCTGGGCTACGGCAAGTCGGCGGCGGTGCGCGAAGCGGCCGACGGCATCTACGCGCAGCTCGTGGCCGCCGGCGTCGATGTCGTGCTCGACGACCGCGACGAACGTCCGGGCGTCATGTTCGCCGACTGGGAGCTCATCGGGGTGCCGCTGCGCGTCACCGTCGGCGAGCGCAGCCTGAAGGAAGGCAAGGTGGAGCTGGTCGTGCGGTGCGGGCTCCACACCGAGGCGGTGCCGCTTGCCAGCGCGGTCGACGCGCTGCGCGCGCGGCTCGCGGCCAGCTGAGCCATCGGAGCCCGCGGGCGTGATCGCCAGCCGGCTCGCCGCGTGGCTGGCTGCGCTGCTGATCGGCGTGGCGCCCGCGCTGGCGTGGGCCGGCGCGCAGCGCTACGAGCCGATGTCGGCCGCGGTGCGCGGTGCGCTGTCGGCGATGGTCGCCGCCGACCGCACGCCGCCCGAGCCGGTCTTCGCGAGCCTGCAGGAAAAGGTCGACTGGCTGGCCACCATGTCGGAGCGCCTCCCGCGGCGCTGGAAGCCCGACTACCAGAGCCGCATCGAATTCCTGAAGACCGCCCGCTACGAGGCGCTGCGTGCCGGGCTCGACCCGCAGCTCGTGCTCGCGCTGATCGAGGTCGAGAGCTACTTCCGGCGCTATGCGGTGTCGAGCGCCGGCGCCCGCGGCTACATGCAGGTGATGCCCTTCTGGTCGGACGTGATCGGCGATGGCGATGCGTCGAAGCTCTTCGACATGCGCACCAACCTGCGCTACGGCTGCAGCATCCTTCGTCATTACCTCGATCTCGAGGGCGGCGACCTGTTCCTGGCGCTCGGCCGCTACAACGGCAGCCGCGGCCGCCGGGAGTATCCCGACGCGGTGATGAAGGCCTGGCGCCGCTGGGAGTTCAGGCCGGCGGTGCCGGCGATCGCGCCGGCACGACCGCCATCGTGAGCCGCGAGGTGCACACCGGGCGGCCGTGGCCGTCGTCGATCTCGATCTGCCAGACCTGGGTGCTGCGGCCGATGTGAACCGCGCGGCAGTTGCCGTGCACCCAGCCCTCGCGCATCGCGCGCAGGTGATTGGCATTGATGTCGAGGCCGACGGCCTGCTGGCTGTCGTCGAGGGTGAGCCAGGCCGCGCAGCTGCCCAGGGTCTCGGCCAGCGTGACCGAGGCGCCGCCATGCAGGATGCCCGCCGGCTGCACGGTGCGGCGATCGACCGGCATGCGCGCGCTGAGCGTGCCGTCGCCGATCGCGGTGAACTCGATGCCGAGCAGACCCACGACCGTGTCGCGGTGGATCTCGGCAAGCCGCGCGAGCGTGATGTCGCGGCGGAAGATGCGGGAGGCCGATGGTGGGGAGGAGGGGGCAGTGTTCATCGTGGCGCGTTCGGGGAGGGGTCGGGCAGCACCTTGCCCGGGTTCAGCAGGCCCTGCGGGTCGAGCGCCTGCTTGATCGCGCGCATCAGCGCAATCTCGACCGGCGACTTGTAGTGCAGGTTCTCCTCGCGCTTGAGCTGGCCCAGGCCGTGTTCGGCGGAGATCGAGCCGTGGTGCCGGTCGACCGCGTCGTAGACGATGCGGTTGATCAGCGGCTCGGTCGCCATGAAGGCGTCTTCGTCGGCGCCCGGCGCGGGCGATACGTTGTAGTGCAGGTTGCCATCGCCGAGGTGGCCGAAGACCACCATGCGCACCCCGGGTGCGGCGCGCGCGATCTCGGCGCCGGTCTGCTCGACGTAATCGGCGATCGAGGAGATCGGCACGCCGATGTCGTGCTTGATGTTGCGGCCTTCCATCGCCTGCGCCAGCGGGATGTTCTCGCGCAGCGCCCAGAAGGCGCGCGACTGCGCGATCGAGGCGGCCACCGCGGCGTCGGTCACCAGCCCCGCCTCGAGGGCCTCGGCCATCAGCGCCTCGAAGAGAGCCTGCGCATGGGCCTCGCCTTCAGCATCCGAGGATTCGAGCAGGACGTAGTAGGGCGAACCCGCAGCCAGAGGCCGGCGCGCCTGTGGAAAGTGGCAGTCGACCAGCGAGAGGCAGAACTCGCTGATCAGTTCGAAGGCGGTGAGCGAGGCCGCCAGCCGGCGCTTGGCGAGGTCGAGCAGTGCGACCGCGGCCTGCACCGAGGGCACGGCTGCGAAGGCGGTGAGTTGTGCGGCCGGCAGCGGGAACAGCTTGAGGGTGGCCGCGGTGATGATCCCCAGCGTGCCTTCGGCGCCGATGAACAGATCACGAAGGTCGTAGCCGGTGTTGTCCTTGCGCAGGCCACGCAGACCGTGCCAGATCTCGCCCTGGGCGGTCACCACCTCCAGGCCGAGGCACAGCTCGCGCGCATTGCCGTAGCGCAACACCTGCACGCCGCCGGCGTTGGTGGCGAGGTTGCCGCCGATGGTGCAGGAGCCCTCGGCTGCGAGCGACAGCGGGAACAGGCGTCCGGCTTCGCGGGCGGTGCGCTGCAGGTCGGCGAGCACGCAGCCCGCCTCGGCGGTGAGGGTGTCGTTGGCGGTGTCGATCGCGCGCACCCGGTTCATGCGGGCGAGCGACAACACCAGCGCGCGACCGGAGTCATCGGGGGTGCCGCCACCAACCAGGCCGGTGTTGCCGCCCTGCGGCACGATCGGGATGCCGGCTTGCGCACAGTGGCGAACCAGCGCCGCCACCGCCTCGGTGCTGCGCGGCTGGGCGACGGCGAGCGCGCGCCCGCGGTAACGCTTGCGCCAGTCGATGACGAAGGCTTCGGCGGCTGCGGCATCCTCGACGATGCCGGCATCGTCGGGCCAGGCGGACAGCGGCAGTCTGCTGTTCATGCGGATCTCCCGGGAAGGCCGCCGTCAGGGCGGATCCTTGAAGCGGCCGCCGGCGGCATTGGCCATGTAGACGACGGCGCGCTCGACCTCGATGGCACTGAGCGAGGGATCGCCGCCCTTGGGCGGCATCTGGCGGATGCCCTTGACCGCGGTGCGCACCAGCGAGCGCTGGCCCTCGGCGATCAGCGGGCGCCAGGCGGCGGTGTCGCCGAGCTTCGGGGCCTTGAGCACCCCGGTGGTGTGGCAAGCGGCGCATACCGCCTCATAGACCGTACGGCCATCGCGCCCGCCCGATGGGGCGGCTGCCTTGGCCGGCTGCGCGAGCGCAGGCAAGGGCGCGAGCAGTACCGCCGTCGCAATGAACGCCGTCGCGACGCGGCGATGCTGCCGCGCCACGCGGCAGGGCCATGCCGATGCCGAGGCGTTCATCGCATGCCGGGGAGCATGCCCTTCATGCCCCGCATCATCTTGGCCAGCCCGCCTTTCTGCATCTTCTTCATCATGGTCTGCATCTGGTCGAACTGGGCGAGCATCCGGTTGACTTCCTGCACCGGCACCCCGGCGCCGGTGGCAATGCGCCGCTTGCGGCTTGCCTTGATCAGTTCGGGCTTGCTGCGCTCGGCCGGCGTCATCGCGTGGATGATGCCCTGCATGCGGCGCATGTCGCGCTCGGCCCGGCCGAGGTCGGCCTGGCCGGCGGCGGCCTGCATCTGCGCCGGCAGCTTGTCGAGCAGTGACGACAGGCCGCCCATCTTCTTCATCTGGCCAAGCTGCACCAGAAAATCGTTGAGGTCGAAACGGTTGCCCGACTTGAGCTTGGCCGCGAGTTCTTCGGCGGCGCCCTGGTCGACCGCCTTGCGGGCTTCCTCGACCAGCGACACGATGTCGCCCATGCCGAGGATCCGGTTGGCCATGCGCTCCGGGTGAAAGCCCTCGAGGCCGCCGAGCTTCTCGCCGACACCCACGAACTTGATCGGCTTGCCGGTGACCGCCTTGACCGACAGGGCTGCGCCGCCGCGCGAGTCGCCGTCGAGCTTGGTGAGCACCACGCCGGTCAGCGGCAGCGCCTGCCCGAAGGCGCGCGCGGTGTTGACCGCGTCCTGGCCCTGCATCGCATCGACCACGAACAGCGTCTCGGCGGGCACGAGCGCGGTGTGGAGCTCGCGAATCTCGTCCATCAGTCGTTCGTCGATCGCCAGCCGCCCGGCGGTGTCGACGATCAGGACATCGTGGTAGTGCGTTCGGCCCCACTGGACCGCGGCGCGTGCGATGTCCACCGGCTGCTGATCCGGGGTGCTCGGAAAGAAGTCGGCGCCGGCCTGGCCGGCCACCGTGCGCAGCTGCTCGATGGCGGCGGGACGATAGACGTCGCACGAGACCACCAGCACCTTCTTGCGCGCGGTTTCCCGCAACCACTTCGCGAGCTTGCCGACCGTGGTGGTCTTGCCCGCGCCCTGCAGGCCGGCCATCAGGATGACCGCTGGCGGCTGTCGGGCGAGGTCGAGTTCGGCCGAGGCGCCGCCCATGAGCTCGGTCAGCTCGCGGTGCACCACGCCAACGAGTGCCTGCCCCGGGGTCAGGCTGCCCATGACCTCCTGACCGAGGGCCTTGTCACGGATGCGCGCGATGAGGTCGCGCACCACCGGCAGCGCGACATCGGCCTCGAGCAGCGCGATGCGGATCTCGCGCAGCATCTCCTGGGTGTTGGCCTCGGTGAGCCGGGCCTCGCCACGCAGGGTCTTGACGACGCGGGCAAGCCGCTGGGAGAGATTGTCGAGCATGGCCTTGGAGTAAACTGGCTCGCTTCCCACCGGTGCGCAGCCCGATGTCGATTCTACTGGTTATCGCCAGCGTGCTCACGGCCGCGCTCTACCTGCCGGCGTGGCTTGCCGCGTTGCGTGGCGCGCAGCCGCGCGCCGACGGCGACGGCGACGGCGACGGCATCGCGCCGGCGCGCGCGTCCGGGCAGGGCGCGGCGCTCCCGGCGTCGGCACTGCTCGGTGGGGGCATGCTTGCCCATGCGCTGGGCGTCGTGGCCGCCGTGCAGACCGGCGAGGGTTTCAGCGTCGGTTTTGCGCATGTGCTCTCGGCGAGTCTGCTGGTCGGGGTGGTGCTGCTCTGGATCGAGGGCCGGTCCGTGCGCGTGCAGGCCTTGCGCATCCCGCTGCTGCCGGCCGCCGCCGTCGCCTGTGCGCTGCCACTCGCCTTTCCGGGGGCCGACTTCCCGCTGGATGGCAGCCGACCGCTCTTCGTGCCGCACCTGCTCGCCGGCACGCTCGCCTACGGCGTGCTGATGCTGGCGGCGCTCGATGCCCTTCTGATGGCGGCGGCCGAGCGCGCCCTGCACGCCGGCGGCGGGGCCGGGCGATCGCTTTTCGGGCGTTGGGTCGACGATCTGCCGCCCCTGCTGGCGCTCGAGCGAATCCTGTTCCGCCTCATCCTGATCGGCTTTGCGCTGCTCACGCTGACGGTGCTGTCCGGCGTGCTCTTTGCCGAGGCCACCTTCGGCCGGCCGTTCCGGCTCGAGCACAAGACCGTCTTCGCGCTCGCCGCCTGGGTGCTTTTCGGGGTGTTGCTGGCCGGTCGACGCCTGCGGGGCTGGCGCGGGCGTACCGCGTTGCGCCTGACCACGGCAGGGTTTGCGGTTCTGCTGCTCGCCTATGTGGGCAGCCGCTTCGTGCTCGAGGTGGTGCTGCAGCGCCCCTGAGGGTCGCAGCGCCGTCGCCCGCCAGGTCGCCATGGGCAAGATACTCTTCTGGATCGGTCTGATCATCGTGATCGTCGCGGGCTTTCGCCTCGTCGCGATCCTTCAGCGCCGGCAGCGCGCGGCCGAAGCGGCGCGCGAGCGCCGCGACGAGGCCTCGCAAGACACGCCCGACCGCGCGCGCGCGGTGGCGAGCGAGGCGATGCAGCGCTGTGCCCACTGCGGCGTGCATGCGCCCGCCTCCGAAATGATCGTCGCGGGCGGGCGCCATTACTGCTGCCCGGAACATCGCGATGCCGACCGCTGAGGCCGCGACCCCCGTGGTCGAGTCGGGCGGGCGTCAGGCGGGCCTGTTCCCGCCGCCGCAGCGCTCGCACTGGACCTCGCTTCGCTTCCTCGGGCTGGCGCGGGTCGCCATGGTCGCCGTGCTGATCATGTTCGTCGGGCTCTCCGAAGGCGACTCGGCGCAGCTCGACGACCGCAGCCGCGCCCGGTTCGTGCCGCTGGCCGTGGTGTATTTCGGGCTGGCGGTGGGCTTCCTGGTGGCGGCAAGGCGGTTGCGGCCGTGGTTCTACCCGCAGCTCGGCGCGCAGGTGGCGGTCGATCTCGCGGTACTGATCGCCCTGATGCAGATTGCCGGTGGCGTGCGCAGCGGTCTCGGGGTGCTGGTGGTCAGCGCCATTGCTGGCGCGTCGGTGCTGTGCACTCCGCGGCTGGCGGCGTCGTTCGGTGCGATCGCCGCGCTGGCCATGCTGGCGTCCGAGGTGGCGCGGGGCATGGCCGGTGATGGCCTCGATGGTGCGAGCCTCGGGCAGATCGGGCTCACCGGCGTGGCCTGTCTGGCGCTCGGCACGGGCATCGGCTGGCTGGCCACCCGGCTCAACGCCCAGGAGCAGCTGGCCCGTCGTCGCGGGGAGGATCTGCAGGCCCAGTTCGCGATCACCAGCCTCGTCGTGTCGGAGTTGCGCCAGGGCGTGATCGTGCTCGACGGGGCGGGGCGGGCGCGCACGATGAACCCGGCCGCCGGCCGGCTGCTCGCGGGCGACGGGGATGGCAGCCGGCTCGCCTGGCTGGTCGCACGCGTGAGCGACACGGCGCCGGGCGTCGAGATCGACATCGACATGGCGGGTCCGCCCGATGCGGGCGAGGTAGCGGCGGCGGGCGGCGGGCCGTTGCGCCTGCGGGTGCGCCGGCTGATGCCCGAGGCCATCGCGCCGGATGCCGCGGCGGCCGCGGTCCTGGTGCTCGAGGATCTGCGCGAGGTCGAGGATCGCGCCCAGCAGCTCAAGCTTGCCTCGATGGGTCGCCTGTCGGCCTCGATCGCGCACGAGATCCGCAATCCGCTGGCCGCGATCCGGCATGCGAACGGGCTGCTCGCCGAGCGTCTCTCCGCCCCGCTCGAGATGCGGCTGTCGCGGATTGTCGAAGACAATTCGGTGCGTATCGACCGCATCGTCGAGGATGTGCTGGCGATCGCCCGTCGTGAACGTCGTGAGCCGGAGCGCCTGAATGCCGCCGAATTCCTGCCGTCGGTGGTGGGCGAGCTCGAAGCGACCGGCCAGCTCGCCGTGGGCCGGGTGACGGTGCAGGTCGATGCCACCGATCCGATCGTCTTCGACGCGCATCCGCTGCGACAGGTGCTGCTCAACCTGCTGAGCAACGCCATGCGCTACGCTTCGAGCGCGGCAGGCGCCATCCAGCTGGCGTGGCGCCGTGGTGCCGACGACCGCCTGGAGCTGATCGTCGCCGACGACGGGCCCGGTCCGGCGCCCGCCCTTCGCGAGCATATGTTCGAGCCTTTCTTCACCTCCGAGGCGCGCGGCAGCGGCCTGGGCCTCTTCCTCGCGCGCGAACTCTGCGACGCCAACGGCGCATCGCTGCGCCACGAACTCCGTGAGCGCGAGGCCCCGCGGCGCAGCGTCTTCGTGATCCGGCCCGCCCGATGAGCGCCGACGATCATCTTCTCGCCCGCTCCGGCGCGCGCGTGCCGAAGGTGCTCGTCGTCGACGACGAGGCCGATCTGCGTGAACTGCTCGAGCTCACGCTGGTGGGCATGGGTCTCGATGTCGATGTCGCGGGCTCGCTCGACGAGGCTCGCCGGTTCCTGGCGCGGGGGCGCGACTACGCCCTGTGTCTCACCGACATGCGGCTGCCCGATGGCGAGGGGCTCGAGCTGGTGACTGCCCTCGCGCGCGAGCACCCTGGCACGGCGGTGGCGGTCATCACCGCCTTCGGCAGTGCCGAGAATGCCGTCGCGGCCCTGAAGGCGGGAGCCTTCGACTACCTCGCCAAGCCGCTGGCGCTCGATGCGCTACGCAACCTGGTGCGCGCCGCGCTGCAGGCGCCCGAGGCCTCTGGTGGCGAGCGCCAGCCCGATGACCCGACGAGTGCGCTGGTGGGGGTTTCCCCGGCGATCGCCACCGTGCGAGACCAGATCCGGCGTCTGGCTCGCAGCATGGCGCCGGTCGCGATCACCGGCGAGTCGGGCTCCGGCAAGGAGCTCGCCGCCCGTCTGGTGCATGCCTGCGGAGCCCGCGCCAGCCGGCCCTTCGTCGCGGTCAACTGTGGCGCCATTCCCGAGGCCTTGATGGAGTCGGAGTTCTTCGGCCACCGCCGGGGCGCGTTTTCGGGCGCCGACCAGGAGCGCGAGGGCCTCTTCCAGGCTGCCAGCGGCGGTACCCTGTTCCTCGACGAAGTGGCCGACCTGCCGCTCAACATGCAGGTCAAGCTGTTGCGCGCGATCCAGGAAAAGCGGGTGCGCAAGCTCGGCGCCAATGCCGAGGAGCCGGTCGATGTGCGGATCATCAGCGCCACGCACCAGGATCTCGTGCGGTGCGTGACCGACGGACGCTTCCGTCAGGATCTCTTCTATCGCCTCAATGTCATCGAGCTGAAGCTGCCGGCGCTGCGCGAGCGCCCCGAAGATCTTCCGCAGCTGGCCGAAGCGATCCTCGCGAGGGTGGCCGAGCGCGCCGGTCTGGAGGAGCCTCCGCGGCTGTCCTCGGTCACCGTGCGCTATCTGCAGAGCTACGCCTTTCCAGGCAATGTCCGCGAGCTCGAGAATCTGCTCGAGCGGGCGCTGGCCTACAGCAACGGCGAGGTGATCAACGTCGAGGATCTCGGACTGCGCCCTGGCGCGCCGCCCGAGCCGCGCGAGGGCGCGGTGCAGCCCGGACTGTTCGACGCTGCGCCGCCGGGCGTTGCCATGCCACCGGCCGACACCACACCGGTGTCTTCCCCCGCCGTGCCGGCGGACGCTGCCCTTGCGCCGGTGCCGGTCGGCCCCACGCCTGCGGCTGCTCCTCGGGATCGCGAGGAGGGCGGGCTTCGGGCTTCCGACGGGTCGTCAGCCGTCGCGGCATGCGACGCCGATGGCGTGCCGGCGTCGCTGCCCGAGTATCTCGACCAGGTCGAGCGCGAGGTCATCCTGCGCGCGCTCGTCCTGACCGGGAACAACCGCACGGCCGCTGCCCGGCGCCTGGGCGTCACCTTCCGGGCGCTGCGCCATCGGATGCAGCGGCTGGGTCTGTCGTGAGCGCTGGCGGTGGCCTTGCCTGGGCCGACGACCCCGGTGGCTGGATCGCCGGTGCGCGCTGGCTGGACTCGCCACACCATGACGAACGCCCTGCCGGAGCGGCGATCGAGCTGCTCGTCATCCATCACATCAGCCTGCCGCCGGGGCGCTTTTCGGGTGACGCGATCGCGCGGCTGTTCACCGGCACGCTCGACACCTCGGCGCATCCCTTCTTCGCGCAGCTCGCCGGAATCCGGGTGTCGGCTCACTTCCTGATCCGCCGGCGCGGCGAGCTGCTGCAGTTCGTGGCGACCGCGCACCGGGCCTGGCACGCCGGAGTCTCGCGCTTTGCCGGGCGCGAGCGCTGCAATGACTTCTCGATCGGTGTCGAACTCGAAGGCGATGGCGAGCATCCTTTCACCGGCGCGCAATACCGGCGGCTCGCGCAGCTCACCAGGCTGCTCGCCGCGCGTCACCCGCTGCGCTGGCTGGCCGGCCACAGTGACATCGCCCCTGGCCGCAAGCAGGATCCCGGTCCGTTTTTCGAGTGGTCGCGTTTCGAGGCCTCGGTGGGTGAGGCGGGGCTCCGGCGCAACGGCTGAGGCTGTGGTCGGCCTCGCGCGTGCTTGCGCTGCCAGGGTCTCGACCACTAGAATTAGGGCCTTCGACCTGCCCACACGCTAGATCTAGTGGTCGAAGGCGGCCCCGACGCACGCGGCCACGGTCCTTGGCGCGCCGTCCCGTCCGGACAGCAAACCGGGGAGAAAACCGCAGGTGCCTGGGTCCGGGCCCCGAAAACCACACATCCGGGGGTTGCCGCTGCGGCTCCCGCGCACCATCCAACGAGCCAGTTTCCGGAGAACGTTCATGCAATGGGTAGGTGAGAGCACCCCTGTCCCCGCCATTCAGCCGATGCCCGCCTGGGGTGGTCTTCCTGCCGATGAGGCTGCCGCGCAGGCAGCCCTTTTCGCCGATTTCAAGGTCATCCGCCGAAACGGGTCGGTCGTGGCTTTCGAGCCCGGCAAGATCTCGGTCGCGATGACCAAGGCATTCCTTGCGGTCAACGGCGGCCAGAGCGCCGCGTCGGCACGCGTGCGCGAACTGGTCGATCAGCTCACCGGCTCGGTCATCGGGGCGCTGGTGCGTGGCAAGTCCGGCGGCGCGATCTTCCACATCGAAGACATCCAGGATCATGTCGAGCTCGCGCTGATGCGCTCGGGCGAGCATGAGGTCGCGCGGGCCTACGTGCTCTACCGCGAGCGGCGCGCCCAGGAGCGGGCCGCCCGGCAGCAGGCCGAGGCGCAGGCTCGGCCGGCCCTGCGGGTCGTTGATGGCGGCATCAGTCGCCCGCTCGACGAGGCGGCACTGCGCGCCCTCGTCGTGTCGGCCTGCGAAGGCCTCCAGGACTACACCAGCGCCGACGCCATCCTCGCCGACACCGTCAAGAATCTCTACGACGGTGTCCCGCTCGACGAGGTCTACAAGTCGGTCATCCTGTCGGCGCGCGCCCTGATCGAGAAAGATCCGGCCTACAGCCAGGTCACCGCGCGCCTGCTGCTGCACACCGTGCGCCGCGAGGTGCTCGGCGAAGAGGTGTCGCAGGCGGCGATGGCCGAGTGCTACGCCGAGTACTTCCCGGCTTTCGTGCGGCGCGGCATCGAGGCCGGCCTGCTCGACGCGCAGCTCGGCAATTTCGATCTGGTGCGGCTCGGCGCCGCGCTGCGCGCCGACCGTGATCTGCGCTTCGGCTATCTCGGGCTGCAAACCCTCTACGACCGCTATTTCCTGCATGTCGACGAGGTACGCATCGAGCTGCCCCAGGCCTTCTTCATGCGGGTGGCGATGGGGCTTTCGCTCAACGAGATCGACCGCGAGGCGCGTGCGATCGAGTTCTACGAGCTGCTCTCCACCTTCGACTTCATGAGCTCGACGCCCACGCTCTTCAATTCGGGCACCCAGCGTTCGCAGCTCTCGTCGTGCTACCTCACCACCGTTTCCGACGACCTCGACGGCATCTACGAGGCCATCAAGGAGAACGCGTTGCTCGCCAAGTACGCAGGCGGGCTTGGCAACGACTGGACCCCGGTGCGCGCGCTGGGCAGCCACATTCGCGGCACCAACGGCAAGAGCCAGGGCGTGGTGCCCTTCCTGAAGGTCGTCAACGACACCGCGGTTGCGGTCAATCAGGGCGGCAAGCGAAAGGGCGCGGTCTGTGCCTACCTCGAGACCTGGCATCTCGACATCGAGGAGTTTCTCGATCTGCGCAAGAACACCGGCGACGATCGCCGCCGCACCCACGACATGAACACGGCGAACTGGATTCCCGATCTGTTCATGAAGCGCGTGCTCGAGGGCGCCGACTGGACCCTGTTCTCACCCGCTGATTGCCCCGATCTGCACGACAAGGTCGGCCGCGCCTTCGAGGAGGCCTACACCCGCTACGAGCAGAAGGCCGCCAACGGCGAACTGCGGCTCTTCAAGAAGGTGCCGGCGGTGCAGTTGTGGCGGCGCATGCTCAGCATGCTCTTCGAGACCGGACACCCCTGGCTCACCTTCAAGGATCCCTGCAACCTGCGCAGCCCGCAGCAGCACGTCGGCGTGGTGCACAGCTCCAACCTGTGCACCGAGATCACCCTGAACACCGGGCCCAGCGAGATCGCGGTCTGCAACCTCGGTTCGGTCAATCTGGTCGCCCACATGACCGAGGTCACGGGTGCCGACGGTGTCGTGCGGCAGGTGCTCGATCACGACAAGCTCGCGCGCACCGTGCGCACCGCGATGCGCATGCTCGACAACGTGATCGACATCAACTATTACGCGGTCGGCAAGGCGCGCACCAGCAACCTGAAGCATCGCCCTGTGGGCCTGGGCATCATGGGTTTCCAGGATTGCCTGCATCTCATGCGGATTCCTTTCGCCAGCGCCGAGGCGGTCGAGTTCGCCGACCGGTCGATGGAGGCGGTCTGCTACCACGCCTACTGGGCCTCCACCGAACTCGCCGAAGAGCGTGGCCGCTACTCCAGTTTCAAGGGCTCCCTCTGGGATCTCGGCATCCTGCCCAAGGATTCCCTCGACCTGCTCGAGCAGGAGCGAGGCGGCTACGTCGAGGTCGATCGCTCCGAGACCCTCGACTGGGGCGCGCTGCGCCAGCGCATCGCCACCTTCGGCATGCGCAACTCCAACTGCGTGGCGGTGGCACCCACGGCCACCATCTCCAACATCATCGGCGTGTCGGCCTGCATCGAGCCCACCTTCCAGAACCTCTACGTGAAGTCGAATCTTTCGGGCGAGTTCACGGTGGTCAACGACTATCTGGTGCGCGACCTCAAGCGGCTCGGCCTCTGGGACGAGGTCATGATCGCCGACCTCAAGTACTACGACGGGTCGCTTTCGCGCATCGATCGCATTCCTCCGGAACTGCGCGCCATCTACGCGACCGCCTTCGAGATCGACCCGATGTGGCTGGTCGAGGCGGCATCGCGGCGCCAGAAATGGATCGATCAGGCGCAGTCGCTCAACATCTACATGGCGGGCGCCTCGGGCAAGCGCCTGCATGACACCTACTCGCTCGCGTGGCTGCGCGGGCTCAAGACCACCTATTACCTGCGCACCCTCGGGGCCACCGCCGCCGAGAAATCCACCTCCAACCGGATCGGCCAGCTCAACGCGGTGGCCGCCGACGGCCAGGCGGGAGGCTTCAGTTACGGGGCTGCGTCCGCCGCCGCGGTATCGTCTGCCGACGAGGCGCCGAAGTTCTGTGCGATCGATGATCCCGACTGCGAGGCCTGCCAGTGAGCAGGTCCGCCCTGGGGGCCTGCTCGGGCTCCCCCACCCTGATGATTTCGATGTGAGACCGCCGATGCTTTCCTGGGAAGACACGCCAGCCGCAAGACCCTCCCGCGGGCCTGTTCCGCGGGCTCCGATGATGGGAGGTCTGCCCCCGGTGGCTGCGCCGACGATGACCGCACCAGCGGTGAGCGAGCCCAGGCCCGCCGAGCGCGAGGCTCGTTCGGCGAGCGACGAGCGCCGGGTGCGCGTCGAGGACAAGCGCGTGATCAACGGCGCCTCCGACGTCAATCAGCTCGTGCCCTTCAAGTACAAATGGGCCTGGGACAAGTACCTCGCCACCTGCGCCAACCACTGGATGCCGCAGGAAATCAACATGAGCCGCGACATCGCGCTCTGGAAGGATCCCAACGGACTGACCGAGGATGAGCGCCGTCTCGTTCGGCGCAACCTCGGCTTCTTCGTGACCGCCGATTCCCTGGCCGCCAACAACATCGTGCTGGGCACCTACCGGCACATCACCGCACCGGAGTGCCGCCAGTTCCTGCTGCGTCAGGCCTTCGAGGAAGCCATCCATACCCACGCCTACCAGTACATCGTCGAGTCGCTCGGACTCGACGAGGGCGAGATCTTCAATGCCTATCACGAGGTCAAGTCGATCCGCGACAAGGACGAGTTCCTCATCCCCTTCATCGATACGCTGACCAACCCGGATTTCGTCACCGGCACTGCCGAGGCGGATCAGAAGCTGCTGCGCTCGCTGATCGTGTTCGCGTGCCTGATGGAAGGCCTGTTCTTCTACGTGGGTTTCGTGCAGATCCTCGCGCTCGGCCGTCAGAACAAGATGACCGGAGCCGCCGAGCAGTACCAGTACATCCTGCGCGACGAGTCGATGCACTGCAATTTCGGCATCGATCTCATCAACACCATCAAGCTCGAGAATCCCCATCTCTGGACGCCGGCTTTTCGCGCCGAGATTCGCGAACTCTTCAACCGGGCTGTCGAGCTCGAATACGCCTACGCCGAAGACACCATGCCGCGCGGCGTGCTCGGCCTGAATGCCTCGATGTTCAAGTCCTATCTGCGTTTCATCGCCAATCGCCGCGCGCAGCAGATCGGTCTCGATCCGCTTTTCCCGCAGGAGGAGAATCCCTTCCCCTGGATGAGCGAGATGATCGATCTCAAGAAGGAGCGGAACTTCTTCGAGACGCGTGTCATCGAGTACCAGACCGGCGGTGCGCTGAGCTGGGATTGAGGATTCATTAGCGCAAGCGGCCCGTGCCCGGAGGGGGAGGGCTTGTGCCGATGAATGGTTCGTGCCGGTCGGGCGCTCAGGGTGCCCGGGCACGGGTCTCCGTGTTCGCTTCATCAACCTGAGGAGTGCTCTCGATGGCTACCGCCACCAAAGCCGCTGCCAAGAAACCCGCCGCTGTGAAGGCCGCGGCGAAAAAACCGGCCGA
>Ga0315900_10004808_pt1 | contig 18849 bp, 14 predicted proteins | sample LakEriMetagenome_FD_203521 | JGI IMG/M metagenome (GOLD analysis project Ga0315900, IMG submission 203521) | Freshwater fungal communities from buoy surface, Lake Erie, Ohio, United States - Buoy 12 MA114 | ecosystem: Environmental > Aquatic > Freshwater > Lake > Lake biofilm | place: USA: Lake...
ATGCCATCACAACATGACTAACGGTGCAATTCTTCGAGAAAGCTATAGCCCGCAAGACATCTAACAAATTCTGAGCACGCTCCCAAGCATCCCCGCGATAAATGTCGTACGTGAGCCTTTTGTCATTGGGGTTGAACTGATGGTTCCGTTCGAAATGACCCGCCAATAGCCCTTTCATGTAAACCCAATAGCATACCAATCTTATGTTGCGATTCTCAACAATCGGCAGCAACTCCCGGAACGCATGTTGCTGAAGCATGTTGAACGGAATTTGAATAGCCGAGGTTTGACAATGTGCCATGAACTCGATTGATTGTGGACCATTGACGTTACACACCCCTGCGAATCTAGCCCAACCCCGATTGACAATTTCTTGGATGGCACTTGCCGATTCTGATAGAGATATCTGAGGGTCGGGAGAGTGTAGATACATGAGATCGACATAATCCGTATCTAATCGACGCAAACATTCCTGCGCATGCTTGAAAAGAGTTGCGGGGCGTCCGTCCACAACTCGCTCTCTGCGTTCGTTCCAGGATTGGCCTACTTTGTGAGCGATCTTTACGGTCGATCTTCTTCCTCGCAACGCCTTTGCGATAACTCGGTCGCTTCGTCCGTCGTAACCATAGGAGTAAGCGGTATCAAAGAAATCAATGCCACAGTCGATCGCTTCCTGTATCGTCGCCACCGAATTCTCGTCCGTTACATTCAGGGAAGTTATACCTGCTATCGGCCAGCATCCTAAAGAAACACGACTAACATCGCATTCAGGCTTTCCGATCCAAGTTCGGTGATGAACGGTATCCATGAATCAACCTGACTGCCCTTCTTCGAGGGTCGGAACCGCGATCTCTGCGACGATACCATCCAACACCGTGTCACTCGTAAGTTTTCTCAATCGACTTTCAGGACGTAGAATCAATCGATGCGCCATCACAGGGGCAATGATCTTTTTTACATCGTCCGGTTGGACATAGCTTCGTCCTCGAATAGCTGCCATCGCTTGGGAGGCCCGGAACAATGCAATCGTCGCCCGCGGCCCACCCCCGAGTGCCAAATCCGAATGGGACCGTGTCTCATGAACAATCTGCAACATATACTGCTTGACTTTGACGTCGACATACACAGCTCGAACCTGTTGTTGCGCGACAACGATCTCTTCCGTGCTAACCACTGGCGTCAACGAATGAATAGGGTGTTCTCGTTCCAGCAGTTGCAGCATTCGCATTTCATCTTCCATCGACGGGTAACCAAGAGAGAACTTCATGAAGAATCGGTCCAACTGGGCCTCCGGTAATGGAAATGTTCCCTCATGATCGATCGGGTTTTGGGTTGCGATCACCAAGAATGGCATTGGTAGTTTGTGAGTGACTCCGTCGATGCTTGCATTCGCCTCTGCCATCGCTTCTAACAACGAAGATTGCGCGCGAGGTGTCGTTCGATTGATCTCATCTGCCAACAGTATGTTGGTGAAAAGCGGCCCTTCCCGAAACTCAAAGTCACCGGTCTTCTGATTGAAGATGGATGCGCCTGTAATGTCACTGGGTAGCAGATCGGGTGTGCATTGCACTCGCTTAAATCGACATCCCACGCTTGCGGCCAAAGCGCGAGCAAGCATCGTTTTTGCAACCCCAGGCACATCTTCCAAAAGAATGTGGCCTCCCGAAAACCAAGATACAAGCGAAAGAACAAGCTGTTTTCGTTTGCCAACGATTGCTTTTTCTACGTTCGCAATGATCTTCTTGGAACACTCGTGAACTAGTTGAGTCATGATTTCGATAGAACGATCCCGGGGATACTGGAACAGAACGACTCTAAAGTAGATGACAACAGCTAGAACTTCCAGCGGAATTCGGCTCTCGTACCGTAAATGTCCGGAGCATCATCCAACCAACCATTGATAAAGTCGACTCGCCACAGGCTTCGGTTATTGATCGCGCGCTGATATCGCGACCCAATCGCATATTGCGGGCCAGCAATTCCGCTGATCGCAGGGTCGCCGTACGTATCTAGCGCAGCAAATTCCGCGATAAACTGGCTTCTGAAATCGGCCCCCAGCCTATTGATCCCAACAGCTCCGCCGTACGAGTTGGCTCCAGTTGCAGCCAGGGTTGGGTACCCCGTCAGTCCATCTGCCTCGTAGTTGATCCCCGTATTGCGAAGAATATCACCTGAGTTTCCTGCTCTCGCCACACTCTGAGGTCTTCCATTGCCCAGGAAAACGTTGCAATAAGGGACAAAGGTACTGGGCTGGGATGTAATGAGACTATTCTCGACGACCAGCAATCCGCCATCTGCAGAGCGATCTGCGATAGGTCCACGCTGCCCTGCATTTCCAATCAATCGAACCGTATTCGAAATGCGACCAAGATAACGTCGTGTGTATGCGATTGCTGCATTGTGATACGACCGACCGACGCTATCCAAATCATCCAAATAGGCGTAATCCATTTCAATGTAGCCGCTGTATGCTTCAACGAACCATGCAGTTCCAAAAACAGCAGCCGCGCTATTGTCGTTCTGGAACGCAGGACTCGTCACTTGATTGAAGCCAGCAAAGAATGTTGCTTCGTAGTTGGACCAGTTTAACTCCCTCGAATTTCTCCATGGCGAGCCGACTGCAAATCCCAGAATCGCGTCCTCCATCCAGATGCCGTTCTGATACAACAATGGAACCAATCCGCATGTAAACGGGAGGTCAAATGGTGCATCCGTTCCGCGGAATCCACCAGTGATAGCCCCCAAGTCCCCTTCAAAAAATGCGGTATCCAATTGAAAGTCTAGTTCCTCCTCGAACTCAACAGGGGCGTTGCCAAAGTCAAGCCGAGTAAATCTACCGTTGTGGTCTAACGGTCCGGTAAACATATGAAACCGTTCCGTTCCCGTCAGCCTTAAATCCATGTCGAGATTCAAGCGATGGGCCCAATTGCGTACGTCTTGCCCATTGACGCGATGGATACCTACACCTGTTCGGTAATCCCCATAGACCAAGAACGACGGAGTTAGGAGATTGGCGTCGCTAAAGACCGGTATGCCTGGATCATACATACCGCCCGTATAAAAGGGACGCCACCATTCGACCCAAGGGCGCTGAGTATCCACGAGCGACTTTCCAAAGTATGTTTCAATCTCTCGGCATGGATTAAGTGGCTGTGGACACTGAGGTATGGGCGCAAAGTCGGCAGGTCGATAGGGAACCTCTTCAATACAGTTTCCCAATGCAGGTTGAGGAACAGAGGAATACGGAAATTCCTTGGCGAGTTCATATTGTCTGCAGCGGTTGCCTAAGCGCTCAGGAAGCGTTGAAATCGGAGCAAGCGTCGGGCGATTTTCGACAATGGGATTGGAGGCATGGAGACCGGCATAGAATGCTGGATTTGCGGCAAAGATCATGGGTTGGTCTATCGCCGTACCGGTAAGAAAAGCACCTTGCCCTGAGGGATTGTAGGTCGATTCATCTCCTCGTACGGGCTGCGTCAAAAGCAAATCATTCTCGCTCTCCACTTGGGGAGAGCGAGGCTGAATAAACTCCGTTGAGATGCTAGATTGCTTACGCCGCGGGGGGGGTGGCAATAGAAATACTTGATCATAAGGAGAAGGGGTACCCACCAAGGGATTTTTTTCGTTGGGGGCTTGCAACCGCGCTGGTTCGAGAAGATCTTGGCCGGATAATTGGACGTCTATCGCTTCGTCGCTTTGAACCTTGACAAGGCGAGCGGTCGTTTTGGGCTGAAGGATTTTTTGCTGAATTGCAGAAGTCCTCGCGTGGCGATTCGTTGGCTGCTTAATGTAAGTTGGCTGCTTAATGTAAAGGGTGGTAGGTGAATCGCCGCTAACATGTTGAACAAAAGATTCTTGCCCAGGAGCTTGAGCACCCGCGGTGGAAGTCCAACTCCAAACGACCATCACTGCGACTAGAATCATGGATGGTCTTTCAGGCCGCGTTAACCGTTTCACTCGGTGGGATCTATTTGCAATCCCCATCACCGCACCACGAATTCTGTAGAGTACGGATGCACATCGATAATACCCTCATTGAGGGATGTCAGCATCTCAGGCGTCCCGTCGCAAAACAAAAGAAAGTATGGCGGCTCGACACGGCTTCGCAATCGAACACTCAATCGATAGATTCCTGGCATGCGGATAAGCTCCGACGGAATACTGTATCGAGGAGTACGTGAATCCAAGGGACCAATGCTATGTGCTTCCATTCGAATGAATGGTGGATGGTTGAGGACGGTATAGGGGACGGTCCCTGGGCGAAAGAAAGGAAGAGGATCAATATCCACATTGACAGGCAAATACATTTCTCGCTCGGTTCCCTTGACGTTAGTAATGAGAAACTTTGTTTGAAAGTTTGCGAGTTGCGCATCACGTCTTGTCTTGCCAGCACGAACATCGAGAGAGTGTATGTCGCACATATCTCCATTGCTATCGAGATGCCCAGACTCCCATAGATGGTTTCCATTAGGTCCAATAAGCACAACGTTTAGCCACAGTTGTGGTTGAGCACCCAGCGAGCCACTGGGCATGTTGTGCCCTTCGCTACTGTTGCTAACGACATAAGAGAACTTCAGATCCTCTCCGGTGCGCGGTGGCGACGCAAAAAACGGACCGTCGATTCTCGAACCATTTTCTAAAACTTCATGAGCTGTTTGTCGTTTATAAGCAAGTAACTTCTCATTTTCGTCGATCACTTTTCTTGCGTCGCGTCTTTCTTGCGCGATCTGCCACCCAGGAGGAAAATTCGCAGTTATCTGCCCTCTTGCCAGTAGTGCCTCAAAACGTTCGGTCCCCCATCCCTGACGATGGTCGAACTGCAACCATTGGTCCGCCGTCCAGCGAAGGGACTTTTCGTTATGAGGAAAGATCCCTGGATGTGCAATTGGATAAGCCGGACCGTAAAACACATGGTTCGAGTGCTTTCTCTGTGTATTGATCGTCTTTCCGGAGACTTCCGCTGCCGCCCCAAAGGTATATCCTAACGGTTTGCCGGGAACAGCTCCCATATGACAATCTTGACAAGAGACCCCTTTCTTGCAGGCTGGGCCTTGTCGATACTGTTGATAGACAATTTCAAGCGCGATACCTGGCTGCACCACCACCTGGTGGCAGCCTGCACAAAAAGAGCTATCCGACAATTGCTCAAACTGAATTGCGCCTTGGTGAATTGGCTGTAGAGGCCGCGTGTCGTTGGGGTCAATCTTGACTTTGAAATTATCGCGGTCAGCGATGACTGCTCGGACTCCCTCCCCACCAATGTTCCCAACAACGGGATCGTACTCACTTCCGAGTTCGATGCGCCGCTCTCCATTCACCCGTCCGTAGCGTTCGATGACGCGATGGCAAGCGATGCAGGTTATTCCTTCTCGGAAAACGATGGGGCCATTAAAGATAGATGCATTGCGAGGAAAATCTGCCTGAGTCGCTACAGGTGCGTGGCACCTTAAGCAAAAGGTTCCGGAAGTACCACGCGTTAACTCGGCTACTTTTTGTTCAAATCGATGGAACATCGGTGAGACAGCCGCGTACGCATGGCTACTAACTCTCCATTCATCATAAATCTTCTGATGGCACTTCGAACATTTGATAGCGGATGGGTATTTGTCATTTGCAAAAACCTCCCAGTGAGGATCCACCGCGGCTTGCTTGCCAGCGTCACCAGTTTTCGTTGCGGCCCGCTCTTTCTCTCGTTGAGCATCAGGTCCCATCTGCGACAGCACATCACCCTCTGCGAACGACGGGGGGCTCGCTTCTAAAAGGTTTGTTGCATCATTGTTTCCCGTTGGTGCAAGAAGATCGTCTTGTGGTAGACGCCGAAGACTCAAATTGTGAATCGGAATTGCACTCTTTGAGCCATCCTTCGTCATGGGAATGGAATGCGGCGCATACCGATTGATGACCGAGGCTTGTGGGTTCGACGCGACATTTTGGGACGGTAGTGAATTAGAAACAACCTCACCGCGCAACCATCGTCGCACCAACTGGGGATCTGTTGCGATTTCTGAAAACTGGTTATTACGGCCATCCGTTGAAGATAGTCTTGCAGCGATTTCCGACGGTCTGATTGCGGCTCGTTCAAATTCAGCTGGGCCCGACCACGAAGAACCGTCGGGCAATGTGCAGACCCCTGGCAATTGTGCGAGTATCAACTTTCCGCCTACCATCGACATCGCGATGCCTAGCGCAACTACTATTGGCGAATGCAGCAGAAGTGCGGGGCGGTTCACGAGTACTCAGACCTTGAATTGGTGTAGGTAGGATGATCTATTCAAATAGATCGACCGTTGCGACCATCCTCGTCAACATTCCAAGCCTTACCAGCATGACTGTTCGAGAAGGAACACTCCACATTACCATTGTGCGTTTCCCAGACGGAACAAATGCAACTCTTATAGTGAGATTCAATAGAGAGATTTGGAATTCCGTAGTCTTTCTCTCAAGATCGTCCCACACTTTCTCCGGACGCCGAATTTTTGGCCTGAAAGAAACCCCCTGTCTCAAAAATGAATACTGAATCCGCTGCCTACAAATGCAAAATCTTTGGTCCCAATTCGAAAGCTTGGCTCTGGCTAGGGATAAGGCGACATTTTGTCGAAGTCGTTGAGCAGAGCAGGGACGCCTTTACGGTTCGAACGACTGCCAAACTCGCAGCAAAGATCAAGGTCGGAGGGACGTTTAAACTTCTCTATCAGGAAATGCTGTGGTCTGTTGGTTGTAGAAACAAATGGATGAACAACGAAGGGGGAGTCGACATTGAAGTCGAGCCTTTGGAGGAGCTCACTCCGACTAAAATTGTTCGAGGTAGTATTCTGCACCGATCCTCCCACGTAAGCACCTCGGGCCCGATGGACGGAACTCTGGCGTTCTTCCTGATTGCCTTGATCATCGTCGGCGTATTGATTGTGCCCGCATGGGGCGGTCAATGGGGAACTTCGAAACTCATCTGCGATGGTGTGAACACCGTTTGGAAAACGCTTGCGAGCATAGTGACAGGGCGTAGCTACTAACTCACGATTCAGTGGAACATTGGAATATGGAGAGGGGAAGTGGTATCATGCGTTTCACTCGCTGCACGAAGGGAAGACAGGCGTTTTCGCCTCTTTTCCGACCACAGTAGTCCACGGACGGACCTTCCATTGCGTGACTAATCCATGCTTCACATAGGGGTCGTTGCTGGCGAACTCACGAACTTGCGATTCGGCTTCGCAATCAAAGATAAACACCGCGCCGTCGACAGGGTCTGCCAATGCTCCGGCCAGGACCAATGTCCCCTGCTCGTTAGCTTCCCAGGCCAGTCGCAGATGCTCAGAGCGGTAGGGGCCACGTCGCTCCAAAATGTCGGTTACATAGTCATAAGTTAATAGATAGTGCATGCTCGTCTTTCTGAGATATTGCGAGTCTCGAATTAGGTAGAGTCCCGAGTGCAGAGTTCTAGGATTTGCGCAACGGCTCGTCCACTGAGCGATTTTTTGTCAAGTAATTCGCGTACAACTTCCGTGACGGCTTTCCAAGTTCCATCATCGTCCAGCAAATACTCTGCTTTATCAAGCCAACGCTGTTGAAGCCGCTCTTCCTGTTTTTCCGTCGATGCTCGAAACCTGGCTAGACGTCTTACACCCTGCATGTCCTGTTGTGCCCCTCGCCAGTTATACACGCCTGTTCGCCGCGCTTCGCTGACGACGCCGGCAAGCAAGATGAGCGCTTGAACCTCGACTTCATCTTTGATGGGTGTCCCTCGTCGATTGCTCATCTGCACTTGGCCGAGACGAAGCGAATTCTCGCGGATGGTTACCTTTTCCACTGGACGGCCAAGAACAAGTGCCACGATCGCATGTCCCGCTTCGTGATAGGCGGTGGCTTCATCGGAATTGGGGTCTGGCGTATTCGAGTTCATTTCAAGAGTTACCACAATTCTTCGGACTTAGCTTCGCCAGGGAATCATCTCACCTCTGCAGGACCTGGAGCAATTCTCTCCATTTGTCGAACGGCTGGCGAGTATCGAACGTTTGGCGGCAATGTATCATAGGGACGGGGATTCTCGCCTGGGAAATCTGTGTTTACTTGCGGCCCGTAGTCTTGCGTTACTCCTGGCCAATAACCGCACGCATCGACATCGAACGCTTCGAGATCAAAGAATAGCTCGATGCGATCTGTGATGTAGTTCACGTGCTGCCTGGCAATCGCTAACAATGAGTTGGTATACGCTTGCTGTGACTCCAAAAAGTCACGTGCCGCGACGTTCTGCACTCCTAATTGTAATCGAAGCTTTGTGCTTATCACCCGTTCGTTCGCAAGAGCCGCACTCGCGACCGCGATCGTGTATTGACTTCGATCCAATGCGAGCTGTCGCAGGTCTTCTCGAACGTCAAGTTTGATTCCGTCCTCCAACGCCATTAGGTTTCTCAATCCGACGTTGTAGTTGATCAATGCCAATCGAAAATTGTTTCGCTGCAATCGCCTATTAAGCGGCGTATCCAGCGCGACACTTAGTCGAGTTTCACTATCGTCAAAGCTGAAATCGAATGGATTGTCGCTACCGGTCTTCGTCCTCAGGAACTGAGTCGCTCTGAGGTCCACGATCGACTTTAAGTCGTCCCCAGCAAGCTTGATTTGCCTCCAAGCGTCAGCCAGATCCCCACGCTGGTTCATCAGATCCAACCGCTGAACTAGACCTGTTAACAACGCTTCATCGTGATCGAGTTCAATCTCTTTCCAGCCATCGGGACCCAATTGCAGTAGTTTATCGCTCAGCTCAATGGTCTTATCGACCGTCGACTGTACTTTTGAAGGGATACTGTCTCCCTCGGAGGGAATGACCCCTGCAGTAACCCCTGCAGCCAAGCGTTCCATCCCCTCGACCAACCTTACTGCTTCTTGAGTCCGGGCAGGTATTTGCTCGATCGTAGCAGCTTTGGTCAGGTCGGTTTGCGATCGCAATTCCTCAGAAATGTCATCAATGAACTTGGTTAGCTTGGAAAGCTCTTCACCCACGTTCTTTCTCTCAGCTTCAAACTGACTCTTTCTCGGATTGGAATCAAATGAGTTACCATTCATCGCTAGGTCGATAACTTGCAGCTCCGCAACAGACAGTTCGATTGCACGTATGAGAACTCGCAATGGTGGTGCTGGAGTCTCTGATTGAATCTGCTTGTTTAGCTCGGCTCGTAATACGTCCACTTGCATACGTGTTCCAAGGATTTGTAACAGTTGCTGCAATTGCATCAACTCGTCAAGGGCATTCACGACAGCCGTATTGCTGCGATCGTAGTCCGTTTGATCGATGCTCGGCTCTGACTCTCGTTGAGCCTCATCCATCCGCTTTTGAATGCGCAATATTTTCTCCATTCGATCTGCAAGTACTTCAGCAACGTTCGCCAGGGTAGTCGCATCAATGACATTCGCGTTTCGAGCGATCAGCAACTCACTCCGGGCTCTTGTGATCATCTGCCTGGCAACGCTCAACTCATCCTTTAATGAAATCGACTCGAGTTCCTTGAGATCTAGGTAAAGAGTTGTTTCCGTCGGAAGACCCATACGCAGCTTGAGTTGGTCTAACGCCGCTTCGAGAGTGAAGCAATTGTTGACGAGGTTGCCTCTGGCGCGAAGCACGTTTTGTTCGAACTGATCCACTTGAATCCTGGGGATCTTCTCCGCAGTGCGATACTCCGCTTGACTCTGAAGAAAACCACGAAGGTTGGTAAAGTAGTCTTGCGCGTTGATCTCAACATTTCGATAATTGAGAAGAAGGTTGTAATACTGATTCGAGATATCACGAAAGAGTTGTTTGCGAAATCGAAGATAGTCACGAGTGGCATACACTACATCGCGCTCCGTTTGCGTCAGCAACTCGAAACGAATGTCCCGTTGAAAGATGGTCTGCTGGAAGTCAAAGATCATTTCGGACCCAACATCTGTTGCGAAGCCTGATGGGCCATTAAAGGTCAACACAATACTGTTGGCAAATCGAGCGAGAAACTCACCTCCAGTTGCAAGTGTTTTCTCGACACCAACTCCAGTTGGCACCGCAAGTCGCTCATTGGTAACTCCCCCTTGTCGTAAATGCCGATAGTTCGCGGCAGTCCCGTTTCCAAACTGGGATGGATTTAATTCGAATTGAAACCTCTGCCGCGTCAGTGCGAGCGCCGTCCGGAAAAGCACTTCCTTCCTCGCTTGATACTCGCGACTATTGATCGAAGTTAGCTCCATAAGGTTAGCCAACGTGAGTCGTCGGATGGCACCCACATCCGAACCTCCTGGCAATTCGGGACTCGCTTCGGAATTCGCTCGATAGGGCTTTGAGAATGTGAACTCATACTCTTCCTGAATCGAGTTGAATTCCATCATTCGACCGATACAACTCTCAGGTATCTCGGTCCATGCTCGCACGGGAATCTTGACTCTGTTGATTCCACTACTCGATCGCGAAGGAGCCTTAGTCTCGCTCTTTGGCACGGGCTCTTCGGCCAAAGTAACAGTTCCGTTCGATTGAAAACTGGCTTGCACAACCCCCTCAGGGGCTACTGGTAGAGTCGTGACTGGAGTGGTTGCCGGTTGAGGAGCATCTACCATCGTGCTGGTGGATTCCTCTTGTTCAACCTGGCCGAAGTTCGGAGAACTGCCCCATGGTGGATTGCAATGATTGCAACCATTGGAATCACTCGCCAGTTGTGGCAATGGATAGCCGTAAAGAACGGGTCTTGGGACAGGCAACTGCGGGCAGTCAGGATTAGTTGCGTCAAAGAACCTAGAACGGGAGTCTGGACGAATCGTGTAGTTGGCGTCCACTTTGTCTTGCAAGAGCAGAGACTTCTCTTGAACAATGCGATAGGTGTCTCGGTCTGCTGCGGTACGGTAGCGCGTACGCGAACAACCCGGCATGGCCGCAGGGATGATGAATGACAGCAAAAGGGCAGAGGCCAATCGCATAGTTAGGTAGGATGCAGTTCTCAATCGTGCAGGATAGGTTCAACCATTGCATCGGCAGCGATTGTGACGATTTTGCGACAAGGAGAATATTTTCGGTTGGTTACCAAAAAAAAGATCGCATTAGGCAAGATAGGAAACCTGGGCTTTCTGGCCTCTCTCCCAGTTTTCTTGTAGCTGCGCCAGTCAACATGACGCAGCTTTTTGGCCTCAGAGAGATGAGGCCTTGTCGTGGTTCAAACGATTTATGCTTCGTCGAGAATTTCGACGGCTTTGAACTTCTCTCCCTCGAGCATCTGGAGGCTAGCACCTCCGCCCGTGCTAACATGAGTTACGGAATCAGCAAACCCGAGCTGCTCGATCGCCGCTGCGCTATCGCCGCCACCGATGATGCTCACTGCATCTCCCTCTGCGATGGCTTTTGCAACTGCGATGGTTCCCTGATCAAAGGGAGGCATTTCGAAAACGCCCATCGGTCCATTCCAGACAACCGTTTTGGCCTCTCGAACGATTTTAGAAAATGCTTCGGCGGACTTCGGACCGATGTCGAGCCCTTCCCAGCCATCTGGAATCTTACCCGCATCGACAACTATTTTGTTACAAGTCGATTTGAAATCGTCACCGCAATGCGTATCCAACGGCAGCACTAATTTGTCGCCTCCCTTTGCAATCAATTCCTTGGCGAGTTCAACCTTTTCTTTCTCGACCAAACTCTTGCCCGTCGATCCTCCTTGGGCCAAAGAGAATGTGTACGCCATTGCACCTCCAATGATCACTTGGTCGCAAACACTAAGCAGATTGTTGATGACATTGATCTTGTCGCTGACTTTGGCTCCTCCGAGGATGGCAACGAAAGGTCGCGCAGGATTTGCAATGGTATCGCTCAAGTATTTAATCTCTTTTTCCACCAAGAAGCCAACAACCTTTGGTTTGTTCCCCATGGCGAGAGGAACAGCCACCATAGACGCTTCTTCGCGATGGCAGGTACCGAACGCATCGTTGCAATAGATATCAGCCCAACTCGCAAGCTTGCCAGCAAACTCCGCATCTCCGGTCTTTTCACCTGGATTGAAGCGAACGTTTTCGAGCACCACAATCTCACCGTCGTGAAGTGCCTTTACCGCACTTTCGGCCTCGGGTCCGACGGTGTCCCCTGCGAAGACCACTTTCTTATTGAGGAGTTCGCCAAGACGAATCGCAGTTGGCTTCAAAGAAAACTCTGGTTCTGGGCCTTTGCCTTTCGGACGTCCCAAATGGCTCATCAATACAAGCTTACCTCCACGCGAAATCACAGATTCGATCGATGGGAGCGCCATCCGAATACGTCGATCATCGGTAATGGCTCCACTATCGTCTTGCGGGACGTTAAAGTCCACCCGCATCAAAACAACCTTACCTTTGCAATCGACTGCTGCAATACTCTTTTTTGCCATGGGATTTCCGAACGGATCAATGAAGTGTGTGAATGTGAAAGGGAGTATTTTGCACGCAATCTACAAACTGTCCAGCAATCCCCGGCCCCGTTCGCCGCAATTCGAGACTCTATTTGACCGATCCAAGGTCAAAGTCTACTTTCAGAATACGCTATCGACGGCTCGCGAATTCTCCGTGCCACACTTGTTCTTGATGTGAAGACATACTCTACTAGACCTTCAATCAACATGACGTGAGAACTGGAAAACCACGTCGAGCCCACCTCTACCTTTCTGTTCTCCACGATGAACGCCGATCATAATCTTCACGGTAGCAATTCTCTGCAACCAAACGTACAAAACGCCCCACGGCCGCCCGTATTGCGAAAGGGCAACCATCGACTGGTTACCGGTCTCGCCATCGCGGGTGGAGCGCTGCTATTCTTGATTGGAGTCCCGACGGTAGCGTTCCTTGCCGTCCCTCGATTGGTATCGAAAGACGACCTTCAGAAAGCCATTGGCAGCACGATCCAAAAGACGTTGACGACGGATTCCGCCCCCAAAGATACGATTGCTGGAGCTCCTGTCCAAACCATCAATCCTTTCTTGAACAAACAAGATCGCGAGTTGTCATATCGATGGCAGAAAGGGGATAACTTTGCTTACGAGTTTACCTACGAGGCTGCGAAGAGACCTGGGGCGACGTATTCGACCTTCAAAGTGGATGGTGAATGCCAGTATATCGTTGGTGAAGAAAGACCTAGCAAGGAAGAGGTCAATGCGACAGGAACCTGCTTTTCTGTTGCGAAAGGGTACTTGGTAACATGTGCGCATGTTGTCCAGTCTGCCCATCGAATCCAGGTAAAGTTTGGGGAACAAAAGTTCGCAGCGAGAATCGTGGATATTGATTATAAGAACGATTTAGCCATCCTCGCGTACCAAGGGACGATCGAGCCACTGGTATTGGCGGACTCCTCAGGATTAGAACTTGCCGAGAACATCCTGGTGATGGGATTTCCGATTTCAGAATTGATGGGTGAGAACATCAAAGTTTCGTCTGGGATCATTTCAGGAATTGATAAAAAGCCAGGACGAAATGCCATCGCCATCGATGGCGCCATCAATCCGGGGAATAGCGGCGGACCTGTTTTGAATCAAGCGGGCCAAGTGGTGGGAATCGCAAGCGCGACGCTTACCGGAAAAGGTATCAACCCCGTTGGCTTCGCGTGTCGTGTGGACGAATTGCGAAGCCTCATGAGCAAGAACAATATCGTTCCAACTGCTACCAAAGAATTCCATGAAGCCACGAAAGGTGCAACGATCGAATCCAAAGAAATAGTGCGCCGAGCGACTCCAGGTGTCGGATTTGTCGAAGTGAGTGGATTGGCGGCGGATCAATTGCGATCGCTTCAATTTACAACTGTCTACTCGGGGAGCATGCAAAGTCCGATCGTCATGATCAACGGCGTTCGTCAGGACGGAGTCAAGGGGAAGTTATCGGTAAGCAGATTCGGAGACGTAGTCCACAGCTCGGAACATCAACTCCCGTATCAGTTTGTTTCGATACCCGCTTTGATCATGCAGCCCTTCGAATCGATGGACCAGGAACGCTGGTTGAAGAATGAGCTTTTCGTCTTCGAGAGATCCTCCCCTTCACGGTTCGGCCCCAGCATGAACGCTCTCGTTCGATCGCATTTGAGTGACATCCTGTTAGGAGGTCGTGCAAGCGAAGAGGCACCAAAGATTGAAGCGATTTCCGAATCAAAGTTCGAGGTCATCGAGCATACAGACGACACCGTAAGTGTGAAACGGACTCGTCGTTTTATGACCGAGGACGGTGATTACCCTTCGCTAGAAGTGAAAGGGGCAGGGGTTTGGGTATTCGATCTCCAAAAAGGCAGACCCAGAAGTCTTGTCGAGGATTCGGTCGTAATTCAACGCACCAACGGTGTTGTTACGGAAACTCCATTTGTTCTGAAGATTACGTCCATGCCCACTGAGATCCTCGAGCAGCGCAACCAAGATGCACGGACTAGGAAAGAGGCACAGGAACGCGAGATCGACAACGAGCGACGTGTTCCAAACCCGGAACTGGTCGGACGGCTACTCGATCAAATCGCTAATGTAGATTCTAGCTCGAGAAGGAGCGCGCTCGGCAAAATAGCAAAAGTTGCAGTCGTCGAAGAGAAACGAGGAGAAGTTCTCAACTCCCTACGAAAGATTATCAACGGGAAAGATCGATTCGATCATGACGAAGGATGGCGAGCTTACTCGCATTGGGCCGACGCAAACTGTGCGGAAGAATTACGGAAAATCGTTAGCGAGAGTAAGGTGCATCGTAAAAATGCCTTGGCAGTATTGCTGGATTTTGGAATCGCAGAAGATGCAGTATTGTTGATCGATCATATTGAAGATCTACCTCACGGCGCAGCAAACAAGTTAGCGAAGTTAGGGCCAAGTGTCGAATCCCTCGTGCTACAACAAATCTCGAAAATAGATAACGTCTTTCAGCAAAGAGACCTGTTCGAGATCCTGGAGACTATTGGAACGGAAGAGTCGATCCAGCACTTTGAGCAAAGGAAAAGTTCTATGGACCGCCACCTTGCCCAGCGTTGGGAGATCACGATCCAGCGTATTCGCATGCGTACGAAGTGATTTTTTGGCAGGAAGCCAGTGAATCAGTTACAGCAGTTAGTACTTGATCTGACATCTCTCAAGAATCCGAGAGATGGGATCTACTTTCGTTCCCTATTTCGACGAAGCCAAAAGATGTTTGTCGAACCATGAGACCATGGTTGCATACATTCTGCGATTTCCATCCGCATCAAAACCGTGAGCAGCTCCTTTGATCACGACCAACTCGGTGGGAACGCTCTCTTTTTTCAAAGCCTCCACCAATTTTTCACTATGCCACAAGGGCACCAACTCATCCCGATCGCCGTGCACGAGCACTATGGGTGCATCGTCCTTGGTAACCTGCAAAAGGGGTGAATAGTCGCTCCCTTTTTCCACGTCGAACTTGAGAGCGGGAAACTGCTCTCTCAAGGGATTGGTCGGATCAACATACGGCCTTAAGTCTGTCGGTGGGAAAACCGCAGCGACTGCGGCAATACGCGGATTGTCACCCGGTTCCGAATTAGAAGTCGTGCCCAACATCAAAGATAGGTGACCACCCGCACTAAAGCCAAACACACCGATTCGCTTCGGATCAATCTTGAACTCATTCGCACGATCATGCACATACTTGTGAGCCAGGCGAACATCTTTCACGATCTCGGGGATCAAATACTTGGGGCTGCTCCCATGTCGAACTGCGAATACGCGATAACCCGCTTTGAGGAAAGGCTCGATCATGGGACGCAGTTTCTCGGGTGGGCTCCATGCAGACACCCATCCACCGCTTACCATCATCATCAGCCCAACACCATTGGGCTCAGTCGTTGGTTCGAACAAATCCATCGTCAGTGCCATCCCATCTTTGTGCCCGTAAACCAAATCAGTTCGGACCGTTGGTTCGCTCGCAACGCAATGACCGAACACAACACAGGCCATGGTCAGACCGAAGATCACTTTTTGCATTTTTCCCCCCCGCTAGAATAGAGCTTACTGTCCAGGAATCCAGAGCTTGCTGCCGCCGCTCGACGGGGCATCTTCACCACTGGTCCCTTGATCCGGCGTCCATAGTCCTGACGAGTTCGAAGAGCTTGGAGTCACTTGCCCCTCGACACCCATACCTGCCCCTTGAGGACTTCCCCCTCGGGAACGCATTTGTTGTTCTCGCATCATTGCCATTTGGATGAACTGAAGAAGAACTGGGTCGTCTGGGTTTTCTCTTAGCGACTTCTCGAGGTACATTCGCCCCTCGGTCCCTCGCCCCAGGGAATTCAGCATCTCTACGCGTTCGAGAACCGCATTTCCGATCGGAACTCCGATCTTCTTTGCAAGCTCGGCTATTCGAAGCAAAAGTTTTTCTGCATCGTTCGGATCGGTTGCCAGTTGGGCCTTCATGTTCAGTTGCGTATACTCGGCCGATTCCTTAAGGTTATCAGGCCATTGCATTTGCTCACTTCGCCTGACCAATTCTTCGGTCACGGATGCAACACCCCGTGTCAATGCCGACTGCATCAATTGAATCAAGCTATCCGCATCGATGGTGGCCAGATTGGTCCAAAAGTAAGCAGCCCCTCCCACGAGATCAAACACATCTTGTGATGCCTCCAAGAGAGGTTGCGTTAGATTCAGCTGCTGGTGAAGCGATTTATAATAGCTATCGTTCAGGCCGGCGGAACCAGACCCCTGCCAATGGAGCAACAATGCGGAGAGTGGAATTCGGCTCTTAGGATCACTCGACGCTTCTCGAGGAGTTTTGTTTCCAAGGCATTCAAGAGGATAATCCAAGAATGAATCGACGACCAACTGCCGTGTCGCATCTCGGAATGCGACAGCTCGTTCTGGTGGCACTTGTTTTTTGACAAGCACCGAAGCGGTTACCTGGGAAAGGTAGGATGTCGGCAGTTTCTCAACCAACTCTCTCGGCAGCGATGTCAGTCCGATCTCTTGCTTTAGGTTTTCCAGCAATAAACGGCGAGGCCCAGTGGGTGGCTCCAGGGTGATCAATCGAGCTGGTTTATCCGTTTGCCGGCCGTAGTAAGCGATCCACGCTCCCGTTCGGCTAGCCTCTAGTTCTCCGAATTGTTCACGCAAAACATGATCGACACATACGAAGCACGACTTTGGCGGAACCTCTTCGTTAAGTAGTGCAGTCAGCAGTCCCTTGAGTTGGTCTACAGGGATTGGAACCAGTCGGGGGTTCGAAGTCAGCTTTTCTTCAAAGCTGGTATCTTCGATGGAGTATTGGCAAAGTTCTTCTTGGATACCTACACCGCTGCTCTTTGGTGCAAGTTCATAAGCGAGTGCATGGTAGTAAATGCGTTGCGGCTCGGTCAACGAGTCCATCAGTGCTAGCTTGCGACAAGATGCACCAGCGCCATCTACATCGGACAACATCAATTGGCAATAGAGAAGATGTTGAAGAACGGGAGCTTGGGGGCCAAACTCTCGAAGCATCGATTCAAGCTTCGTTTTGGCAACACTAATTCGATAAGCTCCAATCAAAGCTTCCGCTTCGATCAATCTCTCAGAATACGGAGTATCCTCAGCATCGATTGCGGATGGCAACGATTCTCGACTCAAAATATTGGTATTGTTTTGGCTAGTGAGGGACGAGTGAGCTTGGTAGCCATATTTGGCCATTTCGTCGCCCATGTCCATCAGCATTTCAGCATGGAGCAATGCTGGCAGGGATAGTCCACGCTGTGCCATCGTCTCTAAAAGATTAAGAGAAACCGTGGCTGTCATGGGTGGAAGATTTTCAGTCGAATCTCCGATAGCTTGCAGTAGCAGCGTCGCACCTTCTTCCGTGTTTCCTCGGATCACCGCTAACAGCGATCGATACAATTTTGCGAGGGCGTTATCGGGCTGCAGTCGGATGAATTTTGCCGAAGTCTCCTCCAAAGCCTCCAACTCGCGAAGCTGCAGAAGCAGTTCGCATTTCATCGCGAGCAACCAAGGCTCGGATGGCATCGTTTTGAGGTCGGCATTTATCCGATCCAAAGCAGCAACATTCTGCTCGCCAACGATCATACGGTGTATCTTTTCCATCTCTGCAAAATGCTGGTTGCATTTGCAAAACTTGATCTTCTTTCCGTTGCCGCAAGGGCAGTAGCTATACTGGTCAAGGCTACTCATTGGCGATCCAATTATTTTTTCTGTCACGTGTACTGGAAGCCGCATTTTCAAACGGCATGTTTCTAATAACCTCAGTGTACCAGTTTTCTGAACCGATGCCCATGCGTCGTAAATCCCCCCAATGGTAAATAGGATGCTCGTCGAAAAACTATCCGAGAATGAATACTGCATCGATATCTTCAGCCTCGAAGAATGCCAGCAACTCGCGGTCGCGATCGCGAAACAATCCATTGTTCCCGGCTGTATCGCATTGGTTGGCACGCTGGGGGCTGGGAAAACCCAGTTTACGCGATTTTTTGCCATGGAGATTGGGGCAAACCCCGAGGAGGTTAGCAGCCCAACCTTTGTTCTGCTCCATCAATACCAGACAACACCTCCACTTTGCCATGTTGATGCGTATCGGATAGGTGATGAGGACGAATTTCTCGAAATAGGGATCGAAGAAGTTCTTGAAAACGATTGCGTTACGATCATCGAGTGGGCTGATCGATTCCCTGATCTACTGCCTCGCGATCACTTGGTGCTGCATTTTAGCCAGGTAGAGTCTGGCCCCCATCAACGTCGAATTCATGCAATCTCAACCGGTCCTTATTCTCAGGCATGGTTGACGAGATCGCTCGATCGCCTTCCATCGACAACTAGATCACAAGACATGAGTTGATTATTCATAACTCAATGGGCATGTATCAAATAAGCAGGCCGTCGAAACTTATTCCAAAACGAAGCTGTCACTTCAAAGATTTCGTCAGTCTTAGTTGTCGCT
>Ga0315900_10004809_pt1 | contig 18848 bp, 14 predicted proteins | sample LakEriMetagenome_FD_203521 | JGI IMG/M metagenome (GOLD analysis project Ga0315900, IMG submission 203521) | Freshwater fungal communities from buoy surface, Lake Erie, Ohio, United States - Buoy 12 MA114 | ecosystem: Environmental > Aquatic > Freshwater > Lake > Lake biofilm | place: USA: Lake...
CATCCACGACATCGTGAACAAGGGCGATGCCGCGTACGGCATCAACACCGGCTTCGGCAAGCTCGCGAAGTCACGCATTCCCGATGACCAGTTGGAGCTGCTGCAGCGCAATCTCATCCTCTCCCATTCCGTGGGGGTGGGCGAACCGATGAGCGACGCCACCGTGCGGCTCCTCATGGTGATGAAGGCCGCCAGTCTCGCGCGCGGCTACTCCGGCGTGCGCGCCGTGGTCATCGACACCCTGCTCGCGCTGCTCAATGCCGACATCATGCCACTCATTCCCGTGAAGGGGTCGGTGGGCGCCTCGGGTGACCTTGCTCCCCTTTCGCACATGACGCTGGCACTCATGGGTGAGGGCTCGGTGCGGATGCATGGCGTGGTACACTCGGCGGTCGACGCGCTGGCTGCCGCCGGCATCGCGCCGCTCACGTTGGCGGCCAAGGAAGGACTGGCCCTCATCAACGGCACGCAGGTGTCCACCGCCCTTACCTTGCATGGTCTGTTCATGGCGGAGCGGTTGCTCGAGGCTGGCGCCGTAATCGGTGCGTTGTGCGTGGACGCGGCCAAGGGGAGCGACACGCCCTTTGACCCGCGCATTCACGCCGTGAGGGGACAGCCGGGGCAAATCGCTCTGGCCGAGGTGATCCGGGCGATGCTCGCGGACAGCGAAATCCGTCGCTCGCATCTCGTGAACGACGAACGGGTGCAGGATCCGTACAGCTTGCGATGCCAGCCGCAGGTCATGGGGGCCTGCCGCGATCTCATCGTGAATGCGGCCCGTACGCTGCTCATCGAAGCCAACGCCGTCACCGACAACCCGCTGGTGTTCACCGACACCAACGAGGTGTTGTCGGGCGGCAACTTCCATGCGGAGCCGGTCGCCTTCGCGGCCGATACGCTGGCGCTCGCGATCAGTGAGATCGGTGCCATCTCCGAGCGCCGCATTGCGCTGCTCATCGACAGCACGATCTCCGGGCTGCCGCCGTTCCTCGTGAACAACCCGGGGCTCAACAGCGGGTTCATGATCGCGCACGTCACGGCGGCGGCACTCGCGTCGGAGAACAAGTCGCATGCGCATCCAGCCAGCGTGGACAGTCTGCCCACGAGCGCCAATCAGGAAGACCATGTGAGCATGGCCACCTTCGCCGGGCGTCGGTTGGCAGACATGGCCGACAACACCGCCACGATCCTCGGCATCGAGTGGCTGGCGGCGGCGCAGGGCGTGGATTTCCATCGTCCCCTCACCTCGAGTCCACGTCTCGAGCAGGTACAGGTGGCCCTTCGTGACCGTGTGCCGTTCTATGCGGAAGATCGACTCTTCGCGCCGGATATCGAGGTGGCGCGCACATTGGTAATGGACGGGGTGGCCGCCAGCGCGCAGCAGGATCTGCTTGCGTCGCTCTGGAGCTGATACACCATGAGCACGCGCACCCTCTGGCACCACGCGACGCTCGCCACGCTGACGCACGGGGCTGCCGACGGATGGGGGCTCGTGCCCAATGGCGCCCTGCTCACGGAAGGGGACACCATTCTGTGGGTCGGTCCGTACGACAGGCGACCTGCCGCCGCCGACGGCGCGCGCGAAGTGGATCTGGGCGGCATGCTCGTGACGCCGGGGCTCATCGACTGCCACACGCATCTCGTGTACGGTGGACATCGTGCCAACGAAGCGGAGCTGCGCGCCAACGGAGCGAGTTACGAAGAGATCGCGCGCGCCGGTGGCGGCATCCGTTCCACCATGGCGGCCACGCGCGCCGCGAATGAGCAGGAGTTGTATGACTTGGCCATGCGCCGCGCGTCGACGCTGATGCGCGAGGGCGTCACGACGCTCGAGATCAAGTCAGGGTACGGGCTCTCACTCGAATCTGAAGAGCGCTGCCTGCGCGTGGCGCGGGCCATCGGTGCCTCGGGCGCTGTCGACGTACGGACTACCTATCTCGGGGCGCACGCGCTGCCGCCGGAGTTCGACGGACGCGCGGACGACTACCTCGATGCGGTCTGCGCGTGGATGCCCACCCTGCAGGCCGCGGGGCTGGTGGATGCGGTGGATGCCTTTTGCGAAACGATCGGCTTCTCGCCGGCGCAGACGCAGCGGGTGTTCGAGGCAGCGACGGCACTCGGACTTCCGGTGAAGCTGCACGCGGAGCAGTTGTCCGATCAGGGCGGCGCCGTGCTGGCCGCGTCGTATGGCGCGCTCTCGTGCGACCACCTCGAATACCTCAGCACCGCGGGGGTAGCCGCCATGAAGGCGGCCGGTTCGGTGGCCGTGCTGCTGCCCGGTGCGTACTACATGCTGCGCGAAACGAGGGTGCCGCCCATCGCGAGCCTCCGGAGTGCCGGCGTTCCCATGGCCGTGGCCACCGACCACAACCCGGGTACGTCACCTGGGTTGTCCTTGCTGCTCAGCGCGCACATGAGCTGCATCTTCTTCCGTCTCACGCCACTCGAAGCGATCAAGGGCATCACGGTGCACGCGGCCAAGGCCCTCGGCCTCATCGATCGCGGCATGCTCGCGGCCGGTATGCGCGCGGACTTCGCAGTGTGGGACGTATCGCATCCCAATGAGCTCACCTACTGGTTCGGACAGAATCCGTGTCGCCGCGTGATCGCGGCAGGAATGGAGCGCGCATGAGCACCCCGTGCGTCTGGCAGGGACGGACCGACGCGGAGGAAGTCGGGGACAGTCGCCGTTGGCACCACGTGATGCGCCCGTTCGACGAGAGCGCGCATAGCGGCGTAGCGCTCATCGGGTTCGCCGTGGACGAAGGCGTGCGTCGCAATGGTGGCCGCGTGGGTGCGGCCGAGGGGCCGAACGTTCTGCGGGGCGCACTCGCCAACATGCCGGTGCACACCGAACCGGCGTTGTGGGATGCGGGCGACGTGACCTGCGACGGCGAGGCCCTCGAGCAGGCGCAGGACGCCCTCGCGGCGCGCGTGGCGTCGGTGATCGCGCAGGGATGCCGCCCCATCGTGCTGGGCGGTGGACACGAAATGGCGTGGGGCACCTTTCAGGGGCTGGTGCGCGCACGGCCGCACAGTGATCGACTGCTCATCGTGAACATCGACGCGCATTTCGATCTGCGTATGGCCGCGCGCGCCAACTCGGGCACCCCGTTCCGCCAGATGGCCGAGTGGTGCGCGGCGCAGGCACGGGCCTTCACGTATCACGTGCTCGGCATCAGCCGCTTCGGCAATACGCGCGCGCTCTTCGATCGCGCGGAGTCGTTGGGGGTGCAGTTCGTCACCGACGACGCACTGCAGGATGCGACGGGACTGCAGCAGGCGCAGGGGGAGCTCGCCACGGCGCTGGCGCAGTGCGATGGCGTGTATCTCACGATCTGTCTCGATGTGCTGCCGGGGCACGTGGCCCCCGGCGTATCCGCGCCCGCCTCGCTTGGGGTACCGCTGCATAACGTGGAAGCGGTGGTCGATCAGGTGCTGGCGAGCCGCAAACTGCTCGGCGCCGACATCGCCGAACTGAACCCCGCGCACGATGAGGCAGGGCGCACGGCACGCGCCGCCGCGCGCCTCGTCACCCGGATGGCGCGGGGGTAATGCGGGTGTCGCGCGTCCGCGCGCTACTCAGCTGACGCTGCCAATGACATGCCGCTTGAAGTTGTCGAGGATCGCCTGCCACCCGTCGCGCTGCATCTCCACGGGATGTTCCGTTTCCGGCTCGAACGTCACGGTCACCGTGACGCCGTCGTGGCTGCTCGTGAAGGTCACCGACGCGAGCCGCTCGCCGAAACGGTACGCGATCAGTTCGTGCGGAACGATCTCGGTATACTCACCCTCGAAGTCGAAGCCGAAGGACCCGTCCTTCGCCTCCATACGCGAACTGAAGCGGCCACCGGCCCGGAGGTCCACAGTCGCCGCCGTGGTGTGCCAGTCGGCCGACGCCGCGTTCCACTGCATGATGTCCGCCGGGGTCGTGTAGGCGCGCCAGACTTCGGCGAGTGGAGCAGTGATGGTCGTGCTTACGGTGATCATGCTCATCAGGAAAAGACTCCGGTGGTCATCGAGGGCGGCGCGGCGGCGTGACGTGGATCGCGCCAGACGCTAGCGAATGTATCGCTCCAACACGGCCGCGAGCGACACACCGACCAGATATGCGAGCAAGTCGCGCGGGTCGAAGCCGCTCCCCAGAACCAGATGGCCGAGCGCTGTGGCACGTATCGCGCTCAGCACGGGCGTATGGATGAGCTGGCTCAACTCCACACCGACACACATGGCATAGGCTATTGAGGATCGTGCAAAGCGAGGAGCGGCAGGAACGAGCGCGCCCACCCACCAGGCCATCATCATGGCCCACAGCGAATCGCCCGCGAAATCCCGGAAGGCTGGGGCGAATGCGGTTCCGCCACGATGCACGGCGAGACCGACCGTGATGGTGGCCAGTGCCAGCAGGATATAGCGGTGCCGACTCATGGTGCACGTTTGCCGGAAGCGGGTGGCGCGGACAACGAACGCAAACAAGGAATCGGGGTGACGGCAGGTCACCGCGTCGATGCGGACGTCGGACTCCTTCACGATGTCCAGAAAGAGCGCGCCTCGGGCGTGCGCATCTGCTGCTACCTTCGGGCCGGCGGAGTGGCGATTACCGGAAACGTCTTGGCACCGCCCGCAAGCGGCAACAGTTCGTTCACCAGCGTCATCAGGAAGCGCCCCGGTTCCTCGAGCATCACGAAGTGCGCGGCCCGTTCGAAGGTAATGAACTCCTTGCGCGGCGCCTGAATCTGGTCGAAGTACGCACGCGCTGACTCATACGGCGTGTGAAGGTCGTATCGGCCCATCAGGAAGAACATCGGAACGGCGAACGAGCGCGAGGACGTTCCGCCTCCGGTGATGGCGCGGGCTCCCCACTGGGTGGCGGGAATCAGCGCGTCGGCTTCGCCGGTACTGTACTCCGGCCCCCAGTCCGACAGCTTGAAGAACAGATCGAGATTGGGTCTTCCGTACCAGCCGCCGTCATAGATGCGCGCCCACTTTCGCAGCGCGAGCGCGCGCTCGATCCCCCGTGGTCCCCCGGTCGTCCCCGGCTTCATCGTGTCGAGCTCACGAAGTGCACCCGTATCGTTCGCGGCGCGGGCAATTTCCATCAGGCGCTCGTACAACACATCACGCGCGCCGGTCTCGCCGCCGCCGACGCCCATGCCGACCCACGCATGAAACAGCTCGGGATGGCGCTGTACGAGCGTCTTCGTAAAGCCCGTGCCGGCCGACCAGCCCATCACGATCAAGCGCTGCTGTCCGAGCTTCTTGAGCACGTGGCGCACGATGACTTCAGCGTCCTGCACATGCTGTTCGCTGGTCATCGTCGGGCGAAGGCGGCCAGTGTCCGCTGGGCTCCAGTTCTTGCCGACCGCACGCTGATCGTAGTTGACGACCGTAAAGAAGTCCTCCCACGGCTTCTGGTATGCCCAGGTGGACGCGAGCATGGCACTTCCCGGTCCACCATGCACGAACAGTAGAATCGGATTGGCGCGATTGAGACCGCGAATGGAAATCCACTGCGTGCTCCCGTTCACCTCCACCGGCTCCATGACCTCGATGCCTTCGGGCGTATGAATGCGGCGCAGATCGGCGATACGGCCGATGATCGTGTCGCGACTCATCGGAAACACGGTCGGTGGTGGCGGGGGCCCTTGCGCCGCCATCACCTGCGCTACCACGAGCTGCGCCGTGAACACGGGAGCCAGCATGACCAGGTGTGCAAAGCGCTTCGTCATGGCCGCCCTTCACGCGTAAGAAAGGTTCCGGGTCGTTCTTCCATCATGACACCACTGCTGAGGACCGCGTGACCGTTGCTGAACACATCACGAATCCCGCGTGGACCGCGATCGTAGTGCACTGGTGGTGATATCGATGCCGCGCGAGCGGCCACCGCCGTAGCCATGCCGGGCGGCGAGAAGATGGCGCAGTCACGTCGATAGTCAAACATGTCGCTGGTGCAGTCAGGAATGCCCGACGTATGCGAGAGCCGGTGGCGGAGGGTGATGGGCTGCCACGACGCCGGGGCATCAGGCACATCCACGGCAGGCGGCACCATGCGCGGCTGCCCTGACGCCGCGCATGGTGAGAGAGCGCTCAGCAGCGCGACGGCGACCGGCACCCATGACCGGCTCTCCCGCCTGATCCAGCGGAGTCCCGCCGCGTTAGCGTCTCGCGTCATGGTTCATACCGTCGTGCACGGGGTGATGACAACACATGGCAGGTATATGGTCCGAACCCACGGCCTGTCCAGAGGACGGCGACGAGGCACGGCGTCAATACCCGACTGTGCCGGACCTGCACCCGGACCGTGTCATGGCATCGCTTCGGTGTTCGGAACCGCATCGAGGCCGGAGTACAGAATCTCCTGCACACTGCGTCGCGCCGCTTTCACATCATGACGCCGCAGCGCCGCGAGCAGGCGCATGTGGGCGGGTCGCGTGGAGCCGAAAAATGAACGCGCGGTGAGCGGCTGGGCGGATGTGGCGGCCAGCAGCAGCGGCCCTTGCTGGAGCCAGAGCTGTTCAATGCACCGCACCAACGGCGGGAGCTGGCTGGCGCCATAGACCTGAAAGTGAAAGGTCATGTTCTCCGCGAGACACGCCGGCGCGTCGCCGGCATCGGCCGCGCTCACCACCCGGCGAAACGTGGCGGCGGCCATCCGCAGCTCGCTGGTTGAAATCCGTCGCGCCGCCAGCGCCGCCGCCTCACACTCGAGGATCAGGCGCGTCTCATACAGGGCCGTGAGTTCCGCGCGATCCGGCTTCGGCACCCGCACGCGCCGATTCGCGGCGGATTCCAGCACGCGCTCAGCCGCCAGCCGCTGCAATGCCTCGCGCACGGGCGTGACCCCGATGCCGAGCCGCTCGCTGACGGCGCGCACGGCAATGGCCTCGCCGGGGGCAAAGGCCCCCCGCATCAGCAAGGCGCGAACCTCGTGATAAGCCCGATGTCCGAGTGTCAGCGCCACTGAGGGTAGGGATGTCGGGTGGACAGTATTCATGAAAGAACAAAAAAGTTTATAAAGAATGGGTTGCGGCCCCCGAAATCGCCATCTAACGTTTGCCCGGTACCCTACGACCGATCGGCTCCCCCAACAAGCGACCTGTGAATCGCCTGCCTCGCGTGCTCGGCGCTGGCCAGCTCTTCGCCCTCGGCTTCGGCGGCATCGTCGGCGTCGGCTGGGTGATTGGCCTCGGGGCATGGGTGGGACAGGCCGGACCAGTGGGGGCCGTGGTCGCCTTTGTCCTCGGCGGCGCCCTCACCGTATTGGTCGGCTGCTGTTACGCCGAGCTCCTTGGCATCCTGCCGGCGTGTGGTGGTGAGATTGCGTACGCCTATGACATTTGCGGCGCCGGCGCCTGTTTTGCCGTTGGCTGGTTGCTCGTGCTCGCGAACGTGGTGACGCTCGTGTTCGAGGCGCTGAGCCTCTCCTGGATCACGGCGACACTGATCCCTGCCATCCGCTCACAGCCGCTGTATACGCTGGGCGGCTACCCGGTCAGCGCGGGTGACCTGGTCCTGGGAATCGGTGGCATGCTGTTGATGGCCTGGCTCAATGTGGCCGGTCTGCGATTCGCAGCAAAGCTGCAGGATGCCTTCACGCTGGCGAAGGTTGCCATGATCAGTCTGGCCATTGTGGTCGGGCTCAGCGCGCTCTCGCCGGTCCGGCTCGAGCCCCTGTTCGGACCGCCGGCGGCGGAGTGGGTTGGACTGCGAGGCGTGCTGGTCGCCGTGCCCTTCTGGTTGTCCGGGTTCGCCAATGTTTCGCAGGTCGCCGCCGAAGCTGACGCTCGCGTCTCACCACGGAAGATGGGGCTGATGCTCATCTGGTCGATCGTTGCCGCCACCGCGTTCTATGTGCTGCTGATCGTCGCGTGCGCCGGTCTGCTGCCGCGTGCCGAGCTGCTCGCGCTCGAGTTGCCGGCCGCGCAGGTGTTCGAGCGTCGCTTTGGATCGGGGGGGCTGACCCGTCTCGTGCTCATCGTCGCCCTGCTTGGCAACATCACCGTCTGGAACAGCACCCTGATCGCCACATCGCGGGTGCTCTACGCACTCGCGCGCGCGGGGTTGATGCCCGCATCGCTGGCGCGAGTCCATGCGCGACACGGCACACCGGCGCTTGCGATTCTCAGCATATCCGCCATCGCCTCCGTTGGGGTGCTGCTTGGCAAGGAGGCCATTGCACCGGTCGTCAACGTCGCGAGTACCTGCTTTGCCATCGTCGGTGCCGTGGTCTGCGGGCTCGTGCTAGTCCTCAGGTACCGCGACCCGACGCGGCCTCGACCGTTCCGCGTGCCAGGTGGTGTACCGCTCGCGTGGGTGGCGTTGCTCTCGTCGCTCGGTCTGATCGCGGTGTCTCTCGCCACCCCGTCGGGATTCCTGCGCCGCGTGCCGGTGGAATGGCTGTTGCTTGCCCTGTGGATCCTCGGCGGTGCCCTGCTCTGGGTCCGCGTGCGCCGATCACAACCCGAGATGGACGAAGAGCAGCGACGGGCGCTCATCCTCGGAGCGGAACGGGATGGCGCCATTCCCCTCCTCCCCGATGCCACATGACGCACGATCTGCTCACCCTGCAGGGCGCCGCCTTCCGGTACACCGATACCAGCAGCTATCTCGAGCGCGTACGGCGCGGCCTGCCCCCGGTGATCATCTGCTGTGCGGTGAACGGTGGGGTGCAAGGCAAGGAAGTGAATCCGGCGATCCCGGAATCCGCCGAGGAGGTCGCGGACGCCGTGTATGCGGCGTACCGGGCAGGGGCGGCCATGGTGCATGTGCACGCCCGCGATCCGGATGAGCCACCCGAGCCAGCGCGCACGGCGCACCACTGGCAAGCGTTGGTGCGCCTCATTCGTGATCGCTGCGCGGACGTCATCATCAATGTCACGACTGGTGGCAGTGTGGGGATGACCGACGTGGAGCGGCTGGCGAGCCTCGAGAGTGGCGCCGAGATGGCGTCGCTCAACCTCACGCCCGACATGAGTCTCGTGCGCACCAAGGAGCGGCGTGCACCGCTGCGCTCGCCTCGCCCGGCAACGGAGATCGATGATTGTTGGGCAATCACCTTCGGCCTGGTGGAGACGTTTGCGCGCGCGATGCAATCGCGCGGCATCAAGCCGGAGCTGGAGACCTATCACTCGGGCGGTGCGTCGGTGGTCCGGCACCTCATCGAAAAGGGACTGATCGCGGCGCCCTACTGGATTCAAACGGTGATGGGCTATCAGGCCGCGAGTCCGCCCACCGTCCAAGCGGTGCTGGACATGGTGCGCGACTTCCCGGACGGCGCACTCTGGCTCTGTTCGGGGATCGGGCCACATCAGCTGCCCATGACGACACTGGCGCTGTTGTTGGGGGGCCACGTGCGTGTCGGGCTCGAGGATAACGTGTACTACCGTCGCGGCGAATTGGCGGAAAGCAATGCGCAGCTGGTGGCGCGTACGGTCCGTCAGGCGAATGAACTCAACCGCGCCGTGGCAACGCCCGCTGATGCGCGCGCCATGCTGGGCATGACGACGTCACGAACGCGCTGATTGCATCGACAAGACTTCCGCCATCCACCACGATCCCGACCCATGAATCGACTCCTCTCGCTGCTCCTTGTCGCTGCCGTCATCGTTCCCGGTCGCGCCGTTGCGCAGGGGCGTGAGACGGACACGCTCAGCACCGCGTCGCCGCTTGCGCGGGTTGCCTATCTCACGCAACTCGATCGGCTCGATGATACCCGAAGTGACGAGGCGCGGTGCAGTGCGGCCGCGTCGCTGAACGCCTTCGTCCTCCTCGGCGGTAGCATCGACTCGGTCGCCCGTCTGTTCGGCTTACCGCTCGATCACACGATCGGGACCGCGCACCGCGTGCAGGATCGGCTCTATCTGCATGCCGACGTGGACGGTGTGGCGGGTGTGCTCGGCTCGACCAAACCGGTCACCGACGCGACCGGTGCGATCGTCGCTGCCCGTCGATCCGCCGGTGATGAGTTTCATCGCGTCCTTGACGTGGTCGGCCTGCGGGCCGAGCCACTGTTCGGGGCAACGCTGAAGACCGTCGGGGTCCGTGACAGCGCGGTGAACGCGTATCTGCGTACCCGTGAGAACGCCGTGTTCATCGTCGGCGCCGACGCCGATCTCAGTCGGGGCGCGCGCCCGAGTCGCGCGCCGACAGCCGCGTCGGCGAATCACTACATCGTCATCGCGCGCCTGAATCGCGCCTGGTACAAGGTCGACAGCTGGTACCGCGCCGGCCAGCGGACCGTATCGCCGTTGACCGAGGCCGAGGTACGTGGATTCCTGCATCGCACGCCCGTGACGCCCTACGGGGTCGAGCGCCTTTCCGAGGGCGGCCCACGTCTCGCACCGGCGGGATACGACCGCCCCCCCGAAGGGCGGGATATGTTCAACGCGGCCGCCGGCGCACCCGCCGAAACGCGCAGCGCCGCAACGCCGTTGGGTCCGCTCGATCTCTTCCGGCTCGAAACGGTGAGCGAGCCGCAGCTCTCGCCGGACGGGAGGCGGATCGTGTACGTGCGCCAGAGCAACGACCTCATGCGCGACCGGTCCATCACACAGCTGTGGATGGTGAACACCGACGGATCGATGCACCGGCGCCTGACGGCGGGCGACGGGAACGATCGGGCACCGCAATGGACGCCGTCGGGCGATGCAATCGTGTATCTGTCGAGCGTGGATGGCACGACGCAGCTGTTCCGTCGCGACGTGGCCAGTGAGCAGACGACGCGGCTGGCGAAGCTGCCGGCGACACCGGAATGGTTCACGCTCTCCCCCGACGGATCGCAGATCGCGTTTGCCATGCTCGTGGCGTCGCCCGCGCGTGTCCCGACGGGTATGCCTGGGACGCCGACGGGCGCCGCGTGGGCACCCTCCGCGGTGGTGGCGACCGATCTGCGATACCGCAGTGACGGCATCGGATTGCTGCCGACCGGTCGCACGGAACTGTTCGTGATGCCCTCCTCCGGTGGCACGCCACGACAGATCACCTCTGGCGGCGTGCTGCACTTTGGACGTGCATACGGCGCCACGCCCGGTATCTGGACGCCGAACGGCGCCGCGCTCATCGTCACGGCGAACGGCAATCCGTCCCCTGACATGACCGCACGGTCGTCGGATCTCTTCGAGGTCCGTGTTGCCGATGGGGTGGTCACGCCGGTGTTCCAGCGGCGCGGAACGAATCGCTCGCCCGCCATCTCGCCCGATGGCAAGTGGCTCGCGTTCGTCAGCGTCGCGGATTCGGGGCACGCGTGGACGCAACCACGGCTCTGGTTGATGGCACGCGGTGGGGGAGCGAAACCGCGTCTGCTCTCGGCCACGTTTGACGCGGCCATCGAGGATCCAGCCTGGCTCCCCGACGGCAGTGGCCTGCTGTATCTGGCCGATCGCGAAGGGCGCGTCGGCCTGTGGCGCATCAGCCTCGATGGTTCGACGGCATTGATGGCCGACTCGCTCGGCAGCGACATCGAGGCCTATGGTGGTGGCGAGGCCTTCTCGCAGAGTCGCAATGGCGCACTCGCGCTCACACGAGGCTCGCCGACTTCACCCGGCGACGTCTGGTTCGCCACCGCGGCGGGTGCCCCGGCAAAGCGGCTGACGGCCGTGAATGACGATGTCTTCGCGGAGCGGCAGGTGGGGCAAGTCTCGTCGTTCTGGGCAACGTCGTCGAAAGACGGCCGGCGCTTCCAGTCGTGGATCATCACCCCGCCCGGCTATACGCCAGGGAAGAAGTATCCGATGATCCTCGAGATCCACGGCGGCCCGTTCGCGGCGTACGGGGATCGCTTCGATCTCGAAAAGCAGTGGATGGCCGCGCAGGGGTACGTGGTGCTTTACGTGAATCCTCGCGGCTCGACAAGTTACGGTGAGGCGTTCGCGCGCCTGATCGACAAGGCGTATCCCGGTGACGACGCGGATGACCTGCTCACGGCGGTCGATTCCGTCGTGGCGCGTGGCATGGCGGATCCCATGCAACTGTACGTCACCGGCGGTAGTGGTGGCGGTTTGCTGACGGCATGGCTGACCGCACGCACGACGCGATTCCGCGCCGCCGCCGTGCTCTACCCCGTCGTGGACTGGACCAGTGAAGTGCTGACGGCCGACAACGGCTCGCACTTCCAGGGCCACTGGTTGCGCGGCGCACCGTGGGAGAATCCGACCCACTACTGGGCGCGGTCGCCGCTCTCGCGCGTGGCCGGTGTGCAGACGCCGACGCTGGTGATGAGTGGCGACAGCGACTATCGCACGCCATTCGGACAGTCCGAAACCTGGTTCACGGCATTGCGTCTGCGTGGCGTGCCCACGGAACTGGTGCGGTTGCCCGGCGAACCGCATGGGGCGCGCGGTCGGCCAAGCCACCGCATCGCGAAGGTGGCCTACATCACGGATTGGTTTGCCAGACAGCGCGATGCCGTCTGTTGCATGGCCCCCGCTCCGGTTGCGTCCTCTCCAGCGCTGACCGCACTGGCCGACTCCATGGCGCGCGGCGACTTCGGGTATGTCGATGCCCTGCATGTGCAACGCAACGGCGTGCCGCTGCTGTCGCGCACGTTTCCGCGCAGTTATGTCGGGGTCTATCCCATGAAGACCCCGCCAGGCGCGTACAACTATCAGGATCCGAACTGGCATCCGTTCTATCAGGGTCGCACCCTGCACACGTTGCAATCCGTGAGCAAGAGTATCGTGTCGATGGTCTACGGCGTCGCGCTCGCACGCAAGGACATCGCGACCATCGATCAACCGATCGCGCCCTTCATCCCGGCGCACGCTGCGGCGTTCCGCGATTCACTGCGAAAGAAGATCACCATCCGTCATCTGCTCACGATGACGTCCGGAATCGATTGGCCCGAGGGTGGCGGGTACGGCAGTGATGACGACATTACGCAGCGCATGGAGAACAGCGCCGACTGGGTGGCGATGGTGCTTGCCCAACCGATGGAAACGGTTCCGGGCGCGAAGTACCACTACAACGACGGTGCCGCCGCCCTGCTGGCGGAGGTGTTCCGCGGCGCCACCGGTGTAGATCTGCAGGTGTACGCCGAGCAGCATCTGTTCGCCCCGCTTGGCATCACCCGTTTCCACTGGAAGCGATCATCCGGCGGGTTGACCGATTCCGAGGGTGGGCTGTATCTGGAGCCCGCAGATCTGGCGAAGCTTGGGCAACTGATGCTCGATCAGGGGATGTGGAACGGAACGCGAGTGGTGAGCGCCGAGTGGGTCGCGGAGGCGGTGCGTGGCCAGCAACCGATGGCGCCCGGACAGGCGCCACCCCGCGTGAACTACGGGTTGATGTGGTGGACCGTCGGCCCCGACGTGTTGCAGGATCCGGGGGCATATTTCGGCTGGGGATACGGCGGCCAGTATGTGTTCGTCTTCCCGAAGACGCGTACGGTGGCGGTACTGAACCAGTGGATGTTCCAAGGGAAGGAGATCCAGCCGATCGCCTTCGCACGGCGCATCGAGGCGGCGATCGCGACGATACCATGACAGTGCCTGGCGACCCATCCCCGAACGTGGCCGCTGATGCGTTGCGCGATCTTCCCGCGCGGCGCGTCAGGGTGGGCACCGGGCCGGATGCGATCACGCTGAATGTGCGCGTCGGCAGCGAGACGGGGCCACCCGTGCTCCTGTTGCATGGTCATCCGCAGACGCACCTGATGTGGCATCGCCTGTGGCCTTTACTGGCGCCGCACTTCACACTGGTTGCACCTGATCTGCGTGGGTACGGCGACTCCGATAAACCCGCCGGCTCCGCCGATCACGCGACGTACAGCAAGCGCGTCATGGCCGCTGACCTCGTCGCACTCATGGAATCGCTCGGCCACCATCGGTTTCTCGTGGTCGCGCACGATCGGGGCGCGCGGGTGGCACACCGCCTCGCGATGGACGATCCGGCGCGCGTGCGTGCGATGGTGCTGCTCGACATCGCGCCGACACTGGCGATGTACGAACAGACGAGCGACGCGTTCGCTCGCGCCTACTGGCACTGGTTTTTTCTCATTCAGCCAGCCCCGTTGCCTGAAGCGTTGATCGGTTCGAACGGGGCGCTCTACGTACGCAGCATTCTGGGCGGCCGGCACGCCGGTCTGGGCCCATTTCCCGCCGACGTGCTTGCCGAATACGAACGGTGCGCGAGCGACCCGGCCACGATCCACGCCATCTGCGAGGACTACCGTGCATCCGCCGGCATCGACCTCGTCCACGACCGTGATGACCGCACGGATGGTCGCCAGCTGCGCGTGCCGCTCCGGGTCCTCTGGGGACAGCACGGCGTCGTGGCGCGGTGCTTCGATGTGCTCCACGAGTGGCAACGCGTGGCCGAAGCGGTTGAAGGACGTGCACTCGATTGCGGCCACTACCTGGCGGAAGAGGCACCTGATGCACTCTCCTCCGAGATCCTGCCATTCCTGACGACCCACGCGCACTGACATGAGCCATCACTATCGCATTGCCAGCATCCCCGGCGACGGCATCGGCGTGGAAGTTCTGCCGGAAGGCATGCGGGTCGTCGAGGCCGTGTGCCGACGCCATGCCATCACGGTGACGTGGGAGCACAAGCCGTGGGCCAGTTGTGCGTGGTACGCCGCGCACGGCGAGATGATGCCGCCGGACTGGCGGACGCAGTTGCTCGACACCGATGCGATCTTCTTCGGCGCGGTGGGCTGGCCGGCTACCGTGCCGGACCATGTATCGCTCTGGGGCAGCCTGCTGCGCTTCCGGCGGGAATTCGACCAGTATGTGAACCTGCGCCCGGTGAAACTGATGCCGGGCATTCCGTCACCCCTCGCTGGGCGGGTGCCGGGTGAGATCGACTTCTATGTCGTGCGCGAGAACACCGAGGGCGAATACTCCAGTATCGGTGGACGCATCTTCGAGGGAACGGACCGCGAGACGGTCATTCAGGAAACCGTGATGACGCGGACGGGCGTGGATCGGGTACTGAAGTTCGCGTTCGAGCTGGCGCAGCGACGCCCGAAGCGGCACCTGACCTCCGCCACCAAGAGCAACGGCATCTCGATCACCATGCCGTATTGGGACGAGCGCGTGGTCGCGATGGCGGCGCACTACCCCGATGTGCGCGTGGACAAGTACCACATCGACATTCTGACGGCGCACTTCGTGCGGCATCCCGACTGGTTCGACGTCGTGGTGGCGAGTAATCTCTTCGGCGACATTCTCTCCGATCTGGGCCCGGCGTGCACCGGCACCATCGGCATTGCGCCGAGTGCGAACATCAATCCCGAGCGGCGCTTTCCCTCGCTCTTCGAACCCGTGCATGGATCGGCGCCGGACATCGCCGGTCGCGGGATTGCGAATCCGATCGGCATGATCTGGTCGGGAGCACTGATGCTCGAACACCTTGGCCACGCTGAGGCGGCGGCTGAGGTGTTGCAGGCGATCGAGCGCGTGCTATCTGACCCACAGGCGCCGCGCACGCCCGACATGGGTGGCACTGCCGGCACCGCAGAGGTCGGGCGGGCGATCGCGGCCATGCTATGAGGCGGTTGCGGATCGCGCTGCCGCTGTTCGCCGGACTCGGGCTGGCGCTGCTGGCGCCACCCGACGGACTCGCGCCGCACGCATGGCGCTACTTCGCGGTCTTCGTCACGGTGATCCTCGCGCTCATCACCGAGCCATTGCCTGCCGCCGCGGTCGGATGGATCGGCGTGACGTTCGTTGCCGTCACCGGCGTCCTGTTTTCGCCGGCACAGCATGCGGATTCCGCGTTCAAGGCACCGGCCGAAGCGATCAAGTGGGCGCTGGCTGGTTTCTCCAACGCCACCGTCTGGCTGATTTTCGGCGCGTTCGTCTTTTCGCTCGGCTACGAGAAAACGGGACTCGGCCGCCGCATTGCGCTGGTGCTCGTGAGAAGGCTTGGCGGGCGGACGCTCGGCCTCGGGTACGCAATCACACTCGCGGATCTGGTCCTCGCGCCGTTCACGCCGTCCAACACGGCGCGCAGTGCGGGTGCGGTCTATCCGATCATCAGAAACATTCCGGCGCTCTACGGCGCGGGCCCTGACGAAGCGCCGCGCAAGATCGGCGCGTACCTGATGTGGGTGGCCTTCGCCAGCACCTGCGTGACGAGTGCCATGTTCGTCACCGCGCTCGCACCGAACCTCCTCCTCGTCAACATCGTTCGGGATCGCGTCGGGATCGGGATCACGTGGACGCAATGGGCCCTCGGATTTCTTCCGATTGGCGTTCCCCTGCTGGCGGCGCTGCCCTGGCTCATCTTCCGGCTGTTTCCACCCGAGATCACGTCAAGCGCAGAGGTCCCCGCGTGGGCAGCCCGGGAACTGGTGGCGATGGGGCGCGTGACGCGTGCTGAACGAATCATGGCGGGGCTGGTCGGTCTGGCGCTCGGGTCATGGATCTTCGCCGGTCGCTGGATCGACCCCACAACGACCGCACTTGCCGTGATCGCGCTGCTCCTGATCACTCGCACGATCACCTGGGATGATCTGGTCGCGCACAAGGCGGCGTGGAACATCCTCGCCTGGTTCGCCACGCTGGTGGCGCTCGCCGACGGCCTCAGCCGGGTGGGGTTCATCAGCTGGTTCGGGCAGCGTGCGGCCACGGTGCTGTCCGGGTATCCGCCGACCTTCGTGATGTTGATGCTCGTCGTGGTGTTCTTCCTGATCCACTATCTCTTTGCCAGTCTCACCGCGCACACCACCGCACTGCTGCCCGTCGTGCTGGCCGCCGGTGCAGCCGTGCCCGATCTGCCGCTGCAACCGTTCGTGATGCTACTTGGCTACTCACTCGGACTGATGGGTGTGCTGACGCCATATGCCACTGGACCAGCGCCGGTGTATTACGCTTGCGGTTTTCTCGATCGCCGTGATTTCTGGCGCCTTGGGCTGGTGTTCGGCGCGATGTTCCTCGCCGCGTTGCTGGCGCTGGGAGCGTGGATGCTGGTGATGATATGAGCGACGCACGGGTCGGGGCACGGCACGATCCGGCAGGGGACGGTCGGCGGAGTGACCGCGGCGGTGATCGACACGTTCACCAATCGGGGCGGGGCGACTATTCACCACGCGTACCGCGCGCTCGTCGCTCGCCAGGACGGCGCTCGCGCCGTATGCTCTTGCGGAGTGTCTGCCACCCCGATTGAAATTCCTGTCCCGGCCAGTCGGGTACGTTGCCCTCACCCCGTCCCGCTCCCCCATGCCACGCTACGCCCCGTTGTTGACCGGGCTGCTGCTGATGAGCCTCGGCGCCCCGACGTCCATGCTTTCGGCTCAACGCGCGCGACGCGTGAAGCCGCCCGCGGGGGTGCAGGTGAGCACCTCTGCCAATCTCGAGATCTATGTCGAGTCCGAGGGGACGAAGCCGTACCCCGGCGGTCGGACACTGCATGTGGTGAAGGCCTCCGTCGTCGTCCTGAAGACGGCAAAACACGGACGGCAGCGCAAGATCGAGCGCGCCGAGGCCATCAACGCCGACCTGCTCAATCCGGACATGTGGAGGATTGGCGATTTCGACGGCGACGGGTTCGACGACTACCGCGTGGTCAAGGAAATCAGCGCATCCGGGTGCCGGACGTGGTGGACCTGGACCTATCTCCCGGATCGCGAGCGATTCACTCTTGCCTCGACCATCGCGTGGCAGACGGATGCCGCCGGCAAGCCGGTGCGTAACTGCCGGTAGCGGCACGCCGATCGGCAGCAACCCGCCTCAGCGAAGCTCAGCCGGCACGAGCCGGCGGCGGCAACCGCACTGGCGGAGTACCAGCTTCACACCCAAAGTTGGAGGGGTTCGTCACGGGGCACGATTCAGCGGAACCATCCTCAGAGGTGCACCATGCTTTTCCGTCCAGTCGCCGCGGCACTGCTGATCGTCACCTCGCTGGTGTGCGCGAACATTGCGAGAGCGGAGGTGATGATCGTGCTGTCGATCAACCTCACCGGGCTCGATCCCGGCGCGCGATTCGTGCAGCCGAAGTGTTACGGCTTTGGTGCGGACGGGCGGATGGGGGAGCTCGCCCGTGGCGCGCTTCCGTTCCAACCGGTCACGGGCGGTCGGTTCGTGCAGACGGTGCACATTCCGCTGCGCCGCACCGAGGCGGCTGGCGGTCCTGTGACTGAGTATGCCTGCGGTGTCGATGTGTGGGGCACTCGCCGCGACGGAGTCGCCTACACCTTTTCCATTCCCGCCTTGCGGGCCTTCTACCGGGCGAGCGAGACGCCGCTTTCACGCAGGGCGTGGGGAATGTTGGGCACGTCGTGGAGCTGGCCTGGTGATGGGCTGGAAACCTTTCGGGGGGTTATCGCGCCGGTCGCCAAGGGATCGTCTCCGGAGTATTTCTCCGGAGGTGTGTTGCTGCCCGACCAGGTCCGCGCGCTCGCCGAGGTCGAAGCGGCGCCGGCTTCTGCGGAATGTCCCTGCGGTTGCGGTGCGGGGGGGGGCGATGGGGCAGCCTGTGCACCGGCCAAGTTACGGGCCTTCTTGGATCGGTTGCCGAAATTCGAAGTGACGCCACCCGGCGGAGCCCGGAGCGCTCCGCCATCATCGCCGCCGGCACCACCACCGGCAGGACGATCACCCGCGGCCATTACCTCCGAATCGCGCCGGCTCGGCCTCGAAAGCGCACAGACTACGAAAGCCGCCGAGAGCCAGCCGGGTGTACGCACGGCGAGCGCCAGCCCGCCGATCGTCGTGGAGGCGCCCGCAATTTTCTTTCGCGGGACGGGGAACTTCGTGCAGTACACGCCGTAGGTCACGTTGCCACGTGCCGGGTCTGCTGGCGCGAAACGGTCGCGCCACAGATACGACGCATTCGGGGCGTACCCCGATGCACGCGACCACGCGTGCCAATCCATTCCCAATGAGAGGCTCTCCATGTCGGTGATC
>Ga0315900_10004812_pt1 | contig 18834 bp, 10 predicted proteins | sample LakEriMetagenome_FD_203521 | JGI IMG/M metagenome (GOLD analysis project Ga0315900, IMG submission 203521) | Freshwater fungal communities from buoy surface, Lake Erie, Ohio, United States - Buoy 12 MA114 | ecosystem: Environmental > Aquatic > Freshwater > Lake > Lake biofilm | place: USA: Lake...
GGTTCTGCGCCGCTAGCACGCGATGAATCTCCAGCGCTTCCGCGCTCGCTGTGAGCGCCTCTGAACCACGGCCGAGGTCCAAAAGCATCTTGCCCAGATTGAGTAGGGACATCGCCAGATTGGGCAGGAAGGCGTCGCGGTTCTGCGCCGCAAGCTCGCGATAGATCTCCAGCGCTTCCGCGCTCGCTGTGAGCGCCTCGTCGCGACGACCGAGGTCCGAAAGCATCTTGCCCAGATTGAGCAGGCACATCGCCAGATTGGGCAGGAAGGCGTCGCGGTTCTGCGCCGCAAGCTCGCGATAGATCTCCAGCGCTTCCGCGCTCGCTGTGAGCGCCTCCTCGCGACGACCGAGGTTCGAAAGCTGGAGGCTCAGATTGCTCAGCGTGGTTGCCAGATCGGGCAGGAAGGCGTCACGGTTCTGCGCCGCAAGCTCGCGATAAATCTCTAGCGCTTCCGCGCTTGCTGTGAGTGCCTCTTCACGACGACCGAGCTTCGAAAGCCGAATGCTTAGATTGTTCAGCGATCCCGCCAAATCTTTTAGGAAGGCGACGCGGTTATGTGCCGCAAGCTCACGATAGATTTCCACCGATTCCGCGCTCGCGGTGAGGGCCTCCTCGTGACGGCCAAGGTCCGAAAGCCGGCTGCCCAGTTTGTCCAATCGGTCCGCACGACGAGACCTGCCTGATTCGTCGCCGGACATATCGCCGGCGCATGCTCGCATGGCGAGAGCGCCCGCCGCGCGCCGCAGGCGCAAGGTCTGCTCCGGGATGGAGGCTTCGAGGTCGGCCGCAATGTCTGGATCAAGGGTAGCTGCGGCGCGCTCGATCAGTGCTGCGAGCTCGCCCGGCGTCTCAAGCGCGACGGCGATTAGTTGCTCGGCCACGTCTAAGCCTCGGTTGCGAATGACATGATCAAGTCCGGCTTGGGCAGCTGACGCCTTCGCGCCGTGTTCACCGCGTGTAGCGCGCTGCAGAACGGTGAGGATCGCCCGGCTCCGGTCGGTGTCTTGGCCAGCCCAGTCGAGGCAGGCGTCGATCAGACGTGCATCCCCATCGGCCGCCATCAAGTGTTCGCCGACCAGATCGGGTTCCAGGGCGAGAAGCCGGCCATCGCCATCGCCATAGATCCGGTCAAGATCAGACAGGGGTTCGGCCACATCGGCCGCCGCCACACGCGCGAAGTAGCCGTCCTTCAACAGCAGCGCTTCGGCTTCGGTACGCGCAGCGCCGCCGACGAGGGTGGTCTGGATCGCTCCGCGACACAGCGCTGTCTGGCGCGCGTCCGTGTGCGTGACACCTAGTGCAGCTTTCCAATAGCGCCGCTCAACGCCGAGCATGGCATCCAGCATCGACGCCACCGAGGGCGCATCCGGCGTCTCGCCCTGCAGGTGCAGCAGCGCGGCAATCTGGATCATCAGCGGACGAGCGAAGGCGTCGGACGCTAAATCTTGACGCAGCCGGTCGAGGATGGGGCGCTCATCGAGGCTCCAGCCCGCGAACGCTTCGGCGTCAAAGCGGCGGGCCTCGGTGATCGCCGCCTTGAAGCCCGCGCAAGCTTCCGTAAACAATCGCTCCCGGTCCGCGACCTCCGGGAACGGAGTGATCTGCACGACCCCGCCCGCGAACAAGGGCGTCAGCGAAGGCGTCTCCTCAACAGCGCGATCCCACCATTCGCCAGCTGCTCGGGCAAGGAGCACCAGCCGCAAAGGTCGCCCGGGCCGGTCGCGTGCAGCTTTCAGCATCAGCTCGGCATAGCGTGCAGCCTCGTCCTGGCGGCGCTCGGCATAGTCGAGCACCAGCATCAGGCCAGCGTGGCGGTCCGTGTCGATGAGCTGTTCCAGAGCCTGACGGTGCGTGTGTGCAGAGGCGGGGTCCGGGATCTCGACGAACCCTGCCGCCCAGTCCTCCTTGCGCAAATCCGCTGCGACCTCGACCATCAGCCGGGTCTTGCCAAGCCCGCCGGGCCCATGGATCAGCTGCCCGCGCACGGGCCGGCCCTCCCGCGCCCATTGCCGCGTGCTGGCGCGTAGGCCTTGAACATCCAGAAAGGGCGCAAGCGCTAGTCGGGCGTTGAGCAGAAGCGCCGGCGAAACGCTCGCCACCTGACTCAGCGTATCCCGCTTAGGGGAAAGCACGTGCCTGGCGGTATTGCGGAAGTAGTGCTCGGCCAGAAGCGCATTGGGCGGCGGCGCGCCCTTCCACGCGAGTGCGACCCCGCGAACGATGTCGTCGAGATTCCCCAGTTCCGCTATGTGATATTCTCCGAACGGCTCGGGGATGTCGCCGAAGGACGCGTCCGGCGCGCGAACGCTGACGAGCTTGTGGGCTCCGGCCGCGAGCCGGGCTTCGGCGCGTACGTAGGGGGAAGCGACCGCCTCTGGAGTCCAGATGACGATGACAGCTTTCGCCGCGTTGAGCTCTGCTCTGATTTGCGGGCCAAACTCGGCGGCGGGATTGAGTTCGCGGTCCCACCAGACGCTGTCATAGCCCTCGGCTACGAACCGGTTCTCCAGTTCGCGGGTCAGCTCCCGCCGCTGGCTGCAATAGCTGATGAAGATGTCCGCCATCGATCGCACCCCCCGCTTTGGGAAGCACAATGAAGACACTGGGCGCGTGATGCCACCAAAAAAGCTTAAGTGGTGGGCTTTGAAAACCCAGAAACGAGGTCGGACTCGGGCTACTGAAAGCTAGACCCGCACCCTGCCAATCTGTCCGCCTCGCAGCGGATACGACCGCCATCAAATTCTATGACTGCCGCGCGTTCTCGCCGGTCCATGCAGTCGCTCATATGGCCGTTCCGTCAAATTGGACCTCGCAACAATGCCACAGACCTGAGATTTCGACAGGCCGAAACCGTGGGCTCCATCGAGTTGTCAGAAGGAATTTGGTTTCGTGTTCGAATTGATTGTCTTACTCTCCCGACATCGAGGGGGCATAACGTGGCAAATCGGCGGGCATTAACTGAATCCTTTGCGCTTTGGCTTCGAAAGCATGGCCTTCTGAGTCTTTGTTCAACGTTGGCGACACTGCTAAGCGCTGCCATGATTTTTTGGATGTTCCGAAAACCGCTGGCACCCATCCTCGGGATCGACGGCGAAGCCCTGCTCCCGTTCATTGTCTCCACTTGGCACTGGGTCGCCGCATGGTGTGCACTTTGGACCGTATTGTCGGTCGGCCTTATTCAAGTTTTTGGAGTATCCAAAGGAGCCGTCTTCAGCGGAAGCTTGGCAATATCGATCGGCTTTGGGACCTGGCTCGCGAGCCAGGCCCACCATGTCGATCTTACACAACCGGTCGTCGCAAGCCCTGCCCTTGTTGCGTTCTGGGGTGGGTGGTTGACCGTGCAGTTTGCGCGTTTGCGCATCATACTTCAAAGGCAGATTGCTGATGCTTCGCCTCAAAGGAAACGACACACTTCAGGGCACGCCCGACCCGATCTCACCGAACACTTTATCTATGTTTTCGTGAGCCTCCTCGGGCTCGGCGTCGTCGCGCTGCAGTTTATTTGGCCTGGCACAGACCTAGACGAACGGACCGCTTTTGGAGACCAACTTGGGCCTTCACTGATTTTCGTATTGATGATCGCCACTGCATTTCTGCCTCTTCTTTTTGGCTTTTGGTTCAACGCAAAAATAGAGGCAATTCGAACCGATCGAAAATTCTGGAGAGGCGATGTTGTCTCACCACTTTCTTTTGGGTTCATCGTCGCGGCAGTTGTCGGAGTAGCGGCGCTCGCATTCTATGCAGCCCGTCACGCGTCGGCAAACGTCAGTGCCGCGATCAGTTACGCGACATTCGTAGGCGTGTTCCTTCTTTTCTTCCTGGTGATCGTGACTCCGCACGTGGCCAATTACATCAGGAGACGCAGCGAACAGCACATCACTGTGACACCACTGGGAATTGCGTCGCTGGATGTTCCCGCGCTGTGGCTAAGCTATGTCGATACCGTGTTGGTGAAAGTCATTGCGCCTGTATCGGGCGGCACTCAAAGTCGGTTCTCACATCTGCACGTGATCGCGATCCTGAGTTTGTTGAGTCTTCTCGGGCTCATAATCCCCAGACCCTTCGGACTTGTGCCGGTGGTTCTCGGAATCTTGCTCGCTGTCTCGCTCGGACGTCGTTGGGCTTGGGTCGAAGAGGATCGCGAAACTGCATCGCGTTTGGTCCGAACCAAAGGCTCAAACATTCACCTTGGGTTCGAAAATGACCTCAAGGATGAAGCGCTGACAGGCTATGCTGGCCTATTCATTCTTGTCCCCCTGACGCTCTACCAGATCCAGGATCTCACGCATTTCATTCCGCCGCTCCAAGAACAAAACAATATTCTTCTGACTTGGATCGCGTTCTTCGGCGGCGAACTTGCTAAGGCAGTTCCCTTCGTGGACTGGTGGGACATCTACGGAAACGATGCGCTTTCCCCGGTCGGCAAACATCTGACGTTCCTGTCGCGTGCTGCCGTGGACCTCGTCATTCTCTCAGCTCTATTTCAGGCGCTGAGCATTTGGCAGCGCGACCAAGTCCAGACCAAGCTCTTTAAGGAGGGCCATCTGGACGCTTTCGACCCGTTCAAGGAGCGGGAGTTTTTTGAACGTGGCATCATTCGCCTGCTAGGCGAAATGCCAGACAACAAGATGACCGGAAAACATCTCGCACAAGCGGAGCGGTTCAAGAAGCGCATCGAAGAGCTGCGCACCGAAAGGCGGCTCGCTTTTCTGGATCAGAAGGGCGTCCGGCACTATTTCGAAGTGAGGGAAGACTTCAAACAGACCGTCGAAGAACATATAAAACAGCGTCGTCGTCTGCTGAACGAAGCGTCAAATGTTTACGAGAGCCCCGCTCCATACAGCCGTCAGCGTCTCGGCGAGTTGATTGAGCCGTCGCAGCCCGACGACCTGCGAGCTGGGGCCAAGTGGATGATCGATCGCTGGGGCGTGCTTGTAGGCACCCCTCGCGAACAGCTGGGACAACTCGCCGAACAGTGGGTGCGGCGTGATTTCCCAAACATTCCTCAGGATACCGGCGAGGATCAGTCGAGATACATCCGGACTCAAAAGATGGCGTTTGAACGCATCTTGATCGAACTCGCGTCGAGGCAATGGATTGACCAGATCGTTAAAGGCGATGTCAGCAATCTGATGCAGTGCCTTTGCCGAGTGATCAACGAAGTTGAGTTCGACTTCGCAAGAATCCTTTCGTTCGAGCTCTTCGCCAATCTGCGCACCGAGTATTCCGTGATGTTCCTGTCAAAGTTTGTGCTGCAAAACGCCGATCTCGAAACGCAGGATAGGTGGCGCTTGCGCATGATCGCAGTTGCAGAGGGCCCCGACACCGCCCTCCGAGCCGGTCGATCTGATATGCGCGAACGTGTGTACGACGCCGCTGGAAGAATTGCCTGCAACCCAAGAGCCGGCAATCGCGCACGCCGAGCTGCACACGAGCTGTTGGTTTGGATGGGCGCAGCTGACGGAGCTCAATCCGGACGAGATCGCGCGTCCGCGGTGGCTGCCACGGCAGCACAGTGCCTACTGGCTGCAGGACTCTTCGACCAAAACCTCGGAGACGATGATCCCCACGAAGGATAACCGTCCGAACTGGCGTACTTCAGCAACAATCCAGGTGCCGACTCGGCGGGGCTATCGCCGCTGCGCAAGCTAGCTCATCGCGCCGCTGTGAAGCCAAGGCTCGCGTGCTTCTCTACTTCGACCGCGCCAGCCGGCGAAGATGATCCTGCACCCAGTCGATGACCTCAGGCGGCGGGTCGCCAGTGGGAACGATCACCGGTTGCTCGTTGCGCGCCATCTGGGCCAGGATTTCAGCTTGCCGGCCCACCGACACAGGACCGTAGCTGTCGCGGGTTGTCCGCGTATCATCATGCCCGAAATTCTGGCTCCACGCTTTTTCTTCTTCCGGACTGAAACGACGACGATACCCGTCTTGCATGATCGTCTTGCGCAAGCTGTGCGGGTTAAAATACGGGACTCCCGCCGCCTCGAATCGCCGGCGAAATATCTCCCGGATGGAATTGCCTCGCTTCCAGGGCTCTCTCGACAATCCCGCTGCAACGAAGCGATTGTTCGCGTCCTGCCCGTGAAGGGTTTTGGGAAAGAGTGGATCACACGGCCCGAACGCCTCGACCGACTGCAAATAGACGATCCATTCCGCGGTGATCGACACCAAGTCCTCACCCATCGGGAAAAAGTGCGAGATAAACGTCTTGCGGTTCTTGGTGTTTACGTCACGAGCATCCTGGAACACGGACCGACCGTCCAGATCGACGTGCCGAATCTGCAGGGAAGCGAGCGCCGCGATGCGTGCTCCCGAAAGCAACCCAAATGCGATCAGAGCGCGATCCCTCTTTTCAAGGGCGGTCTCGTGCGGACAGGAAAGCACCACGCGGCGAACCTGGTCCAATGAAGGAAAGGGCCCTTCCCGACTGGCTTTGGCAATCCGGCTATCGTTGGCGCTCAGGCTAAAGTACTCAAAGTCCGACCGGTGCAGCTTCGATTTGTACCCAGGCTGATCGGCCAGCCAGTTGAAGAATGCGCGAACCGCTGCGAGACGAGAATGGACGGTCGATTTCGCCAACGCCTTTCCCGACTTGGTATGGTCGGCGTCGAGCAGGTCACGTTTGAACTTGCGCGCCTGTTCCAGATGAAACGCGGCGAAGTCCTTGTGCCCGGTGGAAGCTTCGAACGAAGCCAGGGCGGCCGCAGCCATGTCGCCGGTCTTGCGGTCACGGCCCTGCGCATCCTCCAACCAGCCAAGGTAGCGATGCTTCACAATCTCGTTTTTAGGATGGTGTTTTCGCATGACCTTCAGGCTCCGGTTCAAAGTGCACATGCAGGCAGGTGGAGGTTGTATCGATTAGGTGTCTCAGCGCATGCGGTACGCGAAGCCGCAAAACGTGTGACAGGGCGGGAAAGTTTGCCAACGAAACACGCTTGTGCATCAACCGCGCGCAGCAGGGACAGAGCGCCCGGATGTTCACGCTGGTGAGTGATGCCGCGACGATTTCCGCTTCACGGAACGCGGCAGGCTGCGGACAGCGGCATTTCAAGCAATAGCATTCATCCAACTGGCACTTGCGCCGTTCAGGCTGCCGCTCGTGCAGGAAGGCCCGGATCGAGCTGCCCAACAGGAGCCGGGGCCAACTGCCTTCCACGACCGGCAATCCCGCCTTGATCCACCGCCGCACGGTCGCCTTGGTGACGCCGAGCGCACGCCGCGCCTCGTCAACGGTATAAGCGCGCTTTTCGCTAAGGGCCCGCCAGTTCTGCCTACGTGCCATCGCCGGGAACGCCCTGTTCGATCAGGCGGCGGATGTCTTCCGCGCGCCAGACCGTGACCCGCTTGCCGAGCTTCAACGGCTTCGGAAACCGCCCGTCTTTTACACCGGCCCACCAGGTCGATTTGCTGACAGGTACAGGCCGGCCGGGACCAATGATCTGCTTCAGCCGAAGAAAGCCTGTGGTCGGAAGGTTTGAACTGTCTGACATCGGATTGCCTCTCTCGTTTCAGGACGAGACAAGGCTAACCCGGCCCTCGTTGGCCCGTGGTGGATACGAAATCTGGAAGAACGATTTCGTTCGCGTAAAGACGAAATCGTTTTTTAGATCCCTGTTTTCTTGAAGCATTCATGGATCAGATCGCGCAACGTCTCGTCACCGCGCTTGACGCCCTTCAGGGCCAGGTCGTTCAAAATCTCAGCCATGAGAGGCGATCCTGATTCGGTCGGGTCGCCGGTGTACGCAATGCGGATCAACGCCGCGACACTCTGCTGAAGGGTCGAAATCTTGTTCTGGGCACCCGCCAGCTTTCCACGAAGGTTCTTGCCATCTGCTGCAGCCACTGCCTGCTTGGCCTCTGCCAGCTGGTACTCAAGGTCATCAATGCGCGCTTGATCGATCTCCTGGCTGGCAAGCTGAACGTCCAGCACGCCGGACAAGCGATGCACCAGCGTCTGCATTTGCAGAATCTCGGCCTCGTGCTCGGCATCGCTCCGGTTCAACGTTTCATGAGCACTGGCGAGGGAGTCTTCTAGTTGACCGAGATAGTTCTGGGCTCGCTCAAACCGCGTGCGCCAGTCGAATACGGTCCCCCCCAGTTTGGCGACTTCGTCGGCCAGCGCCTCGGGAAAAATGAGCTGGTTTGTCCTCAGCCAGCTGAGCGCAAACCAGGGCTTCGTCCGCTCGAACAATTCACCGGCATCGATGCTGCGAAGGATGGTCTCAAGAACTTCCAAGAACTGTTGCGCCACATCCTGCCTGAACATGGCGACCGTGCACGTGGCTTCATTCACCAATGTCGGATTCTTGCCGAGGCTTAGCGCTGCTATCTCCTCCGGTCGCCAGTAGGCACGCCGCGCCCAGATCTCCGGAAGGCAATCCCCGATACCGATTTCAGCTTCCAGGCCCGCTTCGTCAAGAAACCAGGCCGAGACCGCGAATATCTCGTCCTCATTATCGGAGATGAAGGCAGCAATCGCCTCGTCTGTGGGGTGTTCCAGGTAGATGGGCCAAAGCTGCATTGCTCGCTCTCCTGCGAATCACAGCCCAAGAATCATCATACAAGATCTGGTCCGCAACCGCCGCAGCAAACTGCACATACTCGGCCCTGCCAGCACCTCCGCGCTTGCCATCAGACAACTTTTGCGATGATCCTGTTCCCGCGGGAGGTCGCATCGATTGGGCGCGATATTCATCAGCCATTCGAGCGTAAACAACGCGGAAGCCGCCGCTGCTCGCATCCGGCTGAGTAGCGCTGCATATGCCGAGGCTCAGCCCCAATGACAGCTGCTGATTTCCCTGATCCAATCGTCAATAGAACGCGCGTATTCCTTTCCTATTCCCGCAAGGACAGCGCGGTCTTGAAGCGTATCGCCGATGCACTGCTCGCACAGCCCGACTTCGAGCCGGACTTCGACAAGGCCGATCACGACCCACACAATGTAAACGCAGGCATTTCAGCGGACGAGCCCTGGTGGCAACGCCTTGAAGAGATGATAGCCGCCGCCGACATAATGGTCTTCCTTGTCTCGCCGGACTCTGCCGCGAGCCGCATCTGCGATGAGGAAATCGCCTATGCTCAGCGGCTGGGAAAACGAATCGTCGCTGTGCTGGCGGCACCAGTGGATTTCAGCAAGATTCCGCCCAAACTCGCTGCGCTCAACATCGCAATTGATGTAACCGGAAGCGGCGCGGCTTTCGACACCAGTTTCGCACAATTGGCGCGCGTCCTTTCTGTGAACGCAGTTTGGCTACGCAAAGGGCGCAGCTACGCTGAGCGCGCAGCCGAGTGGGACAGACAAGGCCGGCCGCAAGGTGGTTTGCTACCGTCCGGGGCTCTGGAAGACGCGGAGAGCTGGGCAATAGGTCGTCCGAAAAACGAGGCAGAACCGGGTGAAATCTTCACCGCCTGGATCAATGCCAGCCGGTCCAACGTTCAAGAACAAAATGCTCGGCTGCGGCGTCTGGTTGGCCGCGCATTCGTGAAGCCGGCCGAACAGGCAATCTCGGAAGGCCGATTTGACAAAGCGTTCCGATTCGCGGCTGCAGGCGCCGTGCTCGCCGAAGATCCGAATTTCGACATCGTACCAGAACTCTGGCAGGCGGTTTCGGCTTCCATTTTAGGCTCACGTCTTTGTTCTGTTTTCCATCACGAAAGCGCCGTCAACGGCGCCGCCTTCTCTAGGGACGAGACACGCATCCTCACATGGGGCGGCAGCTATCGGGACAGGAACGCCACGGCCCGGGTTTGGGACGCTGCGACGGGCGCACAGATTGGACCCGCCCTCAAGCATGAAGGCTCGGTCAACGGCGCAATCTTCTCCCGGGACGAGACACGCATTCTCACCTGGAGCCGGGACAACACAGCCAGGCTATGGGACGCCGCGACTGGCGCCCAGCTCGGACCCGCGCTCCAGCATGGGGACGAAGTCTCGGGTGCAACCTTCTCAAGCGATGAGAAACGAATCCTAACCTGGAGTGGCGGCGTTGACACCGACAACTCCGCTCGGCTGTGGGACGTCGCCACCGGCGCACAGATCGGACCTACACTCCAGCACGATTACAATGTCCTAGGCGCAACTTTCTCAAGCGATGAGACACGCATCCTAACATGGAGCGAGGACGCCACGGCCCGGGTTTGGGACGCCGCTACCGGCGCACAGATTGGACGCGCAATCCAGAACGAGGAAAGCCCAATAAACGGCGCGGTCTTCTTTCGGGACGAGACTCGCATCCTAACATGGAGCGAACACCACAACGCCCGGCTCTGGGACGTCGCTACCGGCACGCAGGTCGGACCCGACCTCCAACATGGGAGCGCGGTTGTCGGCGCAACTTTCTCAAGAGACGAGAAACGCATCCTAACCTGGAGCGGAGACCACACGGCTCAGATCTGGGATACCGCGACCGGCGCAAAAATCGGGCCCGCCCTCCGGCATGAAAACTGGGTCAACGGCGCCACTTTCTCTCGGGAAGAAAACCGCATCCTAACCTGGAGCGGAGACACCACGGCCCGGGTTTGGGACGCCGCTACCGGCGTACAGATTGGACCCGCCCTCAAGCATGAAGGCTCGGTCAACGGCGCAATCTTCTCCCGGGACGAGACACGCATCCTAACCTGGAGCCGAGACAACACCGCCAGGCTATGGGACGCCAACACCGGCGTACAGATCGGACCTGCCCTCAAGCATGGGGACATAGTCAACGGCGCCACCTTCTCCAGGGACGAGACACGCATCCTGTCTTGGAGCCGGGACAACACAGCTCGGATTTCTGACGCTGGCGCCGGCGTCCAGATCGGGCCCGCCCTTAAGCATCAAGGCTCGGTTAAGGGCGCAACCTTCTTTAGGGACGAAGCACGCATCCTCACATGGAGCGGGGGCATAATTCGAGGAGATGGAACCGCCCGAATCTGGGACACTGACACCGGCGCACAGATCGGGCCCGCCCTCAAACATCAACTCTCCGTGAACGGAGCCACCCTCTCCCGGGACGAGACACGCATCCTCACCTGCAGCGGCGACAGCACCGCCAGACTCTGGGACACCGCTACCGGCGCACAGATCGGGCCCGCCCTGCGGCATAAAAACTGGGTCAACGGCGCAGCCTTTTCCAGAGACGAGACCCGCATTCTCACTTGGAGCCAGGATACTACCGCCCGGATTTGGGACGCCGCTACCGGGGCGCAGATCGCACCCGACTATACGCAACTGACCGGACCCGGTCTTGAGCATGGGGGCGAAGTCTTGGGCGCAGCTTTCTCCAGGGACGAGACCCGCATCCTAACCTGGAGCTGGACCAACACCGCCCGGGTTTGGGACGCCGGCACCGGCGCAGCTGTTAGCCCCTTCTTCAGGCATGAGGACGCAATCATAGGTGCAACCTTCTCAAGCGACGAGAAACGAATCCTAACCTGGAGCCGCGACGCCACGGCCCGAGTTTGGGACGCCGCTACTGCCGGACAGATTGGCCCCACTCTCAAGCACGAAGGCTCGGTCAACGGCGCAATCTTCTCTCGGGACGAGACACGCATTCTCACCTGGAGCCAGGACAACACAGCCAGGCTATGGGACGCCGCGACTGGCGCCCAGCTCGGACCCGCGCTCCAGCATGGGGACGAAGTCTCGGGCGCAATCTTCTCAAGCGACGAGAAACGCATCCTCACCTGGAGCGGCGACCACACAGCCCAGATCTGGGACACCGCTAACGGCGCAAAGATCGGGCCCGCCCTCAAGCATGAAGGCTCGGTCAACGGCGCAATCTTCTATCAGGACGAGACACGCATCCTCACCTGGAGCCGGGACAACACAGCCAGGCTATGGGACGCCGCGACTGGCGCCCAACTCGGACCCGCGCTCCAGCATGGGGACGAAGTCTTGGGTGCAACCTTCTCAAGCGATGAGAAACGAATCCTAACCTGGAGTGGCGGCGCTTTAGACAGGGACAACTCCGCTCGGCTATGGGACCTCAGGCGCTGGAAAATATATGATGCAACGCGAGCCACAATTATTTGCGCCGCGTTAGCGAGAGGCATCGGACGCCGGACCCGGGAGGAATCGCAGGATCTCCTCATGTTGGACGCGCCGAATGACCTGTTTGAGGCTTACTCCGACCTGCTTCGGCAAGATGAGCTGGTCCGCCTTCAAGTCGTCATAGACACCCTACGCGCGCCGCACGATCCAGAGTTCTATGTCGCACCGTCGATTCGTGAGCGGATGAACAAAATCAATCGAACTAAATCATACACAGACTTTGATCCTAACTATGACGAAGTCTCTGAACCGGTCGCACTGGAGAACTCGCGCCAAAAACGATACTCCAGTTCGTGGATCAACGTTGCATTGGCGACTGCGGGGGTCAGTATTGCCGGAATCGTAACGTTGCTATGGTACACTCGCCGAATGAAGCCCGAGGCGTTATTGGATTGGCTAGAGTCGCTCTCAACTATCGGCGGATGAGCCTATTCCGCTAGCCCGACAAGTAAGTCAGGCACCCAATGATGATAGTTTCATTTCACGAAGCTCATTCGTACGATGGTCCCGGAACTCCGCCTGCAACGAAAGCCGCCCACGCATCGTAGAGTTGCCGCCGCTGATCTAGATAGTCAGTACGTCGATAAGCGCGTTCCACCGCACCGCCTGTTTTGTGTTGCACCATGCTTTCCTTGATCTCGTAGCTTGCGGTGGTTTCCTCTTCGAGCCAAAGCCGTAAGCTCGTGCGAAATCCGTGCGGCCGTGCAATAAGCCCCCGCCGCTCCATCATCCGGCTTAGCGTGGCATCGCTCATCACGCCCTTTCGTGCCGACGGGAAAAGAAACCCGTTCCGGGCTTGAGGCTTCACAAGCTTGATGACGCGCAAAGCCTCTGGTGATAAGTGGCACCGGAAATCGACAGAAGCGCCCACCCTTCCCTTGATATTCTCTGCAGGCGCGGTCCAGACATTGCCTTCAATCTGGTCGAGGCGAAGAAACCGGACCGGCTTCAGCCGATGCCCCGTCAGGATCAGGAGGCGCAAGGCCAGGTTCGCTATCGTCGGCTCTGCCAGCGTCGCATAGAAAGCTGGAACGTCTCGCCATGGCATCGCTTCGATATGCGACACCTGATGGCGCTGCTTGCCGAGCAGAGCGCGAGCTTTGTCCGTCGCCTGAATATCAACATCGAGGCCCAGCGCCGCGGCGTGCTGCAGCACGAGTCCAAGGCGGTTCATTGCTTTGCGCGCCGTTACCGCCTTGTCGTGCCAGATCGGCGCCAGTGTGTCGCGGATCTGCCGCTGGTCGATTTCTGTTACCGGCACAGTTCCGAGATGCGGCAGCACATGGAGTTCCAGCGGCGAGTACCATCGGCCCGCCATCCCATTGTCCCGAAGCTCAGCCTTGCGCGCCTCGAACGCCTCCTCTGCAATTTTCCTGAGGCTGTTTTCGCGCCGCGCAGCCTCCCGGCTCTCGCGGTCCCTCTTCAGGATTGGATCGAAGCCGCGGTGAATGCAGTCGCGCGCGTCATCCGCCAGCTGCCGTGCCATCTGAAGGGAAACATCTGAGAGACTCCCCAGACCCATCTCCCGCCGGCGGCCATGCAGCGTGAACCGGAAGAACCACTTGGCACTCTCTGCAGTCCGTTTGTGTAACCAGAGACCATCACCGTCACTGTGCTTTCCGACGGGCGCCGATTTCACAAACGAGGCTGACAACTTGTACCGGGTGCGTTGGCGAACCATTTCCTGACCACCTTTGTGACCACCCTTTGTAAATCGATACCCCCGGACACCGCAACACCTTGTGGGACTACTAATCCTTGTTATACTTAGATTTTATAGGTCACAATCGGACAACCTCAGACCCAGCAAAACCGCTGTTCAGTGCACCTAAGCGGCACCATCAAAAAACAATATAACATTGTTTTATATAATTTTTTCTATATTCTAAAGCCTGCAGACCACCCGCCTGACCACCCTGTCAGGGCACGCTAAATCGTTCGGGCAGTCAGCGCCTTGCGGCCGATCGGCAAGAGTCACTGCAGCGAAAATATCGCACGAACCGTTATGCGGACCGAATGGCGCTGATCGGCCCTAACTTGTGCCAAGCATCTACCGTGGATGAAGAGAGGAAGCTTCGAAGACTCGTCGGCTTCTCCCGGCCAAGCTCGGCGGTACTTTCCGGTTGAATTACCACACAGTTAGCATTGGACTTGCATACGTTTTTCGCCAACGAACGTATGCAGAGAATGAGATCGCGCCCGAACACTGAGCGATAGGAGATTTACGATGGGTTGGAAGGGAGCCGTTAGGTCGCTTGCGTCAGCCGCACGAGCCGCCGAACGCGATGCACAGAGGCGGCACGCGCAGGCACTGAAAAGCCAGATTATCTCAAACGCCGGCGCCGCGGTGGATGAGTGGGAACGCTACATTTCCGAACTGATCACTCTGCACACCAACTTGGCTGACTCGATTGATTGGAAATCGACAGCTACTCTTCCGAGCCCCGCTCATCCCACCCGGGACTCTGCTCACGAAAACAAGGCAAAAGCGGACCTAGACAACTTCAAGCCTGGCGGCTTGTTCGCGAAGCTCCTCGGGGGCGACGCGAAGCGTAAGGCGCGACTACAGCAAGCCCTCATGGACGCCCCCGCGAAAGATCAGGCTACTTTCGACAACGCACAGGCCAAGTATGAAGTGGACCTAAGGGATTGGGAGCAAGATACCGCAATGGCAAGACGACTGCTGGCCGGCGATGAGCAGGCCATCGCAGAAGTTATCCGTGAGATGCAGACACTGTCGAAAGAAGACCTCATTGGATCTGCCGTTCAGTTCACAATCGAGAACGGCACGCTTCACGCAGTCCCCAGCGTTCACTCAGACGAAATCATCCCGGATTATCGGCGCAAACAGCTCGCAAGCGGCAAACTGTCTGAATCGAAGATGCCGGTCAGCCAGTTCAACGAATTGTATCAAGATTATGTTGCAAGCGTTGCATTGAAGGTCGCAGGCGACATGTTTCAGATGCTGCCGCTCGATGAAGTTTACGTAACTTGCCAGACTTCGATGTTGAATACCGCCACTGGCCGAAAGGCGCCCATGGCAATCTTGTCAGTTCACTTCGTGAGAAGCACATTTGAGAAGCTAAATCTGAGACTCATCGATCCATCGGATTCAATGAAGAACTTCAATCATAAAATGGCCTTCAAAAAGACCAGCGGATTCCAACCGATTGATCCACTCACCGAACTACCAGAATAATCTGGGCAATCCGCAGATCAGGAATTAGCTTCGAGGACTTACATTCTCGTGGCTCTTGCGACGCGCGCCTTCACAATACACACAGCCGAGGCTCAGGTCGCCGGACAGCGCAGCACGAGCTCCGGCACCTCCACCTGACAAACAGCAACATAGTTCAATCCGCAAAACCAACCCACTGCTGTTTCCCGACAGTCTGAACTCTCCGATTTCGCAGAACTGGAAACCAACCGCTCACTTTCGTGGACCAATGCTGTGCATAAAATTTCGGCATCTGGAACCGCCCGTTGCTGAGCATCCCGCGCAGCGTCTGCCTGCGAAACAAATGGAGCCGGAGCTTGCCGCAGATAGGAGCCAGCGCTTCGGGTGGCGAGCAGCTTCTTTCCTGACGGCTTAAGTTCCTTTTCTGAGACGCCCGCAAAACAACACATCTGATCCGTATACGGTCTTGAGACTTCCCATTTGCAAAGCGCTGACTGAACATTTGGAAGCGACAGAACTACTCCCATGAGCGATAACACCAACGCAGACCCACCGCCTTGATAGAGCAGCCGTCTGAAGGCCGCCTTAGTGGGTCCTTTGGGTTTTGGAGGACCCTCACCGTTTAGCTTGGCGCTAATGGCTCCCATCAAATCCGAAAAAAAGGGATCTCGGGTGCTGCCCTTCCAACCTTTGAAGTCGATCGCCTGATATTCGCCAAAGCCCAATGGCGGATTTACTCCTTCGAGCAGGACTTGGATCAACCTTGTTCCGGCGCGAGAGGCTTCATCCTTTACGAAAGCGCCCCTCTCCCCAACACTGGCCTTCGACCAACAGACAACAACGACATCTGATCTTTCAATTGCCGCTTCGATCTCTGAGCGCCAATTCGAGTTGGCAACAAGATGCTTGTCCCACCAAACATCAAGTCCTTGACGCATCAACGCCTTAGCCAATGCGCTTGCGCGCACTTCATCTTCCCGGCAGTAAGAGACGAAAACCGAACTCATTTTCGGAGAATGTTCTCAGCCACTGACAACAACACTTCGACTGTTGCAGCTTCGGTAGCCAAGCCGTCAAACTCATCCGTATTGCTGTGCACGGTGTCTAATGCTTGGGTCCAATAGTCACGAGCGTCCTCAGGGTTATTTTCCAAGAAGGACCGAGCTCCGCTTCGAACCAATTTGCTTATCTCGGCCTGCACGTCCCAAGCGTCACGCGCGGCATCCGCCTCAAACAGATCATCTAGCTGGTCCGCCTCATCCATAAGTGACCAAGCCGAGGAATAATCGCCACGTAAAACCGCAATGTCACCGAGCATCTCAATTGTAACAAGCAAATCGTTCACTGTCCGTCTGGTGGGTCGAGCATCAAAAAGCCCTTTGTCCAAATCGTACGCCTGGACGAGCAGTTCGTTTGCCGCTTCGAAGTTCTTTTGGATCGCATAGAAATGAGCCAGCCGGGACAGCGCAACAGATATGTTTCGCAGCGAGGATGAATCACCGGTGCTCCCTTCAACTTCGATTTTAACGACGATTGAGAGAGCTTCTGCAGCCATTTCAAGGACGCTGGAATCTAAGTTAGGTACGGTTGGAAGGGTTCGCAGCGTCTGTTCGATTGCCGCCGAGTATCGGGGATTTGCCTTCGAAACTTCAAGAAGTTCGCGCAAGGTCATTAGATCGTAGGAGTATCCTGGGAAAACGCTGGACCCCAATCGGTCTAGCGCTGAGGACAGTGTGTAATCGGATAAAACTTCAGGGTGCTGATCCAGGTAAAGATAGGCGTCGATGAACACCACGTTAGCGTCATCCCAGCGTTCCATTCCCCACAGCAAATCTCCTTTCAATATTTGCACATTAAAAACTTCGAAAGCGCTTCTAGCATTTGCTTCAGCCTGTTTTACGGCTTCTAGCGCTTTTTCAACTGATCCTAGGTCAGCCAACAGAGCCCCACGCTCAAAGTGCGAGCGAAAATCCGTTGGATCCAAGCTGATCGCCTGGTCCCAAATCGACAAAACGTCAGCTATAGTAGCGCCGCCTCTACCTTCGATCCGCATTATATTGAGAAATTCCGCCTGCTGACGAACCTGACTCGCAGCAACTTGTGCAGCCGCCGCCATTCGGGCTTGAACCTGGGCCTGCGTGAGTCGGGCTATCAACTCATAAGCCGCTTCTTGATCGCCATCGGCAAACCTGATGTAGGCTTGTTGTAGTTCTGGTGAAGCACTTGCTGTCAGATTGAGCGTTTCTTCGCGCCAAGCGGCCAACTCGACTTTGTATGCCGCCTCTCGTTGAGCTATCGAAGAAACGATCTGAGCATATTCGTTCCGAGCTCGATCCAATGCTCGTTCAGCTCCAGAAATTTTTTCGTCGAAGTCTTGCCGCGCGCGCTTTAGTTTATCTTCGGCGTTCGCAATCAACTCCAACTCTCGATCATCAGCTAGCCGTCGCTCCTTGATCAGGGCTGCTTGGAACCGGGTTTCAAGCGCTCGAACAACTTCACTCTGGGTATCAGCGGAGAATGAAGGAGACGCATCACGCTCAGGCTGCGCAACAGGTGCGGCACAAAAAATCAGAGCAAACGCAATAATAGGAGGCTTAAATGCGAAGGTCATGGTCTGAAACCTGCAGGTAGTGACTCGGACTGCAACCAGAGCGTTGAGCATAGGCAGCATGCCATTCTAGATGTACGCAATCAATGAACGACAACTCACCTGGTCTGCCCCCGAAAAAACGGTCCGGCATTTGAGTTGGTTCTAACTCCGACGTGGGAGTAAAGACACGGATAATGATCGGCGACTTATGGCCAACACAAATCCCTGCCCCCGGCGTTGGGGCCGTCCATATTGCTCGCACCTTTCCGCCGTTCGCGAGATGGCCGGCATCAGGAATGGGCTCGCCAAAGACCATTTGATGTTGCCCGGGAGCCGATTCTTAGTCGTCTCCGGGCGGCGCCAACGAAGACAAATCGCCGCCAAAGCGTTCGACTGTTTCGGCGATTTCCTTTTCCGTGCGCCCATCAGCTCGCATTGCAGCGACAAGGTCGCGGAGGTACTGGGCGAAACGCAGGCCGAACGCACCTGGCTCCGCTGCTGCGTAGGGTTTCAACAAGGTCAAGCACTCGTTGAACGCCGCCACAGAATCGCCTCCACGTCCGCGGACGAGTAGTATCTTTCCAACGGTATCCAGAGAACTTGCCAAACCGGACGCGAAGGCATCGGAGTTATGCGCTGCAAGCGCGCGATAGATCTCCACCGCTTCCGCGCTCGCTACGAGCGCCTCTTCTTGACGACCTAGGTCCAAAAGCTGGAGGCTCAAATTGCTCAGCGTGGCTGCCAGATTGGGCAGGAAGGCGTCACGGTTCTGCGCCGCAAGCTCGCGATAAATCTCTAGCGCTTCCGCGCTCGCCATGAGCGCCTCCTCGTGACGACCGAGATCCGAAAGTATCTTGCCCCGATTGAGCAGGGACATCGCCAGATTGGGAAGGAAGGCGTCATGGTTCTGCGCCGCTAGCACGCGATGAATCTCCAGCGCTTCCGCGCTCGCTGTGAGCGCCTCTGAACCACGGCCGAGGTCCAAAAGCATCTTGCCCAGATTGAGTAGGGACATCGCCAGATTGGGCAG
>Ga0315900_10004815_pt1 | contig 18820 bp, 10 predicted proteins | sample LakEriMetagenome_FD_203521 | JGI IMG/M metagenome (GOLD analysis project Ga0315900, IMG submission 203521) | Freshwater fungal communities from buoy surface, Lake Erie, Ohio, United States - Buoy 12 MA114 | ecosystem: Environmental > Aquatic > Freshwater > Lake > Lake biofilm | place: USA: Lake...
TCCAGCCGGTGGCCCACAGCTGCCGCATGCCGGCATCGACGATCGGAAAACCCGTCCGGCCTCGCTGCCAGGCCCGGAGGCCGACGGGGTCGTTGGCCCAGGGAAACTTCGCGTAATCGGCCCGCAGCGGGGCGGCGGCGGTGTGCGGGAAGTGAAACAGCAGGTGGCCGGCGAACTCCCGCCAGCCGAGCTCGCGAAGGTAGACCTCGGGGCTCCCCGCCAGCTTCGCCGCCGGCTTCCCGCCCGCGGCGTCGCGGACGGCATGCCACACCCGGCGCGGCGAGATCTCGCCGCAGTGCAGGTGCGCGGAGAGGCCGCTGGTGCCGGCATGGTCGGGGCGGTCGCGATCGGTGCCGTAGTCCGTGAGCGGCCGCTCGAGGAAGGCGTCGAGCCGCTTCCTGGCCCCGGCCTCGCCCGGCGACCAGGTCTTCTGCATCGTGCCCGCCCACGGGATCGTCGGCAGGAGACCCAGGTCGGCGACGTCCAGGCCCGCGGCCTGCTTCGGCGGCGGCACGAGCTTCCGCGGCGCGGCGACCGGCGCGGCGGGCTCGTCCCGCGCGAGCAAGGACCGCCAGAACGGCGTGAACACCTGGTAGGGCTTGCCCTCCTTGGTGGCGACGTGGGCCGGCTCATAAAGCAGCCCGCCGTTGAAGCTCTCCACGGTCAGCCCGTCGGTGGCGAGCGCCTGCTTGATCGCCGTGTCGCGTTGCACGACCGCCGGCTCGTAGCGGCGGTTCCAGGTGACGTGCGTGGCCCCGACCGCGGCGGCGATTTCCCGCAGCGTGGCGAGCGACCCGCCGCGGCGGATGACCAGCGGCGCGCCCACCTTGGCGAGTGCCGCCGCGAGTTTTCCGAGCGACCCGTGCAGCCACCACCGCGCGGCCGCGCCCGGTTCCCACGGGGCTTCTTCGTCGGGCGCCCAGATGTAGACGGGCACCACCGCACCGCGGGCTGCGGCGGCCGCCAGGGCGGGGTTGTCGTCGAGGCGGAGGTCGTGACGGAACCAGACGATCGTGGTCGCGGGCATCAGGCGTCAGCCCATCTCGATCTCGTAGCCCTTGCGGTAGGGCCGGGCGAGCATGGCGTTGGCCTGGTCGTCGCCCACGATGCGCTCGGCCGCGTCGTCCCACTTCAGGCCCCGGCCCAGCCGGGCGCTGATCCCGGCGAGGTGGCAGATGTTGAGCATCTTCATGTGGGAATGAACGTCCGAGATCGGCGGCCGGCGATTGATGGTGCAGAGGAGGAAGTTCGCCCAGTGGGCCGACCGCTCGTTCTCCAGGAGGGGCAGGCTGCTGGCATAGACCTTGGCCAGGGCATCCTCCGGGAGCGGATGGTCGACGAGTTCATCCACCGGCTTTCCGGCGAGTTTCCGGCGGCTCACGAAGATCCGTCCCTTGTCCCCCTCGATGAGCACGCCGTTTTCCTCGTCGTGGCGGATCACGATCTGCGTGCCGCCGGGGAAGTCGACCGTGAAGTGGAACTCCGTCGCCGTGTTGTAGCGGTCCTTCTCGACGGGCATTCCGTCCTTGAACGCCACGGGGTGCTTGGCCGTGCCGTTGATCGCCAGCGGGCCGCCGGTCTGGCCGTTGAGGGCCAGCGCCCAGGTGGCGATGTCCACGTGGTGGGCGCCCCAGTCGGTGAGCTTGCCGCCGGAGTACTCGTACCACCAGCGGAACTCGTAATGGCCATTGGTTTTGTTCTGGGGCTTGCGCGGCTTGCCTTCGGCGTCCACACCGCCGTTCTCGACCATGAATCGGTAGTCGGTCGCGGCCGCCGGGCCGAGCCACCGGTCCCAGTCGAGGTTCGCCGGCGGCGGCGCGACAGGAATCGCCGGGCTCTGCGGCCCCTCACCGATGCGGGCCTCGATGCGGTTGATCTTCCCCAGCCGCCCCTCGGCGACCAAGGCCAGGGCCTTCACGAACAGGTGGAACGTGCTCCGCTGCTGCGTCCCCACCTGGACGATGCGGCCGGTCTCCTTCTGGACGCGGCGGATGAGCTTGCCCTCGTCGATGGTGAGCGTGAGCGGCTTCTCACAGTAGATGTCCTTCCCGGCGAGCATCGCCTCGACCACGGGCTTGGTGTGCCAGTGGTCGGGCGTGGCGACGTGGATCACGTCCACGTCCTTCCGTTCCAGGATCTTGCGATAGTCGTCGAACACCGCGGCCTTGCCGTCGGCGAACAGCTGATTCACCTCCTCGCGACGGCCGGCATCGACGTCGGCGATCGCCACGACGTCGATCCACTTCTTCGCGGCGGCAAGGTTGGCACGGGAGATGCCGCCGGCGCCGATCAGGCCCAGGGCGATGCGGTCGGTGGGCGAGCGGGTCTCGGCGGCGAGCGTCCGCGGCTGCCAGGAGAAGTATGGCACGGCGACCGCGGCGGCACTGCCGGCGAGGAACGTGCGGCGGGAGGCGGTGAGGCGGGGCATGGTGCTCCTCCAGAAGGGATGCGAACTGTTTCGAGCCGGAAGTCTACCGCGCCTCATGGGTGCCCTGTAGTGGCGGTCCCTGTGCCTTTCGACCGGAAGGGCCAGGGCCGCCCTGTCGCTTACCGTGCCAGGGCGGCGTGCAGGACCTGCACGGGGTGCAGCGCCGTGCGGCCGGTGCCGTCGGCGATCTGGTGGCGGCAGCTCGTGCCCGGGGCGGCGACGAGCGCGTCGGCCGCCGCCCCCCGGACCGCCGGAAAGAGCACCAGCTCTCCGATCCGCATCGAGACGTCGAAATGCTCGCGCTCGTAGCCGAACGAGCCGGCCATCCCGCAGCAGCCGCTGGGAATCACCTCGACGGTGTAGTTCCGCGGGAGCCCCAGGATCGCCGCCGAGCAGTCGACCGAGGCGAGCGCCTTCTGGTGGCAGTGGCCGTGGAGCTTGACCGTCCGCGGCGCGGTCGTGAAGGCCGTGGCGTCGATCCGGCCGGCGGCCGCTGCCCGGGCGAGGAACTCGTCGATGAGCAGCGTGCGGGAGGCGAGCCGGCGGGCCGCCGCCGCCAGCGGCGGGCGGACGAGATCCGGATACTCGTCGCGGAAGCCGAGGATCGCCGACGGCTCGATGCCCACGAGCGGGGCGTCGTCGGTGACGACCGGATCGAGCAATTCCACGTTCCGTTCGGCGAGGGTGCGGGCCGCGCGGAGGAGCCCCTTCGAAATCTGCGCCCGGCCGCTGTCGACGTGCGCGGGGATCAGCACCTCCCAGCCGAGGGCCTCGAGCAGTTCGATGGCGGCGATGCCCACCGGCACGTCGAGGAGGTCGGTGAACTCGTCGCAGAAGAGGTGGACGCGGCCGAGCGGAGCCGGCCCGCGTGACGGCCGGCGGCGGTGCCAGGCGGAGAGCGTGGTGCCGTGCAGTTTCGGCAGCGACCGCTGCGGCGCGAAGCCCAGGAACTGCTTCACGAGTCGCGACAGGCCCGGCGCCGTGACGGCGAGGTTGTAGAGCCAGGGGGCGAGCAGCGCCCGCCGCATGGCGGCGGCCGACCCGGCGATCAGGCGGCTGCGCCGGGGCACGCCTTCCGCGTCGTGGCGGTGCTGTTCCCACTCGGCCTTGAGCCGGGCCATGTCCACGTTCGACGGGCACTCGCTCTTGCATGCCTTGCAGGACAGGCAGAGGTCCATGACGGCCGCGAGCCGCGGATCGGTCCACGGGTTGGCCGCAGCGCGGCCCCCCTCGAGCGCCTGCCGGAGCACGTTGGCCCGCGCCCGGGTCGTGTGCTCCTCGTCCCGCGTGGCCATGTAACTGGGGCACATCGTGCCGCCCGCAGCCGGCGGCTTGCGGCACTGGCCGACTCCCGAACACTTCTCCGCGGCTCGGAGCACGCCGCCGGTGTCGGCGAACCGGAACACCGTGTCGTGGGTCGGCGGCGGCGCGCCCGGCACGATCCGCAGGGACGTGTCCATCGGCGGCGTGTCGATGATCTTGCCGGGGTTGAAGATGCCCTGCGGATCGAAGGCCCGCTTCACGCGGACCAGCAGCGCGTAGCAGGCGTCGCCCACCATGGCGCGGATGAACTCGCCCCGCAGCCGCCCATCGCCATGCTCGCCGCTCAAGGAGCCGCGGTAGCGCTTCACGAGGGCCGCCACGTCGGTGGCCACGGCGCGGAACATCCGCAGGCCGTCGGCCGTCCGCAGGTCGAACAGCGGCCGGAGGTGCAGTTCGCCCGCGCCGGCGTGGGCGTAGTGCACGCTCTCGATGCCGTACTTCTCGGCGAGCAGCCGGTCGAAGTCGGCGATGTAGGCGGGCAGGTCGGCCACGGCCACGGCCGTGTCCTCGACGATCTCGCGGGGCTTCTTGTCGTCGGGCACGTTGTTGAGCAGCCCCTGGCCCGCGCGGCGCAGCTCCCACACCTTCTGGGCCTCGGCGCCGAAGAGCGTGGGATAGGCGTAGCCGATGCCCGCCGCGCGGAGCTCAGCGGCCAGGGCCTGGAGCCGCCCGGCGAGCACGGCCTCGTCGGCGTGCCGCAGCTCGACCACGAGGATGGCGCCGGGATCGCCGACCACGAAGCCGCGGTTCTTGGACTGCTCGCGATTGTCTTTCGTGCAGTCGAGGATCGGCTTGTCGATCAGTTCGCAGCCGGTGGCCTGTTCGTCGGCCGGCCGGTCGGGCCGCATCACGATGACCGTGCCGCGAAGGGCCTCGTCCACGGAGTGGCAGTGGACGCAGAGGAGCGCCCCCGGCGGCGGCAGCGGGATGACGTTCAGCTCGTATTCGACGCCGAAGAACAGCGTCCCCTCGGAGCCGGCGATCAGCCGGCAGAAGTTGAACGGCCGGTCGCTCGCGGGATCGAAGCAGGCGGCGTCCATGAGGGCGTCGAGGGCGTAGCCGGTGTTGCGGCGGGTGACCTCGGGCCGGGGGAACGAGTCGCGGATCAGGCGGCGGTTGGCCTCGTCGCCGAGCAGGTCACGGAGCTCGCGGTAGATCCGCGTCTCGAGCGAGTCGGGACCGGCACACTTGGCGGCGAACGCCTCCGGGGAGAGCGGCCCGAAGGTCGCCTCCGACCCGTCGGCGAGGAAGCCGCGGACGGAGACGAGGTGGTCGCGGGTCGTGCCCCAGGCGATCGAGTTGGCTCCACAGGAATTGTTGCCCACCATGCCGCCGATCATCGCCCAGGCGGCGGTCGAGGTTTCCGGCGGGAAGAACAGGCCGTGGGCGGCGAGGAAGCGGTTGAGTTCGTTGCGGACCACACCCGGCTGCACCCGCACCCGCCGGGCCTGGACGTCGAGGGCCACGATCCGGTTCAGATGCCGGCCCGCGTCGACCACGATTCCGCCGCCCACGACCTGGCCGGCGAGCGACGTGCCCGCGGCCCGGGGGATGAGCCCGACGCGCTGGCGGGCGGCGAAGAAGACGAGCTCGCGGACGTCGGCCTCGGTCTCGGGGAGGGCCACGGCCAGCGGCCGCTCCTGGTACTCCGAGGCGTCGGTCGAGTAGATCGTCCGGGCGACCTCGTCGTGGAGGAGTTTTCCCTGCAGCCGCGCGGCGAGGTCGGCGAGGGGCGGCGTGGCCGGCGGGCTGGCGGTGGCGGTGGACATCGACACTATCATCGTCGAAACGGGTCGATCATCCAGGGGAGAAGCGAACGGGATGGCCGCAGGCCGGATTTTCCCGTTCGGCGCAGAGCCCGGTGGCCCGCCGACGGGCGTGGGTCCGCGGTCTGGCCGGCCGAAGACGAGCCGTGACCGCGGCGACGGCCCCCTTACTGCGCCACGACCCGCAGCTCGAGCTCTTCGGCGTCCTTGTCTTCACCGCCACCGCGGCGGACCGTGAAGGTCACGATGTCACCCTCGTTGAACCGGGTTCGCAGGTTACGGTCGAAGGCGCGATGCGCGTTCTTGTCACGCAGTTCCAGCCGTTGACCATTGACGGCGAGGATCTCGTCCCCCGGCTTCAGGCCCGCCTTCGCCGCCGGCGTATTCTCCTCCACGTCGTCGACCCGCGGAGTGAAGTCGTTGCCCCGCGGCCGCAGGAGATTCATGCCGATCGGGATCCGCTTCGGGGCTACGAGTTTGGCGTCGAGGACAGCCTCTGCCCCGTCCCGTTTGACGGTCACCTGCACGCCGTGTCCCTCGGGATACATGCCAAGGATTGCCGCCAGTCGCCGCACGTTGGCCACGGGCGCGTCGTCGAGTTTGACGATCATGTCGCCCGGCTTGAACCCGGCCGTGGCCGCGGCCGAGCCGTCGGCTACGTCCTTGATCCGCACGCTCTCCGCGAGATGCGGCTCGCCGCCGCCGAGCCCGAGCCCGGTGATGCGCCCGTGCTTGACCTCGCCGCCGCCGGCAGCCTCGAGCCTGGGCAGCCAGAACTTGATCTGCTTGGCGCTGATCGCGAACCCGAGGCCGGTGTTGCTCCGCAGGCCGAACCGCGTGCTGATCTGGCCGTTGATGCCGACCACGCGACCGGCCATGTCGATGAGCGGCCCCCCCGAGTTGCCCGGATTGACCTCGGTGTCGGTGACGATGCACTCGGTGTAGGAGTTCTGGGTGTGGTTGAGGGCCGAGACGATGCCCGCGGTGAAGGTGGGTGACTGGTCGAGGACGCCGAGGCCGAACGGGTTGCCGACGGCCAGCGTCTCGTCGCCGATGGCGAGGGTGTCAGAATCCCCGAGCTCCAGATACGGCACGGTCTGCCCGTCCTTCAGCTCGAGTTTCAGGGCGGCGAGGTCGCCGTGCGGGTCGGTGCCGAGGAGTTTGGCCCGGAACGAACTGCCGTCACCGAGCCGCACCGTGAAGGACCGCTTGCCGTGGATCACGTGGTCGTTGGTGAGTACGACGCCGTCGGGACGAATCACGACGCCACTGCCCCCCTCGACGAATACGTAGGCCGGACGAACCTTGTTGCACAGCTCCACGAGATCGGTGGCCGCAGAGGCCGGGGCGGCGGAGACCGTGGCACCGAGGACGAGCAGGACCGCGAGACGGGCGTTCATTTGTTCTCTCCGAGCGTCACCTGGAGGGTGCGGGTATCGTCAGTCGAGAGGACGCCCTCGAACCGCTCCCCGGACTTGAGCGATTGCTTGAGCCGCTTGATGTCTTCGGCCGTCTCCAGCTCGCGGCCGGCGACCAGCAGCCGCGGTCCCCCACCCTTCCGCTGGACCCGCAGCTCGACCACCTGCCCGGCCTTGCAGGCGGCGATCCGTTCCGTGAGTTGGTTCCAGCTGTTGACCTCCGCGCCATCCATCTCGAGGAGGATGTCGCCGCGCTTCAGACCGGCCTTCTCTGCCGGTGAGCCGGGGGCGACGCCACCGATCACGACGTCGTCGCTGAACGCTTTCTTGTCGTCGGCCTGCACGCCCAGAACTGGGCCCGGAATGCGGTCGAACGACTTTCCCGACTTGAGGGCGTCGAGCACGTCACGGATGCGGTCGGCCCGGGCGGCCATGCCGACGCCGGAGTTCGGCGCCCGCCTCCACGCCATGAGCTGTTGCGGCGCGACGAGCCGGCCGAGGATCGTGTCGGGCTCGATCGGAGCCGTGGCCAGGCCGAGGAAGTTGCCACCGCGGTCGACGAGCGGGCCGCCGGAGTTGCCGTAATTGAGCAGGGCATCGGTCTGGAACTGGTAGCCGCGGTTCCGCGCGGGAGCCGAAACGATGCCGGAGTTGAGCGTGTAGGCGGGGGAGCCGGCCGGCAGGTAACCCACCAGGCCGACCGCGTCACCGAGCTGTGGCGAGATCGAGTTGCCGGCGACGTCGTACCAGGAAAGGTCACGGGAGTCGATCTTGAGCAGGGCGACACCGAGGGGCTCGTGTTTGGCGACGATCTTCGCCTCGTGACGACTGCCGTCCTTGAGCACGACCGATACCTTCTTGACCGCGTTGGGCCGCTGCTCGACGCCGTTGGTCGACTCGGCGAGCATCTTCTGGATCGGCTCGTGAGGATCGAAAGCCCGGGGCTTCCCGGTGTCCTTGCGGATGAACGCAACGTCGCCGCCGATGTTGAACAGGCTCGTGAGCACGAAACCGTCGGCAGAGATCACGAGCCCCGTCGCCGCCCCCGGCGGCCGCCGCAGGAGCTGGTTGACCTCGAAGGCCCGGGCAACGTTGGCGTATTCGGTGAACTTCTGCTGCTGCTTGGCCTCGGGCAGCGAGGCGTAGTCCTTGACGCCGGCCTTGAACTCCTCCCACGAGAGCCGTGGGAGCTGTTCGACCGGGAACTGCCGCTCCACCTCGATGCCCGCCAGGCAGAGGGCGACCTCGCCGGCCGCCTTGCGCAGCGGATCTTCCGCCGGCGTGACGCCGGCGGTGGGCCCGAGCGACCCCGCCGGAAGAATGGGCTTCAGGGCCGCGAACTTTTCCAGCAGCACCTTCGTCGGCACGGCCGTGCCCTGCCAGCGGAACGGCAGCGTGCCCAGCGTGATCACGCCGCAGACGCGGCCCGCCTCGTCCAGGAGTGGGCCGCCGTCGGAGCCGGGATTGACCGCCGCCGTCGTCTCGATCGCGATGCCCGAATAGGCGGCTTCGGGATGCTTGGGCACCTCGTAGACGCCGCTGACGAGGCCGCGACTGAACGACGCCCGGCCGTTATTGATCAGCGCATTCTCGACGTCGGAGGCCGTGTAGGCAGTGCTGCCCACGACCGGCAGATCGGTCGACAGCGGGAGAAACGGCAGGCCGGAGGCGTCAACCTTGATGACGGCCACGGCCAACGCCTCGTCGATGACCACGATCTCGGCGTCGCGGACGAGGAAGCCGGGGAAGGCGACGCGGATTTTTTTGGCACCGGGCGGCACCACGCTCGTGGCGGTGAGGATGTGGCCGTTGGGGCTGATCGTGACCCCGGTGCCATGGTGCGTGATGAAGCGATCGAGTTCACAGCGAATTCCAACCGTGGCCGGGAGCGTCCGCTCCGCCATGCCGCGGGCCGGGGGCGACTCGCCCCTGGCGACGGGCGGGATCCCGAGCAGGAGCGCGAGGGCGAGAAAACCGGCGAGTCTGGGCATGCGGTCTATTCCCGGGAGGGGCACGGAGTGCATTCGCGTCGCGGGCACCCTTCAGAGTCTACGTCACGGCGGCACCGCTGGCAGCGGGGACGGCTTGCGGCCCTGAGGCCGCGGCCGTAAAACGATTTCGCATCGATTTCGCACCTGGATGCGAGGTTTTTTCATGGCGTCGTCCACCCCCGGTTCTGCCCTCCTGCCGGAGGCGAAACAAGTTGGCAAGGCCCTCGACCGGGCCCTCGATGCCGGGGGGGGGATGCTGCGCCTCTCCCCGACGTGGGTGCCGCGGAGCTTCCTCCATCCCGGCAAGCGGGTCCGGCTGCACCCCGACGACTACTACGCCTACGGGCTCGACCGCGGCGGCATCGACGAGCGCTGGTTCGCCAGCACCACCGAGGCCGCCAACGAGGGCCGTGTCCCTGACGAGGGGCTGTCGTGGTGCGTGTTCGAGGGGGAGCGGTTCCTGCTCCGCGACGCCGTCGTCGAGGGGGGGCAGCGGCTCGTCGGCAAGTCGATCTGGGACCGCTACAAGAAGTGGCCCGTGTACTCGAAGTTCTTCGACAACATGGGCCCGATCCCGCACCACATGCACCAGTCGTTCGACGACGCCAAGCTGGTGGGGCAGGAGGGCAAGCCCGAGAGCTATTATTTCCCACCGCAGTACAACAACTGCGACAACAACTTTCCCTACACCTTCATGGGGCTCGAACCGGGCACCACGAAGGACGACGTGCGGAAATGCCTCGAGCATTGGAACCGGGGTGACAACGGGATCCTTGACCTCGCCAAGGCCTATCGCCTGCAGCGGGGCACCGGCTGGCTGATCCCGCCCGGCGTGCTGCACGCTCCGGGCTCGCTGCTCACCTACGAGCCGCAGTGGGGCAGCGACGTGTTCGCCATGTTCCAGTCGCTCGTCGAGGGCCGGGCCGTGCCCTGGAGCCTGCTCGTCAAGGACATGCCGGCCGAGAAGCACCGTGATCTCGACTTCATCATCGGCCAGCTCGACTGGGACAAGAACGTCGACACGCACTTCAAGGAGAGCAACTTCCTGGAGCCGATCGTGGACGAGAAGCGGAGCACGCCAGGCGCGACCGACCGCTGGATCGTGTACGGTCACGTGGATGGACGGCAGCTGTTCAGCGCCAAGGAGCTCACGCTCGAACCGGGCGCGAAGATCACCGTTCACGACGCCGGCGCCAGCGGCTGGATCACGGTGCAGGGCGAGGGAAAGGTGGGCGTGCACGACGTCGCCACGCCGACGCTCATCCGCTTCGGCCAGATGACGGCCGACGAGCTCTTCATCTCGGCCGAGGCCGCGGCGGCGGGCTACGTGGTGGAGAACACCGGCCCCGGCCCGCTCGTCTCCCTCCGCTACTTCGGCCCGGACGTGCACCCCGACCTGCCCAAGAACGGAAGACCCTAAACACCCCCTTTCTTCGAAGGAGAGGGAGGAAAGAGGAATCATGGCCATGCACGCCGCACCAAAACTTCACAACGCCATGTGGCCGGGGCTCGTCGGCAAGGGCACCGATCCGGGCCAGGAACCGCCGATCGGGCTGGAGCGGATGCTCGAACTGACCGCCGCGGCGAACGTCGACGGCCAGACGTTCGACGGCATCGACTACTTCCTGTTCTTTCCCCACACCGATCCCGACGCCTCCGACGACGCCATTCGCCGGATCGCCGACATGATCGCGAACCATGGCTTCGCCGTGGGATCGCTCGTGGCGCCGATCTGGCCGGGAACGGTGGGCGACTCGGCGATGGGCACGCCCGTGCAGCGGGCCAGGTTCATCACCGCGGTCAAGAAGGCCTGCCGCATCGCGCGGATCTTCAACGAGCATGGCGTGCGGCAATACGGCGTGATCCGTATCGACTCGGCGGAGTTCGGCGTCAACAAGTGGCGGGAAAACCCGGCCGCCAACACGAAGACCATCGCCGCCACCTTCCGCGAAGCGGCGATCATCGCCGCCGCCCACGGCGAGCGGCTCGCGGCCGAGGGGGAAATCTGCTGGGCGGGCATGCACTCCTGGCGGGACGTGCTCGATCTGCTGGAGGCGGTCGACATGCCGGGTTCGCTCGGCTTCCAGTGTGACCTCGCCCACACCTATCTCTACCTCCTCGGCTACAACGCGCCGGAGCACGCCCTCGTGCAGCCCGGCTACACGGCGGCCGAGTTCTGGCCGGCCTACGAGGCGATGGTGGCGAAACTGCGGCCCTGGACGATCGACTTCCACGTCGCCCAAAACGACGGCCAGGTGCACGGCGCCGGGGCGCACGACAAGACGGGCAAGCACTGTCCGGCCGACGATCCGGCCGGCAAGCTCGACATCGTGAAGTGCGCCGGGCTGTGGCTCGAGGGCGCCGCCGACCGCGGCATCCGCCACGTCTGCTGGGACGGCTGCATGTTCCCCAACGCCACGCTGGAGAACCCGAAGACCTGGAACACCATCCTCCGCACCATGATCGCCGTCCGCGACGCCCACGGCTGGTGAGCGACCCGCGGCCCCGTGACGTGAGTGCCAGCGGCGAACGCTCGACGCGCCGCGGGGCGGCCTCGGCGGCGGAAAGAAAGATAAAACGCGGGGCGAGTGAATCGGCGAACGCTCGACGAGCATGGGGCCGCTGCGGCCCCCGCGAGGAGACTTTTGCCGTTCACTCGCCGGGCCACCTTGATCGATTCACCACCATTTGTTGACCCGCAGGAATTCATGACATGGCAAAGCAACTCCGCATCGGCATGATCGGCTACGGCTTCATGGGCCGCGCCCACTCCAACGGCTACAACCGCGTCAAGGACTTCTTCGACCTCGAGTACCTTCCGGTGCTGCAGGCCGTGGCCGCCCGGGATCAGTCCAAGGCGCAGGCCTTCGCCGATCGCTGGGGCTACAAGCGGGTCGAGACCGACTGGCGGAAGCTCGTCGCCGCCGACGACATCGACGCCATCGACATCTGCACGCCCAACAACCTCCATGCCGAGATCGCGATCGAGGCCGCCAGGCACGGCAAGGCGATCCTCTGCGAGAAGCCGCTGTCGATGGACGTGGCCGAAGGCGAGACGATGTGCGCGGCCGTCGAAAAGGCCGGCGTGCCCAACACCGTGTGGTACAACTATCGGCGGATTCCGGCGGTGACGTTCGCGAAGCAGATCATCGACTCGGGGGCCCTGGGCCGGGTGTTTCACTACCGGGCCGAGTTCCTCCAGGACTGGACGATCAACGCCGACCTGCCCCAGGGGGGCGCGGCCCTGTGGCGGCTCGACGCCGCGGCGGCCGGCAGCGGCGTGACGGGCGACCTCCTCGCCCACTGCATCGACACGGCCATCTGGCTCAACGGCCAAGTGGCCGACGTCACGGCAATGACCGAGACCTTCGTCAAGGAGCGGAAGCACCAGCTCACCGGCAAGGTGGAGCCGGTCGGCATCGACGATGCCTGCTCCTTCCTCTGCCACTTCAAGAACGGGTCGCTCGGCCTGTTCGAGAGCACGCGGTATGCCCGCGGCCACAAGGCCCTCTACACGTTCGAAATCAACGGCGAGAACATGAGCCTGAAGTGGGATCTGCACGACCTCCACCGGCTGCAGATCTTCGACTACAAGGACGCGGGGCCGATGCGGGGCTGGAAGAGCGTGCACGTCACCGACGGCGACCACCCCTACATGGGCAAGTGGTGGGTGCCGGGGCTGGCGATCGGCTACGAACACTCGTTCGTGCATCAGGTGGCCGACTTCCTCGAGGCGTATGCGAACAAGCGGCCCTGTGCGCCCACGTTCCGCGACGCGCTGGAGACGCAGAAGGTGTGCGACGCCGTGCTCGCCAGTGCCAAGAGCCACCAGTGGGCCACGGTTTCCTGACATCGCGCACGATCGGTCGGGCCGTCGTCCTGATGGTGCTCGGGGCGGCGGCTGTCGTGGCAGCCGCGTGGCCGCTTGTATACGAGGTGGATGGCGTATCGATGGCGCCGGGCCTCGTGCCGGGCGACCGGGTGACGAGCCGGTGGTTTCCCTTCCGGGATCGACTCCGCCCGCCCCGGCGGTTCGAGCGGTGGGTGCTTGCGACCGCCGACGGTGCGGCGGCGATCAAGCGGGTCGTCGGCCTGCCGGGCGAGCGGGTATCGATCGCGGCCGGCGAGCTGGCGATCGATGGCACGACCGTGCTCAAGGTGCCGCGACTCCTCGCGGCAGTCGGCGTGCCGGTCGCGGGCAGTCCGCCGTCGGCGGCCGGATGCTGGTCGATGCCGCCGTGGGAAATCCTCGACGACATGGCCTGCGATGCCGGGAAGAGCGTCGTGCTCCTGCCGGTGCAGGACGTCGGATTCGCCGCGGTCGTGACCGTCGAGGCGCCGGCGGGCGGCGCCGTCCGCGGCCGGGCCACCGTTGGTCGCACGGTCGTCACGTGGCGGCTGGCCGCCGGACGCCAGGCGATCGTGGCAGGCCGTCTCGACGGACATGTGGTCGCCGCGGCCTGGCGACTGCCCGCCGCCGCGGCGGCGCCCACGGAAAGGTCGTGTCTGCCGCCGGAGCCGCCGAGCCGCTGGTCCGCCGCCGTCCCATGGACCGAGGCCGATTCCGCGCCCGGCCAGTCACCGCCGCTCGCGTTGACGATCGAGCCGGCCGCCGGGGTCGCCACGCGGATCGAGCGGGTCGATCTGTGGCGGGATGTTCTGTTGCGGCCCGCGGCCGACGGCATCACCGCGTGGCATCTGGCCGCAGACACCGTCTTCGCGCTCGGCGATCATCCCGCGGCGAGCCGGGATTCGCGGCACTGGGGGCCGGTACCGCTCACGGCGCTGCGGCACCGTGTGGGCTCCACCGCGTTCGTGGATCACTGATCAGCGGGCGTCCTGCGGCAGCATCCGATCGGCCTCGTGGAGAACGGCCACGCTGTCGGCGCGTTCGACGAGCCGTTCGATCACCTCGGGGCCGGCGGCGAAGCCGAACTCGAGGTCCTCGACGGCGGCCTCCTCGATGTCGGACAGAAGCACGAGCCGGCGGTTGCCGAGGGCCCGGGCGAAGAGCCGGGCCTGGAGGGCGTCGGCCACCAGCGCGGTGTCGCGGGTGGCCACCGCCTCGTGCACGAGCCGTTCGAGGGGGGCGCCCTGTCGCCAGCGCTGGAAGACGATGCCCGGGGCCGCCGCTACCCGGCAGGCGACGCAGATCGTGCCTTCGGGAAGAGTGACGCGCGCGGCAGCGGCCACCGCCGTCGTGAGCGCCGCGAATGATCGGGGAGCGGAGAGCGAAGTGACGGCCAGTTCCACGGGCTCGTCGACCGTGGGGCACCAGGCCCGGGCGGCCGTCCGTGCCGAGCGGCTCGCCTCGTCTGGAAGCCCGAAGGCGGCGGAGTGGAGACTGTCGGACTGGCCGGCCACGAGCCGCAGGCTCGCACACACGCCGAGCTGCCAGGAGATGTCGTGCGCTCGCGCCTTCCAGTCGGGCAGCGCGAGTCGGCCGCGGCGGGCCAGGTCGACCGTCAGGCGCTCGGCGGCTGACCGGCGGGAAAAGGCGGGCCACAGCTCCCCCGCCAGCGACCGGCCGCCGAGGGCCGCGTCCCAGCCCCACTCGCCAACGGCGACGACGACGTCGGCGTCGACGAGCTGGCGGGCGAGATACAGCGGCGCGCCGGCCTCGTCGGCGGCGAGATAGGAGGTGGCCGCATCGACCGTGGCGTCGAACTCGGCCGCGCCCGCGGGGGCGGCACCACCCGGCTGGCGGCCCGCGTGCAGGACCTGGATCGCGTCGGCCTCCACGCCCGCGGCGCACAGTCCATCGACCACCGCCGCGACGACGGTCGCCGCCTGCGGCACGGCTCCCGACACCGCCACGGCCACCCTGTCTCCAGGCACCACGTGGGCTGCCAGCGGGGGGCCGTGCAGCGGCGCCGCCAGGGCCGCGGCCACACGGTCGCGGGCGGCTTGTCCGGCGACGCCGGCGGGACCGCGACACTCCGTCACGAGGCCACCCTCCTCCGTCTCCAGGACGAGCGGATCGTCCGCGCCGTAGTCGAGCGTGATCGTTGGCAAGCGAGTGTCGGAACGAGGTGCGGGGGGCGGGGCGGGAAAGCGCCGCAGGAATCGGGAAATTGTAGCGAGCGGACGGCCCCGCAGAATGCTCTGGCCGCGCCGCCCGGCTTTCAGCCAAGATGCGGTCATGCGTCGCTTCCACCGCCCCTCCGCGCCGGTCTTCAGCATGCTCGCCGGCGTGGCCGCCTGCCTCACCGGCTGTGGCGAAGATGCCCGCGGCCTCGTCGCGGCGATGGGCCGTGCCTACCGCGCCGCCGATCACTACGCCGACGACGCCCGGGTCACGGTTGTGCGCACCCGCGGAGACGGCAGCAGCGAGGAGACGCATCCCTTTCGGGTGGCCTTCGCGCGGCCCGACATGATCCGCATCGAGGCCTACGACGCCCGCATCGTGGCCGACGGTCGCACGCTGCGAGCCGCGGTCGGTGGCATCCCGGGCCAGGTGCTGACGGAGGACGTGAACAGTCCACTCGGGCTCGACCAATTGTTCACCGACCGCGAATTGCGGGGCACGCTCTCCGCGGGCGAGGCCGGCTGCCCGACCCAGCTGCCCCTCCTGCTGGCCGACGACACCGTCGCACTGATCCTCGGCGACGCCAGCGGGCCGCCGCGGATCGCGGCCACGGAGCTGATCGACGGTCATGCCTGCGGCCGCGTGGAGATCCCCAAGCCCGACGGCACGCTGACGCTGTGGATTGACCGGCGCACGAAGCTGCTGCGGCGGATGCAGGTGCCGACCGACGCCTACGCCGATCTGGTGTCGCGGCAGTCGGGAACCGTGACCGGCGTGTCGGTGGTCGTGGACTTCGTCGGCGCGTCGTTCGCAGCCGCGCCACCGGCGGAAGCCTTCGTCTTTGCAGTGCCGCCCGGAGCGGCCGCGGTGCCGCGGCTCGAGCCCCTGCGGCCGCCGCGGCCCGTCAGTCCGCTGGTGGGCCGCCGCGTGGAGCCCTTTTCATTGGCCGGGCTCGACGGCCATGCCGTGGACCGCGATGCGCTCGGCGGGGCCCCGGCGGTGATCGAGTTTTTCTTCACCGGCTGCGAGCCGGCGACCCGCACCATGCCCCAGGTGGCCGCGGGCATCGCCCGGTTTCGTGACGCCCGGCGGGCGGCGGGTCTGCCGCCGCTCGAGGTCCGGCACCTGGCGGTGAGCGTGGACGAGGCCGCCGGCGCAGCGGCTGAGCTGCGGCAGCAGCTCGCCGAATACGGCGGCGTGGGCACGCCGATGCGCGATCCACGGGCCGAGGCTGCGGCGGTGCTGGGCATCCGCGAGTTTCCCGCGACGGTGATCCTGGGCGGCGACGGCACGGTGGCCGGCGTGATCGTCGGCGACGACAATCTGATTGCCGTCGATGTGGCGGCTGCCCTGGCGGCGACGGCCGCGGGTGGTGACGTGGCCCGCCCGGTCCGTGACCGCCACGCCACACGGCTGCGGGAATACAAGGAACGGCTCGAGCAGGCGGCCGGGAATGCCATGAGCACGCTCGAGCCGCGGCCCGAGACGCTGATCGCGCCGCGGCGGCAGCCGGTGCGGTTCAAGCTCACCCGGGCCTGGCGGGGGGCCGACGTGGCGCTCCCCGGCAACCTCGTGTGCCTCGACGCGGCCCACGGCGGTGGCGACGAGCCGCGGATCGTCGTGCTCGACGGCTGGCGGGAGGTCGTGGAACTCGACGCGGCCGGGGCCGTGGCGGGTCGGCACGAACTGCCGATCCCCGCCGGCGCTGCGGTGCGGTTCCTGCGGACGGGCGTGGACGGCCAGGGACGCCGCTGGTGGCTGGGTGGAGCCCGCGGCGGTCGCCACGTGTTCGTGTTCGACGCCGCTTGGAAGCTCCGCGGCACGTTTCTGCCGTCGGAGGCCGGGCCGCCGGACGGCATCTCCACGGCGCAGTTCCTCGACACCGATGGCGACGGCACGCTGGAGATCGTCGTCGGCTCGAGCGGCACCGGCGGCGTGCAGGCGGCGGCCCTCGACGGCACGCGGCTCTGGGAGGAGCGGTCACCAGCCGCGGTGCTCGACCTCGCGGGCGGCCCGCCCGCCGACGAGGCCCGGGGCTTGTGGTGCGTGGCCGACGACGGGCGGATCCTGCCGCTCTCGCGTGCGGGTCGCGCCGGCGTGCCGTTGGCTGTCGGCGCCTGGCGGCTGCGGTCGGTCGCCACGGGCCCGGTCGCGCCCGACGGCCACTGGGCGGCGATCGGCATGGCGGGCACGGGCGTCGGCCATAACGTCGCGATCGGCATCGACGCCGACGGCACGGCGGCCTGGGAACTGCCGCTCGCGGATGGCGTCCATCGGGAGGCGGCGGTCGAGCCGATCGCCTGGGCCGACCTGCTCGGCACGCCGCGCCGCCAGTGGCTGATCGCCGCCCCCGACGGCGCGGTCACGGTGGCCTGGGCCGACGGCCGCGTGGTCGACACCTACCGCCACGGCGCGGCGATCACCGGCCTCGGTGGATATCGCGACGGCAACGACGGCTTCATCGTGATCGCCACCCGCACGGCGATCGAAGCCTTCCGTCTCGAAGACATCGCGCTCGACTGACCTGGCCGTGCCACGCTCCTTTTTGGTTGCGGTTTTCCGGGAGGGGTTGCCCATGCCCCAGGAGCCGGCGTAGGCGGCCAGCGGAGCAATGGATTGCGGAGCGCAGACGTCTTCGAGAGAGCGGAGGCCGGGAAGGCCGCAGCGAACGTCCGGCGATGGGGCATGGGCGGCCCCGACCCCACCATCGGGCGTCCATTCGTCCTGCAGTCGGCGGGCAGGTCGCCCCCCGCGTCAGGCCGGCAGCGGCCGCGTCATTTCCACCGGCACGACCCAGGCGTCGTACTGCTCGGCCGTGACGTAGCCCAGGGCCACGGCCGCCTCCTTGAGGCTCGTCCCCGCGACGTGGGCCTGCTTGGCGATCTTGGCCGCCTTCTCGTAGCCGATGTGGGTGTTGAGGGCCGTGACGAGCATCAGCGAGTCGTCGAGGTGGTGCTTGATCCGGGCCAGGTTCGGCTCGATTCCGGTGGCGCAGTGGATCCGCATCGAATCGCAGGCGTCGGCGATCAGATCGGCGCTCTCGAGCACGTTGTGGATCATCACCGGCTTGTAGACGTTGAGCTGGAAGTTGCCCTGGCTGCCCGCGAAGGCGACGGCCGCGTCGTTGCCGAACACCTGGGCGCAGACCATCGTCATCGCCTCGCACTGCGTGGGGTTCACCTTGCCCGGCATGATCGAGCTGCCCGGCTCGTTCTCCGGGATCGCGATCTCCCCGATGCCGCACCGCGGGCCGCTGGCCAGCCAGCGGATGTCGTTGGCGATCTTCAGGAGGGCCATCGCCAGGCCGCGCTCGGCGGCGCTCACCTCCACCAGCGCGTCGTGGGCGGCCAACGCCGCGAACTTGTTGGGCGCCGACACGAACGGATGTCCCGTCTCCTGGGCGATGTGGCGGGCGGCCACGTCGCCGAACCGCGGGTGGGCGTTGAGCCCCGTGCCCACGGCGGTGCCGCCGATCGCCAGCTCGTAGAGGCCGGGCAGGGCCCGCTCGATGCCGGCGATCCGGTCGTCGAGCTGGGCCCGCCACGAGGAGATCTCCTGGCCGAGCGTGATCGGCGTGGCGTCCTGGAGATGGGTGCGGCCGATCTTCACGAGGTCGGCGTGCTGCTTCTCGAGGGCGAGAAAGACGTCGCGGAGCAGCCGGACCGCCGGCAGGAGCCGGTCGTGGATCACCTCGACGGCGGCGATGTGCATGGCCGTGGGGAAGGTGTCGTTCGACGACTGGCCGCGGTTGACGTCGTCGTTGGGATGGACGGGCTTCTTCGAGCCCATCGTGCCGCCGGCGATCTCGATGGCGCGGTTGGAGATCACCTCGTTGGCGTTCATGTTCGACTGCGTGCCGCTGCCGG
>Ga0315900_10004816_pt1 | contig 18816 bp, 15 predicted proteins | sample LakEriMetagenome_FD_203521 | JGI IMG/M metagenome (GOLD analysis project Ga0315900, IMG submission 203521) | Freshwater fungal communities from buoy surface, Lake Erie, Ohio, United States - Buoy 12 MA114 | ecosystem: Environmental > Aquatic > Freshwater > Lake > Lake biofilm | place: USA: Lake...
CGCCGAATGGGAGGCCGCGCAGAAAGGCCAGCCACTGCCGGAGGAACCGAAAAAGAAGAAGCCAGGCAAATGACAGACGCCTCGACTTTGGCAGTTCTTCGGCGATAGCAGCCGCATGCGTGCCTTTTCGCTGCTCCTGCTGTTCGTTGTCTTCGGCCTGAACCTTTCCGCCGCGGACCAGGCGGTGACTCCCGAGGCTTTGGTGGCAAAGCTCTATAAGGCGCATGACGCGGAGAAGTCCCCCTTCTTCCAGGACAAGGATCGCGCGCTGGTGGATCACTACTTCGCCAAGGAACTGGCCGATCTGATCTGGCAGGATGTGAAAACCACACCTGAAGGCGAGCTTGGCGCTCTTGATTTCGATCCGCTGTACAACGCCCAGGACACGGAGATTAAAAACTTCGCCGTCAACAAAGCCAAGGTCGATGGTGCCAAGGCCACGGTGGCGGCCAGCTTCGTAAATTTCGACAAGAAGACCCGCGTCACCTTCAAGCTCGTGCAAGTCGGCGACGCCTGGAAGATCAGCGACATTCAATACCCCGAAGGACATGCACTTTTGAAGCTCTTCAGGGCTGCTGACGGGAATTGAGGATGGACATCGGCTGTCATCCTTTTATTCTGCCCATGGGTCGGCCGGAGTGATCGCTGGTGTTTCGCCGCAAGGCTTGAATCCAGAGGAAAGTCCGGACACCACAGGGCAGCATGCCACGTGAAAGCGTGGGGGCTGCGGTGCAAGCCGCGGTCACAGACAGTGTCACAGAAAACAAACCGCCCTTCTTCGCTCTCACGAGCTACGAAGGGTAAGGGTGAAACGGCGGGGTAAGAGCCCACCGCCCCAACCGCGAGGAAGGGGGCACGACAAACCTCATGCGGTGCAAGACAGAACAGGAGAAACGGCCCGCCTGGCCGCAAGTCCCGCAAGGGATGGATAGCTCCGGGTAATAGTCGCACCACTGCGCAAGCAGGGGCGGGCTGGTCGCTCAGCCTGACAGATAAATGATCACAGCCAGGCACCGCAAGGCGTCGGGGACACAGAATCCGGCTTATGAGGGCCGATCCACATGAAGGCGTCGGGGGAAACCCCGGCGCCTTCGCCTTTTCACGATTCCAGCGAGCAACTTGGCGGCAGGACTTCCTGTTGCGGCTTCAGAAACTCATCCTTCTTCACCAACGCATAGATGAAGAAGAAAAGGCCGAAGGGGAAGAAGTGGCTGAAGGACATCAGGCCGCCGTAGATGCAGAGGAACCAGAACATCCAAGCTGAACGGTAACGGCAGGCGGTGATGGCGATGATGACAAGCACGATGCCGATCAATGACAATGCGATGCCGATGAAGGTGGAGATCAACATGCCGCCGATCGCCTCGTTCAAAATGGATGGATCACTGCGACCGCTTTCGCTCAGCACTTTGAATGATTTCATCATGCCTATGACCGTTCCACCGAAGCCGATGACTTGAGCAAGTTGCAGCCACGCACCGAGTTTGGCGATGAAGGCTCCGTTGTTCGATGGTGGATCGTTCATGACTTAGTCAACATACACGAACTCATTTGAGTTCAGCAAGGCCAGGCAGTAGTCAGCGAGCGCGGCTTGGAAGTTGGGTGTCAGCGAGGTTTGCTTGTGGAGAAATTTTTGGCCGGCTTCGATCTCCTCCTTGGTTGGCTGGCGTGCCAGGCAGCGCAAAGCGGCCTCTGTGATGAGCGCGGTGGCATCGGAACCGTGCGCTGCATTCAATTCAGCGGCCAGTTTTGTGGCGATGCTGTGAGCGAACGCGGAATTGAGCAGCATGAGCGCCTGCGGGGCGGTGGTGGACTCGTTGCGGCGGGCGCAGCTCATTTGCGCGTCGGGACGGTCGAACAACTCGAAGAGCGGGTTGCGCAGGTTTCGGCGTGCGAAGGTGTAAATGCTGCGGCGGTTGTGCTCGGTGGCATCAGGATTCACCTCGTGCTGCTTCTTGAGCAGTGTGTCGCTGATCTCCTTTGGCAGCGGCAGCTTCACGCCGGGCCCGCCGGTTTTGAGATTGAGCTGGCCGCTGACGCTGAGCATCGCATCCCGCAACATCTCGCCAGTGAGGCGTTTGCGCGGCGCAACGGCCTGCTGGTAATGTTTCGATATCACGATGACCTTGTGCAGCTTTTTGAGGCTCCAGTTTTGTCGCGGCAGCTCGGCGGCGAGCCAGTCGAGCAGGGCGGGATTGGTCGGAGCTTCGCCTTGATGGCCGAGATCGCCGGGAATGGCGGCGAGCGGCCTGCCAAAATGCTGCTGCCAGAGGCGATTAGCCGTCGCACGCAGGAAGATCGCGTTGTCCTTGTTGGTGATCCATTTCGCAAGCGCGAGGCGGTCCGCGTTGGCGGGTGTGCTGCCGAAAAGGCGTGGGAAGGCTGGCTGAATGGCGGGGCCGGGCCGGTTGAAGTCACCGCGCACGAACACGGTGCTCGCGGGCACGCCTTCGGTGAAGACGCGAACGAAAGGACCGAGCGGCTTGCGCTCGTTTGGCAGCACGGTGTTGTCGAAGAAGGCCCGCAGGCGGTAAAAGTCGGCCTGGCTGATGGGATCGTAGGGATGGTCGTGACATTGCGCGCAGCCAACCGTGAGGCCAAGGCATGCCGAACCGACGGCGGTGGTGATGTCGTTGAGCAGCACATGCCGGCGCTCGTCCTGCTTGTTGAGGTCGGGCATGTCCGGCGCGGCAAAGAGGAAGCCGGTGGCCGTTTCATCGCCCATCAGGTCGCCCGCGATCTGCTTTTGCACGAACTCATCGAAGTGCATGTCGCGGTTCAGCGCGTCGATCACCCAGTCACGATACTGCCAGGCGCGGCCGCGCTCGGCATCGTATTCGAAACCGTCGGTTTCAGCGAAGCGGGCGAGATCAAGCCACCACTGCGCCCAATGTTCGCCGTAGCGAGGGCTTGCAAGCAGTTGGTCCACGACGGACTCGAAAGATGAAGGATGAAGGACAAAAGCTGAAACCTCCTCCGGCGTGGGTGGTAGACCGGTGAGATCGAAGGTGACACGACGAATCAGCGTGGCGGGATCGGCTTTCGGCTGAGGAGCGGCGAAATCGTCGAGGCTGGTTTTGCCAGGAGTGGTTTGCAACGGCTTGAAAGCCCAGTGGTCGCGATCTTTCTCGGTGATCTGCGGTTCATCCTTCACTGGATCGGCGGAGGCATGAATCGCGACGCCATGTGCGTGATTCACGAACAGCAGCAGCGTGAAGGCAATGCAGACGGCTTTCATGCGAGAATGCTTTTCACCACATGGCATTCTGCCACGCCGGTGAGCTTCTGGTCGAGGCCATTGAGGCGGAAAGTGAGGCGTTCGTGATCCAGGCCGAGCGTGTGCAGGATCGTGGCATGCAGGTCGTGGATGTGGACTTTGTCCTCGGCGGCTCGCAGGCCGAACTCGTCGGTGGCTCCGTGCACATGGCCGTGCTTCACGCCGGCACCCATCAGCACGGTGGTGAAGCCCCAGGGATTGTGATCGCGGCCCACGCCTTTCTCGCTCATCGGCATGCGGCCGAATTCGCCGCCCCAGATGACGAGTGTGTCCTCCAGCAGGCCGCGCTGCTTCAAATCCGTGATCAAACCGGCCACAGGCAGGTCTGTGCGGGCGCAGAGGTCGCTGTGGTTTTTCATCACGTTCTCATGCGCGTCCCAGCCGTTGGTGTCGCCGGAGTAAATCTGCACAAAACGCACACCGCGCTCGATCATGCGTCGTGCGAGCAGACAGCGTGTGCCGAACTCCTTCATCTGCGCATGATCGAGGCCATAAAGGCGCTTGGTGGCCTCGGTTTCACGGGAGATGTCCACCACTTCCGGAGCAGCGCTTTGCATTCGGAAAGCCAGCTCGTAGGCGCGGATGCGGGCGTCGAGTTCGCTGTCCGCTTTATGCCTTGCTTGATGCTGTGCATTCATCTGCTGGATGAGGTCGAGCGTCGCACGCTGGCGTGCGGTGCTTTGCGGTCCGTGAAGATGAAGAATGGGGCTCCCACCGGCCTGCATGGTGGTGCCTTGATACGTCGCCGGAAGGTAGCCGCTGCCCCAGGCCGGGGGGCCGCCCTTCAAACCACCACCGGGATCAGGCAACACGACAAATGCGGGCATGTCCGCGTTCTCGGAGCCGAGTCCATAGGAGACCCAACTTCCCATACTGGGCTTTCCCATCTGAATGGAGCCGGTGTTCATCTGATAGACCGACTGCGGGTGGTTCACGCTGTCGCCATGGCAACTGCGGATCACGCACATCTCATCGACGAGCTGCGCCATGTTTGGCAGGAAGTCGCTCACTTCGATACCGCTCTGCCCGTGCTTCCGAAACGGCTTCACCGGTGCCAGCAGCGGGTTCTGCGCGACTTTGCGCCGCGTTTCGACGGTGCCGTAGCTCTCTGGCAAGGGTTTGCCCGCGTGGCGGATGAGTTCAGGCTTCGGATCGAACAGATCGACATGACTCGGCCCGCCGTGCATGAAGAGCCAGATCACGCGCTTCGCCTTGGCAGGAAAGTGCGAGCGCGATTCGGCCATGAGGGACGAAAGCGCAACGCCGGACAGTCCCATTGCTGTCGCACCGAGAAGGCGGCGGCGGGAGAGCGTGGCGGGGTCCATTGGCATGGCGTCAAGACGTTGGCTGGGCCACGGTTCTAGCGGGTTCGACTGCAAACGTCAATGCTGACCGAAGGCCAGTCGGATGAAGCAACTTTAGACTTCGCAGGCACCTTCGGAACCGTCGAAGAAGGATTGCAACAAAGCAATCAAAGCTGCCAAATCGGTGCCTGAGGCCGTGCGCCAGACTTGGTCAAGATCCACGTCACCATAGTCGTGGGCGATAATGTTTCGCATGCCGCGCATCTGGCGGAAGGGCAGGCAGGGAAAGAGCGCCTGTGTTTCGGGTGCGAGCCGGCTGGAGGCTTCGCCGATGATTTCAAAACGCCGCAGCACCGCATCCTGCTTTTCGGAGTTCGCCATGAAGTCGAGCTGTGAAACGCCTGCGAGGTAAGTCCTGATGACCTTGGCGGAGTCGAGGATGTCCCGCAGCAGGCCGTGTTGTTTTTCACTGAGCATACACGGTGACAGGTGCGGCCAGGATGGCGCGGCGGCGGTAAGGATTGCGACTGCGCTCCACCGCCGGGCGGCTGAGTAAATCAACGGGATGTCCCAACTGCTGTTCGAGATCCTCCTTCAAGCCACCCATTTCCAGCAGCCCCGCGTTCGCCTGAGGGAGGAATTCGACGAGAAAATCAAAGTCGCTTCCGCTGTGCTCCTGTCCGGTGGCGCGCGAACCAAACAACTCCAAGCGTGCGACCGCGTGACGTTGGCAGACAGGGCGGATTACCGCTCTGATACGCGGCAAGTCGAACGGTGCTGGCGGTGACTGGATCACAGCAGAACGATAGTCGCACACCTCGCTAGTGCAACCGAGCAAAACTTCATGGCTACAGCATCTTCTGCATCCAGATCACATCGAGCCAGCGGCCGTGCTTGTGGCCGACTTCCTTGAGATGGGAGACTTTGATGAAGCCGAATTTCGCATGGAGCGCGATGCTGGCCTGCTGATCGGCGTCGATGCCGCCGAGGACGGTGTGGTGACCGATTTGCTGGGCAAGTTCAACGAGTTTGCCCAACAGCAGTGTGCCGAGGCCTTTGCCCTGGTGTTCATGATGGATGTACACCGAGTCTTCGACGCTGTGGCAGTAGGCCTGACGCGGATGAAAACGGCTGAGCGAGCCCCAGCCGACGATCTGTCCGTTTTCCTCGGCCACGATCACTGGATGCTCCGGTCCATGCGCATCAAACCAGTCGCGGCGCTCCTGCGCGGTGCTGGGAACAGTTTGATAGGTGCAGGTGCTGTGCTCGACGTAGTGATTGTAAATCGCGTTGATGGCGTCGAGATCGGCGATTGTGGCTGGGCGGGTGGTGACGGGCATGAGGGCAGGAAACGTGGCTTGGATAGAGAAGGAAGCCTCCAAATGACGAATGTCGAAATCCTAATGACGAAACCTTCGGCGGCGCTGGGGCTCCTCGCTTTCATTCTTGACGATCTCTCCCGCGCCCGACATTCTCGCGCCGGATTTTTATCCTATAACACTTAACACATCACGTTTTATGGCCATCAAAGTCGGAATCATCGGAGCAGGCGGCATGTTGCAGTATCACGCGGCGGGTTTCCGCCAGGCAGGCGCGGAAATCGTGGCCGTGGCGGACGCCGCGCCCGGCGCTGCGAAGCGTGCCGCTGAAAAATGGGGCATCGCCAAGTCCTACGAGTCCGTCAGCGCCATGTTGAAAGGCAGCCCGGAGATCAAGGCCGTCAGCGTCATCGTCCCGAACAAGTTTCACAAGCCACTCACCGTCCAGTGCCTCAAGGCCGGCAAGCATGTCTTCTCTGAAAAACCCCCGGCGATGAATGCCAAGGAGGTCAAAGAGATCATCGACGCCGCCAAGGCCGCGAAGAAGAAAGTGCTCTTCAACTTCAACAACCGCGCCCGCCCCGAATCGCAGGCCATGATGAAGTACATCACCGATGGCACCGTGGGCAAAATCAACTCCGCGCAGGCCAAGTGGATTCGCCGCACCGGCATCCCCGGCTTCGGCGGCTGGTTCACCACCAAGGCCCTTTCCGGCGGCGGTCCGCTCATCGACCTGCTGCACATGATCGACCTCGCCATGTACTTCATGGGCTATCCCGAGCCCGCGCACGTGCTCGGCCAGACCTTCTCCGATTTCATCACCGACAAGCAGTTCAAAGGCCCCTGGGGCATTCCTGACCGCGCCGATGGCACCACCGACGTGGAAAACGCGGCGCACGGCTTCGTCACCTTCAAAGGCGGCCAGGTGCTCAGCCTCCAAGTCTCCTGGGCGGAGATGGTGAAACGTGAAGAAGTCTCCGTCGTCTTCCAAGGCACGAAGGCGGGTGGCAAGGTCGAGCGCCTCTTCGGCATCGACGGCCTCGACAACACCGCCATCGACACCTGCGAGCTCTACGTCCAGGAAAACGGCAACAGCGTGAACCGCAGCATCGTCACCCCTGCCTGCGAAGACATGGGCCGCATCGGCTCCGCCGCGAACTTCATCCACGCCATCGAAGGCAAAGCCGCACCGCTCAACACCCCCGAGCAGGCCCTCCGCCTCATGCAGGTCATCGACGCCATCTACGCCTCCGCGAAGACGAAGAAGCCGGTGTCGATCTAATCTCGATGTTTTGACAAGAAAAAGGCGCAGGCGGTATCGCCTGCGCCTTTTTTGTGGTCGAGAACTTAGCTCAAACCGCCGCGATCGCTGTTCAGCGAGGCGTCGCCATACTTGGCACGCGGCGACGGGGTGAAGTCGAGCGGGGTCCAGGCGGCGTTGTTGGCTGAGGATTTCACGACAGCCTCGATGAAGGCCATGCCGGCCACGCCGTCCTCGATGGTGGGGTAATCCATGTCGAGCGGGTTGGCAGGAGCGCCGGTTTCGAAGGCGCGGACGTGGTTGACGAAGTTCTTGTAGAGGTTCGCGAAGCCTTCGAGGTAGCCCTCGGGATGGCCGGCGGGCGTGCGGGAGGCCGCGGCGGCAGCGGAGCCGAGGAAGCCAGTGCTGGTGCGCAGGACCTGCTTCGGCTGGTCGAGCCAGGTGACGATGAGCGTGTTGGGATCGAGCTGGCTCCATTCGATGCCGCCCAGCTCGCCATAGACGCGGAGGGTGAGGTTGTTTTCGCAGCCGACGCTGATCTGGCTGGAGTGCAGCACGCCCTTCGCGCCATTGGTGAAGCGCAGCAGCACATTGCCATCGTCTTCAAGGCGGCGGCCCTGATCACCGAGGAAGTGCGTGAGGTCGGCGGCGAGCTCTTTGACATGCAGGCCGGTGACATACTCGGCGAGGTTCATCGCGTGCGTGCCGATGTCGCCCATGCAGCCGGCGGCACCGCAGATCGCAGGATCGACACGCCAGGAGGCCTGCTTCTGGCCGGTGTTTTCGAGCATCGTGGCCAGCCAGCCCTGCGGGTATTCGGCGACGACTTTGCGGATCTTGCCCAGCTTGCCCTGCTCGATCATCTGGCGGGCGTGGCGGATCAAAGGATAGCCGGTGTAGTTGTAAGTCACGCCGTAGAGACGGCCGCTCTTCTTCACGATCTGCGCGAGTTCCTTCGCCTGGGCGAGGTCAAAGGTGGCGGGCTTGTCGGAGAGCACGTGGAAGCCGCTTTCGAGCGCCAGCTTCGCAGCGGGGAAGTGCATGTGGTTCGGCGTCACGATGCTGACGAAGTCCATGCGCTTGTCCGCGGGCAGGGCGGCCTCCGCCTTGATCATCTCCTCAAAGGTGCCGTAGCAACGGTCCGGCGGCAGATAGAAATCCGCGCCGCTGGCCTTCGACTTCTCCGGGTTCGATGAAAAAGCGCCGCAGACGAGTTCTGTCTGCTGGTCGATAGCTGCCGCGATGCGATGAACGCCGCCGATGAAGGCGCCGCGTCCGCCGCCGATCATGCCATAACGAATTTTCCGGCTCATAAACAAATGTTCTGGGTTCTTGGTTCCTGGTTCTGGGTTGGGGGGATGAGGGCGCGAGTGTGCGCAGAGCCGGTAGGTGGGTCAAGTCCGCATGCGCGTCCCGTCAGGGCACAAAAAACCCCGGAGAGTGTCACCCAACGCGCTCAGGTTCGTCTCTCCGGGGCTATTGTCGTCGAAACATCGCGATGCGATGCGCATGGCGACAAATTTTTATGCGGCCAGCAGGGCAGGTGCGCCGTTCTTCATGCGGCTGCGGAATTCCGTGGGGGATTCGTCAGCGATGCGGCGGAAGCTGCGGTTGAAATGGGACAGGCTCTGGAAGCCGACGTCGTAGGCCACCTCGGTGATGCGGGCGGCGGGCTTCATCAGCATGCGTTTGGCCTTTTCCACACGGGCGCGGTTCACGAAGTCCGTGAAGGTGAGGCCGGTGGCGCGCTTGAAGAGCTTGCAGAAATGGAAGGGACTCACATTCACCGCACGGGCGACGGCTTCGAGCGACATCGGCTCGGCGAGGTGCTGGTGGATGAAGGCCTTGGCGTTGCGCACGGCCTCGGGCTCGTGCGTGGCATTCGCAAACAGCAGACGGTGGGCGCTTTCGCCGAGCTGGAGGGCAAAGGACTGCAAAATGGCGATCGCAGCGTCATAACGCTCCGGCTGCATCACCGGCACATGCTCGAACTGAACTTTCGCGCTGCGCACCTCGGCGGCGGAGCGGCCTTCATCAAGCAAGGCTTTCGCGACCGGGGCGAAGGTGTCGGCGTTTGCCGGCTGGAGGCGCACCCCGCCGGTTAGCATCACGGCGATGGTGTTCTTGCCCACACGGACCGGCACATGGGTTTCCACGACACCGGCAACTCCGGTGCGGGTGGCGACATGGTCGATATGCACATCCTCGCCCACGGACTCCAGATTCAGCGGCAGGCTGGTCAGGGTGTGAAACGCCTTCTGGTAGTGCTGGAACAACTCGCTTTCGGCGAGGTTCTGGATAAAACGTTGGCGGGCGGTGGTGTGGGTGGTGGTGTTGTTGTTCATGGCGCGTTCGTGGTTTGCTTTCACGACGCGATCATGCCATGCCGCGATTGTTCCGATATTGTCGTCCACTACGGTTCGTGCCGTCATGCACGACCGCAATCCACGCATAGTGGAATCCATTAGCCCTCTGGTGCCGATGGCCGGACTCGAACCGGCAAGGGCGTTTCCGCCCAGCGGATTTTAAGTCCGCTGTGTTTACCATTTCACCACATCGGCGTGGGAAGGACGTGCCGGGAGCCTAGCGCGACTTGGTTCAGCCTCAATAGCTGAAAAGCTCGCCGTGATGGAAGAAGCGCTCGATCTCGACGGCGGCGGCTTCGGGCGAATCGGACGCATGCACGACGTTCGTCATCTTGTCCGTGCCGAAATCGCCGCGAATCGTGCCTTTCGGTGCTGTTTTGGAATCTGTCGGGCCCAGCAGGTCGCGCACGTGGGCGATCACATTCTCACCGGTGAGGGCGATGGCGATGACCGGCTTGCTCTTCATGAAATCAGCAACGGTCGGGAAGAATGGACGATCAGCGATGTGCGCGTAGTGCTCCTTCAGTAGCTCGTCGGTGAGCTTGATCATCTTGCAGCCGCGGATGCGGAAGCCCTCGTCTTCGAAGCGCTTGATGACTTCGCCGTTGATGCCGCGTTCGACGCAGTCGGGCTTGAGCAGGATGAGGGTGGTTTCTTGGGCCATGGGGAAATTTGGGGGAAGGGGCGCGCACAGTGCCGTTCACGCCTGCATCCGTCAAGGCTGGGAATCTTTTGCCAGAAGGAAACGCGGGCGCTAGGCTCCGCCGCGCATGCCCGCACGCTCGTTCGCCTTTTTCGACCTCGACCACACCCTGCTGCCCTTCGACACGCAGGCGCTGTTCTGCAATTTCGTCCTCAGGCGCGAGCCCTGGCGTGTCTTCCTGCACGGCTTGTTCATTCCCGTCGCTCTTGCGCGCGCCTGCCGTCTCGCCAGCACCGCGACGGCCAAACGCGCCTTCTTGAGCTACCTCCGCGGCATGCCGCGGGAGCGACTCGCGAAGTACGCCCACGAATTCGCCGAGGTCTGCGTGCCCAAGTGGGCCTACCAGGACCTGCGCGCCGAAATCCTACGCCACCGGCACCAAGGCCGCGTTTTGGTGCTGAACACGGCCAGCCCCGACTTTTACGCGCACGAGATCGCGCACGCGCTCGGCTTCGACTACTGCATCGCCACGCAGTTCGAGGTCGGCGAAACCTTTCCCGGCATGCCGCGCCTCGTCACCGGCAACAACAAGCACGAGGCCAAGATTGTCGCGATGGAGGAAGGCGTTCCCGGCGTGGCCGAGCTCACTGAAAAGGAGCGCGCCAACTGCTGGAGCTACTCCGACAGCGCCGCCGACCTCCCCCTGCTCGAATACGCAGGCTACGCTGTGCTCATCCATCCCTCAAAACGCCTCGCCGAGATCGGCCGGCTTCACGACTGGGCCATCCTGCATCCGCCGCGTCCGTATCGCACGAAGGCGGGCGACATGTTTCGTGTCGTCCTGCAAATGTTCGGCCTGCATCCCGAGTGAGTGCGCTCTTGCTCATCCGGCGGACGGAACTATGATCCGCGCACGTTTTGCGAGGCACCTGTAGCTCAGTGGACTAGAGCAGCGGATTTCTAATCCGTAGGTCGCAGGTTCGATCCCTGCCAGGTGCGCCAACGCAGTCAAAAAGTGCTCCCGGTGGGATTCGAACCCGCAACCAAGGGATTATGAGTCCCCTGCTCTAACCGTTGAGCTACAGGAGCGTGCGCACGGAGTGTGCGGAGTATGCACGTGGCGTGATTCGCGGCAAGGGATGATCTTGCTGCTGTTACGAAGCGCGCTCCGCCTCGATGTCGAAGAGGAATTCGAAGTCTTCGCGTTGCAGCAGGTTGGTGAATCCGCCTTCGCCGAGGACGTTGCTGACCATGAGGTTCTTCTTGTGCTGCAGGGTCATGATCTTCTCCTCGATCGTGCTGCGTGTGAGCATGCGGTAGGCCATGACGGGCTGCGTCTGGCCGATGCGGTGGGCGCGGTCGATGGCCTGGTTCTCCACGGCGGGATTCCACCACGGATCGTAGAGGATGACATACGACGCGGCGGTGAGATTGAGACCGCTGCCGCCGGCTTTGAGCGAAAGCAGGAACACGCTGGCCTTTTCGTCATCCTGGAAGGCCTTCACGATGCCCGCACGATCCGTGCTGGCACCGGTGAGCCAGTGGTAGGGAAGTTTCATCTCCTCCAGCTTCGTGCGGATGATTTTCAGCATGGTGACGAACTGGCTGAAGAGCAGCACCTTGTGCCCTTCCGCATTCAGTTCCTGGATGAGCTCGAGCGTGGCGGTGAGCTTGGCGCTTTCCTCGTTCTCGGCGGTTTTGTCGATGAGGCCGGGATGGCAGCAGATCTGCCGCAGCCGGGTCAAAGCCTGCAAAATGGCGAAACGGCGGCGGTTCACCATGTCGAAGCCGGAACTGCTGAGCACGAGATGCTGAGCACGGGCGAGTTCTTCCTTGTAAAGCTCGGCCTGGCGGCCGCTCATCTCGCAGAGCATGTTTTCCTCGCTGCGGGAGGGGAGATCGCGGGCGACCTGCGATTTGGTTCGGCGCAGCAGGAAGGGACGCAGACGCGCCGCGAGGCGTTCGGAGGCGCGCGAGTCTTTACGACGATCGAAGTGGCGGTGGAAATACGCGCGTTCGCCCAGCGCTCCCGGCGTGGCAAAGGTCATGAGGCTCCAGAGGTCGAGCAGGCGGTTTTCAAGCGGAGTGCCGGTGAGGACGATGCGGTTGTCCGCACGAAGCTGCCGCGCGGCACGGGCGGTCTGCGAATCAGGATTCTTGATCTGCTGGCCTTCATCGAGGATCGCCGCGAGCCAGCGGATGGTGCCCAGTTCCTCGATGACATTGCGCATCTGAGTGTAGTTGATGACAAGCACGTCGATCTGGTTTTGCACGAGCGTGAGATCAAAGAGATCGCGGTCATGGAGCACGAGCACACGCAGTTTCGGCGCGGCCTTGTTGAACTCCAGCGCCCACACGTCCAGCACGGACTTCGGACACACCACAAGCACTGGTAGATGCGGTCCGTCGGCTTTTTTGCGTGAACGCAGCCACAAGACCCACGCGATGCTCTGCAACGTCTTCCCGAGACCCATGTCATCCGCCAGGATGCCGCCGAAGCGGTTCGAGGTGAGATAGGTGAGGAACTGATAGCCCTCGACCTGGTAAGGACGCAGCGTCACGGTCAGCTCCTCGGGCACAGGCGGGCGCACATCGAGCTTCGCGGACTCCATGCGCTCCACGATTTTCCCCCAGGCCTTTGGATTGACGATCTCCACCGCCTTTTCCATCGCCAACTGACGCCAGTGCAGGCGGTGTGCCTCATCGCTGTGCTCGTCGAGGTCGATGCCGAGGCTGTCGAGCATCGCCATCTGCTCCTCGCTGAGCTCCAGCTTCACTCGACGCCATGATCCGTCCGCCAGCCGCACGAAATCGCCCTTCGCGGCGATCAATCGGCGGATGTCGGCCGGCTTGAGGTCCGCGCCCTCGATGTCGAACACGAGCTTCAAGTCGAGCCAGTCGATGTTCGCTGTCTGCGTGGCCTCCAGGCGCACGCGGGCGATCAGCGGGTCGGCGAGGATCGTCTGCAAGCGCTCGTCAGTCGTGAGCGAGATGTTTTCCGGCAGATGTGTGGCCCAGCGGTGGAAAAGATCCGGGAAATCCTTTGCCATGCGCACGCGCCAGCCGTCCGTTTCGTGGTCCCAGATGCGACGGAGCTGGTTCAGCAACTCCTCGGCGTCGCGGAGGGCACGGCGGTCGCGGCAGATGATGGCATCGCTGCTTTCAGCCTTTTTTTTTTCGTCCACGGGCTGCCAGCCGGTGACGCGCAGCTTTTCACGCAACTGGCCCTCGCCATCGACCGCCTCGGCCTTGAAAGTGACAAACTCCGCGCCGCCGGAATGCGGCAGCTTGGCGACGCATGCGGCGCTGATCTTCACACGCAAATCCTCATGACGCACGCGGCTGCGCAGCGACTCCGGCAGTTCGATGGCGATCTCGCGGGTAAAGGCGACTCCTTCCGGCGTGGCGAGAGCCTCCAGCGGCATGACCACGGCGGATTCGATGCGTGATTCGTCATGCAGCCAGATCGGCCCGCGGAACAGCGTGTCAGCGCTTAAATAAAACGTCTCCGCGCCCCGCAGGATGCGCAGCGGCAGCGGCGCGGCCATGCCGTCCGCTGTTTCGAGCTGCAAGGTCAGCGTGAGGCCGTCCGCGCTGAGTTTTGTTCCCCAGCGGAGCGGCTCCGCAGCGCGGTGAAACGGCGTTTCATCCAGCGTGACGATCTTCTCATGCAGCGCCGGCTGCTGGAGCAGGGTTGAGAGCCATTGCGCGTGGTGTTTCGTCTCCAGACGGAAGGAATCATGCCAGTCCTCCTCGCTTTGGGCCAGGGAGGAGACGAGCAGCAGCTCCGACGGCCCGGAGGTCACGATCAAGCCGTCGCGATGATCGTGGCGCAGGTTGTCCAGCAGCGCGGCGTCCACCGTCGTGAAAGCCGAAGGCGTGTCGCCTGTGAGCTGGATCTGCAGTTTCACCTCATTCACGGTGACGAGAAGACGGAACTCGCAGCGACGTTGCGCACGCCGCTGTCCGCGGTCCACGTCCTGCCGTGCATCAATGAACTCGCGGATGCGCTTCCGCCAAGTCGGCACCGTGCTGGCGTGACGCCACTCACGCAGCGCCTCACGCGTCGCGCTCAGGTCGGCCATGCCGCGCAGAAAAGCCGGCGGGGCCAGCCCTTTGTCCGCCAGGGCCAGCGCGATGTAGTTCCAGAACTCACGCAGCGTCTTCGGCGCTTCCGGCCAAAGGGCGACCGGCTCCAAGCTCTGGATGGCCCACTTCGGATGCAGGCGCACCATGTCCTGGTCGAAGATTTTGCCCGTCAGGCGCACACGTTCGTAGCGTTTTTCGAGCTTGCTCAGGTAGTTCTCCTCATCGGGGGTGAGCTGGCGGCCTAGCTTCGTCGTGAGGAGATGCTCGAAGTCCTCCTCCTCCACTGGAGTCTGTGGCAGCGTGCCGCGTGATTCCTTCCGCTGCACCGCCACGAGGCTGGCGCAGAGCGCGAGATTCTCCAATTCCTCGTCGTCATCCACGTCCGATTCCCCATGCCAGCCGCGTTCACCGCGGAGCCAGCGCACCTGCGCGGCGCGGTCATCGAGCCGCACCTCGGCCATCATCTCGTCCTCCATCAGCTCCAGTCCCATCACCGCATCGTCATCCACGAGACGCTCCGCCTCCTGGCGGGTGCGTTCATCGTAGTGGCGGAGCAGAACGGGAAGATCGGAGACGAGACTGGTCATGCGCGGGATTGAAACGCACGCCGTCAGCGGCGGGCGAACCGGCACGGTAGCAAGTCAATGCGGCTTGGAAAGTGCTGCCGCGTTGTTTTTTCCTCCCAGAGGGCTGCCAGGTGGTTGCCGGAGCCTTGAAGCTGACCGAAAAGCCGCTTTATGCTCGCCCCTGCCATCACTCCTGAAGGTGTCCTGATCCTGGAAGGTGACGCCGCCTCCAGTGACGAGCGGAGGCTGATGGATGCCGCACAGCCGCTTGCTGTGCTGGCCACCGATCTTCTGACGGCTGAACTCACGCCTCCGTTTCGCTGGCTGCGTGACATCAGCCGGCTGTTTTTTACTAGGCTGTGCCAGGCGAAGGAGGTTGCGAAGGTGCCATGCCTGTCGGTTGAGGAGAAAACAACGCTGATCACCGCCGCGCCGCCTTTTCCTGGAGTCGAGCATCTTGCTCCAGAAGTCCTGGAGCGATGGTGGCTCGATCTCGCGGCGCGCATCGCGCAGATCGCCACGCAGGGTGTCGAGGCGTGGTTGCGTGAGAAATGCCCGGCGTGGCATGTCGTCGGGCGCGTGAGTTTTCACCTCGCGGAGAACAAGACGGACACGCAGCGGCCTTTTGCGTTTCTGGCGACCTTCACGGAGAAACTCAGCGCTACCGGCCAGCCGCAGCATCTGCCGCTGGCGCGGGCGCTTCAGCTTTATGCCGGGCAAAAGGATCAAACAGCGCTCAATGCCCTGCTGGAGCCCGTGAGGCTCGCCGCAGACAAATCGAAGCTCCTTCGCGAGTGGCTGGAGTCGAAGCGGCTCTTCCAACCGATGGCGATGTCGCCTCAGGAGGCGTATCGCGTGCTGCGTGAGACCGCCGTGTTTCAGGAAAGCGGCATCATCATGAAGCTGCCGGACTGGTGGAAGGCCGGCAAGACCACGCGGCCCACCGTCGCCGTCACCATTGATGCGCCGAAGAAGACCTCGCTCCATGCGGGCACGCTGCTGAGCTTCAAAATCGAGCAAAGCCTCGATGGCGAGCCGCTGACGCCTGCGGAGCTCGAAAAGCTCCTCAGCGCTGATACGGGCCTCGTTTCGCTGCGCGGAAAGTGGGTCGAGGTGAATGGCGAGCGACTCCACCAAGTGATGGAGCATTGGAGACGCGTGCAAAACGCCACGGGCGAGGGCGGCATCGGCTTTCTCGATGGCATGAGGCTCCTCGCGGGCTTTGGCAATGCCAAAACGGCCGCTGAGGCCGAGCAGCTCGAAACCGTGAGCGAGTGGAGCGATGTCATCGCCGGCAAGCAGCTCGCCGAAGTGCTCGAAAAGCTCACCCAGCCCTCCGAAGCTCCTCCGCCCGAAAATCTGCGTGCCACACTGCGCCCGTATCAGCGCCAAGGTTTCGCGTGGTTGAAGTTCATGATGCAGCTCTGCCTCGGCGCCTGCCTCGCCGACGACATGGGCCTCGGGAAGACGATTCAGGTGATTGCTTTGCTGCTGAGTCGCCAACGCGAAACCAAATCCCCCGCGCTGCTCATCGTTCCCGCCTCACTCGTCGGAAACTGGAAGGCCGAGGTCGCCAAGTTCGCGCCCGATTTGCGACTCTTCATCGCGCATCCTTCCCAGACCTCTCGCGAGCAGCTCGATCTCGCCATTCAGCATCCCGCCGAGGCTCTGCGCGGCTACGATGTGATGCTCACGACCTATCAGTTTCTCCAGCGCACGGAGTCCTGGCAGCTTCATCCTTGGAGCCTCGTCATCCTTGATGAAGCGCAGGCCATCAAAAACAGCGGTAGCAGCTCCGCGAAGGCCGTGAAGCGTCTGCAAGCCCCCGCTCGCATTGCTTTGACCGGCACACCCGTCGAGAATCGCCCCGGCGATCTCTGGAGCCTCTTCGACTTCCTCAATCCCGGCCTGCTCGGCGGCAGCGCGTCGTTTGCCGAGGCCGTGAAACGCTGCGCCAAATCCAGCGAGGGCTTCGCACCGCTGCGCCGGCTGGTGAAGCCTTACATTCTGCGCCGCATGAAGACGGATCGACGCATCATCACCGATCTGCCGGATAAAATTGAGCTCAAAGCCTTCTGCGGCCTCACCAAACGCCAGGCCACCATCTACGCGAAGCTCGTCGATCAACTCGCCAAAATGCTCGCCGACAAAGAGATGGAGCCCATCAAGCGACAGGGCCTCGTGCTCGGCTTCCTGCTGAAGTTCAAGCAAGTGTGCAACCACCCCAGCCACTGGAATGGCGATGGTGCGTGGGCTCCCGCCGATAGCGGCAAATTCGCCCGCCTCGCCGAGATCTGCGGCGAGCTGGCCGAGAAACGCGAACGCGCCCTCATCTTCACCCAGTTCGCCGAGACCTGCGACCCGCTCGCTCGTTACTTGAGCACCGTTTTCGGCCGCGAAGGCCTCATCTTGCACGGCGGCACCAGCGTGAAGAAGCGCCCCCAGCTCGTCGAAGCCTTCCAGCAGCCCGGCGGCCCGCCCTTCATGGTCATAAGCGTGAAAGCCGGCGGCACCGGTCTCAATCTCACCGCCGCCAGCCACGTCATCCACTTCGACCGCTGGTGGAACCCCGCCGTCGAAAACCAGGCCACCGACCGCGCCTTCCGCATCGGCCAGCAGAAGAACGTCATCGTTCACAAATTCGTCTGCCAAGGCACCATCGAGCAACGCATCGATTCCCTCATCGAAGACAAACTCGCCCTCGCCCAAGACCTCATCGGCGACGGCTCCGGCGCAGAAAAGATGCTCACCGACATGAGCAGCGAGGAGTTGCTCGATTTCGTGAAGCTGGACGTGAATACTGCCATCGTTTAAAGCACCGCCATGTGGTGGTCTTACGAAGACGTTCAGGAGCAAAAAGAGCGGCTGCAGCGCGAGATCGCGAAGCGGACGAAGCGTGGCGAGACATTCGAGCCACTGGCGGCTCCGGCGGGGCAGAAAAAGCTCTGTGCCACGTTCTGGGGGCAGGCGTGGTGCCGGAATCTGGAGTCCTATCAGGTGTATGAGTCGCGGCTGCCGCGCGGGCGGAGCTATTTGCGCCAAGGGAATGTGTACAACCTCGAAATCGAGGCCGGGAAGCTGAGCGCCGTGGTGGCGGGTTCGGAGCTGTACGAGACTGGCATCCACATCCAGCCGCTGCCGAAAAAGCAGTGGCAGACGATCGTGGAGCAAGGATCGGGACAGGTCGGCTCAATGCTCGATCTGCTCGCGGGAAAACTGGGTGATGGGCTGATGCGCCTGCTGACTGATCCGCAGGACGGATTGTTCCCGAAGCCGAAGGAGATCCGCTTTGACTGCTCCTGCCCGGATCACGCGGACATGTGCAAGCATGTGTCCGCCGTGCTCTACGGCGTGGGTGTGCTGCTGGACACGCGGCCGGAGCTGCTTTTCACGCTGCGCGGCGTGGATCAGGCGGAACTGCTCTCAAATGCGAGCAGCGCAACGATCACCGACTTGTCCGCAGGCGCGGGTGATCTGGCCGGGGCGGACCTTTCTGCCATCTTCGGCATCGATCTGGCCGTGGATGTGCAGCCTGTGGACGGCGAACCGGCCAAGCCGGTCAAAAAGAGATCCAGCAAGAAGCCATGATGCGTTGATGAGTCTGTGCTACCGAGAAAACGCCAACGGTCCTCTTTGTGATGCGTGTGATACGGCACCGTGACGTTCGAGCGGAGAGGGTGGGATTCGAACCCACGGTGACATTTCTGCCACGCCAGTTTTCAAGACTGGAGCCATAAACCACTCGACCACCTCTCCTGGTGCTGCGTTGCGGTGCGCGGACAGTATCCGTCCACAGCGGACTGCAAAGCGGAAGTTTGCCGGAGAATGCTCCAAGGTCATGATTGATCATGATGCTGGCGGCGTGCATGGTCGGCGCGCATGATCCATCCCACCGCCCTGATTGACCCGAAGGCCCAGATCGACCCCACGGCCGAGATCGGGGCCTATGTGGTTATCGACGGTGCCGCGGAAATCGCCGCCGGGTGCAAGG
>Ga0315900_10004817_pt1 | contig 18813 bp, 12 predicted proteins | sample LakEriMetagenome_FD_203521 | JGI IMG/M metagenome (GOLD analysis project Ga0315900, IMG submission 203521) | Freshwater fungal communities from buoy surface, Lake Erie, Ohio, United States - Buoy 12 MA114 | ecosystem: Environmental > Aquatic > Freshwater > Lake > Lake biofilm | place: USA: Lake...
CGCGCGCGCGAAGTCGCTCGACAGCGGTCCGCGGCGCGGACCCCTGCACGGCGTGCCGTTCGGCATCAAGGACATCATCGACACCTTCGACATGCCGACGGGCTACGGCTCCCCCATCTACGCCGGCAGCCGCCCCGCCGCCGACGCCGCCTGCGTGGCGCTCACGCGCGAGGCAGGCGGCGTGCTCCTGGGCAAGACCGTGACCACCGAGTTCGCCAACCTGCATCCGGGCAAGACCCGCAATCCGCACGACCCGTCGCGGACACCGGGCGGTTCGTCCAGCGGCTCGGCGGCCGCGGTCGGCGCGCTGATGGTGCCGCTGGCGATCGGCACCCAGACCACGGCCTCCACGATCCGGCCCGCCTCCTACTGCGGCGTCTACGGCTATCGACCCACCTGGGGCGACCTGCGCTGCTCGGGCGTGCGCGAAGCCGCCGGTTCCCTGGACACGCTGGGGCTGATGGCCCGCAGCATCGAGGACATCGCGCTCTATCGGGACGTGCTGCTGGGTCAGCCCGCCTCGCCCCTGCCGCCCGAACCCCGCCGCCCGCGCATCGGCTTCTGCCGGACCAGCCGGTGGGACACGCTCGAACCCTCGACCGCCGCGATGCTCGAGCAGGCGGCACGTACCCTGGCGGCCGCCGGCGCGCAGGTCACCGAGATCGTCCTGCCGGAGGAATTCGGGCGCGTGGTCGATGCGCATCGCTGGGTATCCAGCTTCGAGTTCACGCGCAACTTCCGCCACGAGATCGCCAACCACGCCGATCGCATCAGCACGACGCTGCGCGAGGGTCGCATCCGCGACGGACTGTCCTGCAGCTTCGAGCGCTACCTCGAGTCGCGCACCTTCCTCGAGCAGTGCCGCCTGCGGCTGCCCGACGCGTGCAGCCACGTGGACCTGCTGCTCACCGCCTCCTGCGACGGCGAAGCGCCGGTGGGGCTGAACACCACGGGCAATCCCTACTTCTCCGCGCTGTGGACCGCGCTGCACGTGCCCTGCCTCACCGCGCCGGTCTTCACCGGTCCGGCCGGGCTGCCGGTGGGCGTGCAGCTGATCGGGCACCGCAACCGCGACCGCGACCTGCTCGACGCCGCTCGCTGGGTGGTGGCAGCCCTCGCCTGAGGCGCACCACCTGCCGTCCCGAGTCGGGCACGCAGGCCGCTCGCCGCATCGACCCCGGGCGGCATGCCCCGGGGCGATGGGGACGGGAGCGCCGGGCGCCTCAGCCGCGAGCCGGGATCACCGGCAGCAGGATGTGCGACGGGTAGATGCCGCCGGCATGCACGGTGTTGATCGCCCCGGCGTTGTAGTCGGCGTGGTAGTGCGTGTAGGGTGCCGAGCCGATGCCATCGCGCGGCTGGATGTCCACGCGCAGCCGGTGACCCTTCGCGAGCACGATGCAGGTCGGCCAGATCTCGATGTTGCACTCGACGACCTCGCCGGGCTCGAGCCAGAGACGCTCGTCATGGGGGTGGTACGGGCGCTCCGGCGTGGACAGCTTCGGGTCGAGCTTGCGATGCGAGGCCCGCAGCCAGCCCTTGGTGAGCGGCACCGGCTGCCCGTGCTGCCCCACCTCGAACACATCCTTGCCGTCGGGTCCGATGTTGCGCAGCGTGAGCATGATGTCCATGTCCTCGGTGGTGCTCGACACGAACAGCGTCATCGACAGCGGGCCGGTGATCTCGGTGTCCTCGGCCATCGGCTCGGTGGTCACCGAGATGCCCAGGCGTCCGGCGCCGCCGTGCGTGGTGGACAGCGAGGATCCGGAGGCCACGCCTGCCGCCGTCACCGGCGTGGCGGGATAGCTCACCGAGGCCGCGGTCGCCGGCGCCTCGGGCACCAGCGTGCCCTCGATGTCGTCGGCGGAGTGTCCCTGCTCCCGGTCGATCCGGAGGTAGTACTTGGTCCACCGGGTGCGCGCGAGCGGCCATTCGTTCTCGAAGCGGAACGGATAGGGCTTGGGACTGCCACCCGTGCGGATCTCGAGCTTCACCGGCGGCTCGTCCATGATGCCGGTGTCGATGCCCTTCAGCCAGTAGTCGAACCAGCGCAACTGGTCGAGACGGCCCTCCTCCGAGTGGAAGGGGTGGAAGTGGGTGCCGGTATGGATGCGAAGCTTCTTGTGCTTCGACTTCGAGCGGGTGTAGCCCTCGGTGTTGCCGCGCAGGTGCAGCGCGAAGCCGCCCCAGTTGCCCGCGCTGTAGAGCGGCACCTCGGTCTGGTCCCAGTCGGCGCTGGCGATGCGCCAGAACTGCGAGTCGAGGTCGTTGCGCATCAGGTTGTAGAGCATGTCGGGCTGGAACGCGTCCGGGTTGTAGCTGCGCGGACGGCCCAGCAGGTGGTGCGCGGTGTGGGTGGCGATCCAGTTGGCGATGAAGCCCATCGAGAAGATGCCGCCGTGGTAGGCCTGGTCGCGGTACTGGTCGGCGCGCCCCTCCCAGGGAATGATCGCCTTGAGCGACGGGGGACGGTGCTTGGCCACCCGCCACTGCGAACTCGCGTGGTAGGAAATGCCGGAGGTGCCGATGCTGCCGCTGCACCAGTCGAGCTTCGCCACCCACTCGATCGCGTCGTGGAAGTCGAGCGACTCCTGGTAGGAACTCGGCTCGCAGCGGCCGGGCGACTTTCCGCTCCCGCGCGAGTCGATGCGCACGCAGGCATAGCCGCGCGGGCACCACCACAGGGGGTTGACCGTCTCCCAGTTCATGTAGGGATTGGCGGCTTCCTCCAGATCGGCCGGGGGAATCCAGAGCTTGTCCTTCTGGTAGACGCTGATGTTGAGGATCGCCGGTACCTTCTCGCCGCCGGTGTCGGGGCGGAAGATGTCGGCGACGATCACGGTGCCGTCGCGCAGCGGGATGCGCACGTCCTTCTCGATGATCATCGGCCACTCGGCCGGCTTCGACACGTTGGACGCCTTCGGGGACATGCCTTCCATTGCGGGTACTCCTCCTGGGGATGCGCGGGGCGGGATCAGTCCACCCGGATGTTGTTGTCCTTGATGATCTTCGCCCAGCGGGCGATCTCCTTCTTCACGAAGGCGTTGAACTCGGCCGGCGAGGCGCTCACCGCGACCGGCACGTTGGCCTTGGCGAATCCCTCGCGTACCGGCTCACGCTGCAGCGCCTGGACGGTTGCCGCGAACAGCCGATCGACGATGTCCGCGGGCGTACGCGCCGGGACGAACAGCCCGTTCCAGTTGTCGCTGCCGACTCCGGGGTACCCGGCTTCGGTCAGGGTGGGCACGTCGGGCAGTTCGGGCAGGCGCTTCGCTGCGGTGGTCGCGTACGCGCGCATGCGCCCCTGGCGGACGAACGAGATCGCCGAGGCCGCATTGACGATGCTGAAGTGGATCTCGCCGGCGATGATCGACGCGGCCGAAGAGCCCGCACCCTTGGAGGGCACGTTCACCGCGGTGAACCCGGCGCGCGCGGCGAAGTCGAGCATGTCCAGATGGGAGTAGCCGCCCAGCGGCGAGGAGAAGTTCATCTGGCCCGGCCGGGCCCGCGCGTAGGCCACCAGTTCCTTCACCGAGGTGGCGGGGAAGCCCGCGCCCGACACCAGCAGGTTGGGGATGGCCGCGAGCAGCGTGACGCCCACCAGGTCGCGCTCCGGCCTGACCTTGAGCACGTGGGCGAACAGCGTCGGGTTCACCGAGGCGGTCGAGACGTTGTTGAGGAGCACGGTGTGCCCGTCGGGTTGCGCCCGGGCGACGATCTCCACGGCGATGTTCCCCGCGGCGCCGGAACGGTTGTCGACCAGCACCGACTGCCCCAGCAGTTCGCCCAGGGTCGGGGCCACAAGGCGGCCGACGATATCGGTACCGCCCCCGGGGGCGAACGGTACGACCAGTCGCACCGGCCGGGTCGGCCAGGCAGGCTGGGCGAGCGCGGTGCCAGCCGCCGCACCCGCAAGAAGGACGGCCGCGGCTCGCGCCGCCGGCGACGATCGGATCAGCAAGGTTGTCTCCTCCATACTGCCGCGGACCCCTTCGCGCGGATCGCGGCGCACACGCCGGGCATGCCGGCACACGACCGCTTCGATGAATCGCGGGACATGGCCGCGAGTTCGGTGGGTTCGGCCCCCCGGGGTGCCGTCGTCGATGCGGCGAGGCGCAGGTGCCGGATCGCGCACGACGCGGCCCTGCCGCAGCCTGCGCGATCGCGCCAGTATAGGGTCGCGGCCCGCCGCGGGGCAACGCCGCGGGGCGACTGCCGCGGCGGGCGCGCAGGCCGGATGCGGGACGCCGGCATGCGGTCGTTCGCCGCGCTCCGCGCCCCGGCGCGGTCCCGGCTCGCCTCGGGACCGCGCGCGACGCGGCCGCATCGGTCCGGACGGTAGAATCGCGGGGCCTGCACGTCGCCGGCCGCGAATCGACCGGTCCGCGGGGCGTGCCCCCGCGGGAGCCCGGCCCCCCGCCCCCCCGCGCACTCGTCGCCCCGGCGAGGCGCCGTCACCGCCACGGGATGGATTCCAGATGAACTTCGAACTCACCGAAGAGCAGCGCATGTTCCAGGAGGCCGTGCGCGGCTTCGCCGAGCGTCACCTTCGCGCGGGCGCGCTCGAGCGGGCCCATCGGGCCGAGCACCCGCACGATGTCGGCCGGCTGATGGCCGACCAGGGGCTGATGGGCATCACCCTGCCCGAAGCCGACGGCGGCGTGGGTGGCACCCTGCTCGACGCGGTGATCGCCATCCAGGAAGTCGCGCGCGTATGCCCACGCAGCGCCGACGTGATCCAGGCCGGCAACTTCGGCCCGATCCGCGTGTTCGCCGAGTACGGGACGGCTGCGCAGAAGGAGAAATACCTGCGCCCGCTGCTCGCCGGCGAGCAGGTGATCTGCCTGGGGATGACCGAGCCCGAGGCGGGATCCGCGGTCACCGACCTGCAGACCACGGCCACGGCCGATGGCACCGGCTACCGGATCAACGGCACCAAGGTGTTCAACACCCACGGGCCGTATGCCGACATCTATCTCGTCTACGTGCGCTACGGCCCCGGGGTCGGCGGCATCGGCTCCGTGCTGGTCGATCGCGACGCGCCGGGCTTTCGCATCGGCAAGACCTCCCGCTTCCTCTCCGGCGAGGAGTGGGCGCAGCTCTACTTCGAGAACGTCTACGTGCCCGCGGAGAACGTGCTGCTCGGGCCGGGCGGGTTCAAGAAGCAGATCTCCGGTTTCAACGTGGAGCGGCTGGGCAACTGTGCGCGCTCCCTCGCCTACGGACAGCTCGCCTTCGAGACCGCACGGCAATGGGCGATGGACCGGCGCCAGTTCGGCCGACCGCTCTGCGAGTTCCAGGGGCTGCAATGGCAGTTCGCCGAACTCAAGATGCGGCTGGAGTCTGCGCAGCTGCTGCTCTACCGCGCCGCACTCTCCGGCGGCGAGTCGGGCATCCCGACGCAGATGGACACCGCGATGGCCAAGCACAGCTGCAACCAGGTCGGCTTCGACGCCTGCAACTTCGCGATGCAGGTGATGGGGGGCATGGGCTACAGCGACGAGTCGCTGATCGAGTACATGTTCCGCAAGACCCGCGGCTGGATGATCGCCGGCGGTTCGCTGGAGATCCTCAAGCAGCGCATCGCGGAGGGCGTGTTCGGTCGCAGCTTCGACCAGCGCCCGCCCCGCGCCAGCTGAGCCGCGCGCCCCCCCCCAGCCCGCCCCGTCAGACCCGCGTCCGGAGACACCGATGCAAGCGCTCGCCCGAGCCCTGTTCAACCCTCAGCGCATCGCGCTGGTCGGCGCCTCCGGCGACCCCTCCAAGAACACCGCGCGCCCGCAGCGATTCCTCCGGCGGCACGGCTACACCGGCGCCCTGCTGCCGATCAACCCCGGCCGCCGCGAGATCCTCGGCGAGCCGGCCTGGCCCTCCCTGTCCGAGGCCCCGGGCCCGATCGACCATGTGTTCGTGATGACGCCGTCGGACACGGTGATCGACATCGTGCGCGAATGCGGCCGGCTCGGGGTCCCGGTCGCCACCGTCTTCAGCGACGGCTTCGCCGAGCGCGGCGAGGAAGGCCGCCGGTTGCAGGACGCGCTGGTGGCCGCGGCCCGGGAGGGCGGCGTGCGCCTGGTCGGACCGAATGCGCTGGGCGTGATCGACACCCACGCGAACTGCCCGCTCACCTGCAACGCGGCCTTCGAGACCGACACGCTGATCCGGGGCAACCTGGGCATCGTCTCGCAGAGCGGCAGCATGCTGGGCGCCGTCCTGTCCCGGGCGCAGGCGCGGGGTTTCGGCTTCTCCCGCATGGTCTCGGTCGGCAACGAGTGCGACATCGGCGTCGGGGAACTCACCTCGATGATGGTCGAGGATCCCCACACCGACGCGATACTGCTCTTCCTCGAGACGCTGCGCGACGCGCCGGTGCTCGCGCGGGCTGCCCGCGAGGCGCACGCGGCCGGAAAGCCGGTGATCGTCTTCAAGCTCGGTCGCTCCGACATCGGGCGCGAGCTGGCGGCCTCCCATACCGGCGCGATGACCGGCAGCGACGACGTGGCGGCGGCCTTCTTCCGCGCGCACGGCATCGTGCGGGTCGATACCCTCGAGGGGCTGCTGGAGGCCGCGCAGCTGATGGTGCGCTTCCCGCCCGCGCTCCGGCCCGTCGGTAGCGGTCGACGCGTGAGCGTCGTCACCACCACCGGCGGCGGTGCGGCGACGGTGGTCGACCGGCTGGGGCTGTCGGATATCGCCATCGCCCCGCCCGCGCAGGCGGTGATCGAAGACCTCGCGCGCCAGCGCATCCACGTCGGCCACTCGCCGCTCATCGACCTGACCCTCGCCGGCACGAAGAAGGAAATCTTCTCCGCCGTGCTCGACGCGCTGCTCGCCTCCGACCACTGCGACGCGGTGCTGGCGGTCGTGGGGTCGAGCGCGCAGTTCCACCCGCAACTCGCGGTCGAGCCGATCGTGGGCGCGAAGCCGCACAAGCCGCTCATCGCGTTCATCGCACCTGCCGCGGACACCTCCCTCGACCTGCTGCGCGAGGGTCGGGTCCCGGCCTTCCGGACCCCGGAGAGTTGCGCCGACGCGATCCGTGCATGGTTCGACTGGGCGCCGCCCGCCGAAGAGCCGCCGGGCGACGAGGCCGGGTTGTCCGCTGCCGCAGCCCGCCTCGCCGATCGCACCGGTCACGCCCTCGACGAACGTGCGGCGGCAGGCGTGTTCGCCGCACTGGGCATCCCGACGGCCACGAGCGAGGTCCTGGCCGATCCGGCCCAGCCCTGCTCGCTCGAGTTCCCGGTCGTGGCCAAGGTGCTGTCGCCGGATGTCCTGCACAAGACCGATGCGGGCGGCGTGGTCCTGCGCATCCCGGACGCCGCGGCGCTGCGCGAGGCGGCCGGTCGGATCCTCGCCAGCGTTGCGCGCGCGCAACCCGACGCCCGGATCGAGGGAATACTCGTCCAGCGCATGGAGTCGGGGCTGGCCGAGGTCATCCTCGGCTACCGGCATGATCCGCAGGTGGGCCCGGTGGTCATCGTGGGCGCTGGCGGCACGCTGGCGGAGGTCTATCGCGACTACGCGATCCGATGCGCGCCGGTCTCGGCGCAGGAGGCCGCCGCGATGATCGACGAGGTCCGGGCGCTGGCGCTGGCCAAGGGCTATCGCGGATCGCCGCGCGGCGACATCGACGCGCTGGCCGAAGCGGTGGCTGCGTTCTCCCGCCTCGCTCGAGTGCCCGGTCAACCGGTCGCCGAGGCGGAAATCAACCCTCTGCTCGTCCGCGAGGCCGGGCGCGGCGTGGTGGCCGTCGACGGCCTGCTGGTCCGTCGCTGAAGTGCCCGTCGCGGCGTCCTTGCGTTAGCATCGGGAGAGAAGTCGTCCCTGCCCGCCAGCCCCGCACGCGGTCGAGCCACGCCTCCAGTCCGCCCCGCGGTACACCCGGTCGCCCGTCCCGTCGCCTGTCCCTCCGCCTGGTATCCCGCCTCGATGTACTGCGCCCTGCCCAGCGGACCGGATGAACTTCAGCGCTGGGTGCTGTCGGTAGGCGCCCGCCTGCGCGACGCCCGGCTCGCACCGCAACTGCCCCCGCTCGCGGCGGCCGCCGTCGACGTCCCGGCCGCGCGCGTGCCCGCCCTGCTGGTGCAGCCCAGCTACCCCGAGCAGACCGAGCAGATCGCGCTGCGCTATCGCCTCGGGCACGCCAGCGTGCTCGCCTCGCACCCCATCACCTCGCCGTGGTGCGGTCGGCACGCACGCGAAATCGCCCGCCGCGCGCGCTGGACGGGTCGCTGGCTCGCCTCGCGCCGCCCGATGGCCGAGCCCGAGCGCTCGCAGGTGCGGGCCGACTTCGCCTCGATCTACGGATCGCTGCACGATGCATCGGCGGGCCACAGCGTGCACGAGATCGCCGACACCCACGCGATCGTGGAGGGGCTGCGCTGGGCCAGCGGCGTGGTCGAGCCCACCTCGCTCTACCGGCTGATCGCCGCGACCCACGCGGGCGACGCGCACCGCCTGCGGCTGCTGTCGAGCTTCGGCCGCATGTTCGGGGTCGAGCGAGCCGCCCCGCTGGCCGCACGCGTGTGCGCGATCGCGCTCAAGTTTCCCTGGCCCTCGCTCGCCCTGTCCGACCTGATGCAGTCGCTCGAGCGCAACAGCGACCGCATCCCGGGACTGCTCGTGGTCACCCCGGAGCGCTTCGCGCAGGTCTGTCGCCTCGATCCCGAGGTGGCCGCCCTGTCCACCCAGGAGCTCGCGGGCGACAGCGGGCTGTCGCCCGCCGATGCAGTCGAGGAGGCGGTACTGGCCGCGCAGCGGCGCTACGAATCGCTGCCCTCCGCCAACGAGCGGATCGGCGCCGCGCTGCATCCGCTCGGCAACCCCGACGAGCCGGTCACGGCCCACGCAGGCCCGTTCGCGCCATCCTGGGTGATCGATGCCCAGGGAGGCGTGGCCGGTCGCGCCGACGAGGCGCCCGACCTCGCGCGCCTGGCGCGCTGGGCCACCGCGGCCACCGAACTCGCCGACGCGATCGCCTGGCTGGGCGACGACGAACTGGCGATGTTCTAGCCGACCGCGGGCGGTCGCAGTTCGTCCAGGCGTCCCTCGGTCTCCAGCACCTGCTCGAGCGCGGCGATGAAACGGATGAACCGTGGCATGCCGGCGTAGATCGTCGACTGCAGGATCACCTCGAGGATCTCGCGCGGCTGCACCCCGTGGTGCAGCACGCCGCGCATGTGGTTTCGCGCCTGGTCGATGTCCCCGGCCACGAACAGTTCGCCGATGATGCACAGGATGCGAGTGCGCTCATCGAGAACACCACGCATGTACATCCCGGCATACACGCATTCGAGCCATCGCCGCGTGTAATCGGGATCGACCCGGTCGACACGCTCAACCGTGTGCCGGTGATGGTAGGGCTGAAGCATCAGGCCCGGGCTCAAGCGCTGCCAGCCATAGCGCGCCAGCTGGGCCTCGCGCTCGGGATAGTCGTCGCGCCAGCGCGCACGTTCGGATTCGAGGTCGCGCGCGAGCCCCCGTCCTTCGGGCGGCGGTGCGCCGGCGAGTACCGATTCGAGCAGGCCGAGTTCGTCCACCGTGCGCCTGAACACCGCCGACGCGCGGCGCGCGCGCGAATATCCGAAGTACACCGTCGACTGCAGGATCACCTCGAGCACTTCGCGCGGCTGAGCCCCGGCAGCGAGCGCGGCGCGGATGTGGACCGGCAGTTCCTCGAGTTCGTTCATGGCCACGAACTGCCCCACCACGATGAGCTGGCGGGTGCGCTCGTCGAGTACGCCTCGGACGTAGATGCCGCCGTAGGTGAACTCCAGCCAGAGTCGTGTGTAGTGCGGATCAAGTTCGTCCGACCACTCGATCTGATCGAGGAAGTCGGCGCCATGCTGCCGCAGTCCGGCCTCGATCAGCGTCGTGCCGTACCGCCGCCGCAGTCGTTCGATACGTCCGGCTTCATCCATGGCCCGTCCTCCACTGCGCCTCTCGCCATGGATGCTGGCGAGGGTCAACCTCGTATAGACTGGTTCGTGCCGGCTGCCTGCCGGCATCCGGACACCGCTCGGTCCGATGGTATCAAGGGGAGACGATATGGCCACGCGCATCCTGGCCCGCGATCCTGCAGGCTTGCGTCCCGCCCGGACCAGGCCGATGCTCGGGTTCGCGCTGCTTGCCTCGGCCGCCGCTGCGTTCGCGCAGGCCCCGGTCTATCCGGCGAAACCCCTGCGAATGGTCATTCCGTTCGCCCCGGGCGGCACGCCGGACGCGCAGATGCGCATCGTGGCCGAGCGACTCAATCCGCGCCTGGGGCAGCCGCTGGTCTACGACTATCGACCGGGAGCGGCAGGCAGCGTCGGCATGGAGGTGGCCGCTCGCGCGACGCCCGACGGCTACACGCTGGTCGCCGGGACCGTGGGTGCCTGGGCAGTCAACCCCCACCTGCAGTCGCACGGGTTCAGCACCCTGACCGATCTTGCACCGGTCGTGCTGGTGGCCACCGCCCCCGCGGTGCTGGTGGTCCATCCTTCCCTGCCGGTGCATTCTGTGCAGGATCTCATCGCCCTTGCCAGGAAGCGCCCGAACACGCTCAACTACGGCTCGACTGGCGTCGGTGGCTTCGGGCACATCAGCGCGGAACTGTTCTCCGCCATGACCGGTGCGCGAATGACCCACATCGCCTACAAGGGTGCCGCGCCGGCGCTGGCCGATCTGGTCGGCGGGCACATCGAGGTGCTGTTCAACAGCGCGGTGGTCACCGTTCCCCAGATCCGGGCGGGACGCGTGCGCGCCCTGGCGACCACCGGTGCGCGGCGCCTTGCGCTGCTGCCCGACCTGCCCACGGTGGCCGAATCCGGCGTGCCGGGTTACGAAAACAGCACCTGGACGGGCATCGGCGCGCCCTCCCGAACCCCGACCGAACTCATCCAGCGGCTCAATCGCGAGTTCGCGGCCGTGCTGGCCCTGCCGGAGGTTCAGGAGCGGTTCTCGGCGGCCGGGGCCAGCGTCGTCGGCGGCAGTATCGACGAGTTCCGGACCTTCCTTCGCGCCGAATACGACAAGTTCGGACGCCTGGTGCGCGAGACCGGCATGCGCGGGGGCTCGGCCTCCTGACCGACGCTGCCCACCGCGTCAGTCGGACGTACCGGCTTCCAGCCGCGCGCGCAGCCGGTCGTAGTTGGACGGATCCATCACGAGTTCGCCCGAGTCGATCCGCCGATAGAGATCGATCACCGCATCGTTGACCGGCGTCGCGACGCCCAGCTCGCGCCCCTTCCTGCAGACCAGGCCGGTGATGTATTCCATCTCGCTGCGCCGGCCCTTCAGGTGGTCCTGGATCGGAGCGGTGCGCGATCGCCCGCCCACGTGGCCGAGCAGCGTGGTCATCGCCGTCGACAGCACCTCGTCGGCATCCCCCGCGAAGTCGTCCGAGCGCAGTCCGAACACGGGCTCCACGCGCAGCCCCATCGCACGACCGACCGCCATCGACTCCTTGCCCGCGCGCAGTGCGAGTTCGGCCATGCCGGGGAGTTTCGAGGCCTCGCCGTTGGGCAGCCCGAGCAGGCCGCGGGGCCCCATGGTCATGCTGTTGGCGATCAGCTTGGTCCACTTCGCGCCGCGGATGCTCGACGCGATGTCGACACGCCCCACGCAGCCCAGCAATCCGGCGAGTTCGCGTACCCGCGGCGTGATTTCGGGCGTGTCGAGTTCGCCCAGCGCGAACCACGTGCCCTTGCGCGACGTGTTCCGCTGCACGAGGCCCGGGGTGAAGATCTCCGCGGAGAGTTCCACCACGCATCCCACGGTGCGCTCGCGCCCGACGATCGAGGCGATCGAGTCGTCGTTCATGCCGTTCTGCACGCCGACCAGCACGCCGTCGGCTTCCAGGAAGGGAGCAATCAGCTCGGCCATCCAGCGGTGGTCGTAGCCCTTGACCGCCATGAACACGATCTCGAAGCGCTTGCGCGCAGAGGCCAGCTCGCACAGGTGCAGGGCGGGCACCATGACCCGTGCCTCGTGGTCGGGCATGCGCACGGTGAGGCCGGTGCTTCGGATCGCCTCGACCTGCGCCGGCCACTGGTCGATGACGGTGATCTCGTGCCCGGCCTCGATCAGGTCCGCACTGACGCTGCTGCCGATAGCCCCGGCGCCGAGGACCGCGATACGCCTGCCCATGTCCTGCTCCCCAATGTGCCGCGCCTGCCCCTCGTGCGCGTGCCCGCGCGCGCACTCTCGGCGATCGAGGCTCTGCTGTCAACGCCACCCCGGTGCTGCGAAAAGGCCCCGGTCGCGGCCGGGGGGAGGACGCGTGCCCGGATTGCGGGGGCGAGGACGACTTCCGCCTAGCGGTACACCGGGCCGATGGCGCGCTCGACCCACGCCGCGCTGGCGAGCACGCGATCGTCGTCGCATTCGCTGCCGACCACCTGCAGGCCCAGCGGCAGGCCCGCCGGGCCGAATCCGCAGGGCAGGGTGACCGCCGGCGCGCCCAGCAGCGTCCAGATCGTGCAGAAGGAAGGATCGCCCGTGGTGTCGAGGCCCGACGGCGCCTCGCCGGGGGCGGGCGGGGTCAGTACGGCATCGTGCTCGGCGAGCAGGCCTGCGAAGGCCTGCCTGAGCGACTCGCGGGTCGCGAGCGCCTCCCGGTAGTGCGGCTCGGGGATGCCGGACGCCCGCTCGAGGTAACCGTCGAGCCAGGCACTGAGCCGGGAGCGATGCGCCGCGCGCAACGGCTCGAACCACCGGGCGGCTTCGAACCCCATCAGCGTGGCGTGCACGTCGAGCGCATCGTCGAACTCGGGCGGCAGCTCCCGGGGCTCGATCCGTGCCCCCGCCTGCGCGATGCGCGACACCGTGGCCTCGAACACCTGGGCGGCCTGCGGCGAAATCCTCGGCCAGACCGATGTGCGCACGGCCATGAACCGCGGTGCCCGCGCGGGCTCGACCGCAGCGCTGATCGTGAACCCGGGCTTCACCAGCACCGAGGCGAGCCTCGCGACGTCGGCCACCGATCGGGCGTGGCACCCCGGCTGATCGAGCGTGGGCGAGTAGCTGAGCACGCCCGACGTCGACAGCGCACCGAGGCTGGGCTTGAATCCGACCACGCCGCAGAAGGCTGCGGGCCGGATCACCGAGCCGTTGGTCTGCGTGCCCAGCGCCAGCGGCACGCAACCGGCCGCCACGGCGGCGGCCGACCCGCTCGACGATCCGCCGGGAGTGTGCAGGGGGTTCCACGGATTGCGCGTCTCTCGCGGATGCATGAACGCGAACTCGCTGGTGACCGTCTTCGCGAACACCAGCGCGCCGGCTGCGCGCAGCTTCGCGACCAGCGTCGAGTCCGCGGCGGGCCGATGGCCGTCGTAGATCGGCGAACCCATGCCGGTCTCCCAACCCTGCGCATCGATGATGTCCTTCACGCCGACCGGCACGCCGCACAGCGGCCCCGGCGAAGCGCCTGCAGCCATCGCCTCGTCGAGCACGCGCGCCTGGTCGAGCAGCCGGGAACGGTCGAGTCCGCGGAAGGCGTGCAGCACCGGTTCGCAGGCCTCGGCCCGTGCGAGGCACATCCCTGCGAGCTGCAGGGCCGACAGTTCGCGCGCGGCCACCCGCTCGGCCAGCCGGATCGCCGACTCGCGAAGCGCGGACCCGGCGGCGAGATCGGGCAATGCGGGCGCACCCGCGATCGCGCATCCGGGCCCTGCCGGCGAGCGCACCAGCATCGTTCAGGCTCCGGTGAAGCGTGCGGCCCGCTTCTCGAGGAAAGCCTGCACGCCCTCCGCGTAGTCGGCGGTGTAGCCGAGTTCGCGCTGCACCTCGGCCTCGCGCTGCAGGACCGTCTCCAGCGAGGCCTCGACGCCCTCCTTCAGCGTCGCGGCGGTCAGGCGATAGGCGCGCGTCGGCCCCGAGGCGAGGCGCGCGGCCAGTGCCGCGGATTCGGCCGCCAGCGCATCGTCGTCGACCGTCTTCCAGACCAGGCCCCAGGCCTCGGCGCGCTCCGCGGCGATGCGCTCGCCCAGCAGCGAGCATGCGTTCGCTCGCGCCAGCCCGATCAGCCGCGGCAGGAAGAAGCTGACCCCGCAGTCGGGCGCCAGTCCGATGCGGCTGAAGGCCAGAACGAAGCTCGCGCTGCGCGCCGCGATCACGATGTCGCAGGCGAGCGCCAGGCCCACGCCCATGCCGGCGGCCACGCCATTGACCGCGCACACCACGGGGATCGGGAACCGGTAGAGCCGCGAGAACAGCGGGTTCTTCGCCTCCAGCGCAGCCCCCAGGTCGTGCTTGCGCCCCTCCGGCAACGGCTTGCGATCGGTGAGATCGACTCCCGAGCAGAAGCCACGGCCACGGCCGGTGAGCAGCACCGCGCGCACGCCCGACTGCGGCGACTCGATCCGGTCGAGCGCGTCGAACAGTTCGTCCTGCATGCGCACGTTGAAGGCGTTGAGCCGGTCGGGCCGCGCGAGGGCCAGGGTGGCCACCCCCTGGTCGATGCCCAATTCGATGGTCTCGTACTGCATGCAACCTCCGTTGCGTCGTGGCGCCAGCCGTCCGGAGCCGCAAGGCCCCGGCAACCGCGACCGGGATGCTTCAGTCGCCAGCGAGTTCGCGGCGGCCCGCTTCGTACTCCTCGCGCCAGCGCGCGACGATCGCGGCGACCGACTCGACGGCCTTCACCGCCCCCACGCCCTGGCCTGCGCCCCAGATCTGCCGCCACGCCGCGGGCCGATCCTCGCGCCGGCGATAGCCGCCCGCATCGGCCTCGGGAAGGCGGTCCGGATCCAGCCCCGCGGCGGCGATCGAGCCCCGCAGGTAGTTCGCCGGCACGCCCGAGAAGAGGGGGGTATACACGATGTCGGCGGCGCTTGCCTCGACGACCATGCGCTTGTAGTCGTCGACCGCGGCGGACTCCGGCGTCGCGATGAAGCGCGAACCGACATACGCGAGATCCGCGCCCATCGCCTGCGCGGCGAGGATGCCCCGACCGCTGGCGATCGATCCCGACAGGGCGACCAGACCCTCGTGGAACTCGCGCACCTCGGCGACGAGCGCGAACGGGGACAGCGCGCCGGCATGCCCGCCGGCGCCCGCGCAGACGAGGATGAGGCCATCGACGCCCGCGGCGAGGGCGCGCCGCGCATGGCGCACGCTCGTCACGTCGTGCAGCACCAACCCCCCGTAGTCGTGTACCCGGGGCACGATCGCGTCCGGGGCCGAGAGCGAGGTGATCACGATCGGTACCCGGTGATCGATCACGACATCGAGGTCGTTCGCGAGGCGCGCGTTGGCCGCGTTGACGATCAGGTTCACCGCCCAGGGCGCCACCGGCGCGCCGGGGTTCGCGGCGGCATGCCGCTCGCAGCCCTCGCGGATCTGGCGCAGCGCGACCCCGAGCTGGTCGGCGGGGCGGGCATTGAGCGTGGGCATCGCGCCCACGATGCCGCTCGTGCACTGCGCGATCACCAGCGCCGGCGACGAGACGAGGAACATCGGCGCCCCGATGACCGGAAGCGACAGGCGGCCCTGCAATTGCGCCGGCAGCGTCATGGCGCGGGGTTCAGCGCCGCTGCATGGGCATGTCGGGAACCGAGGGCGCGCCGAAGAGGTAGCCCTGGGCCCAGTCGATGCCTGCTTCGCGCAGCAGCACGGCGGTCGCTTCGTCCTCCACGCACTCGGCGACCGTGATCAGCCCGACCTTGCGCGCGGCCGCCACGATGCCCTCGAGCAGGCGTTGCATGCGCGCATCGGCCGCCAGCCGCGCGACGATCCAGCCCTCGACCTTCAGGTACTGGATCGGCAGATCGGCCAGGTACTGGAACGACGAGTAGCCGCTGCCGAAATCGTCGAGCGCGAGGCCCATGCCGGCATCGATCAGCGGCTGCAGGTGCTCGCGCAGGCGCGCCAGGTTTCCGCCCTGGCGCTCGGTGACCTCCACCACGAAACGCAGGCCCGGCTGCTGCCCGGACAGACGGCCGGCGACCTCGGCCAGTTCGCGGGCGGCACGCGGGTGCGAGAGGAACTCAGGGGAGAGGCTGATGAAGCGCACGTGCGGCGTGCGGTCCGCCGGATTCGACGAGGCGGGCTGGGCGAGGGCCTGCAGCACGATCGCCTCGTCGATCGCCTTCGCGAGTTGCATCGACTTCGCCGCGCCGATGAACTCGGCGGCGGGTACGTCGCGCTCGCCGGAGGTGACGATCCGCGCGAAGGCCTCGTCGCCCACGACCCGACCGCTGGCGAGGTCGATGACCGGCTGGAAGGCGGCCATCACGCGCGCCTCGCGCAGCGCGCGCTGCACCTGCGCCCCCTCCCAGACCACGGTGCCGCGCCGTCCCGGGATGACGCCTGCGCACAGCGCACGATCGCGCCCGCCCTGCTTGGCTTCGTAGAGCAGGCCGTCGGCCTCGGCCAGCATCTGCGTGATCGAGTCGAGCCCCGCACGATAGACCGACACGCCGAGGCTCAGCGTGAGCGCGATCGACGTGCCGTCCACGCTCGCCGGGGACGCAGCCAGATGCTGGCGCGTGCGTTCGGCCGCGGCCAGCGCGCCACCCTCGTCGAGATTGTGATAACAGATCAGGAATTCCTCGCCACCCCAGCGGGCCACCCAGTCGCCGCCGCGCAGGTTCGATTCGATCGCATGGGCCACGTGGCGCAGCGCGACGTCGCCGGCCTCGTGGCCGTGGCGGTCGTTGACGCGCTTGAAGTGGTCCACGTCGGCCAGCGCGAGCGCGAAGGTGGCATTGTCGCTGCGCCGCGCCCGGTTCCATTCGAGCTGCAGCCGGGCCTCGGCTGCCCGCCGGTTGGCCAGCCCGGTGAGATGGTCTTCCATCGCGAGGCGGGTGATCTCCTCCTCCGCGCGCTTGCGCTCGGACACGTCCCGGGCGACCGACACCCAGTGCTCGATGTCGCCGTCCTCGCTGCGCACCGGCATCACCGACAGGTCGATCCAGAACGGCTGCCCGTCGCGCCGGTAATTGACCAGTTCCACGCGCACCGGCTCGCCGCGGCGCATCGCCTCGAGAAGCCGCTCGCGGCTGGGGCCCGTGCTCTCGCGCCCGTGGAGGAAGCCGACGTGGCGGCCGAGCAGCTCGTCGGCGTCGTATCCCGTGGCCTCGAGGAAGGCCGGGTTGGCGTAGACGACGCGCAACGCCCGATCGGTGATCAGCACCAGGTCGGCCGTGGCGGTGATCGCGGCGGACAGCAGTCGACGCCGTACGACCTCGGCGTGGGCTTCCGAGACGTTCACCACCAGGCAGTCGAGCATCTCGGCGCTCGCGGCGGCCTGGAGGAAGGCCACCACCTCGAGGGTCACTTCCCGGCGATCGACGCCGACGGTGCGTACCTGCACGCGGCCGGGGCGCCCCCGCGATACCGACTGCTCGACGATGCGCAGCAGCACGTCGCGGGGAAAGAACCGCGCCAGGGGAACGCCGACGATCTGGTCGGGCTGGGCCCCGAGGAAACCCGCGAACGATTCGTCGGCCGCCGCGATCGTACCGGCAGTGAGGTCGATCGAGACGCGACCGATGCGCAGCGCCTCGAGGAACTCGCCCTGCAAGCGTGCCACCGCGTCGCGCTCGCGATGGCCGGCCTCGGCCAGTGCCTCGTCGACGAGCGCCGCGACAAGCCTGTCGGTGGCCTGGTCGGCCCCGGCGATCGCCGCCAGGCCCGTCTGCCAGAACGCACCCGCATCGCCGTCGTCGCGAGCAAGGGCGAGCGCGGCAACACCCTCCTGCACGGCGTCGTGCAGCCGCTGAAGGGCGAGGGCCACCGGGGCCGGCACCCCCGCCAGCGCAGGCAGGCCGTCGATGCGTGCGGACGCGCCGTCTTCCAGTGCCTGCAGGAGACGCTGCCGCAGCGATCGCGCGCAAGCGAGCAGTGCGGTGTAGCGGGAGGTATCCAGCCGGTCGATGGCAACCTCCCCCGGTACGCCTAGCTGCAGGCCGCGCCGGCGGACACCGGTTCGCGCTCGGGCAGCGCACGCACGCCGCTGCCGGGGATGAGTGCGCCGCGACGGACCGCGGTCATCTCGGCGAGGATCGACACGGCGATCTCGGGCGGCGTGCGGCTGCCGATCGCGAGGCCGACGGGTCCGTACAGCCGGGCGATCTCGGTCTCGGACAGGTCGAAGCCCGCAAGCCGGCGCCTGCGCTTCTCGTTGTTCGAACGCGAGCCCAGGGCACCGACGTAGAACGCGGGCGACTTCAGCGCCTCGAGCAGCGCCATGTCGTCGAGCTTGGGGTCGTGCGTCAGGGCGACCACCGCGCTACGACCGTCGAGTTCCATCGCCAGCACGGTATCGTCGGGCATCGTGCGCACGAGTTCGACGCCGGGCACGTCCCAGCCGAACACGTATTCCTCGCGCGGGTCGCAGACGGTCACGCGGTAGTCGAGCGTGCGCGCCATCTCGGCGAGGTAGCGCGACAACTGGCCGGCGCCAATGATGAGCAACCTCCACAGCGGACCGTGGACGGTCTGCAGCACCTCGCCGTCGAAGCGAAGGACGGAGTCGCGCGTGCCGGGCGAGAGCGTGACCGCACCGGTGCGCATGTCGAGCGTGCGCACCGTGAGCTCGCGCCGGTCGCTCGCCGCGACCAGCTGCTCGAGCATGGCAAGCCCGGCCTCGGTGACTGGCTCGACGACGATGGCCAGCCGCCCGCCGCAGGGCAGTCCGAACCGCTCGGCCTGCTCGCGGGTGACGCCGTAGATCAGTTGCTGCGGTGCGGTCGGGGCGCCGGCGCCGGTGAGCTTCGCGATCATGTCGTCCTCGACACAACCGCCCGATACCGATCCCGAGACCATGCCGTCGTGGCGAATGGCGAGCATCGCTCCCACCGGCCGCGGCGCCGATCCCCAGGTTTC
>Ga0315900_10004818_pt1 | contig 18813 bp, 16 predicted proteins | sample LakEriMetagenome_FD_203521 | JGI IMG/M metagenome (GOLD analysis project Ga0315900, IMG submission 203521) | Freshwater fungal communities from buoy surface, Lake Erie, Ohio, United States - Buoy 12 MA114 | ecosystem: Environmental > Aquatic > Freshwater > Lake > Lake biofilm | place: USA: Lake...
GCCATTGCTTGGAGCGTGGCTGTTTCTACTGCTCGCGGGGCAGGGAACGGTCTTTTCGGCCGATCCCACGGTGGAGCAGCAGTATTGGCTGGAACTCACGAACCGCTTCCGTAGCGATCCGCAGGGTGAGTTGGGAAAGCTGGTGAACTTCTCCTCTCTTGGCGTGTGGGATTCGCCCAAATCAGACGACGCCTACATCGCGAACACACTGAATTTCTTCGGCACCAGTGCCTCGGCACTCGCGACGCAGTTTTCCGGGCCTTCCGCCGCGCCGCCGGTGGCTTGGAGCCATGCGCTGAACGCCTCCGCGACGACTTATTCGAACCTCATGGTCAGCAACGACCAGCAGTCGCACACGCTCGACGGTCTCAGCCTCGACCAGCGCATTCAAAGTGGCGGCTACAGCGGCAACTGGCTGGAGGTGGCAGAAAATCTCTTCGCGTCCACGAGGAACATCATCCACGGCCACGCGGCATTTGTCATCGACTGGGGGGATGGCAATGGCGCGTCGCCCGGTTATGGCGACGGAATTCAAAATCCTGCGGGCCATCGCGACGTGCTGATCGATTCTCTCTTCAAGGAGATCGGCATCGGTTTCCAAAGCGTCGCGATTCCAGGCGGCAACGTGAACGTTGTCGGCCCTTACGTCGTCACACAGCACTTCGCCACGCAGTATCGCCAGAGTGGCGCGAATTACTTCGCAGATGCGATCCTCACGGGCTCGGTGTTTCAGGACACGATCGCAGCCGATTTGTTTTACACGCCGGGTGAAGGACTGGCGGGCGAAGCGATCCATGTTTACGACGATGCCACGGGCATTCTCGTCGCCAGCGGGTTCAGCAACAGCGCCGGCGGGTTCAATATCTCTCTCGCCGGTCTCACCGACGGCGTCGTGTATCGTGTGGAGGCTCCTGGCACGGGGCTGGCGCCGCAAACCTTCACGCTCACCGCGCACATCGAAAACTATGGGGCGGACGTGACATTCTACAACAACGTCTATTCCTCCTTCATGGTCGTGCCCGAGCCGGGAAGCCTCCTGTTGTGCCTTGCCGCCATGCTGCGATTCCTCTCTTTCCGTTCACGCTGTTCCTTTGAATCGTCATGAAACACATCGCCCTGTTTCTTCTCACGCTGGTCGCCGCCGCCCAGGAAGCTCCCTCTACGCTTGCGACGGAGATCCGTTCCATCATCGACGAGTATGAGAACTCCGTCCGCGCGAACACGCAGAAGATGATCGCCGCCGCGACCGAGGAGGAGAAGAACAAATACCGCTCCAGCATTCCGAGCGCCGGTCCTTATGCGACGAAGATGATGCAACTCGTGCAGGCAAATCTCGACAAGCCTGACGTGGTGAAGGCGGTGTCATGGCTCGTGACCGGGGCGGCCAATTTTCCCGAAGGACAGGAGGCGCTGAAGATGCTCGGCTCTGTCTTCGCCGACCGCAAGGGCATCGCCGAGGCGGTGAAGCAGCTCGAATACCACGGCCTGCCGGCGGAGCCGATCCTCAAGGCGGTCATCGAAAAAAACACGAACCGCGAGGAGAAAGCCGCCGCGCTCTACGCGCTCGGCGCGATTCATTTCAAAAACTTCGATGCTACGGCTGATCGTGTTTCGGGTGAGGCCTCGAAGGGCAGGGCGCTTGAGTGTTTTCAGCAGCTCAACGCCGATTACTCCGATGTGACGATCCAGGGCTTCAAGCTCTCCGATTTTACGGCCAAGATGCTCTTTGAGATGACGAACCTCCAGGTTGGCTGCGAAGCACCGGAGATCGAAGGCAAGGACGCGGACGGCATCAGTTTCAAGCTCAGCGATTATCGTGGCAAACACGTCATCGTCATCTTCTGGGGCGGCTGGTGCCACGCCTGCCACGGCATCCTGCCGCTGATGAACCAGGCCGCGGCGCAGTTGAAGGACAAAAACGCCGTCGTCATCGGCGTGAACACTGACATCGAGTCCGAGGCGAAGAAAGCGCTCGCCGATTACCAAGTCACCTTCCGCAACGTGCTCGACAACACCACCAGCGGTCCGAACACCTCTCTCTACAACCTGCGCAACTTCCCCACGCTCTACCTCATCGACACCAGGGGGGGGATCGCGATCAAGAACGGCTCGCTGGATGCGATGATTGCCCGGATTAACGAGGCCAAGTGAGAGCAAAAAAGGGCGGATGGAGACCTCTGGCCCGGTGAAGGCGAATCCCCGGCTGAATGGTCGCTGACGACTCCTTTCAGCCCTCCAGATGGTTTAGAAGTATTAAAAACTTGCTATTTCTATAAAAAACCATAAAAATAGGGGATTATAAGACCTGATTTAGGGTCATAAGCCACATGCTTCCACTCATCGACCAGATCCTCTCAACCGCCGGCTGCGGCGAGTTGCCTGCCGTGCGGCAGGCGATTGAGGACGCATGCTTCAATCAGACGTCGTTTGTCGATGCGGTCCTCGATTGCGAAGGCGTGCGCGAGAGGGATTTCCTGATGGCACTGGCGAAAACGCTCGGCCTGCAATGGTGGGAGCCGAAAGATGAGGAAAAACCCGCGGAGTCGGGATTGCGTCGTCTGCTTCCGGCGGAGATCGCGTTGCGGCATCGTTTGCTGCCGATTTTCACCGAAGAAATGAAGGATGAGGCGGCCGATGAAGCATCAGGCGAGCCGGCCCGGACACTTCATATCGCCACCTTCGATCCGTTGAACCTCGTCGCGCATCAGCGTGTGGCGGCGAGTCTCCCGATGCCGGTGATCTGGCATGTGGGACCGCGCACTCGCATCGTGGAGGGCTTGCAGAAGCTCTACGGCCTGGGGGCTGACACTTTCGAGAAAATCCTGCGCGGTCGGGCCGACTGGGGCTCCGAGGAATTGAAGGACGAGGTCACCGTGCTCGATGAACCCGAGGATGAGGAGGCCAGCGTGGTGCGCTTCGTGAATCAAATCATCCGCCGCGGCCTCGACCAGCGTGCCACCGACATCCACGTCGAGCCACAGCACGACCGTCTGCGCATCCGCTACCGCATCGACGGCCGCCTTGAGGAACTGGCCGTGCCGGAGAACATCAAATCGCTTCAGGCATCGGTCATCGCCCGCCTGAAGATCATGGCGCGGCTCGACATCGCGGAAAAGCGCCTGCCGCAGGACGGCCGCATCAATCTGGAACTCGACGGCACGCCCATCGACGTGCGTGTGGCCACGATTCCATCCGTCGAAGGCGAAAGCGTCAGCCTGCGCCTCCTGGCACAGCAGCAGGTCACCATCAGCCGCCTCGGTTTGACCGACACGGTGCGTCCGGTGGTGGAAGAACTGCTCAAGCTGCCCAACGGCATCATCCTCATCACCGGTCCCACCGGCAGCGGTAAATCGACCTCGCTCTACGCTTTCCTCACGGAGCTCAATCAGACGCATCGCCGCATCGTCACCATCGAGGATCCAGTCGAATACAAGATGCCCGGCGTGGTGCAGATCGCGGTCAAACCGGAGATCGGCCTCACCTTTGCCGCCGGCCTGCGCAGCATCCTGCGCGGTGATCCGAACGTCGTGATGATCGGGGAAATGCGCGACCTCGAAACGACCGAGATCGCCGTGCGTGCCGCTTTGACCGGACATCTTGTCTTGAGCACCCTGCACACGAACGACGCGATTGGCGGCATCACGCGTCTCATCGACATGGGGGTCGAGCCCTTCCTCGTCTCCAGCGCGGTTCGGGCCTTCCTCGCCCAGCGCCTGGTGCGCAAGCTGTGCCCCATGTGCAAAGCACCCGCCGATGTCGAGGAGAGCTATCTGCGCTCCATCGGCTTCCCCATGCAGGTGCGAGGGCAAATCATGCGCGCTGTTGGCTGCGAAGCCTGCCGTGGCAGCGGTTTCCAGGGCCGTCTCTCGATCTACGAGGTCTGCCTCGTCACGCATGCCTTGCAGCATCTCATCAACACACGCGCGCATCCCGCCGAATTCCACAAGCAGGCGATGAAGGACGGCTACATCCCGATGCGCGGCTACGGCTTTCAAAAAGTGCTCAGCGGCGAAACCACCATCGAGGAAGTCCTCTCCGTCACTGCCGCCGCAGAACGCCACGCGCCCGCTCCTGTCTCTCCTGTCGCCACCCCATCTCACACACGCCTCGCCGCTTAGTCATTCGTCATTCTGAATTCGTCATTTCAAGATGCCCCTCTTCACCTACAGCGCCCAAGGTCCCTCCGGTCTCATCACCGGCGAGCTTTCCGCGTCCGACCGTAGCGAGGCGTTCAGCATTCTCGGCCGCAAAAAAATCCAGCCGATCAAACTCGAGGCCGCGGGCGATGCCAGATCGAACGCCAAGGCTTCGTCAAAGGTGAAAAGCACCGCCGAACCCATCACGAGCGGCCCGATCAAGCTCAAGCTCGCCCAAGTCGTGCTCTTCATTGAAGAACTCGCCGATCTCGTTGGCGCGGGCATCCAGCTCGAGCCGGCGCTCGCTACGATGGAACGCCGCCGAGAGTTGTCCGGCATCAAAACACTCGCCAGCGTTCTGCGCGGCAAGGTGCGGGATGGCATGTCCTTTGCGAAGGCTGTTTCCAGCACGAGTCCGAGTTTCGGAAACCTGTTCTGTGCCCTTGTCACTGCCGGCGAGGCCAGCGGATCGCTCAGCACGATTTTGAAACGCCAGGCCGCCTACATGCGCTCCCTCGCGGCCCTGAGGTCAAAGGTGCTCTCCGCGATGATTTATCCTGCGTTCCTGGTTGTCGCAGCGGTCGGCGTTTCGTTGATGTTCGTTCTCTACCTCATCCCGAAGCTCACCGAGATGCTCGACAGCACGGGTGGATCGCTGCCGCTGGCCGCGCAGATCGTTCTGCGCGTCAGCGAGCTGTTCAAATCGACGTGGTGGATGCTGCTCCTCGGCGGCATCGCCTCTTTGATCCTCGGACGAGCCTGGCTCCAGCGTCCGGAGTCCGCCATTCCGTGGGCGCGCTTCAAGCTTCGGCTGCCGCTCTTCGGCGAAATCTTCAAAGCGCGCTTCTACGTCCAGTTCCTCGAAACGATGGCCAATTTGCTCGGCAACGGCCTCACGATGGTCCAGGCCATGCAGCTCACTCACCAGGCCATCGAGAATCCGCACCTGCAGCGCGAGTTTGAAGGCGTGCAGCGGCATGTCGGCGAAGGTGTGAGCCTCTCACGCGCCCTTGATCGCAGCGGCCAGTTCCCGCCGCTGCTGCTCGACATGGTAAACGTCGGCGAACAGACCGGCGACATGCCCTCCGCTCTTTCGCGTGCCGCCGAACGCTTCGACCGCGAGCTGACCAAGAAGATCGACACCCTCGCCGCGCTCATCCAGCCACTCATCGTGTTTCTCATGGCCGGCATGGTCGGCTTCATGGCTTACATCATGATGACCACGATTTTCGAAACCATCTCCAGCATCAAATAAGACCACCACCCTCATCCACCCAACAGCCACCATGAAACACACCCGCATCCATCCACGGCATCTTCGCGGCGCCTTCACGCTCGTCGAGATGCTTCTCGTCCTCGGCATCATCGGACTGCTCGTCGGAGTCGGCGTCGTCAGCTTCGGCGGCGTCCTCGAAGGCGGCAAAAACAAGACCGCGCTCGGCCACATCAACCAGATCCAGTCCGCCGTCCGCGCCTATGAGGTCGATACCATGAAACTGCCCTCCACCCAGCAGGGCATTGGCATCCTCGTTGAGAAGGGCAAGCTGAAGAAGATGCCGCTCGATCCCTGGGGGAACGCCTACCACTACCGCAAGCCCGGCACGAAGGACAAGGGCGGCTTCGACATCTACTCCGCCGGTCCTGACGGCATCGCGGACAACGCCGACGACATCGGAAGCTGGCAGCTTTGAAAATGACGAATGAGGAATTCAGAATGACGAAGGAAATCCCAATGAACGAATGCCCGATGACGAACAATAGCGTTCGGCATTCGTCATTCGCCATTCCTCATTCCCGCGCAGCGGGCTTCACGCTCGTCGAAATGCTCGTCGTCCTCGCCGTCATCACCTTGATGCTCGGCATCTCGATCATCAGCATCTCCGGCATCAAGGATGAGGACCGCCTGCGCCGCGCAGTGGCGGTGATCGAGACCACGGCGCGTGAAAGCCTGCTCCAGGCTGTCAAGAACCAGCAACTCGTGCGGATGCAGCTCGCCGCGGGTTCGTTTGGCTCAGCGGCCGATTTTGGCGGCAAGCTTGAAATACGCCGTTTCGGCGAGCGTGAGTTTCGCGCGCCCAAACGCGGCGAAATCTGGGAATTCAGCCCCACCGGTATCTGCGAGCCGATCGAAGTCCGACTCAGCGGTTCCGGCGGCACGGTCGAACTCGCGTTCGACGCGCTCACGGCCTGCGCGAAACGCAAAACCCTCGACTTCCACGCGAAAGGATGAAGAACCTGCGTCCAGTTCGGCCTTCGCCGGGTTTCGCCCTGCTCGAAATCCTCCTCGCCATCGCGTTGTTCGCGCTGGTGTCGGTGGGCATGACGCAGGCCATTGATGGCATCGCAAAAACGACCACGGCGGCGCGTCAGGAGGCGCAGGTGCTGCGCGTGCTCGAATCGGTGCTCGCAGAAGTCGCGCACCAGCCTGAATTCAAGGCGACGAAGGTCAGTTTCCCGAAAACCGCCGACAACATCGACGCCAGCGCCACCATCGAGAAGGTCCGCCTCATCACAAAGGACAAGGTGGAGCTGGATCACATTTTCCGCGTCCGGGCCGAGGCCTGGATCACCGACGGCGTCACGCGCCGCATCGTCCGCACCATGGAAACCTATGTTTATTCGCCCAACAGCCCGATCTAGCGCTGCAGGCTTCACGCTGCTCGAAGTGCTCCTCGCCCTCGTTCTCGTGGGCCTGGTGCTCAGCGGCGTGTTTGGCGTGTCGGATGGCGCGCTGCAGCTCGGAAAGTCAATGGGGGCGGCCCGTGTGAGCGAGACACGCATTTCGAACTTCGTCACGCAATGGCGTGATTACTTTGAGTCCGTGCCGCCTGGCATCTCAATGGCCGCGGGCGTCGAAAAGGTCGCGCGAGGCGCGTCGGGCAATCTGTTCATCACCGGCAGCCAGATGCCCTTCGTGTGGGATCAGCGTCTCAAGACGGCCGACGCGGTCGAGTTCGGCCTCGTGCGCGAACACGGCGAAAAAAGCCTCGCGCTGGTCGTGCGTCATCTGAAACGGCCGCAGAACGCCCGTCGCGAAGATGAATACAGCACCCTCGCCGAGCTGCCGATCCTCGAGAACCTCAAGCAGATGCAGTGGCAGTTCTACGAGGCGGAGGAAAAGAAATGGTTCACAAGCTGGGATCCTAAAAAGCGTCTCAAGCCGCCGCTTTTCATGAAGCTGCGCTTCGCCTTCCTCAACGATCCACGTGAGCACGAATACACGTTCTGGGTCGCGAATGATCTCTCCGGCCAAGGCACACAAGCACCGCAATGACCACCGAATGCCACAACACGAACCTTTGGAGCGCCGACGACTCGTCGGCATCCGGACTTCGTATTGATGTGGCGACGAATCGTCGCCACTCCAAAGAACGCGGTTCCGCGCTCATCGCGGTGTTCTGGATGATCTTCGTGCTCGGCATGGTGCTCTTCGGTGCCACGAAGGCGCTGCACGCGGACACCGAATACACGCGGATGATGCGCGGGCGCATTTTTGCCAAGCGTTACGCCGAGGCGGGCATCGAGCTGGCCCGTCATCCGGCCATGCAGCAGGATGATCCGCTGCTGCACTTCAACAGCGACGATGACGGCGGCTTCGACGTGACGCTGAAGACCGAGGAGGCGCGGCTGAACATCAACCATCTGCTGCAAACCGGTGACAAGGTGCTGCTGCGCCGTCTTTTCAACCGCTGGGGCTTCAAACCCGAGTTCACCGCCGCGCTTTGCGACGCGCTGAAGGACTGGGTGGACGCGGACAGCAACGCCAGCCTCAACGGCGCGGAGAAACGCGAGTATGAGAAGGCCGGCTTCGACGGCATGCCGTTCAACCGTCCGTTCAAGGAGGTCGAGGAGATGCTGAACGTGCGCGGCATGGACATCGTGAACGCGGAGCGTCCGGACTGGCGCGAGTGGTTCACGGTGTATGGCGACGGGCGCATCGACATCAATGACGCCAGCGCGGAGGTCATTTCCCTGATCGGTGACGTGCCGATGGACCGCGTGCAGCCGCTGCTGACCTTCCGCGCCGGTCGCGACGGCGCGCATCGCACGCGCGACGACGCGCGCCTTTCGAGCGTGCCGCAGGTGGCGCAGATGCTCGGCATCTTCAACCGCCAGACAGTCGAGCAGCTCACGCAATGGATTCAATTCGCCGGTCCCATCCGCCGCATCGAAAGCGTCGGCCGTCTGGGCCCCCTGAAACGCAAACTCATTCTCATCACGCAGGGCGGACAGGCCGTCTGGCGTGGTGAAATCCCTCTCCATGGCACGAACTCGTAAACCCACCGCCGAGCTGCTGCTCCCCGGCGCGTCCGTCTGGCAAAGCTGGACGGGTGTGGAGGAAGCGTCGTGCTCGAAAGGCGCTGATCATTCCGCGGATGGCGGTGTCTTCGGCCGTCAGGCCGCGCATCGCGTGCTGGCTCTGCCCGCCGCGCATTGCTGGGTGCTGCCCGCCTGGTTGAAAGGCGGCGAGGAGCATCTCCGCGGCATGGCGCTCCTCCACCTGGAGCGCATGGGCGCGAAGACCGGTGAAGACGAGGCCGCCGTGCAGGTGCGCGGCGTGGCTTCGAAGGACGGCGCGCACCTCGCGCGTATCATCGCGCTGAAGCAGGAGCCCGCGCCGCTGGGCGATCTGTCCCGGCTTCCGGATGAAGTGACGCTGCACGCGCTCTGCTATCCGCTGGTGCAGAACAGCATCACGATCTTCCGCGAGCTGGGCCGCCTGGTGGTGGCGATCACCAGCGGGTCGCAGCTTGTCTATTGCACGCCGCTCTCCTCCGTCCGTCTCGACGACCATGCGCTGGCCGAGCTGAACAACATCTGCCTGCAACTCGGCTTCCAAGGTGTTCTCGGCCGTCTGGAAAGCCTCGTGCTGTGGATCGAGGACGGCGACATCGGCAAAATCCAGCGCGCCACGGGTCTCGCGCCGTATCGCTGCGACATGCCCGCGCCGACGATGCCGCCGCGCGGCTCCAGCCTGCTGATGCCGGACGAGCTTGTCCAAGAACGCCAGCGCCAAGCCGTGAGCGCGCGCACCCGCATGCTGGCGCTCACTTTTGGCTCCGTGCTCGCCGCAGTCGTCGCGCTCGTCGCCACATTGACCGCCCTTGCCATGCAGGAGCGCAACATGCTGCGTGAAAAAGTGGCCGATCTCATGCCGCGCGCCTCGCGCGTGATGGATCATAAGAAAGCATGGCTCGAGGCCGCGCCTGCGGTTGATCCCGCGGTGTGGCCGCAGCAGGTGCTGCTGCATTGCATGGAGCCGGAGGCCTCGAAGGAGGCCAGCATCACCCATTGGGAGTGGACCCCGGACAAGCTGAGCCTCATCGGCCGCATGCCCAATGCCTCTCTCGCGCTGGAATACACCCAGGCCCTCAAAACGAGCGAGGCGCTGGAGAGGTTCGCGCTCGACGGCCCGCCGCCGGTCATCGCCAGCGACCAGAGCGCGACTTTTGAGATGAAAGGAGGCACCGCCGATGAAAAAGAGTGAGAAAATGCTCCTCGGCGTCTTCGCCGCGCTGTTCATCGGCATCGTGCTCGTGGGCGGCGGCCTTTTCGCCTTCCGCAACTTCCTCGAGGTGCGCGACGAGGTCGCGCTGCTGCGCGACCGCCTGGCTTCCATGAACCTGGCCATCTCCCAGGGCGCGGAGTGGGCGGAGCGGAACGCCTGGCTCGATGAAACCGTGCCCGGCTTCACCAGCAACAAGGACGCGTCCGCCAAGCTGCTCGAAGTCGTCTCGCAGGAGGCGCAAAAGCACTCGCTGACCATCGGCACCACCGAGTTCCTTGAACCGGCGCGCGTCATCGGCGCCGACGGCCTGCCGGTGGACGACGAGGAGGGGCACTTCGACAAGGCCGCCATCAAGACCATCCTGACCGGAGTGCCGGAGAAGGCCCTTTTCTCGTGGCTGCATGAGTTGCAGAAGCCGGGGAGCTTTCTCGGCGTCACACGGCTGCAGATCAATCCCAGCGGCTCGAACAAGACCGTCAATGTCGAGGTCGAGTTCACGCAGTTCTACCGCGAGAAAGCGGCCCCGAAGGTCACCAAAGCCAACTAATCATGAAAGTTTCCGGTTCTCAGTTCTCGGTTCTCGGTTGGGTGTTGTTGAGCACTCTGGGCGTCCATGCCCAGGAGGAGAAAAAGGCATCGCCGCCGGTCGCGCTTCCGAAGCTGGAGCATTTCGCCGCGTTGTGGGAGCGCTCCATTGTAACCACGAAGGATCTGCCGGCCCCGGAAACACCGGGCGGGCCGAACTTCGCGGACAACCTCAGCTTGAGCGGTGTTTACGAGATCGACGGCGGCGTGGTGGCCGTGCTGGTGGACCGCACGACCTCGCAGGTCATGGAGGCCCGCATCGGCTCCGAGAACGAGATGGGCATCAAGATCCGGCAGGTGACTCCCGGTGCCAGTTTGGACAAGACCCGCATCCAGTTGCAAAAGGGCGACCAGGCAGGGTGGGTGACCTTCGCCGACCCCGCCGCCGGCGCGGCGCAACCTGCGGAGGTGGTGCAAAAGGCGGTGATTCCAGCGCCAAATCCCGCCGCGGTGTCTCCCGTGTCCGGCGCGGTTCCGCCGCAACGCCGTGCCATGCAGCCAGCTCCGGCGGCAGCCCTGCCTGCGAATCCACTCCTGCCGCCTCCCCCGGCGGCGATCCCGCAGGCTCCGACGATCAACGACGTGCCGCTGCCACCGCCGTGAGATGAAAAAGCCGCACTCGCTCGTGGCGGGTGCGGCTGATGATTGAGCGGAAACTCAAGTCAAAGACGGCTTACTTGGCGTCCTTCTTGGGCTTCGGGGTGATCTCTTCCTTGGAGAGGGAGCCGTCCTTGTTCTTGTCCATCTTGCCGAAGCGTTCCTCGGCTTTGGCGGCGTCTTTCTTGGCGCCGGGGGAGGCGAGCCACTCTTCCTTGGAGATGGAGCCGTTGCCGTCCTTGTCGAGATTCTTCATCATCTGTTCAGGAGACGGGGGAGCCTTTTTCTTGCCAGCTTCCGGCTTCTTGGCGTCGCCTTCGGCGGCGTTGAGAGTGGCGGCGAGGGCGAGGATGGAGAGGATCGAGGTGATCGCTTTCATGATTGTGTGTGGTCGATTTGGTTTGGTTTGAACGAAGAGCGCGGGTTTTTTTGGATTCCCATGCCTGCGCGTGCGTCGTTAAACGAGGCGCGGTCGATTCCGTTTCAAAAAACTTTGCGCGTTTTTTGCACGGGCGAGCTGGCACGCTGAATGGAGGTCACAGCAGGCGGGCGGCGGCCTCGGCGAGGGCGCTGCGCTCTCCTTTGACCAGCGGAACGTGGGCGGCGAAGGCCTGGCCGCGCATGCGCTGGCGGGTATACACCAGGCCGTTGCTGCGGGAATCCACATACGGATTGTCGATCTGCGCGGGATCGCCGACGAGGACGAGCTTCGAGCCGCGGGACATGCGGGTGACGATGGTCTTGGCCTCCAGCGGGGTGAGCTGCTGCGCTTCATCGAGCACAAAGAAGCGGTCCGGGATGCTGCGGCCGCGGATGTAGCAGAGGGCCTCGACCTCGATGATGCCCTGCTGGATGAGGTGGTCATATGGGGCGGCGGGGGCCTGCACCTGCTGGGGGTCGGGGAGGAAGCGGTTCTTTTTGCGGGCGGGTCCCTGCTGGTTGCCTTCGACGGGGCGCATGAGGAGGTCCAGCGCGTCATAGACGGGCTGCAGCCAGGGGCGCATCTTTTCCTGCAACGAGCCTGGCAGGAAGCCGACCGTCTGGCCCATGGCGACGATGGGACGGCTGACGGTGAGGCCGTGGTAGGTGCGGCCAAAGACCTGCTGGAGACCGGCGGCGACGGCGAGGAGGGTTTTGCCCGTGCCCGCCTGGCCGTAGCAGGTGACGAGGCTGATCTCGGGGTCGAGCAGGGCGTCGAGCAGGCAGGCCTGGCCGAGGTTCATGGGCTTGATGGCGCGGCCTTGACCGACCTTGATGGACTCGGGGGTGTGATGGAGGCGGACGAATTCGGCGTTGGCGCCCAGCTTGGCGGGCATGGTGGCCTTTTCCCCGGCGGAGAGGAGGGCGTAGTCATTGATGACCATGCCGGCGATGCGCTGCTCCGGCAGGGTGAGACGTCCGCTGCTGGCGAAGCGCTGCAGCTCGTGCTGCGTGACCTCGATGCGGGCGATGTCGAAGTTGGCGACTTCGCGGGGCTCGACCTTGTCGTGCAGGTAATCCTCGCACTCGATGCCGACGGCGCGCGCCTTGAGCTGCATGTTGAGGTCCTTGCTGACGAGGATGACGGGCGGGGAGACCTGCTCGCGCAGCCAGAGCGTGCAGGCGAGGATGCGGTGGTCGGCTTTTTCGAGGTCGTGGAAGATGCGCTCGAAACCCTGCACGCTGGCGTATTTGCGGGCGTCCTCGGGATCATAAACGGCGAGGCGGATGCTGCCGCCGCCGGAGGTGGGGACGCCCTCGGTGACGGAAGCGTCCTTGGCGGTGAAGATCTTCATCAGCGCCCGATGCACCTCGCGGGCGTTCGAGCCGCGCTCGGTCATCTCGTTTTTAAAGCGGTCCAGCTCGCTCAGCACATCCACGGGGATGCAGACATGGTGCTCGGCGAAGCGGTGGATGCAGGCCGGGTCGTGGAGGAGGACGTTGGTGTCCAGGACGAAGGTTTTGGTGCCTACGACAGGACCGGAGCGGCGGCGGCGGGAGTTGGCGGGGGCGGGTGACAAGGGGCTAGAGACAGGACCAGAATCGGACGGACGGGTGGAGATGAGGGTTTGGGCTACCGATGCAGGATGGTCGTCGCGGTCCATGATGGTTCTGTGTTTGAGGTTGGCTCCGGTGTTTGACCGGAAGGGACGGTTTGTCTTTGGCGCAAGGGGAGTGCCAAGCCTGCCGATCCCTGAATGTGATTTTTTGAATGAATCACGGTAATTGCCAAAGAGTGTCAGAGCGTCGAGTGACTGGCAAGAAATTATTCACAATGCGTGAGTTTATTCACATTCGCAGGGCCAGTCAGGGCGACACAAGGGCGAGATGCGCTGAAGGTTGCCCTCTGGAGGCTGGAGGAGTCACCCTTCGCTTTTCGATGAGTCAGGGGTGGAGCTGCGATGGGTGACTCCATGCGGTGCCAGGGGTGACTCTGTGAAGCATGACGAGTGACTCCTGGCAGCGGGAGGGGTGACCCCATGAAGCGCGATGGGTCAGGGTAGGCGTTGCGATGGGTGCCCCCTCGCATCGCCATGGGTCAGGGGTGGATTCGCCACCCCTGACCCGGCGGTGCGTGCGGGGTGGCTCAGGTGATCGGCGTGATCGCGTCCATGAAGGTGAAGGAGCGCACGCTGCCGTTGATCTTGTTCGCCACACGGACGGTGAGGGGGCCGCTGAGCGTGGCGGGCACCAGGACGGAGAGGGACGTGGGCGTGATGGTGCCATACACCGTGGCGCGCACCTCCGCGTTGCTGCCGCTGCGGAAGAAGACGCCCTGCGTCACATCGCTCTTGTCGAGGTCCAGCCGGTGGCCGCTGAGCTCGATCATCGTGCCGGGGGCGTATTTGCCCGGCGCGTCGTTTTCCTGGCTCAGGATGCTGTCGATGTCCGGGCTCACCTTGCCCACCTCGCCCAGGCTTTCGAGCGTGAGGGTGGAGCGCCAGGCATCGCGCGTCTCCGCGGTGATGCTCAGGGCCACATCGCAGTTCATCTCATCCGGATTGTCAAAGTCCCCCGGTCCTGGCTGGCTGCCGCCGCTGGTGGGGCGGAAGCGCAGCTTGCCCAGCAGGTCGTTGGAAAAGGCGCAGCCGCTGCTGCATTCGAGGATCGTGTCCAGCACGGCGGTGAGGCCGGTCTTGATCTGGTCCGCGGTGAGACCGCCGCTTTTGGTGGCGGCGATGTTGAAGAACACTTCGTCCGTCACCGGATCGCCAAGGACGGGACGCGTGGTAAAGCCCCCCTTTGGATTGGGGGCCACGTGGTATTGGAACGTGGGCATGGTGGTGGTTGGGTTGGGTGGGTTGTGGTTTGCGGATTTCGCCTTGCGGCGAAAAGGCTTCTTCTTCGGCGCGGGCTTCGGCGCCGGCGTGTTGTAAGGCACAAAACCCTCGTCTCCGGGCTCCAGGTAATAGGAGGGGTCCCCCCATCTCAGATTGGGGTCATCCCAAGTGAACGGCTTTCCTGTGAAAGGATTGATCGCGTCCCAATGAAGAGGCTTCATGGCAGGAGGCGGGCTGGTGACGAAAAATTGCACCAAAAACCGGGCCGGATGGCAAGGATTTTTTTGGCCGCAGCCCGCTGCGTAGGCTCGTTCGCCAGAACGAGGGGATCGGGAGCTGTCGAGGGCCTGGGGAGGCTCGCCTTCCGCAGTCTGGCGACTGCGCCTACATCGGCGGGCGTAGGCTCGTTCGCCAGAACGAGGGGACTGGGGAGCTGTTGAGAGCCGGGATACGCTCGCATTCCGCAGTCTGGTGACTGCGCCTACATGCCGTCCTCAATCATACCGCTTGATCAGCGCGATGGCGCAACCGGGCATCTCTTTCCGCAGTGTCCCGGTTTGATGGGTCCGTCAGGCATTCCGCCGCTGCTTCACACGTTCCAGGCAGGCGGACAGCAGCTTCTCGCCTGCGTGGAAATTGGTGGCACGAAGGTCATTCAGGGCGTTCTCGAAGTCGAGGAAGCCTCTCGCATCAGCGGCTTCCAGCAGCGTGAGTGTGCCGATGGTGGTCAGACCATGCTCCTCGGCCACACGCCGGCCTTTGCGCTCATCCATGATCACCGTTTGGATGCGGAGATCGAGAGCGAGGGAGATGGCCTCTGTCTCGCCTGCGTCGAGCCCATACGACACGGCCGGACCTGCGTGGTCATGCGGCTCGATCCAATCAGGAAGCTCGCGGCACCATTCGCGCACCAAGGCTGGGGCGTGCGGATCGAGCAGCTCTCGCAGCACACTGCCCGGCAGGATCACTCTCTGAAACAATCTGCCGAGCAAGCCGGCCTGATGAATTTGGATCAGGTAATTGAGGGGGGAAGTGTCCGTGACGACGGCGTTCATGCCGCTGCGAGCATTTTTTCGAGCTCTTGGCGGTCCTTCTCCAGATCATCCGCACTCAGGCCATAACCCGCGCCATGTTGCTTCAAAAAGGCCTCGGTGTCCCAGTAGTCCATGCCGAGCATCTCGCCGACCTGCCCGCGCGAAAGATCGCCGCTGCGATAGCCCTCCAGCGCCAACGCCTCCAGCACACGCTGCTCGCGCCCCGAGTCCATCAGGTGCAGACTCGCAGCGATGAAGTCGGGGATTTGGAGAGTTACCGTCATATAGCGAAGGCTACCATCTGCGGGAAAGATGTGCCACTGTGTTTTCTTCCTGCTCTTGAGCTAGGGAGGCCGCCGTAGGCTCGTTCGCCCGAACGAGGAGATTCGGGAGCTGTCGAGAGCCTGGGGACGCTCGCCTTCCGCAGTCTGGTGACTGCGCCTACAGGGCTACCGCGTCACCGTCACGTCCGCGCGTTCTTTCTGGAAACCGGAGCACACGCGTCCCGCGTGTCGGCGGCGGCGTCCCGCCGCAGCCCGTCCCTGAGTGTGCGCCGGGTCTGCCACGGCTGAGGAGAGGATGTGAACGCCAGCACCGTTCCCCGCGAGGACGCGGGAAACAGCACGCGGGACGCGTGCGCTCCCTTCGAACTCAGCGCGTCACCTTCACGTCCGCGCGTTCTTTCTGGAAGGCGGCGATGGCAGCGGCATCGACACTGCGCGCAGATTTCGAGCAAAGGATTAAGGGTGCGAGCCTAGCCTCCAGACACCACCAGCACACAACGGAAGCCGCTGTGGTTGTAGCGATACCCGGGAATTCGGCGATCACGACACGACGACAGCAAATTGCCGCGGTCGTAGCTGGTCCACGAACTACCCCGGAGAACGCGGTCTTTTTGTGCAGCATCGAGCCAGTCTTCGCACCACTCCCACACGTTGCCGCCCATGTCATAGAGGCCAAACTTGTTCGGCTTGAAACTCATCACGGGTGCGGTGGTTGGGAAGCCGTCATCGTAATCTTCGAGATATTGGGCGGCACCGATGGGTGCCTTCGCCTTTCGGCTCGCATCGCTGTAGTTCCCGGCCTGGTCCTTGGTCTTCGGAGGGAATTCACCGCCCCAGGGGAACTCGGTACTTTCTTTGCCGCTGAGCATGGCCGGGGTGATGTTTTTGCCGGGCTTCTCCTTGCGCCCCAGGCCGACGGCGATGCTCCACTCCTCATCGGTGGGCAGGCGGTAAAGCTTGCCTTCTTTCTTGGAAAGCCAGGCGCAGAACTTCTGCGCGTCCTCCCAGCTCACTTTCGTGACGGGATGGTTTTCTTTGTTCTCCGTGAGGGCGTAGCCATCCACGCTTTGATCTTTCCAGGTGCCGTCCACGCCGGGTGAATCGGCGGCATAAGCCGCGTAGTCGCTGTAGCGGACTTCGTGGATGCAGAACAGCACCTCGGTGCCTTTCACGGGCAGGAACTTCATGCCGAGGCTGTTGGTGAAGCCGTCCTTCATGGCGAGCATGGCGGCGGGGTTCAGCGGTAGGGCGCTTGGTCCTCCAAGCACCGTCTGGGGCGTGGCGGCGGCGGGCAAGGGACTGCCCGCCCTACCCAATCCTTCCCGATACTCGCGCACGGTCTTCGCATGGGCGATGCGGTCCTGTTGGGTGAGCGTGGCCTCCAACTGCTTGAGGCGATTGTCCAGCGGATCGGTGAGGAGCTTCAAATTCGCGACGCGGGTGGCCTCAATCTTCGCGTAGGCGGCGCGGTAGATGCCGCGCAGCTTCTTGAGCGCCTCGGTGGTCGCCGCGTCGTCTTCGGCGGGGATCGGTTGTTTGTCGGCGATGAGCTTCTTCTCCGCCTCCAGGGCGATGACGCCATCCAGATGCCCGGCCTTCTTCTCATTCGCAATCTCCCGGTCGATGCCGCCGACGTAACCCGCGTTGAGCTTCGCCAACTCCGCCTCGAAGGGCGCGGTGACGCGCTCGGCTTGCAGCTTCACGAACTGCTCATGCAGCGTCTTCAGCTCCGGGATGGCGGCCATGGCCTCGGCCTGCGCTGCCTGGTGCTCCTCGGCAATGACAGCGGCGGTCTTAATGCCGAATCCATATTTTGCAGTGAGAACGAGGGTGAAGCATCCTTTGGAGGCCGCCTCACATGCTGCGGCATCGAGTTGGCTTTTGTCGCCGTAAAACTTCCAAGTGTCATTGCCGATACGTCCGGCGGTGATGGCGCCATTCGTCACAACCTCGGTCATGCCGGTGAACAGCTGTGCCTTGTTTTCTGGGTGGACGCCCACGGGGCCTTTGCCATCGAAAGCAACGGCTATCCACTGACCTCCCAAGTATGCCAGACGGAAGTGCTCGAAGGGCCCTCGAAGGAAGGGCTCTGAGGTGGATGCTTTGCCTGGGGGTCTGATCCATGAGATGTGCCCATCAGGTAAAACGGCAGCTGCGATGTCTCCGTGACGCGCGATGGCGGCCAGCGGGCCGAGTTTGATCAATGGATTGTCATTTGAGTGGCGGTTGGTGCGAAGGCTGACGATTTCACCGGACGCCACCTGGACGGAATCAAAGCCATCGCCGAGTTGAAGGGATACCACTGGCTTTTTGCCGTCTTCCAAGCCGGAAAGATCACGTCCGCTGGCACTGCCGAAGTACTGCAAGCGTCCGCCGCCGGTGATGAGGAGCGTGCGGCTGCCTGCTGCGGCTGCGTCCACCACATCCTTCAATGACGAAGGTATCTTGGTGCATCCGCTGACATCGTGTCCCCAGGCCATGGCTGAGCCATCGGCGCGCACGATCACGGCATGCACACTCGCAAATGAAGGGGTCTTTGTGTCGAAAGCGGATATCCTAACCGCGTCATGCACATTGGTCGGCGGGCTGAGCTCCGCATCGCTGCCTGTCATCGGCAGTCCATCAAGACGGAACACGACGGCATCTCCGGCCATGCTGGGAAGTTTTGGAATGGTCAGGGGAAAGCGGAGGCTAAGCGGCTGAGACGGTGGCAAGATATTGGATGCCGCCGGTAAGGCGGAAGTCGATGCGCTGGATGTGACGGCAGCAGGCTGGCGCAAGTCATTGCCCTTCTCATCCACGCCGAGGATCTTGAGCGCCTCGGCCTCGCTGAGGCCGTCGAGGTTGATGACTTCGACGGCCTTCACGCCGTTAGCTGATATCACTCGAAGTCTGCCCTCTTTAAGCTTGGTGTCTTTAACAGTGGCAACGAGTTTGCCATTAAGTCGAATGATCAAAGTCGTCCCGACTCCAGCAACTTCCAGGGCGACAGGCGCATCAGAGGGAGAATCCAACTTGCCCCGGTGTAAATAGGCCGCTTTATCGCTATCTAGTTGGTCTCTGTCAGGGGTGTAAACAAGTTCGAAAGCGCCAGAACTTCTCATGCGCAAAGCATAGGTGTTATCACGATCTTGATATCGAAGTTGTATAATTGCCGCATTCCCGTTTGGGTCCGCTCTGCTCAATTTATCGATCACCATGCGTCCGCCCTGATTGTGCACCACCAAATCCGAAGCGAATGCCGGGCCTGAAAAGTGCATCCAATCGCTATCATAGGTGGCGCCAGGAGGTGGTTTGAATGCAGAGCCGGGTTGGAAAAGTTTCACCCACTTCCCCGGTGGGAACTGAGGCTCGGAGGGCTTGGAGGCGGCGGGAGAGGAAGCGGTTGTGGTTTTGGGAGGTTCAGCG
>Ga0315900_10004820_pt1 | contig 18810 bp, 16 predicted proteins | sample LakEriMetagenome_FD_203521 | JGI IMG/M metagenome (GOLD analysis project Ga0315900, IMG submission 203521) | Freshwater fungal communities from buoy surface, Lake Erie, Ohio, United States - Buoy 12 MA114 | ecosystem: Environmental > Aquatic > Freshwater > Lake > Lake biofilm | place: USA: Lake...
CCCGACCCTCTCCATCGACCCGACGGCGGTGGCCTCCAACCGGGACGGCAATTCGGTGAATCTCGAGCAGGAGATGCTCGCCATGAACGAGAACAGCCTCGCCCACACCCTGGAAACCCAGCTCATCACCGGCACCATGCTCAAGCTGAGGATGGCCATCACCGGACGCAGCTGAACCCCGAGACGGACACCCCATGATCCAACTCATCCCCAGCATCCAGAGCACCCGTTCCGCGCTCGATGCCGAGCGCACCCGGGTCGAGGTCGTCTCCCAGAACCTGGCCAACGCCAACGTCACCCGAGGCCTCGACGGCCAGCCCTACAAGCGCAAGCAGGTCATCTTCGAGTCCCTGATCACCAACGATGGCACCGGGGCTCCCAGCGGGTCGACCATCCGGGTGTCCCGGGTCGAGTCGGACAACCGGCCGTTCCGGGAAGTCTTCAAGCCCGATCATCCCGATGCCGACGCCCGCGGCTTTGTCCGCTTCCCCAACGTCAATGTCCATGAGGAGATGGTCGACCTGATCGCCTCCTCGAGGGCCTTCGAGGCCAACGTGGCCGTCGTCAAGAACGCCCGCCAGATGGCCCAGCAGTCCATGGCGATCGGCAAGCGCTGAGCCTCCACTCGGAATCCCCGGAATCCACGCGATGGAAGCGCTGTCCGCACTCAAGATGTTCAACCCGGGCACCCTCCGGGAGTCCCCCGTCGGCAAGGCCGGGATGGAGGCCCTGCAGAAGGCGGGGCTGGGCGACCTCCAGAAGCTCATCCCGGACTCGGAGATGGGGCGGCTGCAGCCCTTCAACAAGGCCTTCCCCGACGCCCAGCCGCTTCCCACCGGGGTCAACCCCACCGGGATCCCATCGCTGGGACGCGTCACCGGGCGCGACGCCTTCGCCGACACCCTGGGCCGTTTCGTCGGCGATGTGGCCGACAAACAGGTCGCCGCCGGCGATTCCGTCCGCGGTCTCGTCACCCAGCAGGGGGTCCCGCTGCACCAGGCCATGATCGCCATGGAGGAGGCCAGCGTCTCCTTCCAGCTCATGGTCGAGGTGCGCAACAAGCTTCTCGAATCCTATCAGGAACTCATGCGGATGCAGGTCTGAACGGCCGTCGCCTTGATCCATGAACAACGCTTTTCAAGAACTCTGGCAGCAGTTGGTGGCCGTCTGGAAGGAACTCGGCGTTCCCCAGCGCATCTCCATCGTCATGGCCGGCTTCGTCGTCCTCGTCGGCCTGGCCGGTGTGGCGCTCTGGTCGAGCCGCGAAGACTACACGGTCCTCTACGGCAACCTGGCCGAGGCCGAGGCCGCCAAGGTGATCAACGCGCTCGATGAGGCCAAGGTGCCCTATCGGGTACGCGGTGGCGGCACGATCTCCGTGCCGGCCGACAAGGTCCATCCGCTGCGCATCCAGCTGGCCGGCAAGGGCATCCCGGGGGGCGGCACCACCGGGTTCTCCCTCTTCGACAAGCCCAACTTCGGCATTTCCGACTTCGTCCAGCGGGTCAACTACCTGCGGGCCATCCAGGGTGAGCTCTCCCAGACCATCTCCCGCGTCGACGGCATCGAGTCGGCCCAGGTGATGCTGGTGATGCCGGAGAACCGCCTGCTGGTGGAGTACCAGAAGAAGCCCAGTGCCTCGGTGTTCCTCAAGTTGCGCGGCAACGTCCCCGTCCCGGCCTCCACCGTGAACGCCATCCGGTTCCTGGTCGCCAACGCGGTCGAGGGTCTCACGCCGGACGGCGTCTCGATCACCGACAACATCGGCAACCTGCTCACCGAGTCCTTCGACAACGACCCCATCACCGGAGCCACCTCCTCCCAGCTCAAGCAACGCCGCGAATACGAGGGCTACCTCGCCAAGAAGGTGGAATCTTTCCTGGCCCCCTACGTCGGTGGTCCCACCCGCGTGATGGCCCGGGTATCGGTCGACCTCGACTACACCACGCTCCAGCGCCGGGAGACCAAGTTCGACCCCGAGAGCCAGGTCAAGCGCACCGAGACCATCACCGACGAGCGCATCGACACCAGCAGCTCCGGCCTCAACGGCGCCGTCGGCGCGCCCGGCACGGCGACCAACGCCAACACGGACACCAACAGCCCGGCCGGGACCGCCCCGCAGACCAAGAACAACACCAACAAGAAGACGACCCAGAACCAGTACGAGATCAACGAGGTCACCACCACCCAGAACTACGTGCCCGGATCGACCAAGCGCATCTCGGCCGCCGTGTTCATCCCGATCGAGTACACCGGCGAGGGAACCAACCGCGTCGCGGCGCCGCGCAGCCCCGCCGAGATGGACAAGCTTCGGCGGGGGATCGAGGCCGCGCTCGGCATCGTCAAGCGGGGCGAAGCCGGTCGGGTCGACGAGCTGACCGTCGAGGAGATCGCCTTCAACGACCAGCCGGCACGCGAACTGACCCAGCAGCTCGAGCGGAGCGAACGCCAGCGCCTCTGGACCGAGATCGCGAGGGAATCGCTCTTCCCGTTGCTCGGCATCGGCGTGCTCTTCCTGCTCTGGAGGACCTTCCAGAAGACGGGCGTCGACGAGATCCCGATCGGCATCCCCATCGGAGCCGCCACCCCCGAGGGCGGCCAGATGGGTGGCATGGGCGGCGGCATGCGCGGCGGACCCGGCATGGAGAGCGAGGAGGTCCAGCCGTTCGTGATGACCGCCGACATGATGAACCAGCTCATGCGGGAGAATCCGAACAACATGACCCACGCCCTGCGGACCTGGATGGGACGCGGCGCGGATAAATCCAAGTGATGCCCCATGGCCGCAGCCGCTCCTGAGATCCTGGCCACGACGCCCGCCGAGTTCTCGCGCCTCACGAGGACCCAGAAGATCGCCATGCTCCTGGTGGTCCTCGGCGAGGAGACCGCCGTGTCGTTCCTCCGCTCCCTCCATCCCGACGAACTCGAGTCCATCTCCGCCGAGATGGCCAAGGTGGGCATGCTCTCCATCGAGATGCAGAACACGGTGCTCAAGGAGTTCACCGACGTGGCCATCCAGGCCAGCACCTCGCTCCGGGGCGGCTTCGACTTCACCCAGGCGATGCTCGAGAAGTCGCTCGGGCTCTACAAGGCGGCCACCGTCATCAGCCGGGTGCTCCCGACCCGGACCCCGGTCTCCTCGATGACCCAGATCGTCGAGCTGGAGCCGCGGCAGATTTTCAACCTGCTCAAGCTCGAGCAGCCCCAGACCATCTCGCTCATCCTCTCGTACCTGCCGACCGAGAAGGCTTCGCAGCTGCTCATCATGCTCCGCCCCGACCTGCGGGACCAGGTGATCGAGCGCCTTGCCACGCTGGCACCCACGCCCATCGAGATCGTCGAGAAGGTCGTCGAGCAGCTCAACCGCAAGCTTGGCACGCAGCACACGCGGGCCCTGAACCTCACCGGTGGCCTCAAGAGCGCGGCCAACCTGCTCAACTCCCTCGACAAGAACCTGACCAAGTCCCTGCTGCAGAACATCGAGGAACGCAACCCGGAGCTCGGGCAGGCCATCCGCCAGAAGATGTTCACCTTCGAGGACGTGGCCACCCTCGACACCCCGGTCCTCCAGAAGGTGCTGCGCGAGGTCGACCTCCGCGACCTGGCGGTGGCCCTCAAGACGGCCAGCGACACCCTCAAGGGGGCGCTGCTCAGCGCGGTGTCCAAGCGCGCCGCCGAGACCGTGCAGGAGGAGATGAGCTTCATGGGGCCCCTCAAGCTGCGCGACATCGAGGCCGCGCAGATGCGGATCATCGAACTGGTCCGCAAGGCCGAGGCCGACAACGAGGGTCTCAGCTCGTCCTGATCCCTGCACCCACCGACCATGCAGACCTCCAACGACCCCATCCCCTTCGCCGAGGCCCTCCGGGAGGTCCAGATCGTCAAGGTGTCGCTCTGGGAACTCGAACGGCAGTGGCGCCAGCGCGAGCAGGATGCCTACGCCCGGGGCGTCGCCGACGGCGAGCGTGCGCTGAGCGAGCAGCTGGTCCGCCAGCGGGCCGAGCTCAGGGACGTCCAGGACCGCCTGTTCGCCCGGCTCGAGGGTGCCATCCCGCAGGTGGTCCGGGATTGCGAGCAGGCCCTCATCGCCATCGCCTGGGAGACCGCGCGCAAGGTGGTCAACAGCGTCGAGATCACCCCGGCGATGGTCGAGGCCGCCCTGGACGAGGCCCTCTCCTCCCTGCGGCAGACGGGCCGGGTGCGGGTGCAGCTGCATGCCGAGGACCTCGCCCTTCTCGAGCGGGTCAACAGCCCCATCCTGCTCCGGGAGCTTGGCGGCGAGCGGATCCGCATGGAGGCCTCGCCCGAGGTCGGCCGCGGGGGCTGCCTTGTGTTCACCGACTTCGGCACGGTGGATGCACGCCGTGAGGTCAAGCTCGAGCTCCTGCGGCAGTCGATGGAGTCATGAACGCCGAGGGGTCATCATCGAGCCATCGACTCGGGGACATCCTCCAGCGGGTCCGTGGGACCCGTGTGATCGAGAACCGCGGTCGCGTCGTGCAGCTCATCGGCCTGGTGATCGAGAGCGAGGGTCCGCTGTGCGCCGTCGGTGAGCTGTGCCGCATCGAGGGCGAGCGCCGGGACGGCGACTCGATGGCCGAGGTCGTGGGATTCCGTGAGGGCCGCGTGCTGCTGATGCCGCTCGGAGAGACCCACGGGATCCACCCCGGGGCCGAGGTCGTCGCGATGGGGCACCCCCTCGAGGTCCCGGTGGGCCCCGGCCTGCTGGGCCGCGTGCTCAACGGCCTTGGCGAACCCATCGACGGTCTGCCGCCCGTGAAGCCCGAGCACCGGGCCCCCTGCATGGCCGCCCCGCCGCACCCGTTGAGACGCCGGCGCATCCGTGAGGTCTTCGGAACCGGCATCAAGGCCCTGGACACGCTGATCCCCGTGGGGCGCGGGCAGCGCCTGGGCATCTTCGCCGGCTCGGGCGTCGGCAAGTCGACGCTCCTGGGCATGATGGCCGCCCAGGCCGAGGCCGACGTGAACGTCATCGCGCTGATCGGCGAGCGCGGGCGCGAGGTGCGCGAATTCCTCGAGAAGGACCTCTCCGAGGCCGGCCGGGCCAAGTCGGTGATCGTGGTGGCGACCTCGAACGAGCCGGCCCTGACCCGCCTCAAGGGGGCCTACTCGGCCATGGCCATCGCCGAGTATTTCCGCGACCAGGGCAAGTCCGTGCTCCTGATGATGGATTCGGTCACCCGCTTCGCCATGGCCCAGCGCGAGATCGGCCTGGCCGTGGGCGAGCCTCCGGCCACCCGGGGATACACCCCGAGCGTCTTCGCCCTGTTGCCGCAGCTCCTGGAGCGCGCCGGCTCGGGCTCCGACGGGGCGATCACCGCCTTCTTCACCGTGCTGGTGGAGGGCGACGACATGAACGAGCCGGTGGCCGACACGGTGCGGGGCATCCTCGATGGACACATCGTGCTCGACCGGACGCTGGCGCAGCAGAACCACTATCCGGCCATCGACGTGCTGCAGAGCATCAGCCGTCTGACCCGGGACCTGTGCTCGGAGGACCAGCTCCGGGTGGCCGGCCAGGCCCGGGAACACCTGTCGGTCTACAAACGCAATGCCGACCTGATCAGCCTCGGGGCCTACGCGGCGGGTTCGAACCCGGCGGTCGACGCGGCGATCCGTCTCCGCGAGCCGCTGGATTCCTTCCTCCGCCAACGGGTCGACCAGGGGGTCAGGCCACCGGAGGCCTGGGCGGCCCTCCAGACGTCCCTGAACGGAACCCGCGTCGCGTGAAGCCCTCGATCCCACCCATGCTCCTCCCGCACCCATGAAGCGATTCCGATCGAGAGTCGAGCCGTTGCGGGATCTCCGTCGACGCCGGGAGGACGAGGCGCTCCAGGCCCATGCCCGGGCCCTCGGGGAGCGTCAGGCGGCCGAGGACCGCCTCCGGGCCTGCCTCTCGGCGCTGGAGGGCCACCAGCTCGAGGTCCAGGAGCACCTCCGATCCGGTTGCAACGCCGCCACCCTCGCGTACCACGACGGGTATCGCCGGATGCTCGAGCAGCGCTGCCAGGAGAGCCGCGCGCTCCTGGCCAACGCCACCACCGCCGCCGCCGCCTCGCTGCAGAAGGTGCTCGACTGCCAGAGGGATCGGGAGGTCGTCGACCGGTTCTGCGCAAGGGAGCTTGCGGCACATGCCCTCGCGCAGCAGCGTGAGGATCAGGCGGGCCTCGACGAGATGGCCCTCCGCCGAAGGCCCGTTTCCGCCGCGACATCCCGCAATCCCTCGTTCCCGTGAATCCCGTCGTCCTTTCCATCGTTGGTTCGGTGATCGGCCTCCTGCTGTACCTCGCGGTGACCTCCGTCGTCCTCATCAAGGGGTACAAGCCGCCGGCCCCTCCCGCGCCCAAGCCGGCCGTCGCGCTGCCCGAGTCGCATGAGATCGAGGGGGCCCCGTTCGCCGGCAAGACCGCGGAGGAAGTCCAGGCACAGCCGGGTCCCTCGTGGAAGTTCTACAACCAGGAGGTCGAGATCCTTCTGACCCAGCTCATGCTGCAGAGCAACGCCTTCCAGATCCGCGAGAAGGATCTCCGGGAACTCGAGCGGCGTCTGGCTGCGGAACGGGCCGAACTGGTCTCCGTCACCCAGTCCGTCTGGAGGCTGCGGGAGGACATCGACCGGAAGATCATCCGGATCCAGGAGGACGAGGTGGCCAACATCAAGCGCCTGGCCAAGACCTATGGCGGGATGGAGCCGGCAAGCGTCGCCAAGATCGTCAAGGAACTGGATGAGAAGCTCGCGGTCAAGATCCTCAGCCAGATGAAGGACGACCAGAATGGGGCCATCCTCGACGCCCTGGCCAAGACCGACGCCGAAGGGGCCAAAGCCGCCGCGAGCCTCTCGGACCGGCTCCGCCTGGTCCCCACCGCCAAGAAGCCATGATGCCTTCCGTTTTCCCGGGGATCGACCCCCGGGTCGCGTTGTCCAGCCCGGTTTCCGGACCACTCCTGACGGCGGAGTCCCCGTCGGGAGAGGGAACCGCGATCGAGGCGTCCTTCGCGGCCATGATCTCCGGCGCCCTCCTGGCCTCCGCCCCCGTGGTGCTGGCCGGTGATCCGGAACCGGTCGTGGCGGTTCCGGGGGGTGGCCCGCCGTCGACCGTGGGGATCCTTCCGCCGCCGCCCCCCGAGCCTGCGGTTCCGGAGCGTCCGGTCCTGCCCCTTCCCGGGGAACCCGCGGTCCGAGAGGCCGTCGTCTGGTCAACGCGTGCCGAACGTGCCGCGGCGCCCGTGCCGGTGGATCCCGCCTGGCAACCGATGCGCTCCAGGGCATGGGGTGCAAGGCTGCCGTCGGCGACGACCGAGGCCCCAGGCGTCGACCCACGGGAGACTCCGCCGGATGGACCGGAAACCCCGGGCGCGTCCCTCTCCGGTTCCGGGCGGTTCGGTGTGCCGGAAGGGTCGGCGGTCGATCCCGTGCAGGAACCGGAGATGGCGGCCATTGGCGATCCGCGATGGCCGACCGAGGCGGTCCCGGTGACGGTTTCCCAGGGTGAACCGGACCAGTCATCGCCTCCCATGGGCCTCCCGGATCGATCCGGCAAGGCCGCCCGTGGGTCCGACGACTCCCGCCCGGCATCCATGCCATCAGGACCTGTCGGGCAGGCTGTGGCCCGGGGCCCGATCACCCCGGGTTCCCTCCGGACCGGTTTTCCCGCCGACCACTCGGAGGCCGAGAGCACCCGTTCCGGGATCCATCGGATGCCGGGCGATGCCGGGGCTCGTGCCGACCAAGAGCGGGATGCGACCCCGGTGGTCGAGGTGTTGCAACCGGCCGTGGTCCCCGTCCTGGATCCGACCTTGGCGGCGGTGATCTCCGTCGTCGGATCGGCGCCTTCCCAAACCCGGGGACCTCAGGACCAAGCGTCGGACCTCGGAGAGCGGGCGGTTTCCGCGGACTCGCTGCCGGCAGGACGCCGACCCGGCGTCCCGGGCTCCGATCCCGGTACCGCCTCCGGTTCCGTGGCGCGCGGTCCCCTGACTGAACCGGCTTCGCGGTTGCCGATGGGGCGATCATTGTCCGGTACCCGCGAACCTTCCGGCGGAGCCCAGGCCTCTTCAACTCCCTCCCGGAAGACATCGTTGGAAGGATCGGACGATTCCCGGTCGGAACGCGGTGGGGAGCCTCCTGCCGACCCGGCGGTCCGGCCGTCCGATCTGCCCAGCCGGGGACCCTCCCGCCCGGTGGTCGCCGGTTCCCAGGGCGTTCCCGCAGGCACGGATCCCGGGGATCGGCCTCAGGCCCGGCATCCCCTCGACCCGATCCCGGATCCGGTCGCCCCCCTGCCTCGAGGCGCCTCCGCGGCGACGGAGACCCCGCCGGGCCCCGGTGCGGGACGTTCGTCCATCGACCCGGAAACCAAGCCGGCCGGGGGGTCTCGAAGGGGCCGTCCCTCAGATCCTCCCGACGCCTTGTCCGACGCCTCGATCGGTCATCTCCCCCGGATGGTCCCGCTCACCGGATGGGTGCCGGGCGATCCCAGAAGGAGTGAGCTGCAGCGCTTTACCGCCGGTGGGAACGTTTCCCCGGCAGCTCCGACTCCGCTGGCGACTCCGGCCTCTCCGGCCGCAGCGAGTTTTCGGGCTGAACCGTCCGCTGGGTCGGAGGTGCTTGAAGTGCCGTTCGGCGCTCCACCGAGGAGGTCTCCTGGGATGGTGGCCATCCCAACCGGGGAATCCGAGCCCGATGGATGGACCGCCGGTGGAGCGGACAACTCGAGCCGCCTTGGGCCTGTGGTTGTTCCGGTGGCGGCACGGTCTTTCGAGACGGTGTCGCCCGGCGAACACGGATCAATGATCGCTCCAGCATCGGAAGCCGACGCGCGGAGGGCCTCGGTGGCGCTCTCGCCTGCGGTCGCCTCGGCGGTTCGTGCTTCGGCATCCGTTCCGGAGATCGCCCGGGCTGCGGGGGATCGCTCGGCGATTCCGGACGTGGATCCGGGGGCCTCGATCGCCGCTCCGGCGGTGTCCCCGCTCGAGCCGTCTCCGGCCGATTTCCGTCGACGGATGCCGCAATCCCAGCGGCCCGGGATTCTGGATTCCCCGACTCGCGTCCCGGGACCTGCCTGGGGCGGCGGGCAAGCAGGCCAGGTGGCGGGTTCGACTTCGGGGGGATCGGCTGAGGGTGCGACGGGTCGGTCCGACCTCGCCGCGGATGCGCCGTTGGGGCAGGTCTCGACCGGCCTGCTGGCATCGGAGATCGAACCGCTTCGGGACCGCATCCTCCGCAGTCCCCGGGTCGAGGTTTCCGGTCCGGCCTGGGTTTCCCGGTCGGAGGTCGCGGGTTGGGATCCCCACCTGGTCTCGCGTTCCGGTCCCATCCAGGGTCCTTCGGTCGATCTCCTGAAGAGCGAACCCGTGGCGACTTCGGGTGCCTTCTCCGCAGGCGACGAGGCGATGCCTGCACCGCGGGTCTCTTCGGCTGATCCGAGGGGGCTGGCGCCTCTGCAGGTCCCGGCGCCGACGGGGCATGAAGGTGATCAAAATACCGCCCGGGAGACGGATCTGCCCGCCGAGTGGTCGGCAAACCTTGCCCGTGTCATCCCGTCCCCGGAGGCCGTCCCGATGGCTTCCCCGAAGGCCGAAATTCCTGCGTCCCGTTCCTCGGGGACCGATGAAACCCCTGAAAAACAGGGGGTTCTGCCCATCGTTCCAGCCTTGCGTGACGATGCCTCCGTCCGGGGAGGCCGCTTCGGAAATGGGGCTGGCACGCCATCTGCAGCCCGGGAGCCTGCGATGGATCTCTCCCGGCCAACGTCCGCGGCGACGACGCCCGCCTCCGAACGATCGGACGGCGCGGTGCCGGGCCATCCTGCCCGGATCGATGCCGCCGGTGACGCGATGGCGTCAAGGCTCCATGAAACGGCCTCCGCCGGCCTGCTCCAGGCGGTCCGCCCGGCGGAACCCGGGCCGGCCACACCGGTGCCGGAGCCTTCTGGCTCGCGCACTCCCACCCAGCGTCTTCAGGAACTCCTCACCGGCGAGGTTGCGCTCTTCCAGCGCCTCCGCAACGGATCCATGACGGCGGTCCTCCGGCCCGAGCCCGGAAGCGAACTCCGGGTCGAGTTGCGCCGGCGTCAGGGTTCGGTTGAGATCCGCGCCACGGTCGAGCGTGGTGACACGCGCGCCATCGCGGAGGGGTGGTCCGAGCTGCAGCACCAGTTGCGCGGACAGGGCATCGTCCTGCACCCCCTGGAGCGGGAGCCTTCCGCCTCGGCCCAGCGCGGTGCCCCGGATGCCTCGGGTGATCGTCCCTCCCATCCCGGAGGGCGCGGCCGCCATCAGGGTCCGGCTCAGGACACCGCCGGTTGGCCCGACGGGCAACCGAAGCCGGCATCCTCCGTGGCTTCGTCCGCCGGCGGCCGGCCGCCGGCCGCCCCCCGGGGTTCCTCCCGCCGGCTGCTCGAATCCTGGGCCTGATCCGAGAATCCCCACCGATCCATGACTCTCGAAACCTCCAACCGCACCCTCGCCAACTCGTATGGGGCCCCGGCTCCGTCCGGACCGCCATCCGACGTTGATGGCTCGGGGGCGCAGTCCACGGGGCGCGCTCCGAAACGCACCCTGGGCCAGGACGATTTCTTCAAGCTGATCGCCGCCCAGTTCTCCTACCAGGACCCGCTCAATCCCCAGAAGGACACCGACTTCATCGCGCAGATGGCCCAGTTCAACACGCTGGACCAGACCCGCCTGATGCAGGCCGACCTCGTCGGGCTGCGTTCGCAGTTCAAGGGCCTTCAAGCCAACCAGTTCCTCGGGCAGTGGGTCTCGCTCCAGGACCCGACAACCAAGGCCACCGTCGAGGGCGTTGTCAGCGAGGTCCGCTTCAATGGCGGGGACCCGCAACTCGTGGTCGATGATGTCCCCTACGACCTTTCCCGCGTGACCCTGCTCCGTTCCTCCGGCCAAACGGCCCCCGAACCCGGCACGACCCCGGTGGGGCCGACCGGATCCTCCCAGCCGGGCGTCGTTCCCGGGACGGCGATCGGCCCATCAGCCACAGGCCCCATCGGAGCCGCCCAGCTCAAGTTCCTTCCCGACAAGATGGGTCAGGTCCTCGGTTCCCTCCTTCAGTAAACCCGCAACAACCCCGAAAGTACCATGCTCAGATCCCTTAATACCGGCATCAGTGGCCTCCGTTTCCAACAGGACAAGCTGGATGTCATCGGAAACAACATCGCCAACGTCAACACCGTTGGTTTCCGGGCCGGTCGTGCCCAGGGCGTCGACATCTTCAGCCAGAGGCTCTCCGAGTTCTCCACGAATTCGAGCTCCTCGGAGGTCGGCAGCGGCGTGGCCCTGGTCGACGTTTCCAACAGTTTCACCCAGGGCACCATCGATTCGACCGGACAGCCCTACGACATGGCCATCGACGGCAGCGGTTTCTTCATCGTCCGCGACACCGCGACCAACGGGTTGTATGCCACCCGCGCGGGTGATTTCCGCGCCGACAAGGATGGCTTCCTGACCACGGTGGATGGATACCGCGTCCAGGGTGAGATCCCGGGCTCGCCCGGCGTCTCCAGCGACATCAAGATCACCCTCACTCCGACCACACCCGCCCTGCCTGCCGACACCGAGGCGGTCTCCTGGAGGATCGAACCCAACGGCGATGTGAAGCTCTCGCTGCGCAGCACCGCGGTGCCGCCGCCGGCGACCCCGCCCGAGCCCCTGAAGATCGCCCAGATCCAGGTGCAGACCTTCCGCGACATCAACGGCCTGACCAAGGTGGGCAACAACCGTTTCGGCAACCTTGCCGCCGCGGGCCCCGTCGGGCTCGGCGCCCCGGGCCAGGCCGGCAGGGGTCAGATCCGCTGGCAGGCGCTGGAGCAGGCCAATGTTGACTTGGCGACCCAGTTCACCGATCTCATGGTCACCCAGCGTGGCTACCAGGCCAACGCCAAGATCATCACGACCTCCGATGAAATCCTCCAGGAACTGATCAACCTCAAGCGCTGATCCGTTATCCGGTGATTTCCGTCCCGGCTCCCACCTCCCCATGGCATCCCCCGCATCCGACAAGAGCGACATCTCGAAGTCCGAGTCGTCCGGCGGCATCAAGTCGATGCTCCCGCTGATCCTCAACATCGTGCTGATGCCGGTCATCGCCTTCCTGATGACCCAGTTCGTCCTGATCCCGAAGCTCACCCAGACGGCGGCCAACGCGGCGCCGAAGGCCGGGGATGCCGCCGCGGCCACGCCGGCTGGCGAAGGCGGGGATCACGGGGGTGGCGGCGCCCATGGGGCCGAGAGTTCCGGAGCCTCCGGCTCCCACGACTCGGGCGGACACGGTGGTGGTGGAGCCAAGGATTCCCACGGCGGCAGCAGCACCAGCAGCAGCGGGGCCATCCATTCGGCCGCCGTCACCGCCATGTTCAAGCAACCCGTCACGGTGAATGTCGCCGGCACCATGGGCTCGCGGTTGATGATGGCCAAGATCGGCCTCCGGGGCATGAACCCGAAGCTGGGGGACCTGGTGACGGCCCGCGAGGAGGACCTGCGCGACGCGGCGGCGAACCTGCTTCAGACCAAGACGCTGATGGACATCGAGCGGCAGGGGTCACGGAACACCATCAAGTCCGAGCTGAAGGCGGCGTTCCACAAGCTCCTGGGGCCGAGCGCCTTCTCGGAGGTCGTGCTGCCCGATCTGGCCGTGCAGTAATCGTCCACCCGCCACGCCTATGTCGGACTCGATGGGATCCTCGGGGGACGTGCTCTCCCAGTCGGAGGTCGAACGCCTTCTCCAGCAGGTCCAGGAGGAGGAGTCGAACACCGTCGTCCTGCAGTCCAACGGCCGGAAGAGCAACCAGAGCCGGGATTCGATCTCGGCCTACGATTTCCGCACGCCGGTCTTCCTCTCGCCGTTCGAGTTGCGCAAGTTGCGCATCCATCATGAGGAGTTCATCCAGGCGCTGGCCGCCCGGCTGTCCATCTACCTTCGCGTCGAGTTCTCGATGCAGATGTGCCAGTTGCACACCATCTCCTTCCGGGACTGGTGCGAAAGCCTCAACAGCCCCACCCACATCTCCCTGTTCCGGGTGGAACCCCTGCGTGGCATCTGCCTGCTGGACGTTCCGCCACGGCTCGGCCTGACGATCGTCGACCGGTTGCTGGGTGGGCCCGCCAACTCGATCTCCGGCAACCGCGAACTCTCCGAGCTGGAGATGACCCTCCTCGACCAGGTCGTCCTGCTGATGCTCACCGAATGGTGCACGCATTGGGCCCGCTACCGCGACCTGCGGCCGGCGCTCTTCGGTCACGAGAGCAACGGCCTGTTCCTCCAGACGGTCGATCCGGAGGCCATCATGCTCGTGCTGGCCATCGAGGCCCGGCTCAACGATTGCACCGAGACCCTGCAGATCGCCTTCCCGTACTGGACCATCGAGCCGATCGTCCAGCTCCTCAGTTCCCGGCTGAAGCCCGGTCCCGAGGACATGCCGGACATCCCGACCGAGAAGGAACGCGGATGGAACACCCACTACGACGATGCCCCCATGCTGGTCTCGGCCGAATCCAACGGCCTCAAGCTTCGCGCCAAGGACGTCGTCGGTCTCCGGGTCGGTGACATCGTGCCGCTGCCGCCCGAGTTCGCCGAGCGGGTCCAGGTCAAGCTGGCCAGCGAGAAGAAGTTCTTTGGTCGCCTGGGCACCCTGGACGGCCGCTGGGCCGTCGAAATCGACGAAGTGACGCCGGCCGCGAACCCGCAGAGGAACCTCTCATGAGCCAAACCACCGATCTTTCCATCCTGCTGGACGTGCCCGTCGAGGTGAGCGTCCAACTCGGGTCCTGTCACCTGCCGATGCGCGAGGTGCTGAACCTGACCACCGGCTCCATCGTCCAGCTCGACAAGGTGGCTGACGCGCCGGTGGACCTCCACGTCAACACCAAGCTGGTGGCCCGCGGCGAGGTCGTGGTGGTCGACAACCGCTTCGGCATCAAGATCACCGAGTTGCTCACGGCCCTCTGATCTCAGGCAGGCCACCGGCCGGGCCGTTTGTCGGGTTGATTTCGACCCCGCGCCGGTCAGCTTCCCGGCATGCAGCCTCGTCGATTCCGACCGTCGGGTCCCCCATGCCCAGGGGCAGGGACCATGCCCGTGATCGTCCGCAACATGACCGCCCCCCTGGTGCTCGGCCTGTTGGCCGTGCTGGGGCTCCATGCCGCGGAGGAGCCGCCCCCGATTCCGCGCTTCTCGATCACCCATCTCGACCGGGCGGTCGACCCGAAGACCGACTTCTACCAGTTCGCCACCGGGAACTGGCGCCGCAACAACCCGGTCCCGGGCGACAAGTCCCGCTGGGCGGGGTTCGATGAGCTGCAGGAGCGCAACTGGTGGTTGCTGCGGGAGATCCTGACCTCGGCCGCCTCGGACACGAAGGCGCCCGCGGGTTCTCCCCGGCGGCAGGTCGGCGACTTCTACGCCGCGGTGATGGATATCGACCGCATCGAGCGCCTGGGGTTCACCCCCCTGAATCCCGAATGGGAGCGCCTCCGGGCCGTGCGCGACCCCGAGTCGGCGATGGCCCTGCTGGGCGACTGGCAGCTCCGCGGCATCGCGGCGGGTTTCTCCCTGGGGGTGCAGCCCGACGCGAAGAACAGCTCCGTGTACGCCCTGCAGCTCTGGCAGGGCGGGCTGGGATTGCCCGACCGCGACTACTACCTGGCCGATGGGTTCGCCAGCCAGCGCGCGCAGTACCGGGACCACATCGCCACCCAACTGGGGCTCCTGGGGGACGGCGAGGCCGAGGCCAAGGCGGCGGCCGATGCCATCCTGGCGCTGGAGACCCGGCTGGCAAAGGTGTCGCGCTCGCGGACCGAGCTGCGGGACCGGGAGAAGAACTACCACAAGCTCACGCGCGATGAACTGCGCGACCTGACCCCGCGCCTGCCGTGGGACGCGTTCTTCCGGGCGGCGGGCGTCCCGACGCCCGCGACGGTCGTGGTGGGTCAGCCGGAGTTCTTCCGGGAGCTCGACGCGATGGCCACGGAGGTCGAGGGCGCGCATTGGCTGGCCTACCTCCGCTGGCACCTGCTGGCCGCGGTGGCTCCCCACCTCCATGCGGCGCCGGCGGACGAGTCGTTCCGTTTCTTCGGGACGGTCCTGAGGGGACAGCCCCGGCAGGAGCCCCGCTGGCAGCGGGCGGCCAAGGTCATCGACGGGGCCCTGGGCGAGGCCCTCGGGAAGATGTACGTCGAGCGGCACTTCCCGCCTGCCGCCGCCGCGCGCATGTCCGAGCTCATCGCCAACCTGCGCGCGGTGTTCCGGGACCGCCTGAGCCGGCTCGAGTGGATGGGGCCGGCCACCCGGCAGGAGGCCCTGCGCAAGTTCGACCGGTTCTCGGAGAAGGTCGGGCACCCCCGCGCCTTCCGCGACTACGCGGGCCTGGAGGTCCGGCGCGACGACCTGCTGGGCAATGTGCTCCGGGCCAACGCCTTCGAATCCCGGCGCGAGCTGGCGCGGGTGGGCAAGGCTGTCGACCGCTCCGAGTGGCACATGACGCCCCAGACGGTGAACGCCTATTTCAGCCCGCCGCTCAACGAGATCGTCTTCCCGGCGGGCATCCTCCAGCCGCCCTTCTTCGACCTCGAGATGGACGACGCGGTGAACTACGGGGCCATCGGGGTGGTCATCGGCCACGAGATCACCCATGGCTATGACGACCAGGGCCGCAAATATGACGCCGAAGGCAACCTGCGCGACTGGTGGACCGAGGCCGACGGCAAGGAGTTCGACCGACGGGCCGCCAAGGTGGTCGACCAGTATGGCGCCTACGAGGCGCTGCCCGGCAAGCGGGTCAACGGCCGCCTGACGCTGGGCGAGAACATCGCCGACCTGGGCGGCACGAGCATCGCCTTCGAGGCCCTGCAGCGGGCGCTGGCCAAGGATCCTTCCCGTCGCCGCACCCTCGATGGATTCACCCCGGAGCAGCGGTTCTTCCTCAGCCTGTCGCAGCTCTGGCGGGTGAACTGGCGCGAGGCCGAGCTCCAGCGCCGCCTCGTGGTCGACCCGCACTCGCCCGGCCAGTTCCGCGGGATCGGGCCCCACGTGAACCTGCCCGAGTTCTACCAGGCCTGGGGCATCACCGAGGCCTCGCCCCTGTGGCGCAAGCCCGAGGATCGCGCGAAGATCTGGTGATCCGGGACGATCCCCGGGGATCTTCTCGGCGGCGGACGGCGGCCCCGGGCCTCACCAGGGCAGGCTGAAGGTCTTGACGTAGCTGTAGCCCTTGATGGCCTCGATGACCCCTTCCTTGATGCCGAGGCCGCTGTCCTTGATCCCGCCGAAGGGCGAGTTCTCGACCCGGAATCCGGGCACCTCGTTGATGTTCACGGTGCCGCAGCGCAGGGTCCGGATGGCCTTGAGGGCGTGAGCCAGGTTGTTGGTGACCACGCCGGAACTCAGCCCGTAGGCCGTCGAGTTGGCCACCTCGAGGGCGTCGTCGAGATCGCGGACCGTCACGATGGGCGCGAGGGGCCCGAAGCTCTCGCAGACCACCATCCGGCAGTCACGCGGCACGCGGTCGATCACCGTCGGCTGCAGCAGGGCTCCCTGGCGCCCGCCTCCCACCAGCACCCGCGCGCCCCGTGAGACCGCGTCCTGCACGGCCGCCTCGAGCGAGACCGCCGAGGCCTCGTCGATCACCGTGCCCACCTTCGTCGCCTCGTCGGCCGGATCCCCGCAACGGTACTCGCGGGTCTTCTCGACCAGGCGGCCGGTGAACTCCGCCGCGATGGATTCCTGCACCAGGATGCGTTTCACGGCGGTGCATCGCTGGCCCGAGTTGCGGTAGCTGCCCTCGGCGGCCAGCGTGACCGCGAGGTCCAGGTCGGCGTCCTCGAGCACGATGAGGGGATCGTTGCCGCCAAGTTCGAGGACCAGCTTCTTGTAGCCGGCCGTGGCGGCGATGCGTTTGCCGACCGGCACGCTCCCGGTGAAGGCCACCACCTCGACCTCCGGGTGCCCGACGAGCACCTCGGCGACCTCGGCGGTCGGCCCGAGCAGCACGCTGAGCATCGGCCCCGGGAGGCCCGAGGCATGGAGCAGTTCCGCCAGGCGCAGGGCGACCAGCGGGGTCTTCTCCGAGGGCTTGAGGACGATGGGGGTGCCCGCCGCGATGGCCGGACCCACCTTGTGGGCCACCTGGTTCAGCGGGTGGTTGAAGGGCGTGATGGCCACCGCGCAGCGCAGCGGCTCGCGGGTGGTGAAGATCTTGCGGGCCTTGCCCTGGGCCGAGATGTCGCAGGAGAAGATCTGCCCGTCGTCGCGCAGGGCCTCCATGGCGGCGAAGCGCAGGACATCCACCGTGCGTCCGACCTCGTAGCGCGCCTCGCGCAGCGCCAGCCCGGCCTCCGAGGTGATGATCCGGGCGAACTCCTCGCGCCGGGCCTCGAGGGCCGAGCGGGTCTTCTCGAGGATCTCGGCCCGCTGGTGCCGGGTGGGGGTGTCCCGGAAGGCGGTGGCGGCGGCAATCGCCTCGAGGGCGTGCCGGCGCGAGGCCTGCGTGACCGTGCCCGAGACGGACTGGTTGTAGGGATTGCGGACGGTGAGCACGGAATCCGAGGCGATCGGGGTTCCGGCCACAAGGCTGTGGAGGTTCATCGGTGGGTTCGAAAAAAGGGTTCGGGTCGGCTCAACGGACCGGGGCCGAGGCGGGCAGGGCCTCGGCGAAGGCCTCGAAAAAGCGGTCGAGGAGGTCCGGGGAATGGTCCATCGACAGGTAGAGCTTGGTGCCCATGGGATTCAGGAAAATGCCCCGGTCGAGCAGTTCGAGCATCAGGCGGCCGCCGCGGGCCCGGTCGCTCGCCAGCCACGAGGCCTGGTCGGTGACGGGCCGGTCCGAGAAGGCCACCTGGCCCAGCGGCCCGTCTCCGAGCACCTGCACCGCGACGCCGGCCGAACGGGCCACCGTCAGCAGGCCCTCCCGGAAGCGTCGTCCCGTCGCGTGCAGTGCCTCATGCACCCCGGGCTGCAGCAGCAGGTCCAGCGTGGCCAGCGCGGCCGCGCAGGAGACGGGATTCCCGCCCGTGGTCGAGGCGCTCCAGACATACCGCGGCCCCGGCAGGTGCCGTTCCTCCAGCACCTCCATGAGGTCGGCGCGGCCAGCGAAGGCGCCGATCGGGAAGCCGCCTCCGAGGGCCTTGCCATAGGCCGCGAGGTCCGGAACCACGCCGTAGTGCTGCTGGGCCCCGCCGGGGGCCAGGCGGAAGCCGGTCACCACCTCGTCGAAGATCAGCACGATGCCGTGCTTCCGCGTGATCGCTCGCAGGCCCTCGAGGAAGCCGGGTTTCGGCGTCAGGCAGCGATGGAGCGGTTCGACGATGACCGCGGCCAGCGATGTGGCGTGGGCCTCGACGATCCGCGTCGTGGTGGCGAGGTCGTTGTACGGGGCCACGAGCACGTCCCGCTCGGCCCAGGGGGCTCCGGCTCCCGCCGCATCGCAGGAGGGCAGGTCGGTGGGCCGGCTGTGGATCATGCCCGCCACGCCCACCGCATGCTGTCCATGGTAGGCACCCTCGAAGCGGAGCACCTTCGTGCGTCCGGTCGCCGCATGCGCCACCCGCAGGCAGAGCAGGGTGGCCTCGGTGCCCGAGGCCACGAAGCGGATCCGCTCGGCGCAGGGGCTCACCGAGCCGATGCGCTCGGCCAGCTCGACGGACCTCCGGTTGACCGACGCGAAGTTCACCCCGTCGCGTGCCGCGGCCGCGGCCGCCTCGACCACCTTCGGGTGGGCGTGGCCCACCAGCGCCGATCCCCAGGCCATGGTGAAGTCGGCGAATTCCCGGCCCCGGGTGT
>Ga0315900_10004825_pt1 | contig 18792 bp, 17 predicted proteins | sample LakEriMetagenome_FD_203521 | JGI IMG/M metagenome (GOLD analysis project Ga0315900, IMG submission 203521) | Freshwater fungal communities from buoy surface, Lake Erie, Ohio, United States - Buoy 12 MA114 | ecosystem: Environmental > Aquatic > Freshwater > Lake > Lake biofilm | place: USA: Lake...
CGGCGCATCTGCCGCGCGTGCTCGAGGCCCTCGGACTGGCGGCGGCCGCCGCGATCGCGCTGGCCTCGATGAAGGGTGTCGCGCAGGTGGCCGCGCGCTTCGTGGAGCTCTCGCTGCAGCGTTTTCTGGGCCCGATCGCCGTGGGTCTGATCTCCACGGCGATGCTGCCCTTCGGGCTGCTGGTGATGGACCTGTCGGCGCCGCAACTGGCGATGGTGTCGGTGGGCTGCATGATCTACGGCGCCTCCAACGGCCTGATCACGATCGTGCGCGGCAGCGTCACGCTGCAGATGTTCGGGCACGCCGGCTACGCGGCCACCCTCGGGCGCATCGCGGCGCCAGGCTTGGTGGCGGGCGCGCTCGCGCCGATGTCCTACGCGGCGCTGATCGAGCGCTTCGGCCACGCGATCGCACTCGAGGTGCTGACCGCGATCGCGATGCTGGGCTTCGGCGGCATGCTGTGGCTGGGCAGCCTTCAGAAGCGCTCGGCGCGGAACACGCCCACGTCGGCAAGATAGACTGCCACGCGGTAGTTCGGCGCATAGCGTGCCAGCACCTGCTCGGCGATGCGTTCGGCCACCGCGTCACTGCAGATCAGCTGCAGCTCGATCGAGCGATCAACGTCCCATTCGCCTTCGTGGTCGCCGTGCATGCCGCCGCCGCGCACATCGACCACGGTGTAGCCCTGTGCGCCGAGGGCGCGGGCTTCGGCCACCAGCTGGCGCTCGAGAACCGCCTCCGACAGGATCACCAGCAGCTTGCGGGAATGGGTCTTGATCACGGCAGGCTCCGGAAGGCGACCGCGGACGACATCATGCGAAGCGCTGCGCCGCCCACAGGTACAGCGGGACACCGAGCGTCACGTTGAAGGGGAAGGTCACGCCCAGCGCAGCGCCGATCGACAGCGCCGGGTTGGCTTGGGGCACGGCAATGCGCATCGCGGTGGGCGCGGCGATGTAGGAGGCGCTCGCGCACAGCGTGGCGAGGATCGCACAGCCCCCCACCGACAGCCCGAGGCCACGGCCCACCACCAGGCCGATGACCCCGAAGACCACTGGCATGCACAGGCCGAACGCGATCAGGAAAGGCCCCGCGCGACGCAGCTCGGCGAGCCGGCTGCCGGCCACCAGCCCCATCTCGAGCAGGAACAGGCAGAGCACCCCCTTGAAGAGGTCGCCGAACAGCGGCTTGACCGGTGCGAGCCCGTCGGGCCCGGCGATCGCCCCGATCAGCAGGCCGCCGAGCAGCAGGTAGACCGCCTTCCCGAATAGCGTCTCGTGCGCGAGACGGCCCCAGCCGACCGCGCTCAGGTCATCGCGCTTGGCCAGCAAAATGCCAACGACGATGCCGGGCGCCTCCATCAAGGCCACCAGCACCGCCATTTGCGGCTCGACAGCCACGCCAGCGCGAGCGAGCACGCTCTGCGCCACCGCGAAGGTGACCACCGACACCGAGCCGTAGTGCGCGGCGATCGACGCGGCATCGGCCCGCGCAAGCCGCCCGAGTCGGCGCAGCACCGGGTAGGCGAGCAGCGGCAGCGCCGCCGACAGCGCGATGCCAGCCGCCGCAACCGGCGCGATGGACGCGACCGACTGGCGGGCGAGTTCGGCGCCACCCTTCAGGCCGATGGCGAGCAGAAGATAGACCGAGAGCGTCTCGTAGAGCGCCTCGGGCAGGCGCAGGTCGGAGCGCGCCAGGCGCGCGACTACGCCGAGCACGAAGAACAGAACGACGGGATCGAGCGGCACGACCCCTTACTCGGCCTCGTCGATCCAGGCCTGCTGGATCGCCTCGAGGATCTTCTCGCCGGATCGTCCGGGTTGATCGTCGAAACCAGGAAGCGCCATCACCCAGCGGTGCAGGTCGGTGAAGCGCACCGAACGGGGGTCGACCTCGGGGTGCGTCTCGATGAGCGCGATCGCGATCTGGTTGACGTCGGTCCAGCGCATCTCAGTGTTCCTCGCGGGCGTGGTTGATCGTGTAGCGCGGAATCTCGACGACGAGGTCGCTCGCCGCCACCTGCACCTGACAGGACAGCCGGGACTGCGCGCTCAGCCCCCAGGCCTTGTCGAGCATGTCGTCTTCCGCTTCGGTGGCAGGCTCGAGCGAGGCTCCGCCCTCGCGGATCATCACGTGGCAGGTGGTGCAGGCGCACGACAGCTCGCAGGCATGCTCGATCGCGATGCCCTGCGCGAGCAGTGCGCGGCACAGCACGGTGCCCTCGGGCACCTCGAAGCGGCTGCCCTGCGGGCAAAGGGTTTCATGCGGGAGGACGCGGATGACGGGCATCGGGAAGGTTCCGGGTCAGAGGCCGAGCTCGGCGATGCGCCGGCCGGCCAGCGCCTGCGCGATCGAACGGTCCATGCGGCGCTCGGCGAAGGCATCGGTGCCGCGCGACAGCGCCTCGGTGGCCGCGCGCAGCGCCGCCAGATCGGTGGTCTCGCGGGCTGCACGCAACCGGGCGATCAGCATGTCGAGCGCGGCTCGCTCGTCGCCACCGAGCAGGTCGCTGTCGGCCTGCAGCGCCGCCGCGGTGGCTTCGAGCAGCCGGTCGGCATCGACCTGCTGCTCGCGCAACGCGCGCAACCGCATGTCGGCCTCGGCATGACCGAAGGAGTCCTGCAGCATCGTGGCGATCTGCTCGTCGGTGAGCCCGTAGGACGGCCTGACGACGATCGAGGCCTCGACACCACTGATGGTCTCGACCGCACTCACCGACAGCAGGCCGTCGGCGTCGACCTGGAAGGCCACGCGGATGCGCGCGGCGCCGGCGGCCATCGGCGGGATGCCGCGCAGTTCGAAGCGGGCCAGCGAGCGGCAATCCGCGACCGCCTCGCGCTCGCCCTGCACCACATGGATCGCGATCGCCGACTGACCGTCGCGGAAGGTCGTGAACTCCTGCGCACGGGCGATCGGCAGCGTGGCGTTGCGCGGCACGATGCGCTCGACCAGACCGCCCATGGTCTCGATGCCGAGCGACAGCGGGATCACGTCGAGCAGTAGCCAGTCGTCGCCAGCCGCGCGGTTGCCGGCCAGCAGGTTTGCCTGGATGGCGGCGCCGATCGCGACGACGCGGTCGGGATCGAGACCGGTGATCGGCGCCTTGCCGAACAGCGCGGCGATCGCCTCGCGCACCATCGGCATGCGTGTGGATCCGCCGACGAGCACCACGCCACCGACCTCGTCGACCCGCAGTCGGGCATCACGCAGCGCGCGCCGGGTGGCCACGAGCGTGCGATCGAGCAGATCGCGCACCAGGGACTCGAAGCGCTCGCGCCCGAGCGGCAGACTCACGCGGGTCGCATCCGAGAGCTGGACCTCGAAGGTGGTTGCTGTTTCCTGCGACAGAGCCTCCTTGGCACGCCGCGCCTCCTCGAGCAGTGCGCGAAGATCATGGGGGCCGAGCGCGTCGGTGGCGAGCGGGTCGGTACCCGCCGGCGCCAGACCGGTCTCGGCGAGCGCCCAGGCGACGATGCGACGGTCGAAGTCGTCGCCGCCGAGCGCGGTGTCACCGCCGGTCGCCACCACCTCGAAGACGCCACGTGACAGCCGCAGGATCGAGATGTCGAAGGTTCCCCCGCCGAGATCGTAGACCGCGTACAACCCTTCGGCAGCGCTGTCCAGGCCATAGGCAACCGCAGCCGCGGTCGGCTCGTTGAGCAGCCGCAGGACGTTCAGACCGGCCAGACGCGCCGCATCCTTGGTGGCCTGACGCTGCGCATCGTCGAAGTAGGCCGGCACGGTGATCACCGCGCCCACGAGTTCGCCGCCGAGAGAGGCCTCGGCGCGCTCGCGCAGCACCCGCAGGATTTCGGCGGAAACCTCGACCGGACTGACTTCCCCGGCACGGGTGCGCAGCCGCACCATGCCTGGCGCATCGACGAACTCGTAGGGACTGCGTACGCGCAGCGCATCGGCAAGGCCGCGTCCCATGAAGCGCTTGACCGAGGCGATGGTGTTGCAGGGATCGGTGGTGGCCTGGGCCGCGGCTTCGTAGCCGACCTCTTTCGTGCCATCGTCGCGATAGCGCACCACCGAGGGCAGCAGCGATCGGCCGGCTTCGTCGTCGAGCACTTCGGCCACCGCATGACGGACCGTGGCCACCAGCGAGTGCGTGGTGCCGAGGTCGATGCCCACGGCGAGCCGGCGCTGGTGCGGCTCGGGGCTCATGCCCGGTTCGGAGATCTGCAGGAGGGCCATCGGTGGTTCGCTCGGCAGGCGGGGTGGATCGGAGGCGTGTCGCGTGCTGTCCGGCTCAGATGCCGGCCAGCGCATCCTCGGCGAGATCGATTTCCTCGAGCAGCCGGTCGATGAACATCAGCTGGCGCAACTCGGCGGCCGCACCGACAGGATCATGCCGCTCATCGAGGAGCGTGCCGATGGTCTGGATCCCGGCGCTGCGCGTGCTCGAGATCTCGTCGCGCAGGCCCGCGAGCGCCGCGGTATCTCGGGCAGCGCGCGCATCCTCGAGCGCCTCGCGCCAGGCCATCTGCTGCATCAGAAACGCCGCTGGCATCGCGGTGTTCGACTCGGCCTGCAGCGGCACGCCGGCCCGCTCGCAGAGGTAGGCGCCGCGGCGCTGAGGGTCGCGCAGCACCCGGTAGGCCTCGTTGACCTGCGTGGCACGCTGCAGCGCGAGCCTGCGCTCGCCATCGCTGCCACCCGCATGACGGTCGGGGTGCACGGCGGTCTGCAGTCGCCGCCAGGCCGCGTCGAGCGCCTGCGCGTCGAGGGCAAAGCGCTCGGCCAGACCGAACAGGGTGAAGTGGGATGGCTCGGACACGGAACGCGAACTCGGGGCGGAGGCGGCGGAAGGATCGTGACTCGGAACGGCGGCGGCGAATGATGCGTTCGCAGGCGGAAGCATCAATGAAAGAGGCGGCCCAGGGCCGCCTCCCGATGCATGGATGGACTGCCGCGGTTCAGACGTTGAAGGACTCGCCGCAGCCGCACTCGCTGCGCACGTTCGGGTTGTTGAACCGGAAGCCCTCGTTCAGCCCCTCGCGCACGAAATCAAGTTCGGTGCCGTCGATGTAGACCAGGCTCTTCGGATCGACGAACACCCGCACGCCGAAACTCTGGAATTCCTGGTCTTCGGGCTGGGCCTCGTCAGCGTACTCGAGCTTGTAGGCCATCCCGGAGCAGCCGGTCGTGCGCACCCCGAGCCGCAGCCCCACGCCCCTGCCACGCCGTTCGAGGTAGCGCGACACATGCCGCGCCGCGCTCTCGGTCAGAGTGATCGCCATGCGCCCTCCCGAGTTCAGGCCGCTTGCCGAGCGAGCGGCTGCGCGCCGTCGGTCGACGCGACCGCGGGATGCTTGCTGCGGTAGTCCTCGATGGCGGCCTTGATCGCGTCTTCGGCAAGGATCGAGCAGTGGATCTTGACCGGCGGCAACGCGAGTTCCTCGGCAATCGCGGTATTGCGGATGGTCATCGCCTCATCGAGCGTCTTGCCCTTGACCCACTCGGTCACGAGCGAGCTCGAGGCAATGGCCGAGCCGCAGCCGTAGGTCTTGAACCGCGCGTCCTCGATGACGCCGTCGGCACCAACCTTGATCTGGAGCTTCATGACGTCGCCACAGGCGGGCGCGCCGACCATGCCGGTGCCAACACTGGCGTCGCCCTTGTCGAAGGCGCCGACATTGCGGGGGTTTTCGTAGTGATCGATGACTTTTTCGCTGTAGGCCATGGTTGCAGGCTCCTTCAGTGCGCCGCCCACTGGACGGTGTTCAGGTCGACGCCCTCCTGGACCATCTCCCAGAGGGGCGACATCGCGCGCAGCTTCGCCACCTTGGTGGTGAGCAGACGGACCGCATGGTCGACTTCTTCTTCGGTGGTGAAGCGCCCGATCGAGAAACGGATGGAACTGTGGGCGAGCTCATCGCTGCGGCCAAGCGCCCGCAGCACGTAAGACGGCTCGAGGCTCGCCGACGTACAGGCCGAGCCGCTGGACACCGCGAGGTCCTTGATCGCCATGATCAGCGACTCGCCTTCCACGTAATTGAAGCTGACGTTGAGGTTGTGCGGCACCCGGCGCTCCATGTCACCGTTGACGAACACCTCCTCGATGGCGCTCAGGCCTGCATGCAGGCGGTCGCGCAGCATCCGGATGCGCTCGTTCTCGGTCTGCATCTCGAGTCGCGCCAGCCGGAAGGCCTCGCCCATGCCCACGATCTGGTGCGTGGCGAGCGTGCCCGAGCGAAAGCCCCGCTCGTGGCCGCCGCCATGGATCTGCGCCTCGATGCGGATGCGCGGCTTGCGACGCACGTAGAGCGCACCGATACCCTTGGGCCCGTAGGTCTTGTGGGCCGAGAAGGACATCAGATCGACCTTGAGCGCGGCAAGATCGATCGGCAGCTTGCCGGTGGCCTGCGCCGCATCCACATGGAAGACAATGCCCCGCTCGCGGGTCATGTCGCCGATGGCAGCGATGTCCTGGATCACGCCGATCTCGTTGTTGACCGCCATCACCGACACCAGGATGGTGTCGGGGCGCAGCGCCGCGCGCAGACCGTCGAGATCGAGCAGCCCATCGGCCTGGACGTCGAGGTAGGTGACCTCGAAACCCTGCCGCTCGAGTTCGCGCATGGTGTCGAGGGTAGCCTTGTGCTCGGTCTTGACCGTGATCAGGTGGCGCCCGCGCTCACGGTAGAACTGCGCGGCGCCCTTGAGCGCAAGGTTGATCGACTCGGTGGCACCGGAAGTCCAGACGATCTCGCGGGGATCGGCGTTGACCAGCGCTGCAACCTCCTCGCGGGCAGACTCCACCGCCTCCTCGGCCTTCCAGCCGTAGGCATGACTGCGCGAGGCGGGATTGCCGAAGTCCTCGCGCAGGAAAGGCAGCATACGGTCGACCACCCGTGGATCGATCGGGGTGGTGGCCGAGTAGTCGAGATAGATCGGCAGGTGAATCACGAAGCTCTCCGGGAACCGGCGGACTGGCAGTCAGGGGTTGGTCAGACGCGTACCGTCGAGACGGATCGGCTGCAGCGTGGACGTGGGGAACTCGAGTGCGGCGCGATGCTCGCGCAGCACCGAGATCTGGCGCGGTGCCTGACGGGTTTCGCGCGAGCGCTGCTGATCGACCATTTCGGCGAGCGAGACCGAATCCAGGAACTCGACGATCTTCTTGTTGAGATTGGACCAGAGCTCGTGCGTCATGCACTGGCCATCCTCGACGCAGTTTTCCTTGCCGCCGCACTGCGTGGCATCGATCGGCTCGTCGACCGCGAAGATGATGTCGGCCACGGTGACATCCTTGGCGCTGCGCGCCAGGGTGTAGCCACCCCCGGGGCCGCGGGTGCTCTCCACGAGCTCGTGTCGCCGAAGCTTGCCGAAGAGCTGCTCCAGGTACGACAGCGAGATCTTCTGGCGCTGGCTGATACCGGCCAGCGTGACGGGCCCTTGATGCTGGCGCATGGCCAGATCGATCATGGCGGTGACAGCGAAACGACCTTTGGTAGTCAGACGCATGGCGATTTCCTTGTGAAAAGGCCCGGGGTGACGAAACGAACTCTAGCCTATCCCGACTATTTTGGTCAAGAATCCGACAGGCCGTGAGGTTATTTGTCCTGGACAAGACCGGGACAGTATATCCCGAGAATGGCGATCAGGTAATCCCCTCCGGGGTCGCATCCATGGGTGCGTCCTGACAGCACCGCCCCGACACGCCAACCGCGCAGGCGTGGGCTTCCCTCCCCGGGCGCAGATCGATGGGGGAGAACGCGGCACGTGGAGCGGGCGCTTCCGCTCCATGAATGACCGGGCAGGACGCCCGGTGCCGCGGGCCGGCCCTCAGGCGGCCGCCACCTGCGTGGCGCGGCGCTTGGCGAGTTCGAGCAGACCAGCGCAGGCGTCCTGGATGCAGTCGAGCACCTGCTCGAAACCCTGCGCATTGCCGTAGTAGGGGTCGGCGATGGTGGCGCTCTCGTGGTCGGTCGCGAAGCGCATCAGCAGTTGCAGCTTGTGATGCGCCCGCTTGGGCGCGGCCTGCTGCAGCGCCGAAAGGTTGTCCCAGTCCATCGCGAGGATGAGATCGAAGTCGTCGAAGTCCCGCTCGCGCACCGCACGCGCCCGCAGATCCGAGATATCGAAGCCACGCTTGGCGGCCGCGGCCTGCGCACGCTTGTCCGGCGCCTCGCCGGCGTGAAAGCCGTGGGTGCCCGCCGAGGCCACACGCACGACATCCTCGAGACCGGCCTGGCGCACCAGGTGCCGGAACACGCCCTCGGCCATCGGCGAGCGGCAGATGTTGCCCATGCAGACGAACAGCACCCGGGTGTTCATTGCGAGTGAAACCGGTTCCTTCTTAGCCATGTCAGTGTCCGACGAAGAATGAAGATGATTGAAGGGCTATCTCGGGGCGCATCCGCAGAATGCCAGCGCCTCAGGCGGCCCGCGGCGGCGCCAGCGGCACCACGTTGCCGCCGGCCGCGCCACTGGCGCCGAAGACCCGCTGCTTGAGCGCGGCGAGCTGGTCGCGCACCCGCGCGGCCTGCTCGAATTCGAGGTTGCGGGCGTGGTCGAGCATGAGCTTCTCGAGGCGCCGGATCTCGCGGGCGGCGTCTTTTTCGCCGAGCGCCTCGATGCGCGACTGCTGCTGGGCCGCCTTGAGTTCCTGACGCGACTGCTGCGGGTCGAAGACCCCGTCGATGAGTTCGCGCACCTGCTTGACCACGCCGCGCGGCACGATGCCGTGCGCGGTGTTGAAGGCGATCTGACGCTCACGGCGCCGCGCGGTCTCGTCGATGGCGCGCGCCATGGAATCGGTGATGCGATCGGCGTACAGGATGGCGCGCCCGTTCAGGTTGCGCGCCGCGCGGCCGATGGTCTGGATGAGACTGCGCTCGGAGCGCAGGAAACCTTCCTTGTCGGCATCGAGGATGGCCACCAGCGACACCTCCGGGATGTCGAGCCCCTCACGCAGCAGGTTGATGCCGACCAGGACGTCGAAGACCCCGAGCCGCAGATCGCGGATGATCTCGACCCGCTCGACGGTGTCGATGTCGGAGTGCAGGTAGCGCACCCTCACCCCGTGTTCGCCGAGGAAGTCGGTGAGGTCTTCGGCCATCCGCTTCGTGAGCGTGGTGACGAGCACGCGCTCGCCGGCGGCGGCCCGCAGGCGGATCTCGCCGAGGACATCGTCGACCTGCGTGGTGGCCGGGCGCACCTCGACCTCCGGGTCGACGAGCCCGGTGGGCCGAACCACCTGCTCGACCACCTGGCCGGCGTGCCGGGATTCGTAATCGGCCGGCGTGGCCGACACGAAGACGCACTGCCGCACCTTGGCCTCGAACTCGTCGAAACGCAGCGGCCGGTTGTCCAGGGCGGAGGGCAGCCGGAAGCCGTACTCGACCAGGGTCTCCTTGCGGGAGCGATCGCCCCGGAACATGCCACCGAGCTGGCCGATGGTGACATGGCTCTCGTCGATGATCATCAGCGCATCGCGCGGCAGGTAATCGACGAGCGTGGGCGGAGGATCCCCGGGGCGGGCGCCCGAGAAGTGCCGCGTGTAGTTCTCGATGCCCTTGCAGAAGCCGAGCTCCTGGAGCATTTCGAGGTCGAAGCGGGTGCGCTGCTCGAGGCGCTGAGCCTCGACGAGCTTGCCCGCCTCGTAGAGGTGAGCAAGACGCTCGGCGAGCTCCTCGCGGATGGTGTCGCAGGCGCGCATCACGGTGGCGCGCGGCGTGACGTAGTGGGACGACGGATAGACGGTGAAACGCGGGATCTTCTGGCGCACCCGCCCGGTGAGCGGATCGAAGAGCTGGATGCCCTCGATCTCGTCATCGAAGAGCTCGACCCGCACCGCGAGCTCGGCATGCTCGGCCGGGAAGATGTCGATGGTATCGCCCCGCACTCGGAAGGTGCCGCGCGCGAAATCGGCATCGTTGCGCTGGTACTGCATGGCGACCAGGCGCTGCAGGATGTCGCGCTGGGACAGGCGGTCGCGCACGCGCAGGACCAGGATCATCGCGTGGTAGTCGGCAGGGTTCCCGATACCGTAGATGCACGAGACCGTGGCCACGATGACCGTGTCGCGACGCTCGAGCAGCGACTTGGTGGCCGACAGCCGCATCTGCTCGATGTGCTCGTTGATCGACGAGTCTTTCTCGATGAAGAGATCGCGCTGCGGAACGTAGGCTTCCGGCTGGTAGTAGTCGTAGTACGAGACGAAGTACTCGACCGCGTTGTCGGGGAAGAACTCGCGCATCTCGGCGTAGAGCTGCGCCGCGAGGGTCTTGTTCGGCGCGAGCACCAGGGCGGGTCGACCGCAGCGGGCGATCACGTTGGCCATGGTGTAGGTCTTGCCCGAACCCGTCACGCCGAGCAGCGTCTGGAAACTCAGGCCGTCGCTCACCCCCTCGACCAGGCGCTCGATGGCCTGCGGCTGATCGCCGGCAGGCGCAAAGGGCTGGTGAAGCTGGAAGGGGCTTCCCGGAAAGCTCAGGGTCTGGGAAGCGCCTCGCGCCAGGTCGGCCATGGGTCGGAAAAAGCGGCTTGAGTGTGCGTGGTAGACTGGGAATCGTTCTGCTCGAGACAGACCGCACCCCCGTGGTGCAGGGATGGGTCGCCTGACCCGAGCCACCCTGACCGGAGCACTGGATACCTATCCATGCAAACCCCGTCAGATGTAGCTTCCGGCCAATTCGCAATTATCGCCCGCCCCCCCTGAAAAAGCTAGTGCGCTGCACAAATTTTGCGCACCTGCGCATGACTATCCTGACAAATTCTCATTGAAATCAACGAGTTGATCATTCCGATGAGCCAAAGCCTATTCGCCGGTGTCGAGCTTGCGCCCCGGGACCCCATCCTCGGCCTCACCGAAGCCTTCAACGCCGACACTCGCCCCACCAAGGTGAACCTCGGCGTGGGCGTCTACTACGATGACCAGGGCAGGATCCCGCTGCTCGCCGCGGTACGCGAGGCCGAGAAAGCCCGCCTCGAGGGCGCCCCGGCGCGAGGCTACCTGCCCATCGAGGGCGTGGCCGCCTACAACACCGCGGTGCAGCAACTGCTCTTCGGCAAGGACTCTGCGCTGCTGGCCGACGGTCGCGTGGCCACCTTCGAGGCCCTCGGCGGCACCGGCGGCCTGAAGATCGGCGCCGACTTCCTCAAGCGCCTGCAGCCCGGCGCCACGGTCTGGATCAGCGACCCGAGCTGGGAAAACCACCGCGCGCTCTTCGAAGCGGCGGGGTTCACCGTCAAGGCCTATCCGTACTACGACGCGGCCACCCACGGCGTGCGCTTCGAGGCGCTGCTGGCCTGCCTGCAGGCGCTGCCGGCCAACGACATCGTCGTGCTGCATGCCTGCTGCCACAACCCCACTGGCGTCGATCTCGACGACACCCAGTGGGGGTGCATCGTCGATGCGGTACGAGCACGCGGCCTGATCGCCTTCCTCGACTGCGCCTACCAGGGCTTCGGCGATGGCATCGACGCCGACGCCGCGGCCCTGCGGCGCTTTGCCGACTCCGGCCTGTCCTTCTTCGTGTCGAGCTCCTTCTCCAAGAGCTTCTCGCTCTACGGCGAACGGGTGGGGGCGCTGTCGGTGGTCACCGGCAGCCGCGACGAGAGCGCGCGCGTGGTCAGCCAGGTCAAGCGGGTGATCCGCACCAACTACTCCAACCCACCCACCCACGGGGCCTCGGTGGTGGCAGCGGTCCTGGGTACTCCTGCGCTGCGCGCGCTCTGGGAGACCGAGCTCGCCGGCATGCGCGAGCGCATCCGCGCGATGCGCACCGGGCTGGTCGACAAGCTCGAGGCGCGCGGCGTCGCCCGCGACTTCTCCTTCGTCACCCGCCAGCGGGGGATGTTCTCGTACTCCGGCCTCACCAGCGCGCAGGTCGACCGGCTGCGCGAGGACTACGGCATCTACGCCGTGAGCACCGGCCGCATCTGCCTGGCGGCGCTGAACAGCCGCAACCTCGACGCGGTGGCCGACGCGATCGCGGCGGTGCTGAAAGATTGAGGCGGCGCCCGCCTCGCCGGGACGCTCTCGTGCCTGCGGCTTGCCGACGGCCGCACTCCACGTTATGATCTTGGGCTTCCGATCCCCGATAGCTCAGTCGGTAGAGCGCCGGACTGTTAATCCGTAGGTCCCTGGTTCGAGCCCAGGTCGGGGAGCCAAGAAAATCATGCATCCAGACCAGCCTTCCGGCTGGTCTTTTGCTTTCTGGGTAGCGTGGTTGCCACATGGCTGTCGCGCCCCGGCAGATGCCAGGGGCCTATCACCCTCATGCCCGTGGTCACCCGGCACCGCAAGGCCCTTGAAGGGCGCGGGCTGCGCTCTGAAGCCCGACCAGCGCCTCGTCCGCCACCTCCTGCGAGAACCCGGCCGGCGGCGCCCGTTTCGGCCGGTCGATCACCGCCGGCTTGCGCTCGATGCGTTCCTGGATGAATGGCGCCGCGATCTCACCGGCCGGCTGATATCAGGCCCTCGCGGCATGCCGTCAGGGCCCTCATCCCCCCTCACCCGCCCCGCGCTCGCCACCCGCCACCAGGGGACTTGCGGCATCCCGCTCCTCGACCAGCCGACAGACCACCGCCGCTGCGTAGGGCAGCGACTGGATCGACAGGATCGCGATCCAGCCGAGTCGGCCACCATCGGCGGGGTCGCGGCTGAGCCACAGCAGACCGATGCAGAACAGCAACCCGACGAGCAGCGCGAATTCCTCCTCGATGCCGCGCACGAAGCGCGGCCCGGATGCCGCCAGGCGCCGGGCATCGCCGGCCATGCGTGCGTCGGCGGCGGGGGCCGCCTTGGGCGTGATCTCGAAGACCGCGCGCCGTGCGCGCAGCCCCTGCCAGACGCCGCGCGCGATGCGGTGCGACAGCGCCATGCCGGCGACCGCCGCGCCGAGGCGATCAGCGAAGCCGCAGGGCACGCAGCGGATGTAGAGCAGCGGCCCGACGAGCAACCGAGCGCCGAAGAATGCCAGCAGTGGCAACACGAAGAGCCAGAGCGGTGGATCGACCCGGTCGGGCAGATAGACCAGCCCCAGGCTGAAGACGATCATCACGATCGAAAACAGCAGGTGCAGCGCATCACCCAGCCATGGCAGCCAGCCCGCCAGGAAGTGGTAGCGCTGCCACCCGCTCAGCGACGAGCGACCCAGCAGCGAGGCCGCGTGCTGGCGAAGGATCTGCATGGCGCCCTGCGCCCAGCGTTTTCGCTGGCGTGCGTAGGCGGCGAAATCCCTGGGCAGCAGACCGGCGCCAAGGGGCTGGTCGACATAGACGGCCCGGCCACCGGCGCGCAGCAGGCGCAGGCCGAGCTCGGTGTCCTCGCAGACGCAGTCTTCGTTCCAGCGCAACTGCCGCAGTTCGGCGGCCCGCACCAGCGTCATCGTGCCGTGCTGGATGATGGCGTTGCGCGCATCGCGGTGATGCATGCCAATGCGAAAGAAGCCCTCGGTCTCCCAGTTCATCATCCGGTCCACGCGGCGCCCCGACCATCGACGGTGCGCCTGAGGCGCCTGCACCAGCCCCACCGACGCATCCCCCAGGCAGGTCTGCACCGCCCGGAACCAGCCGGCATCGACCGTGTAGTCGGCGTCGACGACCGCGATCCATGCGGCCGCGGGATCGGTCATCGCCAGCGCCTGGTTCAGCGCGCCAGCCTTGTAGCCGGGCAGCTGTGGCCACTGCGCAAAGCGCAGCCGCGCGTCCTGCCGGTGCGCCATCCAGGTTGCCAGCTGCTCGCGCGCCAGCGGGTCGGCGGTGTTGTTGTCGACCACGATCACCTCGAAGGCCGGCCAGTCGATCGCGAGCAGCGACTCGACCGTCTCGATCACCATCGCGGGAGGCTCGTTGGCGCAGGCCAGGTGGATGCTGATGAACGGCGTCGGGGCCGGCATCAGCACGGGCGCTGCCGGGGTCACGGATGCCGGTGCCAGCAGCCTTCCCCCTGCGGGCACCCGCGCCGCCTCCGGCGGCGCGCCCGGCCAGAAGCGATCGGCGAACTCGAAAGCCTGCGCGAGCAGCGTCGCGGCCATGAATCCCAGCGCGGCGACGACCAGCACCAGCCCGATCACGTCGACCGGCCGCAGGTAGTGCGACAGCGGAATCGCGAGCAGCACCACCCCCAGCGACACGATCGCCTGCGCGGCCACGCACAGCGCCACGCGCGCGACCAGCCGCATGCCGGGCACCGCGAGCAGGATCAGGCCCGTCACCACCGCCCCCGCGAGACTGGCAGCCGCCGCCTTGCGCAGCCCCCAGGGATCGCGCAGCACCGGGCCGCTAAGCGCGAGCTTGGGGCTTCGCGTAGCGTCCCAGAGTCCCCAGTAGGCTCCGGCGCGCCCCTCGAGCGCCATCTTCCAGGGCTGGTCGAAGGCTTCCATCAGGTAGTAATCCAGGCCGGCCGCGCGTGCCTGCGCGAGGAATCGGCGCACGAACAGGGCCTGGTTGGCGGGCGTGGCCCGCGCCTCGCCCAGAGGCGGACCGTTGCTCGGCCAGCCGATCTCGGCGATCACGATCTGCCGGTCGGGAAAGCGCGCCTGCACGCGCGCGATCTGCCGCAGGCTGATCTGCACGGCCTCATCGATCGAGGTCTTTTCCCAGTAGGGCAGCACATGGATCGCGATGAAATCCACATGGCGGACGAGCTGCGGTTGTGCGAGCCACACATGCCAGGGCTCCGCCGTGGAGATCTGCACCGGCGTACCCCGCAGCGCGGCCCGGGACTGATCGAGATAGGCGGCCAGCCGATTCGGCGGCAGCCGCGCCATCAGCTGCGTCTCGTTGCCCACGATCAGCCGGTGCACATTCGGATGTGCCCTCGCCTGTTCGATGGCCGCGGTCAGCTCGCGTGCGTTGGCGTCGAGCCGCTCGTCGAGCCACGCCCCCAGCGCCACCTGCAGTCCCTGAGCAGCGGCCAGCGCCGGCAGCTGCGGATGGTCGGCCGCGGCATAGGTACGGATGCGCCGCGTGTGGCGCGCAAGCAGCGCCAGATCCTGCTCGAGCTCGGTGATCGACGGCTGCCGGCCCTCGAGCGGGTTCTGCCAGCGACTCGCGCCGTGATAGGACAGCCCGGCGATCGGCCCGGCGTGATCGGGCGCCTGCAATCGCGCCTCGAAGCCGCGCCACGCGACCAGGTTCAGGCTCGCGATGCCCAGCACGATCGCCAGCGCCAGCGCGGCGCGGGCGGCCAGCGAGCCCCACGGGTGCGACCTCATCGTCGAGCTCAGTGGGGCGCCGACGGCGGGCCGAAGCCGGCAATCAGCAGGCTCGTCAGGTGGTGCAGTCCCCCGAGCACCGCGCGATCCGGCCACAAGCCGTCGGAGAAGCCCATCGCCCGGAAGCGCGCGAGAAGATCCCGATCACGGCTGATGATGTGCACCGGTACATCCCAGGGGACGCGCTCGCCGGTGATGTTGGCCGTTGGCTGGTGGTCACCCACCAGGACGTACACCGTCTCGCGAGCCTCCGGCCGCGCGAACCATCCGGTCAGCCACCGGTACACATAGTTCACGCTCGCCAGATAGCTGGTGCGCATGTCGAGCCAGTTGACCCGATCGGCGCTGACCGCGGCGAGCGCCTCGGCGTCGAAGGGCGTCGGGCCGAGCACGCGCTCCCAATCGGCCTGATAGGGCGGCACCGGGCTGAACGGGAAGTGGGAGCTGATGGTCGGGAAGAAGAGCACGCGGGGCGGGCTGTCGGCCCTTATCGGGTACCGTTTCTCGTAGCTCGCAAGCGCCACCTGATCGGGAATCTTCCAGAAGGTGATCGGCGGGCCGGCGTAGGCCAGGGCGGGTCCGTCGAGGTAGTGGTCGAAGCCGTAGTACACATGCTCGGGCCACGGCCACGAGACCGCATGGTAGAGGCCGAAAGTCTGGTAGCCGGCCTGCCGGAACAGGTGCAGCAGCGTCGGGCGACGGGTGGTGAGCAGCAGATCGTGGCGCCGCGGGTCCGACAGATCGACACCCGTCAGCAGCGACAGGTGCGCCAGATCGGAGGCACCGCCGATCGTGGGCGATCGAAAAAAGCCCGACACCACGTGCCGGCCGCTCGCGTGGATCGCCTGCTGCAGCGCCTGCCGCGCCGGATCGGTGGCCGGTCGGGCCTGCGGATGGTCGTACAGGACCGCGCCGAAGGACTCCAGGAAGACGATGCTCAGGTCACGCCCGCCCAGCGACGCGAACACCTGGTCGCCGTGGGCGGCCAGCGCGTCTTCGGTCGGCGTGAGGGCCGGCAGCGCCTGCGCCAGGCGTCCGGGTGCGTGCGCATCCCACAACAGGCCGAGTTGCTTCACGTAGGTGGGCAATACCGCATGACTCACCCATCGCCCCGTCCCCGCGACCCCGGCCAGATGCGCGGCCGCCAGGAGCGCGGCCCCGAAGCCCAGCAGCCAGGCTGCGAAGGAGCGCCTGCCCCAGGGAACCAGCGTGCGCATGAGGATCGACAGGCACAGCCGTACCACCGCGAGGAGCAGCCATCCGGTGAGCAGCACCATCGACGCCACCACCAACGACAGCCAGACGGGATGGTCTTTTGCGGTCACCCACAGGAAGCGGGGCAACTGCGGCAGGTCCCAGTAGAGATTGAAGGGCCGGCCGAACAGGCTCGGCGCCGTGACGTCGGCGTATCGGCCGAGCACCAGACCGAGCACGAGGATGGACAGCAGCCGCAGCATTCCCCGCGACAGCACCGGCCGGCGCGCGCCCAGCCAAAGAAGCAGCAGCCAGATGGCGACGAACTCCGGCGCGAGTCGTGCCTGCGGCACCACCCCCGGTGTCGGCCACCAGGGTCCGAAACTCAGCAGTCCGTTGAGCACGAGCAGCGCGACCACGCCCCACAACGCGGCCCGCCAGCGTGACAGCAGCGGGGCCGCCGGACGGTCGCTCATGCCGGCCTGTCCGGCAGCCGGCCGCTGGCGATGTAGCCCATGCCCCACTGGGTCGGCGCAATCTGCCAATCGGTCAGCCGCGGGGCAATCCGATCCCACGGCGAGCGCAACTCGCCAGGCGCACCGTTGTAGCCGAGGTTCTTGAGGTAGACCCAGGGATTGAGTACCGCCAGCGGCCCGGTGAAGTACTTGATGCCGGCAATCGCCACCCTAGCTCCGGGCCGAGCCAGCGACAGAAGGCGTTCCACCGCCGCCGATGAACGCAGGATGTCGTGCGCATAGTGGAAGAGCAGCGCATCCACCGGGCCCGGCAGCACGAGTTCCTGGGCACTGCTCGGCACCAGATGCACGTTGGGCCAGCCGGCCTGCGCATGGCGAACCTGCGCCTGCGCGAACATCGCCGGGCTCTGGTCGAAGCCATAAACCTGCCCGGCAGGCCCGACGGCCGCCAGCAGCAGCGGCAGGCTCAGCCCGGTGCCGCAGCCCACATCGAGCACCCGATCGCCCGGACGCAGATCCAGAGCTGCGATCGTCCGCAGCCGGATCGGCCAGGTCGGACCGCAACTCTGGTCATAGCCGGCGGCACGCTTCGCGTACCTCGCGATCGACAGAAGCCGGATCCGCTCTTCCTGGGACATGCCCGATGGTAACGGGCGAAGCCTCGATCATGTCGGATCAGCGAGGTCGCCGAAGGGCCGAGTCGGGCCACATGACGCTGCCGTGGGCCCCGCTCGCTACTCGCAGTTCGACAGGCCGCCCTCGAAGCAGGCACGCGCGAGGCGTTGGGCGGTCTCGAGGTCGCGCGCGCTCATCCGAGCGGCCACCCGATCGCGGTGCCGAACGCTGGCGGGATCGCCTTCGGTTGCCGCAAGGTTGAACCAGAGATGCGCGCGCACCAAGTCGCGCGCAACGCCCTGCCCGAGTTCGTAGCGCAGGCCGAGTTGGTGCTGCGCGGCCGCATGCCCCTCGCGCGCCGCCATCCGGAACCAGCGGACCGCCTGCGCGTAATCCTGCGGCAACCCGCGCCCCTCGAGGAAAGCCAGCCCGAGCAGGGCCTGAGCGACCGCATCCCCCTGTTGCGCCGCCGCCCTAAACCACCTCACCGACTCGGCGTGGTCCTGCGCGACACCCCGACCCCGGGCGTACATCACACCCAGGCTGGTCTTGGCGGGGGCGTACCCCTTTCGGGCCGCACTGCGAAGCCACTGCACCGCCCTGAAGGGATCGGGGGCGACGCCTGACCCGGTGTCGTACAGCAGGGCGAGCGAATGCTGGGCCTGGACCTCGCCCTGCAAGGCCGCGAACTCGAACCAGCGCACCGCCTCGACCAGATCGCGGGCCACGCCGCGCCCTTCCCGATAGCGCAGCGCGAGCTGGTACTGCGCCACCGCCTCGCCCCGGCGAGCGGCGGCCTCGAGGGTGGTGAGCGCTGCCGCCTCGCCCGACGGCGCCGGCATCACTACCTCCTGACGACGCTCCAGCGCCCAGGATCCCGCGGACAAAAGCGACAGGATCAAGGGAGCGATTTTCTTCATCAGGCTCGCCCGATCCGATGCGCACAGGTCTCAACAGCCCGATGCTGTCATGAGCCGGCCTGCACCGACTTGCACGCGCGCAATGGCTTGCGGCAGGGCGGCGCGGCCGCGCGCTCGATCCGGATACCCGCAGCCTGGCCGCCGGGCAGCCCGCACAGCATGGCCACGCTCATCCGATTGAGATATATTCCGTGATAACAAGTGATATCCGATGAGCCTTAGCGAGCGTTTCTACGATCCCGACCGGGTCTCGACCGGCGCCATGCACGCGGTCGAAATCGCCCGCAATCGGCGCGCGCCCGACATCGAGCCCGACGACCTGCTCGCCGGGCTGCTGCTGGCGGTGGCGCGATTCGGCATCGTCGAGTTCGGCCCGGCGGCGCTCGATCTGGCCCGGCTCGACCTGCCCTA
>Ga0315900_10004826_pt1 | contig 18790 bp, 16 predicted proteins | sample LakEriMetagenome_FD_203521 | JGI IMG/M metagenome (GOLD analysis project Ga0315900, IMG submission 203521) | Freshwater fungal communities from buoy surface, Lake Erie, Ohio, United States - Buoy 12 MA114 | ecosystem: Environmental > Aquatic > Freshwater > Lake > Lake biofilm | place: USA: Lake...
CGGCGGCAGCGTCTTGCCGCCGGGTCCGCCGTTGCCGCCGACCGGGCCGCGCGTCGGCACCCCGGCGCGTGCGCGCGAGCAGCGGATGGGCGACGTGCAGCGGGCCGAGGCGGTACCCCACCTCGCCGAGTCGGGCATGTTCGACCCGTTCGAGCGCGCCGAGGCAGGCGACCTCGAGGCCGCGACTCGCGACCAGGTCGAACCAGCCGCCGTGCGATGCGAGCACGTGGCAGGTGTAGACGTCGACGCGGGACTGCCGCGCGAGGGCGTCGCCGACGCGAGTCGTCGGGGCCGCTGCGCGGCGCACGGCGATCGCCTGCAGCATGGCGCGACCGCGGGGTGGACGGGACCGGCGAACGGCACGGCGGTGCGTAGGAATTCGCAGACGCGAGGCCGCTCGCTGCGACCGGCATCCGGATCGAATAAAGTGATGGTCGTGATCACGCGCAGTTTCCGCCTGGCCGTCGTCCCCGTGCTGCTCGCGCTCGCCGCCTGCTCGGGTGCCCCGCCCCGCCCCGATGCCGCGCCGGATGTGGTCGTGCCGCCGGCGCGCCCCGCGGCGACGGCCCTCGGCCCTCGACTCGCGGCGTCGGCGTTGCGGCACCTCGGCGTGCCCTACCGCTACGGCGGGGAGGATCCGGAGGGCTTCGACTGCAGCGGCCTCGTCTGGTACGTGCACCGCGAAGCGGGGCTCCCGGTGCCGCGTACCGCCGCCGAGCAGCGCGCGCGAGCGACGCCGGTGCGGCGCGAGGAACTGCGCCCCGGGGATCTCGTGTTCTTCAGTTCCCCGCGCGACCACGTCGGCATCTATCTCGGCGGCGGCGAATTCGTCCACGCACCCGCCACCGGCCGACGCGTCGAGCGCGCGCGTCTCGACGCGCCGTTCTTCATCCTCGGCTTCGCGGGCGCCGGCCGCTTCACGCCGGGCGGCTGAGTCGGTCGCCGCCGACGCGGACGCGGGCTGGGCGCCTACGGCGAGCGGGATCGCCCCGCCGGACCATGCGCGGGCCTGCCGTCGAAGCCAGCCGAAGGAAGAATCCGATGCATCACTCCTCGCGCCGAATCGCCGCGGATCCCGGCTCGCTGCCGATGCGCCGGGCGGTCCCGCCACGCGAGCCCGGGCGCGATCCGGAGGACCTGCAGCGGACGCTGGCCGACCTCGCGGCGCTCGCGCAGAGCGTGACGCTGGCGGTGCACGAACTCGGTCGCGTCGGCGGCCGGCTGCGCGGTGCGGCCGACGAACTGGGCCAGGCGCTCGGCGAGGCATGGGACGTGGCCCGCGCCCACGGCGGCGGCGCGTTCAGCGCGGTGGACGGCAGGCTGTTCCGGAAGCCCTACGTTGCGGTCGCCGCGGCGATCGCGATCGGTGCGCTGGCCGGCTACGCGCTGCGGCGCAGCGGCGCGAGTTGGCGCGCGCGCGGGCCCGCCCACGAGCCCGACGACGGGTGGGATCACTTCGTCTGAGGCGATGCGTCCGGGTGGCCGCAGAGCACGGGACCTGACGGAGCGCGGGCCAGCGCCGCGTCGAACTCGCCGTCGAGGCCCGCGTAGGAAACGGCCAGCGCCGAGTGCGCCGCGCCGTCGCTCGTGCCTCGGGCGAGCGTCTCCCGCGCGGCGCGCTCGAGCCGACCGGCCGACTCGCCGAGCTTCGCGTAGCCGAACATCGCCGCGGTGCCGTGCAGCCTGTGCGCGGCGTGTTCGATGCGCTTCAGCGAGGCGGGCGCGTCCGCGTCGGCCGCGGCCAGCGCCGCGTACGCCGCGGCGAGCGACTCGCGATCGCGCAGCAGCCGTGCGCGGAACGCGTCGCCCAGCGCGGCCAGCTGCCCCGCGAGTACTCCCGTGCGGCGCGCACGATCGTCCCGCGGCGGGTCAGCCATGGATCCGCTCCCAGAGGATGCGCACCTGTTCGAGCAGGCGCATGGGGTCGAAGGGCTTCGAGATCACGCCTGCGGCGCCGAGCGCGCCGAAGCGCTGCAGTTCGCTCGGCATGGTCTTCGCGGTCACGAAGACGATGGGCACCGACGCGAGCGTCGGCTCCGCGCGGAAGCGCGCGAGCGTCGCCGGGCCGTCGAGGTCCGGCATCATCACGTCCAGCAGCACCAGGTCCGGGAGGCGCTGCATCGCCGCCTCGAGCGCGGCCGCGCCGGACTCGCAGGTGCGGATCGACAGGCTGCCGTCGAGCCCGAGCGCCAGCGCGACGATCTCGCGGATGTCCGGCTCGTCGTCGACGTACAGCACGGAGCGCAGTTGCCTCACGTCGGCGATCTCCGCGCGCCCTCGCGGCCGAGGCGCGCGTCGAGCGCGGCCAGCAGCCGCGGGCCGTCCACGGGCTTCTCGAGGCAATCGTCCGCGCCGAGCCGCGCGGCGTCGCGGGTCTCGCTCGGGCCGAAGGTGGCCGACAGGAGCATGATCGGCACTCCGGGCACTCCGGGCACTCCGGGCGCTCCGAGGCGCCGGCGGAACTCGTGTACGAGTCCACGGCCGTGGCGGTCGGGCAGGTTCAGGTCCAGCAGGATCGCGTCCGGTCGCCAGCCGGTCACGGCATCGAGGGCGGACTCCCCGGAGGCCACCGCGTGCACGGCGTAGCCGCCGCTGCCGAGGAGTTCGCGCAGCACGACGACGATGTCCGGATCGTCCTCGACCACCAGCACGCACGGCCGGGGCGCGCCGTCGGTGGCGGGCGCCGCCGCGGGCACCGGCAGCGGCGCGGCCGGCAGCGCGGAGCCGCCGCGGCGGCTCCACAGCGGCAGGCGCACGCGGAACGTGGTCCCGCGGCCGACCTCGGTGTCGAAGTCGACCCGGCCGTCGAGGCGCTCGACGATGCTCTTGACGATGCTGAGTCCGAGGCCGGTGCCGCTGCGGCCGCGCGTGTCGGACGCGTCGGCCTGAGCGAACTTCTCGAACACGCGCTCCTTGAACTCCGGCGGGATGCCCGGCCCCTGGTCGCGCACGCTCAGCAGTGCGCGATCGTGCTCGCGCGCGACCGCGACGTGCACCGTGCCGCCGCGGGGCGAGAACTTCACGGCATTCGACACGAGGTTCGTGATCACCTGCTGCAGCCTTTCGGGGTCCACGTAGACCATCACGTCGTCGGCCGGCACGTCGGTCGTCAGTTCGACGCCGTAGGCCTGCCCGAACGCGCGGTTCGCCTCGATCGTGCTGCGCACGAGCGGGGCCAGCGCGTGCGGCGCGAGCCGGAACTCGAGCTTGCCGGCCTGCATCTTCTCGAGATCGAGGAAGTCGTTGACGAGGCGCACGAGCCTGAGACCGTTGTCGTGCGCCATGTCGACGAGTCGGCGCGCCTGCGCCGGGATCTCGCCCCCGACGCCGCCCTTCAGCAGGCCGAGCGCACCCACGATGGACGTCAGCGGCGTGCGCAGCTCGTGCGAGACGGTGGAGATGAAATCGTTCTGCATCCGCTGCATGCGCCTGCGGTCCGCGATGTCGCGGAGCACGCCCACGAACAGGCGTCGGTCGCCGAGCAGCATCTCGCTGATGCTGAACTCGATCGGCACCAGCGCGCCCTGCTTGTGCAGACCCTCGAGCTCGCGGTGCGCGCCGATCGCGCGCGGCACGCCGGTGCGGAGGTACTGGGCGAGGTAAAGGTCGTGCCGCGACCGGTGCGGCTCGGGCATCAGCATCGCGACGTTGCGCCGCAGGACCTCGTCCGCGCGCCAGCCCAGCAGGCGCTCCGCGCCGGCGCTGTAGGACTCGATGCTGCCGCTCTCGTTGATCGTGACGATGCCGTCCTGCACGTTGTTCAGGATCGCGTCGAGCCGTGCCGCCTGGTCGCGCGCCGATGCCTCGGAGCGGCGGAGCGCCGTCACGTCGGAGTAGGTGATCACGAACGGTCCGTTCGGCATCGGCTGGCCGCGCACCTCGAGCTCGAGGCCGTCGTCGCGGACCACCTCGAGTTCGAACGCCTCCCGCGCGGCGATCGAGTCGACCGCCTGGACGAGCCGTTCGAGCCGGCCGTTCTGCCGCCGGGACAGCGGCCGGCCGAGCCGCACGATCGACTCGAACGGCGAGCCCGGTGCGAGCGCCGCGGCATCGACGCCGCGGAGTTCGAGGAACCGGTGGTTCCAGACCAGCACGCGCATCCCGCAGTCGAGGACGAGGATGCCCTGCGCGACGTTCTCGACGGTCGCGCGCAGCAGTTCGGAGGCCGCACGCGCCTCGTCCTCGGCGCGCCGGCGCAGCCCGACGTAGCGGGCCAGCAGGCCGACCATCACGAGCGAGCTCAGGAAGGCGGCGGACAGCCAGCCCAGCGCGGCACTGCGCGAGCGCTGCAGCTCGACCGCGTAGTCGCCGACGCGGCGCCCGAGGTTGCGCTCCACCTCGCCCTGCATGCGCGCGATCAGGACGCGCAGCGCGTCCATCCGTTCCCGCCCTGCCTCCGAGCGGCCCGCCGCAGCGGCCGCCTCCGCGCCTCGGCTGCGGCGCAGCTCGACCGTCTCGGCCAGGAACTCGAGGTGGTCGAATACCCGCGGGCGCAGCTCCGCGCAGAGCGTCTGGAAGGCCGGCGTGGCGGCCGGCTGGTCGAGGCCCTCGAGCAGTGGCCCGATCGCGCGGGTCGCCTTGCTGTAGGGCGCCAGGAATGCGTCGTTCCCGGTGATCACGTAGCCGCGCTCGCCGGTTTCCGCGTCCTGCAGCGCCGACAGCAGGCGCTGTAGCTTCACCAGCCGTTCGCGCGAGTCGGTGACCGCCGCGCTCGCGGCCTCGACCGCGTCGTTCGTGCTGCTCACGGCGGAGAGCCCGAGCGCGAACATGGCGATCATCGCGAGCGTGCCGGCGGCGATCAGCAGGCGGACGCGGGGCTCGATACGGTCCAGCACGTTACGGATTGGCTCCGGCGCCGGTGTGTGCGGGCGCCGGCCGCATCGTACGAAGCGGGGACGCCGCCGCGATTGCGATTAGCGGCACGGCGTGCGCGATGCACGATGCCGCGCCCGGCCCGCGGGCGCGCAGCCGCGGCGCCCGGGGGCAGGTCCCGGGCGGCGGCGATTCAGCCGCGCTCGCGGCCCGCCAGCGTGAACGGGGCGGACAGCGCGCGCCGCAGCTTCGCATCGCGTCCGTAGACGTCGCGACGGAACACGAGGCGGCCCTCGGCATCCGCGTCGATGGTCCAATACATCAGCAGCACCGGCACCGGCTTCGCGAGCTTCACGTAGCGCGTGCGGCCGGCGTCCACCGCGGCCTGCACCGCCTGCGCGGACCACTGCGCGTCGTCCGCGAGCAGGCGGCGCACGAGTTCGAGCGGCTGCTCGACGCGGATGCAGCCGGAGCTGAAGGTGCGCTCGTTGCGCTCGAACAGCGCGCGGGTGGGCGTGTCGTGCAGGTACACGAACCAGGGGTTCGGGAACAGGATCTTCACGCGGCCGAGCGCGTTGTCGTCGCCCGCGTCCTGGCGCAGCACGTACGGGAAGCTGCGCGCGGTGTACGCCTGCCAGTCGATCGTCGCAGGGTCCACCTCGCGGCCCCGCCGGTCGTAGACGCGCAGCCCCTTGCGCGCGAGCACGTTCTCCCCGCGCCGCATGCCGGGGAGCACGTCCTCGGCGAGGATCGTCGGGGGCACGGTCCAGGTCGGGTTGAAGACGATCGTGTCGATCCGCGAGCGGAACACGGGCGTCTGCCGGTAGGGCTGGCCCACGATCGCGCGCGACTGCCATACGACCCGCTTGCCCTGCAGGAACCGCACGCCGTAGCCCGCCACGTCCACGACCACGAAGTCGTCGTCTTCGACCGCGTGCAGCACCCAGCGCGCGCGCTCGAGGTTGACGCGGATCTGGTCGATTCGCGCCTGCACGGGCACGTTCAGGGCCGCGAGCGTCGCGCGGCCGACCACCCCGTCCGCGGCGAGCTGGTGCCGCACCTGGAACCCGCGCACCGCCGCGGCGAGCGTCTCGTCGTAGACGCTCGAGTCGGCCGTGGGCCCGGCGGGCGGCGGGTGGTCGCCGGTGACCGCGAGACGCCGGCGCAGCACCGGCACGCGGGGGTCGGCGTCGCCGGGCCGCAGCGTGGGCCCTGCCGGCACGTTTTCCCAGCCGCCGCGCGCCGCGAGCGCGCGGTACTCGGCCAGCGCGGCACGGCCCTGCGCATACAGCGGGTAGTCGGGGCGGGCGCCGGCGAACGCCGCCTCGATGCGCCCGGTCGCGATCGCGCGCAGCAGGTACTCGACCCGGCCGCGGTCCGGCGGTGCCCGCGCGGCCACGTTCCAGGTCGGTTCGATCGCGACCGGGTCGACCTTGCCGTAGTACAGGTGGTGCAGCGCGACGACGAACGCGTCCGTGGCGAGCAGGTCGAGTTCCGCGCGACGCACGGGCGAAGCGCGCGTCGCCGGCTCGCGGGCCAGCGCGGCCAGGGTGTCGAGATGGTAGTCGGCGGGGTCGAGGCCGTCCTGCTCGAGATCCGCGAGCGCGGCCAGCAGCGCCTCGAGCGAGCGCGGGTCGCGCCACAGCAGGCGCCACTCGGCCGCCTCGTACAGCCGCGGCACGGCCACCCGCGAGACCACGTCGCGTCCCGCGACGCGAACGCGCTCGCCGGCGCGCAGCCGCGCCAGCAGCGGCTCGAGTAGCGCGAGCGCGGGATCCGCCGTCGCGGGCAGCGCGTTCGGGTCGACCACCGCCCGCGGCGGGGCGCCGCCGGCCCCGGCCTGTGCGCCGGCCGGGGCGGGTGCGGCGAGGACGAGCAGCGCGACCAGCGCCGGCAGTGCGGTGGTTGGCGGCAAGCGCGCGAGCGCCGGGTCGGCAGTCGCCTCAGGCCGGCAGCGAGCGCAGCGGGTAGGCGCGACCGCCGAGCCAGACGTACTCCGCACGCAGCGTGCGCTCGCCCCGGTCGCCCGCGAACGTGTAGCCGAGCATCGCGACGCGGTCGCCGGGCGCGATGCGCGGCACTGCCCACGCCTGCATCCGCGTCAGCGGTGCGAGCTCGCAGGTCCACGGGCCGCGGCGCGCGGGCAGCTTCGCGCGCGCGAGCAGTCCCGGACCGTCCACCTGCGCCTTCTGCGCCGGCACGCTGCGCTTCGCGAGGTCCGCCGGCAGCGCGAGGTCGTCCGACACGTCGACGACGAGTTCGACGTGCGGGTTCTGCCAGCGCACGTCGCGCGCGACGCCCTCGAGGTACAGCGGCGCGGACTCGTCGAAGCTGCTCCAGCCATGGTGTGCCCCGGCGCGAGCGGCGAGCAGGCCGGCGGGCAGGGCGAGCAGCAGGGTGCGACGGTCGATGGACATGGGGGGCCTCCGTTCCGCGCTCAAACGTAGGCGATCCACCGGCCGCAGGCAATCACGCCGATCCAGAGCAGGAGCGAGAGCGCGGCGTGCGCCCGCGTCCACGGTCGCGCCGGGTCGAGTGCGCCGCGCGAGTGCAGCCCAGCCGCGTTCACGCCCGCCGCCAGCAGCAGGCCCATCTTCCACAGGAACGCGGAGTTGACGATCAGCTCGTCCGCCTGCGTCGCGAACAGCAGCAGGCCGGAGACCACCGTGAGGCCGAAGCCCGCCATCGTCCACGGCAGCGCGGCGCGCGCGAGTTCGCGCGGCGGCAGCGCCGCGTGGCGCCCCAGCAGCCGGAGTTCGACGAGCCACAGCGTGCCGAACACGAGAGCGAGGCCGACGAGGTGAACGATCTCGAGCGCCGGGTACGCCCACGCGCTCTCGCGGATCGCGACCGAGAATGGCCAGTCCTGCAGGCCGGGCACGGCGAGCGGGGCGGGGCTCGCGCTCACGGGCTCCTCACGGTCGCGTCACGAACGGTGCACCGGCGCCGCGGGTCTGCGGCCTTCACGCGCGCGGCTGGCCGGGGTAGCGGAACTGCACGGCGAGCGGCGGCGTGTTGCCGACCATCTCGCGGATCGCGCGGAAGCGATCGAGACACTGCGCGGGGGGCGGGCCGATGTCGGGTGCGGCGCTCATGCCCGGATTGTAGCGGCGTCGCGCAGCGGCACGAACTGCGGTCGCGTTCCGGCCCTCAGTAGCGCTGCGGCCGCCACTGCCGGTGGCGATAGGTCTCGAGGTGGTCCGGCAGCGCGGGCGCGTACGCCGGGGCCCGCGAGATCGGTACCTCGTGGAGCGTGAAGTGGTTCTCGAGCGGGGCGCCGAGGGTGCGGATCAGCGCGAGGCTGCCGCCGCGCGAGCCGTAGGGGCCGTGTGCGATGCCCGGCGGGCGCCAGAAGTACGCGCCGTGAGCCATCAGCCCGACGTTGCTCTGGTAGTCGCCGGACAGCAGGAACATCTCCTCGACGCAGTCGTGGACTTCCTGGGGCCCACGCCAGCCGTGCGGGTGCACGTGCGGCGGGCAGGCGACCAGCATCGACGCTTCCGTGCCGCGCGGCGAGCCGCGCAGCGGCTTCCAGCGCAGGCCGATCTCCGCGTAGGCCGGATCCATGCCCTCGTGGGTCCACGGCATCTCGAAGGCGTCGAGGAACTCGACCGTCTCGGCGAGATCGTGCTCGCCCGGCGGCGGCGGACCTTCGTGCCAGACGGGTTCGGCGCCGAAGAACGCCAGCACCACGGCCCCTTCCTCGGTGCGGCACCCCCGGAAGGGGTAGCCGGCGGGCAGCGAGGCGTAGCAGTCCTGCTCGTGGCGGCGCCCGTTCACGTCGAGCGCGCCCTCGAGCACGAACAGTTCGAGCCGGGTGGCGAGCCAGCCGGGCGCGGTCTTGCCCCAGCCGGCGCCGAGACGCACCACCGCCGAGGCCGCGCCGGTGTCGAGGTCGCGGCTCAGGAGCTTCACCTGGCAGCCGGCGAGGCACGGCCACGGGCTCGGCGTCCACGGCAGCGCCTGCGACTGGATGAACTCGACGTGCGGTCGCGGCATGGGGGGCTCGGAGCGAGGGCAGGTCGAGACTGACAGCCACCCCCGGGCCGGTAATCCGCACACACCGCAAATGCGCCGATCGCCCGTGCGACCGGCGATTCGCCGCGTACCGACGCGACTTCGCGGAGCGCTAGAGGAATACGTCGCCGCCGTTCGGGCTCAGGCACTGCCCCTGGAAGTGGCGCGACTTCGCGCTCGCCAGGAACACGTAGGCCGGCACCACGTCGGCCACCTCGGCGATCCGGCCCTTCGGGATCGCGGCCTCGATCGCGGCCATCACGTCGGGCGACAGCCCCGCAGTCATCGGCGTGCGCGTGGCGCCCGGTGCGACGCAGTTGACGTTGATGCCGCGGCGGCCGATCTCGAGCGCGAGCGAGCGGGTGAACGACAGGATCGCGCCCTTCGCCGCCGTGTAGTGGGCGAAACCCGGCGCGCCCTTGTAGGCCAGCTGCGAAGCGGTGTTGACGATGCGCCCCGAGTCGCGCGCGTACATCTGCGGCAGCACGAGCCGCGTCATCAGGAAGGTGCTGCGCAGGTGCACCGCGAGGTGACGGTCGAAGCTCTCGACCGGCGTCTCGTGGACCGGCGAGGCGGCCGCGATGCCCGCGTTGTTCACCAGCACGTCGATGCGCCCGAAACGCCGCATCGCCGCGTCGTAGAGCGCCTGCGCGCCGGCCTCGGTGGAGACGTCGGCCTCCACCGCCAGCGCGGCGCAGCCGAGCGCGGCGATGCGCGCGACCACCGCCTCGGCGTCCGCGCGCTCGCACGGCCCGGGATGGTTCACGACGACGTCCGCGCCTTCGCGCGCGTACGCTTCCGCGACCGCCGCGCCGATGCCCGAACTGGACCCGGTGATCACCGCTACCGCGCCCGCCAGTTCGCCCATCGTGGCTCCCCCATACGCTGCATGGCGTGGGCACTCTAGCGAAGCGCGCGCGCCGTCCGCCAGCCGGCTGACCCCGCTCCGCGCTACGGACAGCCGGCGCCCTCGAGTCGTGCCGTAGGAACGCCGCTCGCCAGCGTCGGGTCCGTCCGAGGGGGAGTTGACGAATGAAGGCAGGGCGCACCGGCATCGTCGGCGCGGGACTCGGCGGCCCGGTGGCCGCCGAGGCGCTCCAGCAACGCGGCTTCCGCGTCACCGTCTAAGAAGCCGCCGCGGCAGGCGGTGAGGCACTGGCAGGACTGCCGCGTGCGCCTCGAGTTCGAGGGCGGCGCGGTGGACGAGGTGGACGTCGCCGTCGGCTTGACGACTCAGGACACTAGGCGCGCATCACCCGATCCGCACCCGCTCCGCGGCCGGCAGGTAGAGCCCGTTGCCCGGCCGCACGGCGAGGTCCTTGCCCGACAGGTCGACGCCCCAGGTGGCGAAGGCGGTCGTCCCGAGGGGGGGGGGCCCGCGGCACGCCGGGTGCCGCGGGCCGGCGTCAGCGACGCCTCAGGGCTTCTTCGCCCAGACCCGGCACCAGCCGGGGCCGGCCACCGAGCGGCCGGGGAACAGGTTGCAGCCGGCCCACGGGTCGGTCGGCTTGCCCGTCCAGTGAATGCAGTTGTTGCACTTCTGGTCGGGCTTGAAGTTCGGGTGGGCCTTGCGGTCGATCTGCGAGCCGTCGTGCACGTAGGCCAGCGCCTTGGCCTGCGGCGAGTTCGGGTCGAGCCGCGGCAGCGCGGCCCCGCCCGCGGGCTTGGCGGCCTGGGCCTGCGCTTCGGCGGTCGCGACGGCGGCGACCACCGGGATGGCCGCGAGGCCGAGCGCGCCCTTCAGGAGCGCGCGGCGCGGCAGCGTCTTGTCGTTCATCGGTACTCCCTATGGATGGCATTACGAGGGGGCTTGCTGGAACCCCGCGAGTCGACGTTTCGTTCGGCAGCGCGCTTTGGATTGCGCCGGCGATCCCCGGTTCCGTACCTCTCGCTCCCGAAGCGGGCTCCAGGGTTCCGTGTTCCGCGATCCCGGCGTCCCGGTCGCCTCTCCCGGAAGGCGCGGCACGAGGGCGAGGCGCCGGCTGGCTACCGTCGAGCGTCAGCGCCTCACGGCTTCTTCGCCCAGACCTTGCACCAGCCCGCGCCGACCACGGCCTTGCCCACGAAGATCGCGCACGGCGCGGTCTTGTCGGTCGGCTTGCCCTGCCACTGGACGCAGCCGTCGCAGCGCTGCCCTGGCTTGTGCAACGGGTTGGCCTTCTGGTCGACCTTCGCCGTGTCGATCACGTAGCCGAGCGCCTTCGCCTGCGGATCGTTCACGTCGAGCATCTTCGGCGCCGCCTTCGCGGCCTGCGCGTGCGACTCCCCGACCACCGCGACCACCGGGATCGCGGCCAGGCCCGCGATCGCACCCTTCAGCAGGTCGCGACGCGGCAGCTTCTTGTCGAGCATCGTCATCTCCTCGGGGCTTCGGCCCACGATTTTCGCGCGGCGAATCGACCGCGTCGAACCGCCACGATTCTAGGGGCCTCGTGCGCGCCTGTCGTCCGCCGCACGAGGATTTCCCGGGCCAGATGCTGCCGCGCCGTGCCTGAACGGCGGCTGAAGGTGCAAACGAGAGTCGTTCTCGACTGGCTCGCGGCGACGTCGGCCGGTCAGCGACGCAGGTACTTGCGATCGTCGAAGCTCGCGACCCACTCCGGCCGGTAGACGACGACCATCGCCATCACGATGCCGTTCACGAAGGCCTCCGCGAGGCTCAGCATCGGCAGGTAGGCGTAGTACTCGCCGTGGAGTTGTGCGCCCGGCAGCGAGCCGTTCGCCGCCAGCAGCGCGAGCCGCGCGAAGCAGGCCGCGTTGAAGGCCAGCATCGAGCCGACGAACACGGTGCCGAAGAAGTAGACGAAGTAGTTGTGCGGCAGCCAGCGCTCGAGCGCCGCGTGCAGCGCCGTGACGACGGCCGCGGGCACGACGCCGAAGCACAGCAGCGCCGCGCCCCAGGCCGTCCAGTCCGCGCCGCCGCGCAGCGCGCAGATCGCGACCAGCACGAGACCGATCGCGACGAGCGCGAGGCGCCAGCCGTGCATCAGCGTCAGCGCGGTCGCGAGCAGGAAGTGGAACGACAGGCCGGGCGTGACGCCCGCGCGCATCGACCAGATCAGCGTCAGCAGCAGGAGCCCGCCGAGCCAGACGTGCTGGCGGTCCGTGCGCGCGACGAGCCAGGTGCGCCACGGCGCGGTGGCGGCCGCCCATGCGAACGCCGCGAGGCCCGCGAGGCTGGTGACGAGGCGCCAGCCCTCGCCGAGCAGTTCGGCTTCGATCGGCACGGCGGGATCCGGAGACGCGCAGACCCGAAGATCGTGACCGGGATCGCCGGGCCGCGCCACCCCGGGCCGTTACGCCGCGCGTGGCGTCGCGTCTGTCGGCGGGTTCCTACGCGCGGCCGGCCGGTTCACCGATCCGTGACGCACGTCGCACGGCGCATGATCGATCTCGACGGCAGCGAGCGGAAGGTCACGGACGACCCGAACCTCGCGAGCCCCAGGGCCCGGCCACGGATGGTCAGGGCCCTGTGTTTTTTCTAGGCCCGCCGCGTCGCGGGCTCCGGCGCCGCCGCCGGGCGCGCCGTCTCGTAGTCCTCGTCGGCGTCCGCGGGCAGGTAGCCCTGCCCGATCCATCGCGCCGGCATCCGGAGCGCGCTGACTAGCGAGGCGAGCACGGCCGAGACGTACGGCAGCGACTGCACCACCAGCACCAGCACCCAGGCGCGGAAGTCCGGGCTGTCGGTGCGCGCGCGGTCGAAGGTGCCGTCGATCCCGGCCACCAGCGTGACCGACAGCGCCCACGCGCCGAGCAGCAGCGCGAGGCCGAGCAGCGCCTCCTCGCGGCACGCGGCCAGCGCGCCCCACACCGACTGCGAGCGCGCGTGCTTCGGCGTCCGGAAGAACGGCTCGCCGTTCGTGAACAGCCCCTTCAGCACCGCGAGCCCGATCGTGTGCGCGAGGCCGAGCCCCGCGATCGAGGCCGCGAGGGCCTGGCGCACGCCGGCGCCGACGCGCACGCGGTAGAGATGCATCAGCTTCGCCAGCTTGAACACGAACAGCGTCAGCGGCAGGACCGAGAACACCGCGAGCGGCGCGTCGAAGTCCGCGGGTGCGTACAGCATCGCGAGCGTCCACGCCAGCGCGAACGCGTTGAACGCCAGGTTGAATCCGTCGGCCACCCACGGCAGCCAGCCGGCGAGGAAGTGGTAGCGCTGCCCGGGCGTGAGTGCCGACGGCCGGCGCCCGAACAGCTCGCCCGCGTGCGCCCGGAGGATCTGCATCGCGCCGTACGCCCAGCGGAAGCGCTGCTTCTTGAAGTCCAGGAAGGTGTCGGGCATGAGCCCGCGGCCGTAGCTGGCAGGGATGTAGGTCGCCTCGTGCCCGTGCTCGAACACGCGCAGGCCGAGCTCGGCGTCCTCGGTGATGTTCCACTCGGCCCACCCGCCGAGCTCCGCCAGCACCGACCGGCGCACCATCGTCATCGTGCCGTGCTGGATGATCGCGTTGCGCTCGTTGCGCGTGACCATGCCGATGTGGAAGAAGCCGCGGTACTCGGCGTGCATCATCGCCTTGAACGCGCTCTCGCCGTCGTCGCGGTAGTCCTGCGGTGCCTGCACGATCGCGATCCCGGGGTCGGCGAAGGCCGGCACGAGGTGGCGCAGCCAGTGCGCGTCGACCACGTAGTCGCTGTCGATCACCGCCACCACCTCGGCGTCCGGCGCCGTGTGGCGCAGTGCGAAGTTCAGCGCGCCGGCCTTGAAGCCCTCCAGCGGCGCGACGTGGAAGAAGCGAAAGCGCTGCCCGAGCTGCGCGCAGTGCGCCTCGACCGGGCGCCACACCGCCTCGTCCCGGGTGTTGTTGTCGATCACCAGCACTTCGAAGTCGGGCCAGTCGAGCCGCGCGAGCGCGTCGAGGGTCTCGATCAGCATGTCCGGCGGCTCGTTGTAGGCCGGCACGTGGATCGAAACCTTCGGCGCGTAGGACGGGTCCGTGCCGTGCGCCGCGGGCCCGACCAGCAGGCGCCGGCGCAGGCGCACCCAGTGCGCCTCGGCCCACTCGTGCGCCTCGGCGAGCAGCACCGCGATCACGCCGAGCATGCCGACGAACAGCAGCACGCCCACGGCGATGCTCTGGAAGGTCTGGTACTGCTGCGCGTAGTCGTACACCACCCAGACGGTGATCGCGCTGGTGGCGTAGACGATCAGCGCGAGGAAGCTCCGCCCGCGGTTCCGCAGCGACCCCGAGTGGATGTAGAACACGAACAGCATCGCCGCCGCGACCAGCACCGACACCGCGGCGAGCATCTCCCACTCGGGCACCCGCACGATCGGCGCGACGAACTCGAACTTCGGCGTGCGACTCGCGTCGTAGACGCCCCAGTAGGCGCCGACGCCGCCTTCCTGGGTCCTCGCCTTCCACGGCTGGTCGAAGGCTTCCATGATGTAGTAGACGAGGCCCTCGCGTTCCGCGCGCGCCAGGAAGCGCCGCAGGAACAGCGCCTGGTTGGCGGCCGAGGCCTCCGCCTCCTTGCGCGTGCGCCCCTGCGAGGGCCAGCCCACTTCGCCGACCATCACGGGCAATCCGGGGAAGGCCTCGCGCACGAGGCGCACCTTCTCCATCGAGTAGTCGACCGCGAGGTCCACGTCCACGCCTTCCCAGTAGGGCAGCAGGTGGATGCAGGCGAAGTCGACGTGGCGTGCGAGCTCGGGCTCCTTGATCCAGACGTGCCACGGCTCGCAGGTGCTGACCGGCTGGCGCACCGCGGCGCGCACCCGGTCGAGCATCGCGGTCAGCTCCGGGACCGTGACGTCGCCGCGCAGGTGCGCCTCGTTGCCGACGATCACGCGGATCACGTTCGAGTGCGCGTTCGCGATCGCGATCGTGCGCTCCAGTTCCTCGGCGTTGTGGTCGTCGCGCGTGTCGATCCACGCGCCCGCCGCGACGTTGATGTCGCGGTCGAGCGCGAGTTCCGGCACGAGGCCGATCGTGCCCTCGGTGGTGTACGTGCGGACCGCGTAGGTCTTGCCCGCCAGCAGGTCGAGATCGGCCCCGATCTGCGCGCGGGTCGGGAACTCGCGCTCCACCGCGTCCTGGTCCGGCTGGTAGGGCGAGAACGCGAAGCCCTGCACGCGGCGCGGCCACGCGGGTTCGTCGCTCTCGGGCTGGTTCATCCAGGCCCACGTGCCGATCGTGATCGCGGCGAACACCAGCGCGATCAGCACGGCGGAGAGTCGGAAGCCCCAACGAGTCATCGGCGATTCCTGGCGGGCGGACCGGAGCGGGCGGCGGCGCGGCGCGCGGCGACGATTGCGCCGCGCAGGACCGCGAAGCCTGAGCGTTTTCGGGCCCCGAGACAACGGGGTGGCCCCGGGGGCGGGGCCGCGGGCGGCACACTGGGGCTCCGGCGGGCGCGATGCAATGCGCGGCGCGTCGCCGCGCGGCGACGCGGGCCCGGCACGCGCTACCCGCTCGCCCGGCTGCGTGCCGACGTCGTGTGGTGCCGCTGCTACCATCGAGCCATGGAGACGCTGTCGCTCGCGCTGGCCGCCGCGACCTTCGTCGCGCTCGCGGGCGCGTTCGCGTGGCTCGGCCTGCGCCGCGGCCGCGTGCCGCAGCTGGCCGGGCTGCCGCTGCCGGGTCCGGACCTGCGGCGCCCCCGCGTGACGCTGATCGCGCCCGCGTTGAACGAGGCGCGCGGCATCGAGGCCGCGGTGCGATCGTGGTTCCGCCAGGACTGGCCCGACCTCGAGGTGCTGGTCGTCGACGACCGCTCGACCGACGCGACGCCCGCGATCCTCGTGCGGCTCGCGCGCGAGTTCCCGGAGCTGCGCGTCGTCACGATCCGCGAGCTGCCGCCCGGCTGGCTCGGCAAGAACCACGCGCTGCACGTCGGCGCGGCGAACGCGAGCGGCGAATACCTGCTGTTCACCGACGCCGACGTCCAGCTGGCGCCGGACGCGGTCGCACGCGGCGTCGCGCACCTCGAGCGCCACGGCTGGGATCATCTCGCGGTCGCGCCCGAGACGACGATGCCGGGGCTGGTCAACACGTTCACGCTCTACTTCGGCCTGCTGTTCACGCTGTACGTGCGGCCGTGGGCGGCGCGCGACCCGCGCTCCTCCGCGCACGTCGGCATAGGCGCCTACAACCTCGTCCGCGCGAGCGCCTACCGCCGCGCCGGCGGCCACGCACCGATCCGCCTGCGGCCCGACGACGACCTCAAGCTCGGCAAGATCCTGAAACGCAGCGGCGCGCGACAGGACTTCGCGGCCGGCCGCGGCCTGGTGCGCGTCGAGTGGTACGCCAGCTGGCGCGAGGTGCGCGACGGCCTGATGAAGAACCTCTACGCCGGCGCCGAGTACCGCACCTGGCTGGTCGTGCTCGGCGTCGCCAGCCACGTGTTCGGGCTCGCGTGGCCCGCGTTCGCGTGGGCGTGGACCGACGGGCTCGCGTTCTGGCTCAACCTCGGCTGCCTCGCGCTCTACGCGTGCGCGGGCGCGGCGAGTGCGCGCGAGGTCGGCACCGCGCCGTGGGCCGGGCTGCTGCTGCCGCTCCTCGCGCTGTTCGGCGCCTACCTGATGGTGCGCGCGACGTGGCTCACGCTCGCGAACGACGGCATCGACTGGCGCGGCACGCACTACCCGCTGGGCGCGCTGCGCGCGAACGTGGTCTAGCGGGAGCGCGTTCGCGCAACCGGCGCCGCGCCGGCACGCGTGTTCCGGCCGCTCGCCCGGATTCCCCGATTGTGGGGGCCGGCGCCGCACCGGATGATGCGTTGCGTGAAATGGAACTTCCCCCCGCCACGGCCTGCAGGGATGCCGCAGTACGCCGCTGCGCTCGCGCTTGCGCTGCTCGCCGGGACCGGCCGCGCGCTGCTCGGCCCCCTGCTCGAAGACCAGATGCCGTTCCTGCCGTTCCTCGCGGCCGCCGTGCTGGCCGCATGGCTCGGCGGACTCGGCCCCGGGCTGCTGGCCACCGCGGTCGGCGCCGTCGCGGGCACCTGGTTCCTGCTCGCGCCGCAGTCCGCCTGGATCCCGCAGCTCGCCGCCGACTGGCTGCAACTCGCGTTCTTCGCGGCGACCGGCGCACTGGTCGCGGTGCTGTTCGACCACGTGCAGGGGCTGCAGCGGCGGCTCGGGTTGGGCGCCGCGCTCTGCGACCACTCGGGCGACGCCCTCCTGGCGTGGGAGCGCGACGGCACCCTGCGCTATTGGAACCGCGCCGCGGAGCGTCTGTACGGCTTCCCGGCCGCCGAGGCGATCGGCCAGGACGTGCACCGGCTGCTCGCGACCGAGCCGGCCGGCTGGTGGCGCGCCGCGCTCGCGCGACTCGAGGCGGGCGGCGAATGGCGCAGCGAGGTCGCGCACCGCACCCGGGACGGGAGGCGCGTCCAGGTGGAGTGCCGGCTTGCGCGCGTCGACGCGGGCCCGCTCGTGATCGAGGCGAACCGCGATCTTTCGGCGCGCCGCCGGGTGGAACTCGAGCTGCAGGAGCGCGAACTGCAGCTCGCGATCGCCGTCGAGAGATCGGGTCTGCACCCGTGGGCGATCGACCTCGACAGCCGCCGCGTCGCCGCCTCGCGCCAGGCCTTCGCGCTGCAGGGCATGCCGGGCGTCGAGCAGGCGACGCTCGACGAGGTGCTCGCCCGGGTGCACCCCGACGACCTCGCGCGCGTCGAGTCCGCGCTCGCTCAGGCGATGGCGGGCGAGCGCGAGCTGCACGAGACCTACCGCGTCGCGCACGGCGGCTTCGAGTCGCGGTGGGTCCACGTGGTCGGCCGCCGCGAGCCCTACCTGCGGCCCGGGAGCCCGCCGGGCGAGCGCCTGCTCGGCTTCATCCAGGACGTCACCGCCACGCGCAGTGCGGAGCTCGAGCTGGGCGCGCGCGAGGCGCAGCTGCGGCTGCTGACCGACTCGATCCCGCAGCTCGCGTGGATGGCGCGGCCCGACGGCTGGGTGTTCTGGTACAACCGGCGCTGGTACGAGTACACCGGCACCACGCCCGACGAGATGGAGGGCTGGGGCTGGCAGAAGGTGCACGACCCCTTCGAGCTGCCGCGCGTGACCGCCTCGTACAGGAGGGCGATGGCTACCGGCGAGCCGTGGGAGGACACCTTCCCGTTGCGGCGCCACGACGGCGCGATGCGCTGGCACCTGACGCGTGCGCTGCCCCTCAAGGAGCCCGACGGCCGCATCTCGCTGTGGTTCGGCACGAACACCGACATCACCGAGCGTCTCGAGATGGAAGAGGCGCTGCGGGTCGCGGACCGGCGCAAGGACGAGTTCCTCGCCACCCTGGCGCACGAGCTGCGCAATCCGCTCGCGCCGCTCGGCAACGGCCTGCAGATCCTCGGTCGCCCCGACGTCGAGCCCGCGACGATCGAGCGCGTCAGCGGGATGATGGTCCGGCAGCTCGGGCAGATGGTGCGGCTGATCGACGACCTGCTCGACGTGTCCCGGATCACGCGCGGCCAACTGGAGCTGCGCCGCACGCGCGTCGAGCTCCGCGAGGTGCTCGACACCGCCCGGGACACCGCGCGGCCCGCGATCGAGACCGCCGGGCACCGCTTCGAGACCGCGCTGCCGGAGGAGCCCGTGTGGCTCGACGCCGACCCCGCGCGACTGGTGCAGGTGTTCGGCAACCTCTACTCGAACGCCGCGAAGTACACGCCGCCCGGCGGCACGATCCGCGTGGCCGCGCGGCGCGACGGCGACCACGTCGAGGTGCGCGTCACCGATACCGGCATCGGCATCGCGCGCGAGTCGCTCGAGCGCGTGTTCGAGCTGTTCGCGCAGGTGCGCGCCAACCGCGACGAGCACTCGGGCGGCCTCGGCATCGGGCTGTCGCTGGTCCGCGCGTTCGTGCGGATGCACGGCGGCACCGTGCGCGCCGAGAGCCCCGGCCCCGGTCGCGGCGCCACGTTCGTCGTGCGCCTGCCGGTCGCGGGCGCGCCGGTCGCCGACGCGCCGGCGACCGGCGCGCGCGTCGCGCCGCCGTCGGAGCGGCGGCGCGTGCTG
>Ga0315900_10004827_pt1 | contig 18790 bp, 13 predicted proteins | sample LakEriMetagenome_FD_203521 | JGI IMG/M metagenome (GOLD analysis project Ga0315900, IMG submission 203521) | Freshwater fungal communities from buoy surface, Lake Erie, Ohio, United States - Buoy 12 MA114 | ecosystem: Environmental > Aquatic > Freshwater > Lake > Lake biofilm | place: USA: Lake...
ATCATCTCATCCAGGGTGCGTACGCCGAGGCTGGCCATGATTTCACGCACCTCCTGCGCCACGGCGTTGAAGAAGTTGACGATCATGTCCGGGTTGCCCTTGAACTTGGCGCGGAATTTCGGGTCGGTGGTGGCCACGCCGACGGGGCAGTTGTTGAGATGGCACTGGCGCACGTAGACGCAGCCGAGGGCGATGAGTGCGATGGTGCCGAAGTTGAACTCCTCGGCGCCGAGGATGGCCGCCATGGCGATGTCGCGGCCGTTGCGCAGGCCGCCGTCGGTGCGCAGGGTGACCCGTTCGCGCAGGCCGTTGAGCATCAGGACCTGCTGAGCCTCGGCCAGGCCGAGCTCCCAGGGCAGGCCGGCGTGCTTGATGGAGCTGAGCGGGCTGGCCCCGGTGCCGCCGTCGTGGCCGGAGATGAGGATGATGTCGGCGTTCGCCTTCGCCACGCCGGCGGCGATGGTGCCGACCCCGGATTCCGCGACCAGCTTGACGCAGACACGGGCGCGCGGATTGGCCTCCTTGAGGTCGTGGATGAGCTGAGCCAGGTCTTCGATCGAATAGATGTCGTGATGCGGCGGCGGGCTGATGAGCATGACGCCGGGCGTGGTGTGGCGCAGGCGGGCGATCATGCGGTTCACCTTCATGGCCGGAAGCTGGCCGCCTTCGCCAGGCTTGGCGCCCTGGGCCATCTTGATCTCCAGCTCCCAGGCGTTGGCAAGGTACTCGGCGGTGACACCGAATCGTCCGCTGGCCACCTGCTTGATCTTGGAGTTCGCCCAGTCGCCGTTCTCGTAGGGCTTGAAGCGCCGAGGATCCTCGCCGCCCTCGCCGCTGTCGGACTTGCCGCCGATGCGGTTCATGGCGATGGCCAGGGCTTCATGCGCCTCGGGCGAGATCGCGCCCAGGGACATGGCGGCGGTGGTGAAGCGCACGCGGATGTCCTCGATGGGCTCGACTTCATCGATCGAAATCGGGCCTTCGGGGCTCGGGACAAATTCAAACAGGTCCTTCAGCGCCGTCGGGGTGTTCTCCAGGGAGGCCTTCACATAAGCGGCATAATCCTCGGCCCTGCCGCTCTTCACGAAGGTGTGGAAGTTCTTGATCACCGGACCGGTGACGGCGTGCATCTCCCCCTTCTGACGCGGACGGTAGTAGCCCGGGTCGCCCAGGTCGATGCCTCCGCCCTCGGGCGCTTGAACGCCGAAGCCGGCGGCATGGCGGGCCAGGGCCTCCTCGGCGATCTCGTTGAAACCGATGCCGCTGATCTGGCTGGGCGTGCCGGTGAAGGCATGCTGCATGACTTCCTCGCCGACGCCCACGGCCTCAAAGATCTGGGCGCCGATGTAGCTGCTGAGCACCGAGATGCCCATCTTGCTCATGATCTTCAGCACGCCCTTCTCCAGGGCCTTGCGGTAGTTCAGCGCGGCCTTGTCATAGGCCATGCCGTCCAGCTGCGGCTTGCGCGCGGTCTTGTCGGACTCGACGAGCTCGCGGATGGTTTCATAGGCCAGGTAGGGGCAGACGGCGCTGGCGCCAAACGCGAACAGGCAGGCCATCTGATGCGTGTCACGCGCCTCCCCGGTGTCGATGACCAGGCTGAGCCGCATGCGGATCTTACGGCGGTTCAGATGATGATGCACGGACCCGGTGACCAGCAGCGCCGGGATGGCGGCGCGGTCAGGCCCCACGGCCCGGTCGCTGAGAATGAGGATCTGCACACGTTCCTTAGCCGCCGCCTCCGCGTCGGCGCAAAGCTGGTCGAGCGCGCGCTTCATGCCCTCGGGCCCTTCGTGGACCGGCCAGGTGGCGTCCAGAACGCGGTGGGGATGCTCCGCGAGCGCCTTCAGCGAGCTGAGCTCGTTTTCAAACAGGAAGGGCGAGTTGAGATGCACCACACAGGCATGCTCGGGCGTCTGGCCCAACCAATTGCGTTGCGGGCCAAGCACGACGTCCAGGCTCATGACGGCGCGCTCGCGGATCGGGTCGATCGGCGGGTTGGTGACCTGGGCGAAGAGCTGGCGGAAGTAGCTCGTCAGCAGGCGGGGGCGGATGGACAGCACGCTCAGCGCCACGTCGTCGCCCATGGAGTAGATGGCCTCCTCGCCCTTGGCCAGGGCCGGCGTCAGGGACATCTCCAGCTCCTCCCTGGTGAAACCAAAGGCGGCCTGCTTGCGGGAAAGCTCCAGAAGGTCGAGGTCGCCGCTCGGCACCTCCGGGGCCAGCGTGGTGAGGCTCGTGCGGTTCTTCAGCCACTCGCCGTAAGGCTGGCGGCCTGCGAGGTCGGCCTTGATCTCGTCATTGAGGCGGATGCGCTTTTTCAGCAGGTCGATCTCCAGCATCTCGCCCGGGGCGAGGCGCCCTTTGCGCAGCACCCGGGCGTCGTCGATGGCCACGATGCCGACCTCGGAACCGAGCGCAAAGACGCCGTCGGCGGTGAGCTTCCAGCGGCTGGGGCGCAGGCCGTTGCGGTCCAGGCTGGCGACCACGCTCAGGCCGTTGGTCAGCACCATGGCGGCGGGGCCGTCCCAGGGTTCGCTGAAGCATTCGTGGTATTCATAAAAGGCCTTCAGCTCCGGCGAGGTCGTCGGATCAATGCCGTAGGCGCTGGGCACGAGCATGGCCATGGCATGCACCGGATCGCGGCCGCTTTGCATCAGCAGATCCAGGGCGGCGTCGAGGCTGGCGCTGTCGCTCTGGCCTTTGGCGATGAGCTCCTTGAGCAGTTGCTCCTCACCCTCCCAGACCGGGTTTTCGAAGTCGCTGGCGCGGCTGTTCAGCCAGTTGCGGTTGCCGCGCACCGTGTTGATCTCACCGTTGTGGGCGAGGGTGCGGAAGGGATGCGACAGCGCCCAGGTGGGAAAGGTGTTGGTGCTGAAACGCTGATGAAAGACGGCCAGGGCGGTTTCAAAGTCGTCGCTCTGCAGGTCGGTGTAGAACTTCTGCAGCGACGAGGGCAGCAGCAGCGCCTTGTAGACCATCGTCCGGTGCGAGAAGGAGGCGATGTAGAAGTCCGCCAGCTTGTGGATGCGGGCCTTCAGGCGCATCTCGCGGCGGATCAGGTAGAGCTGGCGCTCAAATGGCGCGTCATCCATGCCCTCGGGCCGTGCCACCAGGAGGTGCTGGATCACCGGCATGGTCAGGCGGGCCTTGTGACCGAGTTCGTTTGGATTCACCGGCACGTCGCGCCAGCCGATGACCTGGATGTCACGGTTGCGCAGCAGGCCCTCGGCCAGCAGGTGGATTTTCATGCGCTCGGTCTGGTCGGAAGGCATGAAGAAAACGCCGACGGCAAGGTCCATCGGATGCTCCAGCTCGAAGTGCATCTCGTCGATGAAGGGCTGGAAGATCTTGTGGGGAATCTGGGTCAGCACTCCTGCACCGTCTCCGGTCACACGGTCGGCGTCCACGGCCCCGCGATGCTGGACGCTGCAGACGCCGCAGAGGGCCATGTCCAGGATCTCCCGGCTGCGCCTGCCCTCGATGCTGGCCACAAAACCGACTCCACAGGCGTCACGCTCCAGGTCCATGCGGTGCAGCGATCCCTCGTTAGGGATGTCCAGATCGTAGAAAGGGTGTTTCATGGGGGTTGGAAACCCCATCGCCAGGCTGGCCACGGTCGATGGGGTGGGGAGGTTGACGGGTTACGCAGGCCAATCAAGCAAGGATGGTGCCACCTGCCCGGTGCGGAATGGCGTCCGACGGATAAAATGGCACCATTTCCCGCAGGTTGCAGCGTTGACCGGACTGCTCCTGCGTCTATCGTCTTCCATGATCTCCATGAGGGACATCCAGTGTTATTGTGATGCCGTCGCCGCCTCGTTCAGGCCGCGAAAGATCATTTTGTTTGGCTCCTAGGCCTATGGCACGCCGAATGAGGACTCGGACGTGGATGTGATGGTGCTGATGCCAAAGTCGCGCAGGCTGGGTCGTCGGCCCGCTTTGAAAATTCGCGAAAAGGTGGAGGCGGGTTTTCCCGTGGATGTCCTGGTCAGAGACCCGGTGTTTGTTCAGGAGCGGCTGGAGGAGGGTGACTGCTTCCTGGAGGAGGTCATGAAGAAGGGGAGGGTCATGTATGAAAGCGGCCACCCGTGACTGGATTGCCAAGGCCGAAGGAGACTGGTTCTGGCACGGCGCAGAAAGGTGCCGCTGCATGATCAGGTTTGCTTCCACTGCCAGCAGTGTGTGGAGAAATATCTCAAGGCCAGGTTGGAGGAGGCCGGAATACACCATCCCAAAACACACGATCTTGAGAGGTTGCTCATGCTGATCCTGCCTGTGGAACCCTTGTGGGCTTCACTGCGACCTGCTCTCAAGTCCTTGTCAGATTTCGCCGTGGAGTTTCGCTATCCTGGCAATGCTGCCATTGCTGCCGATGCCAGGAAGGCGGTCAAGGATATGAAGGTCATTCGCAAGGAGGCAAGACTTGCTCTGGGGCTCTAAGTTCTGTCGGCAGACCTTTAAGCTCTTAAAGTGACACAAAGTGCCAAGTGTCATGGCGCATTCGCCTTCAAAGTGACAAAAGTGGCACTATTGAGCGGCTGTGTGGCTTCCATGGTTCGCTGTCGAAATAAGTTTAAGCGATTCTCTATCAACGGTTTGGAAATCACTTCGACCTCCTGGCACGGCTCGTGCCATTGTACGCGACCAAATCAACCCCTTTGTTCCATTCTTTCCCCCAACCCTACTACCATGAGCAAAATCCTCGGCATTGACCTCGGCACCACCAACTCCTGCATGGCCGTCCTCGAAGGCGGCAAGGCCGTGGTCCTCGAAAACTCGGAAGGCGCCCGCACCACCCCTTCCGTCGTCGCTTTTACGAAGAGCGGCGAACGCGTGGTCGGCCAGGCCGCCAAACGCCAGGCCGTCACCAACCCGCGCAACACGGTCTTTTCCGTGAAGCGCCTCATGGGCCGCAAGTTCTCTGAACTCACCGAGGCCGACAAGCGCATGCCCTACAAGATCGTCGAGGCTTCCAACGGCGACGCCCACGTCCAGGTGGAGGTCGGCGGTGAAACCAAGACCTACTCCCCCCAGGAGGTCAGCGCCATGATTCTCAGCAAGCTGAAGGCTGACGCCGAAGCCAAGCTGGGCGAGGCCATCACCGAAGCCGTCATCACCGTGCCGGCCTATTTCAATGACAGCCAGCGCAACGCCACGAAGGCCGCCGGTGAAATCGCCGGTCTGAACGTCCGCCGCATCATCAACGAACCCACCGCCGCCTCGCTTGCCTACGGCCTCGAGTCCAAGAGCGATGAAAAGATCGCCGTGTATGACCTTGGCGGCGGCACCTTCGACATCAGCGTGCTGGAAATCGGCGACGGCGTCTTTGAGGTGCTTGCCACGGACGGCGACACCCACCTGGGTGGTGACGACTGGGACAACACTCTCATCAGCTGGATCGTCAACGAGTTCAAGGCCGACAGCGGCATCGACCTCAGCGGCCAGCCCGACGCGCTTCAGCGCATCAAGGAGGAGGCCGAGAAGGCGAAGATCGCCCTCAGCTCCAGCCAGAGCTACGACCTCAACCTGCCCTTCATCACCGCCGACGCCACCGGGCCGAAGCACATCATGAAGACGCTGAGCCGCGCCAAGATGGAGCAGCTTTGCGACTCCCTCTTCGAGCGCACCATGAAGCCCGTGCGCGACTGCCTTGCGGCCGCCAAGCTGGAGGCCAGCAAGATTGATGAACTCGTGCTCGTCGGCGGCATGACCCGCATGCCCAAGGTGGTCGAGACCGCCAAGAAGCTCGCCGGCAAGGACCCGCACCAGGGCGTGAACCCGGATGAAGTCGTGGCCATCGGCGCTGCCATCCAGGGCGGCGTCCTCAAGGGCGACGTGAAGGACGTGCTCCTGCTCGACGTCACCCCGCTCACCCTCGCGATCGAGACCGCCGGCGGCGTCGCCACCCCGATGATCGCCCGTAACACGACCATCCCGAAGAAGCATTCGCAGATCTTCTCCACCTATGCCGACCAGCAGCCCGGTGTCGAGATCGTTGTCCTGCAGGGCGAGCGCCCGATGTCGAAGGACAACAAGGTGCTAGGCACCTTCAAGCTCGACGGCATCCCGCCGATGCCCCGCGGTGTGCCGCAGATCGAGGTCACCTTTGACATCGACGCCAACGGCATCCTGCACGTCTCGGCCAAGGAGAAGACCACGGGCAAGGAGCAGAAGATCTCCATCCAGGGCAGCTCCGGGCTCACCCAGGACGAGATCGAGAAGGCCAAGCGCGACGCCGAGGAGCACGCCGAGGAGGACCGTAAGCGCAAGGAGGCCGTCGAAGTGAAGAACAAGGCCGAGACCCTCAGCTACGAGATCGAGAAGACCCTGAAGGAGTGGGAGGGCAAGGTGCCCGCCGACCAGATCACCCCGATCAAGGACAAGCTCGCCACCCTGAAGGCCGCCGTTGAAGCCAACGACACTGACAAGATGAAGACGCAGACCGAGGAGATCGAGAAGCTCTTCGCCGCCGCCTACCAGGCCGCTGCCGCCGCTGGAGCCGGCGCCCCGGGCGCCGCTCCTGAAGCCGGTCCCGAAGCCTCGTCATCCGAGCCGAAGTCCCAGGACAAAGGCAAGGTCGTCGACGCCGACTTCGAGGTTGTGGACAAGGACAAGTGATCGTCCAGCCCGTTTCTGAACGAACCGCCCCGTTGTGAGCTTCCCCTTGTTCCAGCCCCTGCCATCCAGGCAGCTGCATTCCCGATTCAGGACGCCGATGACCGGCGTCCTGGAAGGACGTGGGAGGTTAGCCGGTGGTGTAACCACCAGTTCATCCGCCGTCGAGGCGGCGAGCCTGGGGCGCGCTCCGGCAGGTGCGCGAGAAGCCTGCGCAAATCCCACGTCTGCGGTGATGCCGGGTGTGTTCGGAAGTTTCTCGCGCCCTTCCAGGGCGCTGTTTGAAAACGCGTGGGTTGACCATGCAGATCCGGTGGTTGCACCACCGGCTAAGGTCTTTCGTGCCTCCGGCACGGTTGTCATGGACTCCTCCGCCTTTGGTGCGCACATCTCCGGCGCATCGAAACGGGAAGCAAACCCCAACCTCAACCCTGTTCTTCAGCCGCGATGAGTTTGGAAGCCCTCAGGGAACTGTCTGCGCTGGATGCGGAGGTGAAAAACCTCCTGCATCGCTACGACGAGATGCTTCTCGCCACGCGCCGCCGGTTCCTCAACAAGATCATCGAGTGCTTCAGCGGCATGATGGAGGGCGAGGGCCTGAAGGTGATTCGTGACCCCATGGGCGCCACCGCCAAGCTGGACCAGACGGAGCTCGTGATCGCCGGCACCGACCCCTCCCACATGCTGGTGGACGCCCACGCCAAGTACACCGTCACCTGCTCCCTCGCGCCTAACAAGGCCTATGGCATCCTGCTCTGCCGCCAGCCGATGACCGACTTCACCAACGGCAGCTCCGACACCAACGACCAGATCACCAACAAGAAGCTGGAGATCGAATATCTGAAGTCGATGATCCAGAGCCACGGCGGCGACCAGTGGTATCTCGTCGGCCGCATGGAGAACACCTCCGAGATCCGCACCGCCACCGGCCAGGCGCCGCTGGCCCAGTATGATTCCTTCGCCACCTTTGAGGACGCCATGAAGACGGCGCTCCGGGAAATCTCCAACGCGGCCGTTGCACCGCGCGCCTCCTGAGCATGAACGTCTCCGCTCCATTCTCCTTGGGAACGCCGACGTCAGGCCGGCTCCACGGTCATTTCTGCATCGCCCTGGCCGTGCTGGCCGCTGCTGCCCTGGCCGCCTGCGGCAGGAAGGAAACCAAGCCGGATCCAGAAGCTGCGGCTCCGAAGTCCGCCGCCGTTTCGGATTCCAAGATCGAGTCCATGGCCCTTGAGGCTCTGGCGCCTTCTGAAGCCAGGAAGCCAGCTCAGGCGGAGATCAAGGCCGGCCTTGAATCCCAGGCGGAGGACATCCTGGCCCGATACCCGGGCAAAAACGCCGTCGAACTCCTGAACCTGCCTGAGGTGAACGAAGCGCTGAAGGTGGGGCTGACCCGTCTGAGCAAGGACAAACGGCTGCAGGACCAGATCAACAACAGCGCCGCCATGGTGGCGAAGATGCAGGGCCTTTCCGGCGAACCCGGAACCGTGGGGCTCGATCTCGACATCAAGGGCTACGACCACGCCCGCAAGGCCCGTATGCTCCAGGCCATCCTGTCCGAGGACCCGAGGCAGATTGTCCGTTTTGTCACTGAAGAGGTCGGCGAGGCCGCTCCGGAGCTGACCTACGGCGGAGCCCGGCGCGCCAGCAATGGCGTGGCGATCAAGGAGACGCCGCCGGCTACGAAGTGACAGAGTAGAAGTTCGAAACCAGAAATCCGAAATCCGAAATCCGAAATACGAATGCCAACCCCACTGAACATCTTGAATCCAGCCGCAGCGCCCTCAGCGGCTGCCCTGCTTCGGAAGATCGCCTTTTCCTGAAAACTTTCCGCCCGGCCAGCCGCCACATTCCCGTGTGTCAGCAGGCCGGGCAGATGAACCAAACCAAACCAGAACCCAAACCCAGTTAGCAGAATCCAGACCAATATGGCTACCTCCATCACCCCGCTCGGTCGTCGCGTCCTCGTGAAGCGCTCCTCCAGCGAAGAAAAAACCGCTGGCGGCATCTTCCTGCCCGACACCGCAAAAGAGAAACCCCAGGAAGCTGAAGTTCTCGCCCTCGGCACCGGCAAGGATGACGAAGGCAAGGATGTCAGCACGCTCTTCACCGTGAAGGTCGGCAACAAGGTGCTCATCTCCAAGTACGGCGGCACCGAAGTGAAGCTCAACGGCGAGGACGTCCTCATCATCAACGAAACCGACATCCTCGGCATCATCGCCTGATTCCCAACCCGAAACTCAAAAACCTGATAATCCCCACGACACATGGCTAAACAACTCAACTTCGACGAAACCGCCCGCCAGGCCCTCCTGCGCGGCGTCACCAAGCTCGCCAAGGCCGTCAAGGCCACGCTCGGCCCCGCCGGCCGCAACGTCATCCTCGAGAAGAAATTCGGCTCCCCCACGATCACCAAGGACGGTGTCACCGTGGCCAAGGAGATCGAGCTTCCCGATCCTTATGAAAACATGGGCGCCCAGCTCATCAAGGAAGTCTCCTCCAAGACCTCCGACATCGCCGGTGACGGCACCACCACCGCCACCGTGCTTGCCGAGGCCATCTACAGCGAAGGCCTTCGCAACGTCACCGCCGGCGCGAACCCCACCTCCCTGCAGCGCGGCATCCTGAAGGCCACCGAGGCCATCGTCGCCAAGCTCAAGGAGATCTCCACCCCGGTGAAGGACAGCAAGGACGTGGCCCAGGTCGCCACCGTCTCCGCCAACTGGGATGCCAGCATCGGCAACATCATCGCCGAGGCCATGGACAAGGTCGGCAAGGAAGGCACCATCACCGTCGAAGAGGCCAAGAGCATCGAAACGACCCTCGAAGTCGTGGAAGGCATGCAGTTCGACAAGGGCTATCTGTCCCCCTACTTCGTCACCAATCCTGAGACGATGGAGGCCAGCCTCGAAAACGCCTACATCCTCATCCACGAGAAGAAGATCAGCAGCCTGAAGGACATGCTGCCTCTGCTTGAGAAGGTCGCCCGCTCCGGCAAGCCCCTCCTCATCATCGCGGAAGACGTCGAAGGCGAAGCCCTGGCGACCCTCGTGGTCAACAAGCTGCGCGGCACGCTCAACATCGTCGCCGTCAAGGCTCCTGGCTTTGGCGACCGCCGCAAGGCCATGCTCGAAGACATCGCCATCCTCACCGGCGGCCGCTGCATCACCGAAGACCTCGGCATCAAGCTTGAGAACATCGAGCTTTCCGACCTCGGCCGTGCCAAGCGCCTGACCATCGGCAAGGAGAACACCGTCATCGTCGAGGGCGAAGGCTCTTCCGACGCCATCGCGGGACGCGTCCAGCAGATCAAGAACCAGATCGCCGAAACCACCAGCGACTACGACCGTGAGAAGCTCCAGGAGCGTCTCGCCAAGCTGGCCGGCGGTGTGGCCGTCATCAACGTCGGTGCCGCCACCGAAACCGAGATGAAGGAGAAGAAGGCCCGCGTGGAAGACGCCCTGCACGCCACCCGTGCGGCCGTCGAGGAAGGCATCGTCCCTGGCGGCGGTGTTGCTCTCATCCGTGCCACCGCAGCCCTGGGCGACCTGGGCCTCGTGGGCGACGAAGCCACCGGCGCTGACATCGTCAAGCGCGCCATCGAGGCTCCTCTCCGCCAGCTGGCCGCCAACGCCGGCGTCGAAGGCGCCCTTGTGGTGTCCCAGGTGAAGAAGGGCAAGGGCAACGAAGGTTACAACGTGGCCACCGGCGAATACACCGACCTGATCAAGGCCGGCGTCGTTGACCCCGCCAAGGTGACCCGCAGCGCCCTGCAGCATGCCGCCTCCATCTCCGGTCTCCTGCTGACCACCGAGTGCCTCATCGCCGACATCCCGAAAGAGGAGAAGGCTGACGCCGGTCACAGCCACGACCACGGCGGCATGATGTGATCCCAGGTGAATAAAGAGGCACGAAATGCTTCTTACCACGGCGGCTCGGAGGGGTTAACCTCCTTCCGGGCCGCCCTTAAAAACCCCAAACCTTTTTGTTCCAGGCGACTGGACCACCTGCCGGGAGCTGGTGGTCTGGAAACCAGAATAAAAAACCCAAACCCCCAACGAGCGGGCTGGAGAGGCAACTCTCCAGTCCGTTCTTTTTTGAGGTATCGAAACGCTCTCGATTCTGCAGCGGTTCTCTGGAGCGCGGAACTCCGATTCCGCAGCGAGCCTGAGCGCAGGGGATGTCTGGCATAGGCACACGCTAGCTTCGGAGATGCCGGGCCCTTCATCGTGTGGATGGAGGTTGAAGGGAGGTTTCGAAGGGGGCAGGGGCGGACCACCCGGCTGCGGATTTGGAAATCCGCGCTCCGGCGCTGACGCGAGGATCGGAACGCTGCTCAGCGTCCGACCGCGCGCTGGGCGAGAACGCTTTTCACCAGGCGGATCATGTCGGCGGGCTCGTAGGGCTTGGGCAGCACGGCGGCGAAGCCGTAGCTGGCGGGCTTGGCCATCACTGGGTCGTCGCTGTAGCCGGAGGAGACGATGGCCAGCACCTCGGGGTCGAGCTGACGGAGCTTCTCCATGGCGCGGACACCGCCCATGCCGTTGGGAATGCTGAGGTCGAGGATGACCATGTCAAAGGGCCGCCCGTTCTGCCGAGCTTCCTGGTAGGCACGCACGGTCTCGCTGCCCTCGGCGGTTTCCGTCACCTCATACTGCTGGCTGGTGAGGTTTCTCACGATCAGGGCACGGACCAGCGGATCGTCTTCCAGCACCAGGATGCGGGTGACTGTCGGCTCGGGCGCGCCTTCAAAGGCATGGCTGATGCCCAGGGCGTCCACCTCCTCACCCTCGGCGTCGACGGGCAGGTACAGGCTGACGCTGGTGCCCTTTTCCGGCTCGCTGCGGACCGAGATGGATCCGCCATGGGCCTTGGCGATGGATTCGCACACGGTCAGCCCGAGGCCGGTGGCGTTTTCGGATTTGCGGGTGCTGAAGTAAGGTTCAAAAATGTGGGCCAGGTTCTCCGCGGGAATGCCCTCGCCACGATCTGTGACCTCGACCACGATGCCCGCCGGTGCGGTCTGATGATCGCTGGTGATTTCATGCGGGTAGCTTTCGCCAGGGTCATGGGGCTGGCAGCGGATGGTGATGACACCGCCGTTGGGCTGGGCCTGTTCGGCGTTGCGCACCAGGTTGCCCAGCAGGCGGCGGACTTGTGCAGGATCCAGGGCGATGGTGGGCAGCGATGGGGCGATCTCCAGACGGTATTCGATCCGCGGCGCCCGGCTGTGATGCAGGAAAAACTGCTCGATCAGCTCGCCCAGCTGGGTCGGTCGTTTGATGGGGGCACCTCCGCGGGCAAAGGTGAGAAGCTGCTGCACCAGGCCCTGCGCCTGCAGCGTCGCCTGCTTGGCCGTGTGCAGCTCCGGGAGCTGGATGACGGAACGCAGGCGCATCTCGGCCAGGGAAAGGTTGCCGAGCAGGACGGTCAGCAGGTTGTTGAATTCGTGGGCAAAGCCGCGTGCCAGCAGACCGAGCGACTCCAGGCGGTCCAGCCGGCTGCGGCGTTCGGCCTCCTCGCGCTTCGAGGTGATGTCCTGCAGAAGCAGCAGCAGGCCTTCGGCAAAGGGATAGCCCCTCAGCTCAATCCAGGTCTGCTTTTCCTCGAGGTAAATCTCCCGGCTCACCGTCTCACGGTGCAGCATGGCATGGCTGAGCGCGCCGTAGTGTTCCTCGCGCGTCGCCGCAGGCAGCAGGTCCCAGAGATTGACCCCCAGGAGCTTGCCGACATGGCGCCCGAAAAGCTGCTGGGCGCTGGCGTTTGCATAGGTGATTCCCCAGCGGCCGTCGAGGGCCACCAGCGGATCCGAGATGCTCTCCACCACATCGACCAGAGGTGCCTGGGCGGCGGTGGTTTCCGGGGAGGGATCCGAAGTGGCGCGTTCGCTTTCCGACGCTGCGTTCAGCGCACGGAAAAGGATGACCACCCCGGTGAGCTGGCCGCTCTGGTCGCGAAGGGGGGTGGAGCGATCCTGGACCGGCACGCGCTGGCCCTCACGCGTGGTCAGCCAGACCGTGCGCTCATGGGTCGGCTGGGCGGGGCTGGCCAGCTCCACCATCGCGGGTTCACCACTGGACTGATAAATGCGGAAGACCTCATGCAGGGAGCGTCCCACGCAGTCGGTCTGAGCCCAGCCGCTGATGCGGGCCGCCGCCGGGTTGCTGAACACGATGATGCCGGCCAGGTCGGCCACGATCACGCCGTCGGCCAGGCTTTCGAAGGTTTCAAAGTAGCTCTGCTCGCGCTTGCGACGTGCGATTTCCTCCTGCACCCGGGCGGCGGCCACTTCGACGGTGAGCCGCAGTTCGTCGTGGCTGAAGGGCTTGAGCAAGTAGCCCTGCGGGTGTGTTTCGCGGGCTCGGTTGACGGTCTCCAGATCCGCGCAGGCCGTCACATAGACAATGGCCACGGGGCCTCGTTTTTGCAGGCGGAGAGCGGTTTCAATGCCATCCACAGGCCCGTCCAGATGCACGTCCATGAGCACGAGGTCCGGACGCAGGTCGTCATAAAGCCGAAGAGCGTCCTCGCTGGTGGAGCAGGTGCCGATGACACGGTAGCCCAGGTCATTGAGAAACGCGGCCATGTCGCATCCGACGAGACCTTCGTTCTCGACGATGAGGATGCGGAGTCGGTCAAAACCGGTCATTTCAGACTAATAAATCCAAACTAGCTCTAAATATTAGAGTTTGCTATAGAAAATAACAAAGGAAAATTGGCAAAACGGTCGCCCAACAGGACAAGGGTCATTGTTGCCCAACAAAGCGTTTAAAAATAGACGCTGGGGTGGCTATTCCAGGCGCGATAGTTCGCTGACCCGGAACATGCCGTTCATGAGCTGCATGTTGTCGCGCTCCACCCGCAGGGCATCGAGGTGCAGAAGATAGGGGAATTCGCGCAGTTTGAGTGTGTGCAGGCCGTCCTTCGGCTCCTTCAAGGCGGAGGCCACATCGGCGATTTCGGTGATCTTCCGGCCGTTGACCTCCTCGACGACCTGGCCGCTCATGCGCTCGTAGCCCTGGGTGCTGGCGGTGGGCAGGATGGCACCGATGAAGACGATTTTTTTGCGGCCGTCCTGCTCAAACTCCTCAGGATTGCTGGCGATGCGCTGGAGGCGCAGGATGGCCCCTCCGCGCTGCTCGCGGCCAAAGGAGTTCAGGTAAGCCGAGGTCAGCTCCTGGAAGAGAATGCCGCCGCTGAGGATGTACTTGGGCCCGTGGTCAAAGAGGTAGGGGCGGACGAGGTAGTCATCGGGCTGCTTGCGGGTCAGGCTGCCCTTGAGCACGACTTCCTTGCCCTCGCGCAGGACCTTGATCTCCACCTTGTCACCGACAAATCCCTTGCCGCGGATCAGGTGGCTGGCGCTGACGGCGCCAAACTGTCCGTCCTGGTAATCGCCGCGGGCATCGACCTCATGGCCGTCGATGGAGAGCATGATGTCTCCGGCCTTCATGCCCGCCTTGTCGGCACTGCCGCCCTTCATGATCTTGCTGACAAACACGCCCGGCGCCCCGGCCTTGAGCCCGAGATAGTCGCGAAACTGCTCGTCCTGGGTCACCTGGAACTCGATGCCCAGGGAGGGGAAGCCGTCATACCTGCCGTCGGCGACATCCTTGAGAAAGTGCTGGATGATGGGGGCGGGCAGCAGGGTCGCCACCTGGTTCTTCGAATCGTAACGCAGAAGCAGGGCGGCGAGCTTTCCGCCCTTCACGACAGGCAGGGTGAAGCTGTTCGACTCGCTGCGGATGATTCCCGTGGCCTCATAAACCAGGAAGGCGGCGTTATCGACCACGTAACCCTGCGTCATCACCTTGCTGATGCGCATGGGGGTGACGATGAGGTCGCCCACGCGTCCGGCCTGCCAGACGGCCAGGGAGTCGCCGATGCGGGCGGAACCATCCACCTCCACGCCCTTCAGTCCGCTGAAGAACTCCTTCTCCTTCGTGGGGGAGTTGGGGGCGAGCAGCGCCAGGTTGGCCTCATAGTCCACCGCCTGCACGCTGGCGGGGATCTTCTGGCCGCTTTCAGGCAGCTCGAGCTCGATGTAGGTGGCGTCGGCGACCATCTGGGCGGTGACGAGCACGCGGTTGCCAGGCAGCACGACACCCAGGCCGCGACGGCCACCGGCGCTCTCCTTCTGCCAGGGGATCTGCAGGTTGTAGGACTGGTAGGTGGCGTTCACCTTCAGCAGGGAGCTGGAGTTGATGATCTGCGGCTGGACCAGGGGCTTCTTCAGGCTGGCAGGCTGTGCGGCAATCGTGCCCACGGGCACGCCGGGTGATCCAGCCCTGGGTTTGCCAGGAGCGGAGGGAGCCTTGGAATCGTCGATGTTCGATGGCAGCTGCGCGCTGGTGACGCTGGCGATGCCGATGAGGCCGAGGAGGGTGAAAATCTTCATTTCAGGAAGGAGGGTGTGGGTTCGGGCCTCGGGCGGATCATTCTTCTTCGCTCCCGATGTAGGAGTCCTCGGGGATGCCGTAGGTCTTCATGATTCGGGGGTGAGCCGCCTCGGCGAGGTCGCGCCGAAGCACCAGCGGCCGACCTTTTTCGATGAGCTTGATGACGATGAAGTCCTTCCTGGCATCCTCTTTCTTCAGGGCCTCGGCCACGTCCTGGAGGTTCCGGATCTTCATGCCGTTGATCTCGTCGATGATGCTTTGGGCGTAGGCGGCAAAGTAGGTGTTCACCTCGTCGGACAGCACGGTGGTCAGCATCACCGGCTCCGGGCGCTCGACGTAGATCTTGTCCGTGAGGTAATTGTCGAAAAGATAGTTCGCCACCGGGTCGCGCACCTGGTGGGCGTCCATGAGGTTGCGGTCCAGCGGCTGGAACACCAGCCCGGCATAGACGAGGTAGCGCGGGCGCTGGTTGTAGGTGGAGCCAAGGCGCACATAGGGGGAGAAGCGGGTCAGCTTGATCTCCTTCTCGGACTTCTTTCCGTCGCGCAGCAGGCTGAGCTTCAGCGTGTCTCCCGCGAATTTGCGCTCGACCACCTCGTTCATGTCCATCAGCTCGCCTTCAAAGCGAATCAGGCCGTTGTTGAGCACCGGGTTGCCATCCATGGACAGCAGCACGTCACCACGCTGCAGCACGCCTGCGGCGCAGCCGGCCGGCTCGACGTCGGCGATCATCACGCCCACGCCGTCATCACCGAGGCGCAGGGCTTTCTTCTGCGCCACGTTTTCCACCGGGAAGTCGGTGATGGCGAGGTCCACATAGTGGTCATACCGGCCGTCCTCGACGTCCTTGAGCAGGCGCTGAATGACCGGCACGGGAATGATGTAGCCGACGTTCTGGGCGACGCTGCCGCTGTAGCCCTGAAAGGCGACCCCGACGACCTTGCCGCCCTGCAGCACCGGCCCGCCGGAATTGCCCGGATTGATCGCCGCGTCCACCTGGATGGCCAGGTGCTGGTCCACGCCGCTGTGGCTGAAGGTGCGGAAGTCGATGCGCGAGACCACGCCGCGCGTCACGGAGATCCGGTCGCCGCCGATCGGATAGCCCACCGCGATGACCTCGGTGTTCAGCTTGGGGATGCCGCCGAAGGTGAGCTGGCGCATCTTTTCAAACGGCGCACCGTCCTCGGCCTCGATGATGGCCAGGTCGCAGTCGTGTGCCACATGGACGATGCGCGCCGGATGCGGCTGGGGGTCGTTGGTGGTGCGGATGACGATCTTGGTGGCGTTGCTGACGACGTGCGCGTTGGTGAGGAAGCGGTTTTTGCCGATCAGGAAGCCCGTGCCGCTGCCGCCGGAAGGCTGGCCCGCGTTCCACGGCTCGCGGTAGTCGGGAAACAACACCGACACATCGATGTTGACTATGCCGTCCCATTCGCCGGAGTTCATGTCGATCACCTGGCTCGCACCCGGCGTCTCCTCGGCCGTCGCAGCTGAAAGAAAACCAAGCCCGCAGAGCAGGCTGAGGACGGGCAGAAGACGGCGGAGGTGCATGTCAGGTAAAGGGGATCGAACTGGAAAACATACGCAACGCCGGGCGTCTCTGACAAGAGGTTCGTCAAAACATCGGCCATTCCAGCCGGCGTGCTTGCAATCAACGCCGCCCTCCCGACAATTTGCCCCCTGCCCAGCAATTTTTCGTCTTTTTCCCACCACATGCCCGACTGGCTTGCCGTCATCATCCTTGGAATCATCGAAGGCGTCACCGAGTTCCTGCCCATCTCCTCCACCGGGCATCTGCTCATCCCCCAGAACCTGGGCTGGCTGCCGAGGCAGGGAGATCTCTTTGACGTGGTGATTCAGAGCGGCGCCGTGGTGGCCGTGCTGGCGGTTTTCATGAAGCGCCTGAAGCATCTCATGGCCACCCTGCGGGACGTGGAGACGCAGGACTACCTGAAGAAGCTCGCCGGAGCCTTCCTGATCACCGTTGCCGGCGGGCTGGTGATTAAAAAGGCGGACATCGAGCTTCCGGAAACCATCCAGCCCGTCGCCTGGGCCACGCTTCTCGGCGGCGTCCTCATCCTGATCCTCGAGCGCCTTTATCACGGCCGCAGCAGCGTGGCGCAGATCACCTGGACCGTGGTCGTTGCCGTTGCGGCCGCCCAGTTGATCGCCGCCGTCTTTCCCGGCACCTCGCGCTCCGGAGCCAGCATCCTCATGGCCATGGCCTTTGGCATCGCCAGGCCCGCCGCCACGGAGTTTTCCTTCTTGCTGGGCATCCCCACGCTGCTGGCCGCCGGCGGCTTGAAAATCCTCTCCGCCTTTGCCGATGGCGCCTCCGCCGGTGAGAACTGGGCGCTCATTCTCCTCGGCACCGCCGTCTCCGCCGTCTCCGCCTTTGTGGTGGTGCGCTGGCTGGTCCACTTTGTCCAGAGCCACACCTTCACCAGCTTCGCCTGGTACCGCATCGCCCTTGGTGTGCTGCTGCTGGTGATGGCGGCCATGAACGGTCATTAAACTTTCGCCCTGCACCCGCCCCGCCATGCTTGATTTCGCCCGAGGCTACTTCCGCAGGTCCGTCTTCAAGACCATCCGGTTCCTGAAGCACCCCCGGAAGCTCAAGCAGAGCGGCGTGATGCGCTGGTTTGCCCTGCACTTTCTCAACAAGCGTGTCTGGAAGCCCACCCAGCACACCTTTTCAGGCGGCCTGGCCATCGGCATTTTCATCACCCTCCAGCTCCTGCCCATCCAGATGCCCTCGGCCACCCTTCTGGCCGCCATCTTCCGCGTCAACATCCCCATCGCCCTGGTCATGTGCTGGCTGAGCAACCCGCTCACCATCGCCGCCCTCGTGCCCCTCGAATACGCCGTCGGCAAATGGGCCCTGGCCTTTCTCACCGTCGTGCCCACCACGCCATTTCCCTCCAAGCTGCCCGCTGATGTCGCCGGCCTCTGGCTTGCCCTGAAGGAACATGCGCCGGTGATGCTCTTTGGCGGGGTGGTCCTCGGTGCCTTCCTCGCCCCGGCCTCCTACATCCTCAGCTACCTGAGCTGGGGCTGGCTTGAACAGTGGAACCAGCGCCGCAGGCAGCCCGTGCTCCCCCTCGGCAAGGACGGGCAGGACCAGGGTGGGTGATGCCTGGCTTCGGATATCGAACTTCGAATTTCTGGTTTCAGGTTCCTGGTTTCGAGCCCGCCCCTCGGCCTGTGTGAATCCCGCCTTCTGCTTCGTTCAACTCGGCATGAGATCCCTGCTCGTCCGCCTGTTCGCCCTGGCCGCTGGTGTCCTTTCCCTTCATGCCGAAGTCACCGTGCGCACCGACTTCGAAGGCGGCAATGCCGAGCTGCTTTTCCTTGAGCAGGATCCTTTGCGTCTCCGCATCATGCCGGCCCTGCATGAAGGGCGCGGCTGGCCCTGCTGGTGGAGCCTGCGCCTGGAGGGCCTGACCACCGGGCAGTTGGTGACCCTGGAGGTGCAGGCGCAAACGCGCGCCTTCCGACCTGACCAAATCCTCAATGCGAGCTGGTGCCAGCCGAACCAGGCTTCCTTCAGCCACGACGGCCTCAAATGGCGGCACACCGATCCGGCTACGAAGGCCGACGACAAGGCCTTCATCTACAAGGTCGCCGCCGCCGGCTCTGTGCTGCATCTGGCCTGGGGGCCGTCCTTTGTCCCGGCTGACGCCGCCCGTCTGCTCTCCTCATTGGAGGAAAAGCTGGGCGGTGACGGTTCCGCCGCCTGCTTCGACCTCGCCCAGACGCGCGGGGGGCGCCCG
>Ga0315900_10004828_pt1 | contig 18787 bp, 24 predicted proteins | sample LakEriMetagenome_FD_203521 | JGI IMG/M metagenome (GOLD analysis project Ga0315900, IMG submission 203521) | Freshwater fungal communities from buoy surface, Lake Erie, Ohio, United States - Buoy 12 MA114 | ecosystem: Environmental > Aquatic > Freshwater > Lake > Lake biofilm | place: USA: Lake...
TATTACATCATCTCCTAGTGCGGCTAGGACTGTAACTATTCCTGATGCTACTATCACTGTTGCAGCTTCTGATTTAGCACAGACTTTTACTGCGGCTCAAACATTTGGTTCTGGTAATCTAAAACTTTCTGGTTCCTCTAGCGGAACAGCAACCCTTAACGCTCCTGCAGCAGCTTCTACAAATACCTATACATTACCTCCAGATGCCTCTACACTTGGCTACCGCAATGTTCCAGCAGTAGGAACTAAAACAACATCTTATACTCTTGCGACAGCAGATATTGGTAAGTATGTCCAAGTAGGTTCTAGCGGGTCTATCACCATCCCTGACGCGACATTTGCTGAAGGAGATGTTATCTCTGTCTTTAATAACACCTCTGGTACAATTACTATTACTTGCTCTATCACCACAGCATATATCGCAGGAACCGATTCTGATAAAGCAACTATGACTTTAGCATCTAGAGGTTTAGCAACTATCGTGTTTATTTCCAGTACGGTCTGCGTAGTACAGGGGAATGTCTCGTGAGCGGAATCCAACAAGTATTACTAGGCGGTTCTCCTGCCGCTTATCAGATCGAGCGCAGCCTGCGGTTCAACTCTGCGGATAGTGCCTACTTAAATCGCACTCCTGGGTCTGCTGGTAATCGCAAGACTTGGACTTGGAGTTGCTGGGTAAAGAGAACTACTTTATCTTCAACGGGAACAATTTTTTCTGCTGGAACATCAAGCGGAGCAAACATATATGCACTTCAAACAGTAGGAGACCAATTAGCCATTCGATTTGACCAAGAGGCAAGCGGAAATGTAACCACAACTCAAGTATTTCGTGATGCTTCCGCTTGGTATCACTTTGTCTTTGCAATTGACACAACCCAAGCAACTTCAAGCAACCGTGTAAAGATTTATGTAAACGGCTCACAAATTACAGCATTTGGCACAGCAACTTATCCAAGCCAAAATTTTGATACGGCAATGAACAACAATGTTGCCCATCAAATAGGCCTTAGAGGCTATCAACCAGATTTATACCTAAATAGCTACCTCACCGAGATCAACTTCGTAGACGGTCAAGCCCTAACCCCATCCGACTTCGGTGAAACAGATTCCGCAACTGGCGTATGGAAGCCTAAGAAATTCTCTGGCACATACGGCACTAACGGCTTTTACCTCAACTTCTCAGATAACTCCAACACCACATCGACAACACTAGGCAAGGACTCATCCGGCAACGGTAATAACTGGACACCTAGTGGATTCTCTGTCGCCTCTGGTGTTGGTAATGACAGCCTTGTAGACACGCCGACATCCTACGGAACCGATACTGGTGTTGGTGGTACCGTCAGAGGCAATTACGCTACGCTCAATGCTGCTGCTCCCGGTATTACTGCTCTTGCAAACGGAAATCTCCAATTCAATTACAACGCTACATACTCAGCCCAAGGAACAATTGGAGTTACTTCTGGAAAATGGTATTTTGAAGGGGTTGTGACTACACAGGTTATAGCAGAACAGGTTATTGGTGTTGTAAACCAAACATGGGTTAATTCAACAAGCGTTGGAGCAGATGTAAACGGATGGGGTATTATTGTTCAAAGCAACGCCAACAATGGTCAAGCATATCACAATGGGGCTGTAACTAGTTCGTATGCCACTTTTGCAAATGGTGACATTGCAATGGTTGCTTTTGATGTTGATTCTGGAAAGATTTGGTTTGGTCGCAACGGAACATGGTTCAATAGTGGCGCACCAGCAAGCGGGACTGGGAATATCTATTCAAATTTAAGCGGGACGATATTTCCTGCATTTAATAACAAAACAACTTCAGGTGGTGTTTTGTACGCCAACTTCGGTCAAAGAGCCTTTGCCTACACCGCCCCATCAGGCTTTAAGGCACTCTGTACACAGAACCTACCAACGCCGACCATAGGTGCTACTAGCACGACACAGGCGGGGAAGTATTTTAATGCAGTGTTGTATACGGGTGATGGCTCAACCCCAAGATCAATAACGGTTGGTTTTCAAACTGATTTTGTTTGGCATAAACCAAGAACTACAACAGGAGACCATCAATTATTTGATGCTGTAAGAGGCGCAGGTAAAGGACTATTTACAAACGGAACTTTTGCCGAATACGACTATGGGACTGGGTCTACAAGCCCATTTATCTCGTTTGACTCTAATGGATACACAATAGGTACTGGTGCTAATGGAAATACTGTGCCCTATGTGTCTTGGAACTGGAAAGCCAACGGTGCTGGTTCCTCTAACACGGCTGGCACTATTACCAGCACAGTCAGCGCAAACACTACTAGCGGGTTCTCGATTGTGACTTGGTCTGGGCCAAACAACAACACTACTTCTACTGTTGGACATGGTTTAGGTGTTGCACCATCAATGGTTATTTATAAAGACAGAGCAGACGCTGACAATTGGAATATGTGGCATAGTTCATTTACTGGTGGTGAAGTAATTTACTTAAATTTAACCAATGTCAAAAACTCTGATACCAATGTTTTTAATAACACAGCACCTACATCCACCTTATTAACTGTAAAGAATGTAGAAGTAAATGGCTCTTCGATGGTGGCCTACTGTTTCGCCGCAGTCGCAGGCTATTCAGCCTTTGGCTCATACACAGGAAACGGGTCTACTGATGGGCCTTTTGTGTACACGGGGTTTAGGCCGAGGTATGTGTTGATAAAGCGCACAGATACAACTGAAAACTGGTATATCAAAGATACATTGAGACCCGCATACAATGTCAACGATAAAGTTCTATACGCAAATCATAATTATGCAGAAGGTACAGAAATGAACTTGGATATTCTTTCCAATGGGTTCAAAGCACGAGGAACTGACGGTGGATTCAACGCCAGCGGTGGAACCTATATCTATGCCGCATTCGCCGAATCACCTTTTAAGTACTCCCTCGCACGATAGGAAAATAACATGGCTTACTTATACAACGGACAACCCGTAAACATTAGAGTAGAGTTTTTCCGCACAGACGGAGTGCGCTACAACAACCTATTAGATGCCGCTATCAGGACTAAGGTAGGTATTGTGGAGAACGGCGACCCAGACCCATTTGAGCCTACTGCACCTGATTATGACCAGAGATTCTACTGGGGGCCAAATAACCCAAAACTTCTCAATGACCGTGAGGAAGTAGACCAAGACGGTAACCCTATGTGGGAAAAAGTCTTAGGTGAGGTCGATGGCAAACCCGCTATGGTGGATTCCAACAAGCGTCTGGTAACCAAAGGACTGAAGAGCCAATGGACTGCACAGGTTAAAGACACCGCAGGCAAGATGCTGGCTCAGACGGATTGGATGGTCATTCGCAAGGCAGAGCGTGGAGTAGATATTCCTGCTGACGTAGTTGCCAAGAGAGCTGCTATCGTGGCTGAGTGCACAAGGTTAGAAACGGCTATTGCTGGCTGTGCAGATGTTCCTGCGCTGATTTCCGTGGTTATGAATCAGAATTGGCCCAGGGAGAATAATTGAACGCAATGTGGCAAATGTGGCAACAAAGGTATAACAAAGACCTCTGCCAGCAGATAGTAGAACAAGGTAAGAAGATAGAACCACAGGATGCAATCATAGGATTTAGTGGCTCTAATGTAGATACCAGAGTTCGTAGAAGTAAAGTAAGGTGGATTACCAGAGATAATCAGGAACTAGGTTGGTTGTACCATGAAATAACTAACCTATTCCATATTGCTAATCATAATGCCTTTGGTGCAGAACTGTGGCACTTAAATGAGTTACAGTTTACAGAATATAATGCAGAAGACCAAGGTTATTATAATTGGCATAACGATGTAAACTGGGATGATGGCAGACAGGCACACAGGAAGTTATCGTTTATCTGTCAGCTAACAGACCCTGAAGAGTACGAAGGCGGTGACTTTGAGATGCAACCATTGCACCTTGGAGCACCAGATAAAGAGCAGGTAAAGACACAAGGAACAGCACTAGTCTTTCCGTCTTTCATAGTACATAAAGTAAACCCAGTAACCAAAGGAACTAGACACTCGCTAGTAGCCTGGATGGAAGGACCTAAGTGGAGATAGTGATGTCACCAATAGACCAAGTTAAAGGACAACTTGACACCCATGAAGCAGTCTGCGCTGAACGCTATGCAGGCATCAACGCTAGGCTAAAGAGACTAGAACAGATCCTGCTTGGGACTACTGGTTTCATCGTAATTCTATTACTCAGCTTAGTTCTTAAAGTAGGTTAATATGAGCAGAAAAGTCTCGGCTGTTACGACTAAGACCACCACCACCAAGGATACTATTCTTACGGTTCCTACCAAGAATACTGGTCTTTGGCAGTTAATGTATATCATTAGTCTTACCGGCAATGACACTCCAAAGGTCTATTGGTATGATGTCTCTACTAACACTGAATACTTCATTGTTGGCGGTAAGAACTTAGGTGCTGGTGATTTTATTAGATTAGACGGAGAGGCAGAGGTAGTCTTACAAGCTGGGGATCAGATTCGTGTGCAGAACTCTAGCACCAATACCGTAACCTATATTGCAACAGTAGAGTTTATCCCTGAAACAGCAGTCCAGTTCCAATTCTAAGGAGAATAGTATGCCAATGGTCGGAGAAAAGAAATTCCCTTATACGCAGAAGGGCAAGAAAGAAGCAAAGAAGTATGCTATGAATACTAACAAGAAAGTAAAGAAGACTCCTGCTAAGAAGATGAAGGGATATTGATCATGATGAAGCCTAAGACTAAAAAAGGTAAGGCAGAGAAAGTTGGTAAAGTTATGCGTGAATACAAGTCTGGTACTCTGCACAGCGGCAAAGGTGGTCCTGTGGTTAAGTCACGCAAGCAGGCAGTTGCTATTGCAATGTCTCAGGCTGGTATGGCTAAGAAGAAAAAGAAATGAAACAAGGACTCTACTCTAACATCTGGGCCAAGCGTAAGCGTATCAAAGAAGGTTCTGGAGAGAAGATGCGTAAGCCTGGAACCAAAGGCGCTCCTACTGCTAAGGCATTTAAAGAAGCTAAAAAGACTGCGAAGAAATAATGGTCAAGAAAGTCTATCAGAATCCTGAAGGCGGTTTAAACGCTAAAGGCAGGGCATACTTCAAGGCTAAGGAAGGCGCTAACCTAAAGCCTCCAGTGTCTTCTAAAGAGGCTAAGAAGTCTCCCAAGGCTGCTGCTCGTAGGAAGTCATTCTGTGCTCGTATGGGCGGTATGCCAGGACCTATGAAGGATGAAAAAGGTAGACCAACAAGGAAGGCGTTGGCACTAAGGAAATGGGATTGCTAAATGGCTAACAAGACTTATCTACAACTTGTTAACGATGTGCTCATTCGTCTGCGTGAGAATGAAGTTACATCTGTTACTGATACTGCATACTCCAAGCTCATTGGTAAGTTTGTTAATGATGCCAAGAGGCAGGTGGAAGATGCCTATAACTGGAATGCGTTGTCAGAGACTATCACGGTTGCTACCTCTACAGACCTGTTTAACTATGTGTTAACTGGCTCTGGTATTCGATTCCGTGTCTTCGATGTGATTAATGACACAAGCAACTGGTTTCTAAATAATGCCTCCACTATGGAGATGGACGAGTGGTTCCTAGTTGATACTCCTGAGAAGTCTGCTCCACGCTACTTTAACTTTAACGGTGTAGACTCTAATGGTGATACACAGGTAGACCTCTATCCTATCCCTGATGGTGCATACACAATTAACTTTAACTTAATTAAACCACAGGCTGAATTATCTGCTAACGCTGACCAGATCAAAGTTCCTGCAGAGCCTGTCATCTTCCTAGCCTATGCAAAGGCTTTGGCAGAGCGTGGAGAAGATGGTGGACTGCGTAGTTCAGAAGCCTATGGACTATATCAGACTTCCTTAGCAGACCATATCTCTATCGAAGGTAATAAGTATCCTGACGAATTCCTCTGGGACCCAGTTTAATGGCACAAGAGACCCAAACCGCTTCTATTGCTGCACCAGGATTCTTTGGACTAAACATCCAAGAGTCTGCGGTATCGCTATCTTCAGGATTTGCATTAGAGGCTAACAACTGTGTCATTGACCGCTATGGTCGTATTGGTGCTCGTAGAGGCTGGACAACAGTTAATACAACAGTCAACACTGACTTAGGTTCTGCTAACCCAGTGCAGTTTATGTTTGAGTTAACTGATAATGGCTCTAGCCAGTTTATCAGCGCAGGTAACAATAAACTGTTTACTGGCACTACCACGATGACTACTGCCTCTGTGCGTAATCAGGCTAACAGTGCTAACCTTACATACACGATTACTGGTAATAACTGGCAAGCTGCTGCTCTGCCTTATGGTGATGCTGCCGCTGCAGAGCCTCACGCCTACATAGCACAGACTGGTCACCCAACACTGGTATACCATCGTATGCCTACTCCAGGCACCGGTGCTACCTTCTCAGTTACTACTGTCTCTAGTGGTGTTATCACTGCATTGTCAGTTACAGCGGCTGGTAGTGGTTACAATGTTGGAGATATCCTTACACTGTCTGGTGGAACTACCGCTGCTACAGTAACTGTTGCTACTCTGTCTGGTACTGGCGTAGCTACGGTAACAATTACTACTGGTGGAGCAGGCTACAGCAATGGTAACGCACTTACTAGCACTGTGACAACAATCGCTAATCCACACAGTCACGCAGGTTCCTACGGATTTCAGAGGCTTGGCGATGTTGGTACTATACCTTCTGGCTACACAACAACCGATTTTAGCCCTAACTGTGCTCTCGCTGCTTATGGTCGTATATGGCTAGCAGATATCTCAGGAGACCCACAGACAGTTTACTTTAGTCGCTTACTGGATGGCTCTGACTTCCAAGGCGGTGACTCAGGTTCTCTGTCGATTAACTCTGTGTTTCCTAATACAGACAAGATAGTGGCTCTTGCAGCACACAACGGATTCCTTATCATCTTTGGTCGTAATAACATTGCTATTTATGCTAATCCGATTGATGTTACTACATTGACACTGCAGGATTATATTCCTAATGTTGGATGTGTGGCTAGGGATTCTGTACAAAACACTGGTACAGATATTCTTTTCTTGTCAGATGGTGGTGTCCGTAGTTTGTTACGAGTTGTGCAAGAAAAGTCTTTACCGATGCGGGATGTATCTAAAAATGTTCGTGATGATTTGATGACCAATGTGGCATCAGAGACAGCGGCTAACATCAAGTCTGTCTATTACGAGCGAGATGCTTTCTATCTTCTGGCTTTACCTACTACCAAGTTTGTATACTGCTTTGACATGAGAGCACCTCTGCAGGATGGATCAGCCAGGGTTACCACATGGACTAACATAGAGCCAAGGTCATTCTTAGTTACTAATACTAAAGACCTATACATTGGAAAGCCTGGATATATTGGTAAATACTTTGGTCACTCAGACAATACTGTTAACTATCGGTTAAGTTATTACACAAACTACTTTGACTTCGATGCTCCTACCAGGGAGAAGATTATGAAGCAGATTGGTTTTGTGGTTATTGGAGGGGCTAACCAGGATGTGGCTGTGAAGTGGGGTTTTGACTACAACGAAAACTTCTTTGCCTTTACGAAAAAACTTGACACAGGTTCAGTTTACGAGTATAATATAGGTGAGTACAATATTGCTGAATACTCAGACGGTATTGTCCTAGAAAAATTTAAGATACAGGCTGGCGGTACAGGTGCTGTTATACAAATAGGACTAGAGGCTGAGATTAATGGTAACCCTATATCTATTCAAAGGATTGATGTGTATATTAAACAAGGAAAAACAATATGAGTAACTATACCAAGGCTACTAACTTTGCTGCTAAGGACTCACTGCCTAGCGGTAACTCAGGTAAGATTATTAAAGGCACTGAAATTGATACCGAGTTTAATGCTATTGCTTCGGCTATCTCTTCTAAGGCTGACACAAACAGCCCTACTCTAACTGGAACTCCTTTAGCTCCTACAGCAAGTGCTGGCACGAGTAATACCCAAATTGCAACCACTGCTTTTGTTTCAGCAGCAGATACTACTGCTATTACTGACGAAAGAACTGCTACTGCTACGCTAACAAATAAAACAATTTCTGGGTCTAGTAATACTATCTCTAATTTGAGTGCTACTAACCTAACATCAGGAACTGTACCAGATGCTAGGTTTCCTGCTACATTGCCTGCTGCATCAGGTACAAACCTTACTGCACTAAACGCTACTCAGTTAACTTCAGGCACTATCCCTGTTGCTCGGCTACCTGCTGGAATAATTGTAAAAGTATCTAACATTGTTTTTAGTACTAGGACTGTTACAAGCGCAGCAACTACTTACGATTTAAGTCTTGGTTCGTTTACTAAAGCATATGATTCATCTACTTCAGATATTATTTTAGTTGGTACAGTTCCTTTTGCTGGTGCTGATAATGATGGTTTGTATTTAAATATAAAAATAGCATCTACTGCAAAATATGATGGAATAGCTAGATCATCATCAGCTGCAGTTGGTAATATTTCTATTTCGCAATATTGGACAGGCTTAGGGGCAGGTTCTCAAAGTGTTTCAACAGGCTGGGCAAGTGCTGATAGTTCTTCACAAAGACCAATAAATACATATTGTCCTAACAGTACAGATGAGGCACGAAATAGACAACAGAGTATAGTTCTTATTGTATACGAAGTTCTTAAGTGATAAAGCATCATTTTTCAGATAATTTATATGCCAAAGAATGTGAGTTTCCTAAAGGTTCTCAGTTAATACAGCATAAGCATAATTATGACCATCTATCAATTCTTGCTAAAGGTAAAGTAGTTGTTTTGGTAGATGATAAAGAAGAAATCATTGAAGCTCCTGCTTGTATAAACATAACTGCAGATAAGCATCATGGTGTTTTAGCATTAGAAGATTGTGTTTGGTTCTGTATTCATGCTACGGATGAGACAGATGTTAATAAAATTGATGAAGTTTTAATTAAGGAGTAGTAAAATGCCTTGGATAGCAGCAGCCGCCTCTATAGGAGGTAGTTTAATAGGTTCAAGATCAGCAGGGAAAGCTGCTAGACAAGCCGCTGATAGAGCCGCAGAAACTCAAATTCAAGCAGCCAGGATAGCGGCTGAAGAGCAGAGATTTAGGCCAGTTGGTATCTCTTCTCGCTTTGGCGCTTCTCAGTTTCAGTTCGGTCCTGAAGGCAGGCTGATTGGTGCTAGTTATGAATCATCTCCTGAGATTCGTGCATTACAAAATAGATTATCTGCTCTGTATGGTACAAGTTTAGGACAGGCTGAAGAGGCACAAGCCGCTGCAGAGCCTCTAGGAGCCGCTGGAAGGCGGTTGTTTGGTTTGGGTGAGCAGTACCTAGCAGAATCTCCAGAAGCCGCTAGACAGCGTGTATTTGGCGAATTACAGGATATCCGTAGACCTGAGCAGATGCGTGAAGAGGCAAGGCTTGGAGCAGGTGTCTTTGGCCGTGGTAGGGCTGGTCTAAATATAGGCGGTGCTGGACAACCTGAATTGTTTGCACTTGCTCGTGCTCGTGAAGAACAGCGTGCTCGTGACTTTGCTCAGGCTGAACAGGCTGCTCAACAGCGTATTGGCTTTGGTGCTGGGCTGTTTGGCACAGGTGCTGGTATGTATGGTACTGGATATCAGTTGCAGACTCAGGCACTTTCTCCGTTCCAGACACAGTTTGGTATATCTCAACTGCTTGAGCAGGCCGCACAGCAACCATTGGATATCGGTGCTCAACTTGGTGGTCGTACTGCCACTGCTGGTGCTAATGTTGGCAGATCTTTATTAGAAGGCGGTCTAGGTGCTGCTAGAACACAACTGCAAGGTTCTCTCGTAGGTCCTTCGCTGTTGGCTCAGTCAGCATCTAAGATTAATTACGAAGACTTGTTTGGAAGATTAATGGGTTCTCGTCCTACTCCTGGAGTTAATGTTAGTGGGTTTGGTTATCCTGGAGGTTCTCCTGGCATGAGTGCTGAACAAGCAGCAGATTACTTTGGTGGTGGTTCTTTTTATAATCAACCAGTTCCTGCAGCACCTCCTCCTTTGTTTAATGCTGGAAGCGATTTTTGGGGCTAACTAATCATTCTTAGGAAATAAACATGGCAATTCAATCTTTATTTGGTCCTTCAGTAGCAGATGTCCAAGAACTACGCAGACGGCAAGCAGAGCAAGAGATTGCTGGAGCTGGTCAAGAGTTCGGTGTATTTGCTCCTTTATATCAGGCAGGTCTCAGGTTTGGTGGTCAAGCAGCCAGAGGCATTAATACCTTGATGGGCGTACAAGACCCAATGCTTAAGAAAGCAACTGATATTCAATCTGTTCTTTCTAAATATCAGGGACAAGATTTAACCAGTAGTGATACATTAAAAAATATTTCTGGTGAATTAGCAAGTCTTGGGTATGCTAATGAATCATTAATGACTGCTCAGGAAGCGCAACAAGCTGCTGCTAGAGAAGCTACATTAAGAAAAGCAGCAACTGAGGAGCGCAAAGCTCTATTGTCACAAGCACAGGAATTACAACTTCGTCAAGAACTTGCTGCTCTCGGTCCTAACGCAACTGAAGACCAAGTTTTGTCAGTTGTTACTAAGTATGGTACTCCAGATAAAATCCTTGCTGCACTAACATCTGCTCAGGCCCGTAGATCACAGCAAGACCTACAAAGATCTATTGCAGATCAGCGTCTTGATATCCAAAGACAGAATTTGGATTTGAGGAGAGACATACAAGATACAAAGATTGCAGAAAAAGATGAAAAGAAACAAGCATCCGCTGAAGGTGCTCTTGCTAATGCTGGAAGAGTTATTCAGACCGTTGGAGAGGCTAAACAGTTAGTAACTCCGTTTACAACTGGTATTGGTGGTTATTTAGCGGTTCTTCCTGCAACAGATGCTCGTAAACTTAAAAACAAGATTGAGACAATTAAAGCTAACCTTGGCTTTGACCGTTTACAGCAAATGCGTGACGCTTCTCCGACTGGCGGCGCTCTTGGTCAAGTTGCTGTTAGAGAGATTGACTTTTTACAAGCAACTGTAGCAACTCTTGACCAATTAGAAAGTTCTTCAGATATTACTGCTGCTCTTAATAAGATTGAAGAACATTATTCTAATTGGAAAACAGCGTTAGAAGGAAAAGTTCCTGCTAAGTATCAACAAGGTGGTGGACAAGCGGCTGTTCCTAGTGCTCCTGTAACTCCTGCGGCAGTACCTGCGGCTGTTACAGTACCTGCTGGAGTAACTGTTAAAAAAGTGAGAGATTAATGCCTACTTATCAAATCACTATTCCTGATAGAGGAACTTTTGAGGTTTCTTCACCTACTGAACTAACTGACCAGCAAGCATATCAGGCTGCTTTTCAACAGGCAGAAACTGAACGAAAAAGACTATTGGCTATGCCTTACTCAGAAGTTGTTCAAGGAACTGAAGGAGTTGCTGTAGAACAGCCAATGCAGTTTGGCCCTGTTGGGCAAGCAGTACGAGGAGGTATTAAAGGTGCTGTAGTTGACCCTTTAGCAGGCATTGCTCAATTAGTCGGTGGTGCAGAAACACGACAGAGGCTTGCTGGTTACGAACAGGCTTACCAAGAGCGCAGAAAGCGTGAAGGAGCAGACGGAATCGAATGGTCTCGTCTTGTTGGTAATGTTGCTACTTCAATCCTTCCTGGTGCTGCCGCTATGAAAGGTGTTCAAGCACTTGGTGCAGGTCGTGTCCTAACTGGCACTGCTGGTGGTGTAGGTGGTGCAGCGGCTATGCCAGTAACGCAGACTGTTGAAGAGGCTGCAGATCCTAGCACATTTGCATTACAGAAACTTCGTGATGTTGGTTTCTCTGGTCTTGCTGGCGGTGCTGTGTCTAAGATTGGTGCGGCATTTGCTCCGCAGTTAAAAGAAGGTGTTCCAGAGTTGCTAGCACAGGGAGTTCGTGTACCGCCTGGACAAGCCTATGGTGGAGTTCCTGGATGGGTATTTCGTCAGATGGAATCGATTGGTTTTGGTCCTTCTGAGAGAGCAATTCGTAATTCATTCACTCGTTCCTCTGGAAACGAAGTTTTAAGTAGTATTGATGAAACCATTCCTGCTGGTATTAAAGATGGTATGCAAATGTCTGGTTATATTCAAAACAGAATTACAAAATATTATGACGATGCGTTGGATGAAATTGGTCGTATTGTTCCTGATAATCAATTTGCAGATGATTTAAAAGAAGTTGTAGCAAACAATATTCCTAATCTGTCTCCAAGAGCACGGCAAACATTTGAGAATGGTATTCAGAATGAAGTTATTGATAGGTTTAAATTAGGTCCTGTTCCTCAAGGTGCTATTGCTCCTATGGGAATGAAACAATTACCTGCAGCCGAAGGCATTGATTTAAAAAATATTGATAAGTTTCTTAAAAAACAAGTTGAGAAATACGGTAAAAAGACTGGAGCAGATAATGAAGCATTAGCAGCAGCTTATGAAGATGCTTTAAATGCTTTTAGATCTTACACTACTCGTATTGATGAAAAAGGTTTGATTAAAAAAGCTGATGAAGCATGGGCTAAGTTGTATCGCTTTGCTGATGCTGCTTCGACTGCTCGTGCTATACAGCAGTTCCGTGGTAGTTTCAGTGCTGCAGAACTTGCTCAAGCAGCAACTCGTCAGGCATCTGAATTACAGGCAGGTGCTGGTGTGGGTCCTATGGGTGCGTTTGCTCGTCAAGGAGTAAATGTTCTTGGTCCTGAGCCAGATGTTGTGTCTGCTGGGTATCGTTCAGCCGTTATAGGTGGAAAAGTAGCAGCGTCTGTTGGAGCCAGTGCTTTAGTTGGTTTCAATCCTTTTATTATCGGACCTGTTCTTGTGGCTTCAGGGCTGTCTTATAAAGCAGCAGAACAATTAATGAAGAATCCTTCTGCAGCAAGAGTAGCATTTCAAAAAGCAGTAGATAAACTGGGACCACAAGCAGCAGGCGCTATCATTGCTAGAGAAGAAGCGAAACTAAGCCGAGTAGAATAACTATAATGAGCGACCCTATACAAACTACTAGGGCTGCTCTCTCAGGGATTAAGGAAGCTGTTAAGGTTGGCAGGGAGATTAAGGAAACTGCCACTGAGGTAAACGCTTTCCTAGACGAAGAGGCTAAGGCCAGAGTCGCCTGGAAGAGGAAGCAGCAACAGATTGAACGCCGTGGTGACATGATGTTCATGACTGCCTATGAAGAATACAAAATCATCAGGCAGATAAGAGATGCAGAGATGGAGATGTATAAGCAGATTGAGTTGGAGTATGGCAGGTCTGCTGTCTCTGAAGTAAAGTCTCTGATTACTCAGATGCGTAAGCAGCATAGAGAATTGAATGATGACTTCTATCGCAAGCGCATGGAGACAAGAAGAGAGATATTTTGGATATTGGTTGCTTCTGGTTTTGTCTATGGTCTATTTAAATTTATGGGGCTAATGTAATGCTATCTCTACTATCTACACTAGGCGGTCTACTTATTTCTGGTCTACCAAAGGTCTTAGACTTTTTCCAAGACAAGGCTGACAAAAAGCATGAGATGGAGTTGGCTAAGGTTCAGACAGAGCGTGAGTTAGCACTTGCTCGTGAAGGATTCTTAGCACAGCAAAAGGTTGAAGAGATTCGCACTGACCAGATTGCTATGCAGACTGAGGCACAGATGCAAAATGCTGCTCTAGCACATGACCAAAAAGTGCTTGAGAAAGCCTCTACTTGGGTAGTCAACTATGTCGGTACAGTCCGTCCTACCATTACCTATATGCTAGTGTTTGAACTTATAGCAATCAATGTCTGGATTATGTGGCATATCTTCTCGCTGCCTGGAGTGATTACTAGCATTGACGATGTAATCAAGTTCTCGGATGTGGTGTTTAGCGAAGATGAGATGGCTATGCTAGGTGGAATTATAGGCTACTGGTTCGGAAGCCGAGGATGGTCTAAGAAGTGAAAGTAAGTAAGAAGTGCATAGAGGCTATCAAGCGGGATGAAGGAGTTCGTACTCGCCCTTATCGTTGTCCTGCTCTTTTGTGGACTGTCGGGGTTGGTCATGTTATTGACCCTGGACATATTGGAGTCAAACTAGATGAGCGAAAGAACCTACCAATCCCTGCTGGATGGGATAGAACCTTATCCATGGCTGAAGTGGATGATATCCTTGCAAAGGACTTGCTACGATTTGAACAGGGAGTGCTTAGGATGTGTCCTACAGGGCTTACACAAGGTCGCTTTGATGCCTTGGTTAGCTTTGCCTTCAATGTGGGACTGGGCAACCTCCAAAGATCCACAATAAGACAGAAGCATAATCGTGGAGACTTTGAAGGAGCCGCAGAAGGCTTTTTGGCGTGGACTAAAGCAGGCGGTAAAGAACTACCTGGATTAGTCAAACGCCGCAAGCACGAGAAAGAGATGTACTTATCGGAATCCGATGAGCACTCTGACGAATAGGATGTCTATTACTAGATAGTGGGCATCATCTTCTGGGTCTTGTGCATATTCAAACCCTAGCATAATGCCTGCTATCAGGCTAAGTTCAATCATCATATTTCGCAGTGCCCAGCTACACAGGCTAAGGTCTGTGCTCCTTCGACATTATCGTCTTCTTCCTTAAGATTATCCCATGCAATAGATGTAGGCATCTTAGCAAGAAGTTCCTCGTACTGCTCTTTGCTGCACTCCTCATAAGGTGCTTGACGATAAGTGCCTCCATCCCAAGGCAGGAACGATATACCAGAGATTTCATCGAAGTTCCTCCATACCCACGCTCCAACATCCATCCACTCATCTTCCTTGACAGAGATAGTGACAGAAGGCTTGTGCTCACACCAGTGGCGCTGATACATCAACCACAGTTCCAGGTGCTGCAAAGCAGTTAAGTGCTCACGAGTCCTAGCATTATCTGGTGCTTTCACTGGGAAAGAAAACACAGCAGTGCTGTCTGGACGCATCACACAGTCTTCAGCAGGAATGCCGGCATTTGCTAGAAACGCCGTAAGAGGGTCTTTTTTATCGCCACGAACCCTTCGTATGTAATAATCACTATGTCGAGTATGAATACCAGAGGCAGAATTAACAAGTTGGCTAACAGTGCCACTAGGTTTGACACAAGTAATAGCAGTAGCTTGAGGGATTCCCAGAGTTGCTGCAAAGTCCATATTGGTGCTAACGGAGATTTGGCGTAACTGTTCAAGAGCCTTCGCAGTGCTGTCATTTACTTCTCCCATCCACTTGTTATCTAGGATACCAGTCAAGGATACACCAAGCAGTCGCTCCTCTTCTGTGTTCTTATTCCATATCTTACGCAGGTAAGGGAAGTGCGTCATAGTACTCTGGAATGTACCCAGGATCGTAGCAATACGCACCTTCTTGGCTAGCGACTCTACAGTGTCCTCTGCTCTGACCACCACCTCTGTGAGGTTACAGAATTGGTATGGTCGAAGTATGATTTCTGAACAGGGATTAGTTCCGAAGTCATAATCTCCATCACGCCTCCCGTTTTTCTTAGCCTGACTTTTACTTGCGGCTCGTGAGAAGATACCACGCTCTCCAGAGTGACTGTTATAAAGGCTTGTCCATTCAGAAAGAAACTGTCCAATATCTGGTTTAGTAATGTAAGCTGCTGAGTTGTTAGCGAGTGCTCTTTGTCCATTGTGTGTCCACCAATCTCCTGATTTTGCATGACGCATCCTATCATCTTCTAAGTCTGACAGACTAATCATTGCTGATCGCCTGACTCCACCCACAACAACAACTTCCCCGATTTTGCAGAGAATATCATGACATTCGAGAGATGTGAGTTTCCTACCAGTGGCTCCTCGGAACTTGTCAATAACAAATCTAAAAAGTTCATCCAGAGGTCCTGGTCCAGAAGCTCTACCTCCGAAAGTCTTGAGTCTGGCTCCAGCGGGACGGATTCTGCTAAGGTCGTACTTTGCAATTTCCCCAGAGTATAGTAGAGCGATGAGTTGGCGTAGTGCTTTAGCCCATCCTTCTTTCGAATCTGCAACAGAAATAACAGTCTCAGAAGTAAACAACTGGTCTGGCACTTCAGGTAGTTCATTAACATACTTTTGCTCCACAGAGAATCCTACACCTGTACCACAGAGCAGGATATACATTGCTTCATCAAAGGCTTTAGGGTCATCAATAGGCAGGTAACTGCAGTTATAGCCAGCAGTGTTGTCACGCTCTAGCGCCTTTCCTGCGGTCATGATAGCCCTCATAGAAGGCATTACTTCTAGGTTGATGATTGCATCCTTGAGTTCTTTATACAAGTCATCAGTCATCTTGTAGTTGTGTTTGTCCTGTAGGTGCTTATACATAAACACCATATAGCGATTGACAGACTCGTGCCAATGCTCACGCCGATTCATCTCAGGTAGGAACCGACTGTACCGTGACTTTGCAATAAATTGCTGATAATAATCCATGTTCTTATTCTTCCCAGTTAACAAGTTTCTCTAATCTATCTACTTGGTCTTCAATAACATCATCAAAGCGTTCAATTATATCCTCTGAACGGATTGACAATTCCTCTATGATGGAAATTTCATCCCACCGTTTCATCCTTTCTTTGATTTCCTCTAATGTCAGGGCCATATATTATATCACACTTTTCTTAGTTCGTCCACGCTTTTTTACTACTGGCTTGTCCAGATAGGTTATTGCCTTCTCCAAGCCTGTCTCCCAGTCTGCATAGTGGTCCCACCAGATACAGGTCATGTTGTCGTACCAATAAGTAGCCTCTGAGACTGGATACCAGCGCCAACACGCCATTGTTTCATCGCCTATTAGGTCCAGTGTCTTGACACCTACGCTAGCGGCACAGTGGGCAATTGCTGAGTCCACAGAGATAACTGCATCCAGGGTCTGTAGCTTATCAGCAGTCGCTGTCCATGATGGACTATCCAAGAATCCTTCGCCTAACTGCAGGGACACGAAGTCAAACTCTGGATGCCTTGCTATGAACTCATCAACGATGTCCTTCGGTATCTGCTTTGCTGCCATGTTCCATGACTTGTTGTTGGTGCTGTAGAAGATACCAACCAGTGGCTTAGACCGTGCAGGTTTAACTATATCAGGATTACGATAGAGTCCCTCTGCACCATACCAGCGGTCTACAGGCTTTGCTTCAATGACACCATGTTCCATCAGCAGATAAGGCATCGACATCATTTTGATCCTATAAGAACTAGGAGGACACTCTCTAGACTGCTGACTGTACATGATTGACTTATCCATGCGCTTCAGTAACCCTGAGATAGCGTCTGGGTAGACACAGTGTACACCACTAGCAATCTTCTTAATCAGCGGTATGAAGCGAGAGAACTGAATCATATCTCCCCAACCAGCCTCTGACCAAATGATTACATTCCTGTTGCGAATGCTTTGCCCAGGCATCCATATAGGTGCTCTATCGAAGTTAGTCCTGTGTCCTGGAAACTTAGCAGCGGGGTTCCAGAAGGCATCAGGCAGTGCTCTAAGTTCGTGCAACTTAAAGCCATTTGCCCAGTCGCCTTGTCTGATTAGATTCTGTCCTCGCTTGTAGTCCCTATCAGCATTAGACCAATCAATCTTTGTAGTACTTGTCACCAACGGCATCGTAGTTCTCTATCATGAATTCAAGGTAGTGTTTGGCTTTCTCTAGATCTTCTTTACCGTTCTTCTTGCGGTGTCGCTGTACATACTTAATTACATTGCAAGACCAAGGGTCTAATCCCCACGCTAACATGGCTTCCCAAGGCTCAATAGTGCCTTTATAGTGCGTTCCTCCCACTTGTTTAGACTTTATGTAGTCTTTCAGTGTGGTCGGTCTGTTGTCTTTCCAGACTACTCTGTTCCAATCTTCTGGTGTTGCGTTATCAATGCTCATACTTTTTCCTCAGATAGTTTAGTGAGACAGGCATCTCATCAAAGCTGCCGTTGTTTACCTCATGCAACATCCAGATACCACGCCAGTACTTGTTGCCTTGACTGCCAAGATAGTCCTCATCATGCAAGTAGCAGCAGCCACTGAATAGACCAGTAATCTGTGAACCATCTGCTCGGTTGGAGTAGGCAATCTGTCTGTTCTGTACATGGCCCATTACAGCACTCATGTGCTTCTTAGCGAGTAGTGCTGCAGCAGATGCTACAGGACGCCCCATAACGCCAGAAGTAAAATAATGAGCGTACACAACCCCATCAATAACAACAGGTTCAAGGTACGATGCAACTTCCCAACCATAATGTTCGTACTTAAGATCACTGAGACTAATAGTTCCGTCAAGTTTAGGGTCTCCTTCGACAGCCCTGGAAATTCTTTCTTCATGGTTTCCAAGGGTGAGAACCATTCTGGGTCGGTATTGTCTATCCTTATTTCTTCGTGCTCTTTCATTGTATTCCTTAATCGGTGCTAACAACATCTGCATTGCTTTGTTAGTTACTTCAATGTCAGTCTTGTAGCGTCTACCTTCAAAACTCTTCTTACCGACATCATAACTAGACAGGCTAGGCATATCAGCAAAGTCGCCAATCTGAACGATTACATCTGGCTGCTTCTCTACTAGATATTTTCCAACCCAGGTAAGATAACTAAGGTCAACACCGTCCTTGACTTGACAGTCTGGGATTATGGCATGAACAGTCATTACTCTTCCTTTTCTTCGTCTTCTTCAATTTCGTCTTCTTCCTCTTCCACACGAGCAATGTATTCACCAGGACCAAGTGTTTCAAACATTCCTTGAGTTTTTTCAAACCCGTATGGGTCCTTAATAATTACTCGGTCTATAACGCCTACATATCCT
>Ga0315900_10004830_pt1 | contig 18787 bp, 31 predicted proteins | sample LakEriMetagenome_FD_203521 | JGI IMG/M metagenome (GOLD analysis project Ga0315900, IMG submission 203521) | Freshwater fungal communities from buoy surface, Lake Erie, Ohio, United States - Buoy 12 MA114 | ecosystem: Environmental > Aquatic > Freshwater > Lake > Lake biofilm | place: USA: Lake...
GGTCGGCGGTCAAAACCTCGAGCGTTGGGCCTCGGGCGCTGACCACGTTGGTGTCTTGCGTTTCAATCGCTGAATCGAGAATCGAATTGTTGATCGATTCGTGCCGCACTCGGCGTTGGAGCTCGGGCAGGTCGACAGCAAACTCGATGGCGGTGTTGTCGCTGGCATTTTGCCAATGGGCTTGGTTCAACCGATCGGTTTGAGCACCTTCCCAGTGTCGTTTGGTTTTTCGCTCGGGGGCGGCTGCCGATACGTCCCAAACGCCCCACGGTAATTGGTCGGCCATGCTATCCCCTGCGGTATTCGATCGGAAGGTCTTGGCCGCGCTTGGCCCATTGTCGCTTGCTGCACGTCTGGACAATCTGTTTGAGCGCCATCGTTGCCCCAACTCGATCGAAACGGATCTGGTCCCCGCCGTCGAATTGGGTATCGGGCGTGGTCGCGATGATCAGCAAAGCGGATTGGGCCAGCGTGGAGGCGGTTTGGTAGTTCCCCGCTTCGAACGCGGCGATCGCTTGATCGGTTTTGGTCTGGAGGTCTGCTAGAGTGGCCATGGTCCCGAGTCTACGGCCACGGCTGCGGCTGTCCTATTCGGTCGGCTCAGGGTCGCTCGGCTGGCCTGGTTTTGTCGCTTGGGCTGGCAACCGCTTCAATTCCCAGTGGCGGCATAGATCAAATGGGCCAGTTTTCACGCGTCGATCCGCCGCTACCGTGTTTGGATTCTCGGCCCAGCATTCGCGGGAATAGACGTTGTACTGTGCCTGATCGCGATGAAATGGTGGCACGTGCTCCATGGCTTCGGCGTCGATCCAAAATTGGCAAGTGGCACACCGGCCCAGCATGCTTTCCAAGGTGGGTTTTTTGAATTGGATCACCTTCAATGGCTTGTCGGTCATTTAGTTTTCCTCGATCTTTCGAAATTGAATCACCCAAACCCATGGATTGGCAATCCACGACTCTACACCGTGAATCTGTTGCCAGATACCAGCAAACAACCCCCTCACTGTTGAATAACGGTTGTCGAACTTGCCAGCTTGAATGTGTATTGGGACTGGAAGTTCCTCAAAACCGCTGCTTGTCCGTTCGGTTACGCGTTCAGCGCCCAACGGTTCGATTCCCTCGGCTAGGCAGTCGGCGTTGGTGATTTCGTGCAATCGCTCTACGCGAATGCTCTCGATTTCAAGAACTATGCGGCAAGCCCATCTTGGCATGTGGATCGCTGGAACCATCCGGCGAAATCCGCCTGCATAACCCTTCATTTGCTCCAATCGACCGTTGGATTCGTCGCTGACCACAAATGATTTGTGCCCGCAGTCTGCTGGGTAGTAAACATAGCAACCATCGGACCAACATTTTTCACGCACCCACAATCGTTCTCCGGTCGTACCGAAGCGGCACTTGTAGTTGTTCTCTTCGTCCTGAAAACCCCAACCGCAATTGTTCCCGTCGGCGTCTTGGATTTCATAGGGAGCACGTTTCCGCAATTCGTTCCCGTGCAAACTGTCGATGCAACGCGGTGGCTGTGGCTTTACGATCCGCCGGGTTTGGGTCTTTCGACCCTGCAAAATAGCCCTGACCATGGGACCGGAAAAAAGGATGGGCCTTTCGACGATTGCGTTTTTCATTTCTATAGGTTCTCAAAAAACTTTCTATAGTTCGCCGCGATTTCATCTTGCCTTGCGATTACTTGCCCGACGGCTTCAACAAACGCTTCCCGGCGAATCGCTGCCATGTTCCCGTTTGGAAAACAAAGAATGTATGTTTCGGGCTTTGGGTTGGGTTCGTCGTCGACTGGCCTGACTGGATAGTTCGATGTTGCAGTTATCCATTGGCTAAAATTCATCGCGTACTTTTGTACTTCATCACGGTACATTTGTTCGGTAACTTTAGGCATTGCTTTGAATCCTTCGTGCCGCACAAATCAAACAGTTGTTGGTGTCGATCTTGTATCCACACCCTTTACATTTTCGAGGGTCTTTGAGTCGCTTGGCGTATTCGGCCCGACGTTTGGGGTATCGCTCTCGGCACCGCTTCACGGTCGACACGCTGACGCCGTAGAATTCGGCCAATTGTGGGGCAGTTAGGCTGCTGCGTGCAATCGCTTGAATCGTTTCCGTGTCCAGCCTTTTCAACGCCGGTTTCATTTTCGCTTTATGTTGCATCAGTTTTTGGTGGGCTTTCACGGGTTGGGTATTAAAGGTTGATGTTAGGGTCTTTAGCCCCTAATTTGGTCAACGCTTCGACAACTAGGCGATAAGTGTATCTGTGTTCTTCCAGCTTCTCGGACAAGTCCTTCCTTTCGCTGTCCTTCTCAAAACCCCTTTCTGTCAAATGTAAAATCTTGCCTTCAAGATATTCGGCTTTGTTTTTGCTTGCATCCAATAGCTGTTTCGTTTTGTTTAGCTCATCCGAAATTTGGATAATCTGGTTCTTCAACTGAATTACTTCTTGATAGTATTCGTTGTTTTGGCTAGTCAACTCCAGTAGGTGTTCTTCAAAATGCGTCTTGACATGTTTTTCAATGTCTACTGGGGAGACATGCAAAAACCTAAACAACCTTAATGGTACAAACCTCATAGCGTTGGTCCTCGGCTATCCAATGCACAAAAGGCTGCAATAGATATAAAGTTTACAAACCACACAAATAGAAAACGGCCCACAATTTCACCGTTTGACCCTTCTCAAGTGCCGTGCTGCGTCACGCCGGACGAACGGATTGGATTTTTTCCAGTCCGGTTTTTTAGGGCCCTCTGGGCCGTCTGGGTCGTGCCCGATAAAAAAATGGTGGGTTCGGCAAAGCGGGATTAGGTTTTCGGTCACCAACTCCAATCCTGGATTTTCGTGATAGGGGATAATGTGGTGCACGTTCATTTCTTCGAAGGATCCACACGCCGCACAAGTCGGGTTGTGCCTCAGTACCGCAGCTCGCACCCGAGGCCAATCGGGAGACCTCGAACCGAACGTCATGTCGTCGGCGCTCTCGGCCAGTTGGTCCGGTGGCTCGGGCGGAATCCTGGTTGCCCAATGCTCGATGGAAATTCCACCCAGCAACATCATGGCCAACCAACCACACACCTGAACGTGTGTTGACATGCGTTGACTATTGATCACTTTCATCTTCACGGGCCTTTCCGAAAATCTTTGATCCGATAGTCAAGATTGAAACCAAGACGCCAACGCCGACGGCTAGGCCAGTGCAGAAACTGAAATAGCACGCTACCCAATACGAAAACGAATTCATGTTTGCACCTTCTGCTTTTGGGAAAATCGATCCACTGCGGCGGCTGCCATGGCGTCGGCCTGGCTGTCTGAGATTGTTTCGCCGCGCCGTCGTGCGTCCAAAACGATTTGGCCGCGTACTGATTCGAACTGTCGTTGCCGCTGGGCCGCCTCGAGGGCGACGGATCGGCGTGTCTCGGTTTGCGGGTTGGGCAACTCGACGCACCAAGCCCCGGCCCGTATTCGATCCACCAACGCCCCCGGCCCGTCGAACAGCGCACGGTGGGTTTGGAACTGCCCGAGGATCTCCAAGACGTCGGCGGGGCTGTATCGGGCATCCTTGGCGGCCAGAATCGCGGCATGGCTGCGGGTCACCCCGGCACCCTCGAGGGCTTCGCGAACTTCTTCCCACTGGTCCGGCGTCTTTTGGGTTTCCAATTTCAAATCTTCCGCCGCCGCCTCTCGGGGTGGCGGATTATTCGGATTAACGGAAAAGACGGAGCTATAGTATGGCCGTTTCGCGCCGGGGCCAGCGCCGGGGCCAGCGCCGGGGCCAGCGCCGGGGCCAGCGCCGGGGCCAGCGCCGGGGCCAGTAGCCAACGGGGTGGCCATGGCTTCGACGACTTGGACGGCTCGCATTTGGAGCTCGACGACGACGCCCACAACTAGGTTGCGATCGTCGACCAACAGTTCCGTTTCAACCAACCCGGCGGCTCTCAGGCGACGCACGGCTCGGCCAACGCTCTCGGCATTGCATTCACACCGCTCGGCCAGCTCGGCCCAGGTGCCGGACCATCGCAACCCGGTCAGACCCTTGGCGCGTTGGCTCGGCGAATCGACGAAGACGGCTAAGGTTCCAGCCACGCGGTGGAGGATCTCCCCAGGTCGTGCACCGATCGCGACGGCTGCGGCTTCGAATGCTTTGGCACGCTGGGCCCTGATCGCCGTTTCGGCTGCCCTCTCTACCTCGGCGGATTCCCCCCAATCGAATCGAAGTTGTTCGTGTGTCATGTTCCGCCTTTCATTGGCTCGCATGTTTGCCCTTGACACCACCTCGCTTGGCCAGGAATAGAGATAACCCATTGGCCGCACCGGGGGCACGCAGTTAAAACGTATCCACTTCGTGTTAAAAGAGCCTCGATTGCACTCGCGTTTTCGGCATGGATCTTCAATAGATCGTCGGACATAGCTTTAATGGTTGCGAGGGCAACCTCTAACGCTCCGACGGTACGGTCGCCAACGCGGTTTCTTACTAGCTCCAATTCGTCCCTCCTTGGAACGGCTTGAGTCCAACCGTTACGAATCGGAAGATCTTTCGGCAATGCGACACTGTAGATAGGCCCTATGTTTGGATCTTGACTCACTGGTTGGCCTCCTTCCTATTTCCATTTGCTCGAACAATGGGCAACGACATGGCGTACCTATCTGCGCTTTGGAGGTTGTGGTGTTGCAAGTGATTCACTCGCACTGACCAGCCCCACCAAGTTTTTGGCGTGTAGTTGCAATGACAGCTAAAATGGATGAATTCGTAAGCCGAAAGCATCACCAGGACCGTAGCGTGTGCTGTGTAAATCCCAGGAGTCGTGAACGCGAACGCGACCGAAAGCAGGTAGTAATCAGCGATCACCCACGCGTCGGGCAATCCCGTTTCTGTCGTTGGCTCGTCGTGGTGCCGATCGTGCGTTTTGCGAAACGGCGTCCAACTCCACTCGTGAAACACCCACCTATGAGCGATGTATTCCAGCGTAGGCCACGCCGCAACGATCAGGCCAGCAATAACCAGGTCCCTTGCCTCGAGCGGCCAAAGAGCGGTTCTGGCGATTACGGCCACAAGGGCCGAAAGCCAAATCAAACCGCCTCGGCTGCCAAGAAACAAAAGGATTAGGGATCGGAGTTTCATAGGTTTATCTCTGTTGAAATGGAACTGGAAATCCATCGTGAATCACACCGTCGAGCGACCGTCCAGCACGAACCTTGCCAACGCGCTGCAGGTTCTCGCCGAACTCTCCCCACTGCTTGAACAAGAACGGCACGCCAGCAGTTTGGCATTGATCGCGTATCGACCGGAACCAATCTGGATCAGTCGGCCTAGCTTCGGGCCCAGACTCTCCGCCAGCGATAACCCAATCCAGCATTCGCAGACCATCGAGCTCGTCGACGCGCAAGCGAGGTTTTCCGTTGGCATCGTTCCAAACATCCCACTTTGCCCAGCGAAAATTCACCGGCCCCAGCAATGGCTCGCAGCTCAGGAATAGCACAGGCGAAAGGTCTCGGCACTTGAGCAGCTCCGGTATCCGCTCGTCGGCGTATTCTTGGTTCTCTACGGAGGTTCCGAGCCAAACGTTACGTCGAAAGTATGGATTAACGTCTTTGGATTCCGATTCGTCCATAAACTCGCGTATTCTGCCAGTCGTGCCGCCGTCTAGGTGCTGCGATAAATACATCGATCGAATATTCTCCGGTCTTTTAGTCAGCAGCAGCCAGTCCAGGTTCGGCGTCGCATCGATCAAAGAGAACAACCTCTGACGAACGTCGGCCATTGTCCCGGCCCTGACACCTCTTTGCCTTGCCAACTCCGATCGCTCAGAATCTTCTTTGCTTGCAAAAATCCATGTCGAAGATGCAGTTTCAAGCCAAAGCCTTTCCCCCTTGCTGTTCACAATCGGCCCTTGCCAGTCTTCGAACACATCGGCTAGGCTTGCACAGAACACACGCTTGCGAAACCGATGAAGCTCTCGCTCTGGATAGCTTTTCGTCCCGACGCAGCAGTCCGCCACCCATTGGGCTTGTGCTACTTCGAACTGTTTTTGTACGTCACGGTTCCATTTCAAGGGCTTTGCCCAGTTCTCATTTGAGGTCAGAACTCGCGTGCCGTTTGGCCCCCATTGAACCTGCCCAAGCCGATGATCAAAGTCCCGCTCGGCATAGCAATTCATGCATGCCGGACTGACTTTCGTGCAACCGATCCAGGGGTTGAAGGTGTGATGAGCCCACTCGATTTTTGTGTTTTCTGCCATGATTTAGTGCTCAAGAAAATAGGACCCATAAACGCCGCCCCGAATTGGGTTGGCAAAAGGACCGGACAGGATTTTCACCTGCCGTGCTGAACCTACGAGTCAACGGAAGTCAGCCACCGCTTGCAAGCGGGCCGGTGTCGTGTTCGCGTCACGCCGCCGGTCCTCGCCACACTTTGCGTTTCGCAGTGGCCTCGCGGTTTCGATTAACGTGACTTCCACTCACGAGACCCCGAGGGGTCAAAGAACCGTGCGGGGTTCACACCCGCTACTCAAACGTGAAAAGGGTAATACTTGGTGGTATACGATCCTCGCCGTCTCTCCGGCTGTCTCGCTTCCGACTCCAACTTGCTGGGTTCAATCACGCCCTCGGTTGTGTCGTGCCCCCCCAAATTCGATTCACGGTTTAGGCGTCGCTGCGTTCCGGACCTGAAACCGCTTGCAACTTATTGGGTTTCGCTTGCAAGCTGGCCTTCCCCGAGGGGCTCACCTTTGGCCTCTTCCACAACACTGAGTAGTTTTTCTCCGACCAATTCGTCGCCCAGGAAATCAATTTGCTCAATAACCAAATGGTACCCATCTTGCCTGAATGTGGCCTTTGGGTATTCCTTGGAAATGGCCTCGATCAACACGCCAAGAACGCTAATTAAAACCGGGAGTTTTATTTAAACTATCTCCGTTACAGAAAACTCCTTAATTCCAATCGCCTAGATAGCGGGCGGAATGGTTGGTTCCGGCGGCTCAACTACAGGCTCACCGTGCTCGAACAACCGCGTTCCGTTTTCGTATGCTTCCAAATCGCTCTTTGGGACCCATACGCCATCCTTCGCTTGCGTGTACCCAAAAAGATCCGCGTTTTTCCTTAACCAAGGTCCATCGAACTCGACTCGGCGGCGATCGAAGGTCATCGCTATTTCTTTGTCCGGCTGCTTAACTGTCGTCACTATAACTATCGTCACTATCGCGTCTCCCTGATTTCAATGTCGTGTTGTGCGGCCATCATTTTCTTTTTGGCCTTGTATTCGCGGGTTTTGAAACCCTTTACGTCTTCGACAATCTGTTGGCCGTTTTCGGTGTAGACGAAATCGGCAACGTAGTGGACCACCTGAACTAGGCGGTACCGAACTTGGCATCGCAACGCGGCGATCTTTCCGGCTTGCTCGAGCAGCTTCAATTCGGCGTACCGACGCGCCTCGCGTTTCGAAGCAAACCGTTTGCCGTCCACGGTCGTCGGCTTGGCCCCGTATTTGTGCCCGGTCTTGCCGGTGAGGGCTGCCATCAACCGTTTGGTGCTGGTCGTCGGTCGGCTTCGCTTGGGCATCGCTATTCCTCTACTTCGCTTCGCTCTAGCGATTCGGAGTAGACGCGAACGAACTCGTCGACCGTCACGTGGCTGGAATCGTCGCGAATGAACGTCGCCACCATGTCGCCCAAGTCGGTTGGATCGACAGATCCCTCGAGGGCCAAGGCCACTTCCTGCATCAACCGCCGCTGCTTGGATCGCAGTGCGCTGGCTTCCTTGGCGATAGCGGCCAAGCCCCGACGCAAATTCTTTGCACGTTCGGCCTTGGCTGGTTGTGCAAGCTGGGCGACTTCGCGGTACTCCGAGTCCAACCGCACGAAAGACAACAACCCAGCGGTGAGATTCGTGTACCGGGTCGCCTTGCCGGTCATAGACGGCCACCCATCGGGTCTCGGGTTCTTTGGGTCCATCACCCGTGGTTTAGTCGTGTCGACTTCCGCCATGTAGGCGGTACCACGAACGAAATCAACAACCATCCAAACCGTTGCCCGTGTTTGGTCCCCATTGAGATGGACCCCATAACACTGCCCAATCCGTAGCTGTTCGTCGAACTGGTCGACCAAGTAATTCTTAAGACGCTTCACCATTTTTACCTCCATTTCAAAAAAGCACGCCCCGGGTTGGTGACGCCGCGCAATCTTCGGCCCCGGGGCGTGCCCGTTGTTGCTCAAAACAATTCCAACTGAACCGGTCGGTTTCGATGCGTCATGCACACCACCGTGGCCGGTTTCCCATACTGGGTCTCTCGGGTTTCTCCGGTGGAATGGACCCATCCGTCGGACTCTAATTCCTTTACCCTGCCACACACGGAACTCAACGGCAGACCTAACTCGGCGGCTATTTCATGCCGAGTTAAACCGTTTGGTTTGCGTTCCAGTAGTCGCACAATCCGCTGCTTTACGTCGGGCAAATCCTGCAACGCGTGATAGACACGGTCGCGATTGGTTTCGCTTTCGATACTCACGACTCCCCCTTAGGCGTGCTTGCAACACGGCCTGTCTTTTTCTGAGGGCGTCCTAAGGGCTTGCGGGCTCCACGCTGCGGCAAACACAAGCCGCACTGAACGGCCAGCTCCCACGTCAACTCCCCCGCAATGATGCGACGGCGTAAACGGTGGTAATCCGCTGCGGTCAAACCGCGTGAAATAGTGCGTTTTTGTTTTTTGTTGCGTGGCATGGTTAGGTAAGCATACACGTTTTTGCAAAAATGCAACGGCGCGAAAATCATTTCTGCACACTGTTTAGTTTCTAGTTTTTTCTAAATCGTTATCCGATAGTCACTTGCGTTCCACAAAAAACTTGCAAAATTCTCTAGGCGTGTTATGATTGACTGGAGGAAAAGCATGGCAAAGAAAAAATCAGTAGATCGCGCTCACGTTTTCACGATCGATGAAATTGCGTCGGTAGAACGGCAACTCCAGCTAGCGGGGGAAATTTTCGCGGAGTTTCGCACGCTTGCAGAAGCCACAGAGTCAAAAACCATTGCGGCCCACAACCGGCTGACGCTAGAACGTGCCCTAGGTGCGTTGGAATCCACCGTCGCTGCAATTCAAAAAGCGATTTGGTTGCATCGGGCCGGTACGCCACTCGAACCAGGCCAACTCAAACCACGTTCCCCATTGAGAAATCCAGAAAATGACAAACCAACCGAACAATGAACCGGAACGCCAAGAAAACCAAACGCCAAATGAGGGCAACTACGGGATTGATTGGCTCTGGATTTTGTATGTGGTTTTGTACTCGGCGTTCTTTGCGTTCATCGGCCTGAACTTAGCGATCCCAAACGGATGGGCTGTTTTTTTGCTCGGCATAATCGCTTTGGCTGCCTTGAAATACTTGATTCGGTTTGACGGTTGATTATCATGTTGCTGTGCTTGCAACACGGCCCCAGCTTTTTTGGGGCCTCGATGGAAACCGAAACCGAAACGCAACCCGCCCTCTTGGCGGAATTGGCCAGAGGCCTTGCCGATCAACTCGAGCGCACGCGCCCCGCCCTGCCCCGCGTCGCTTATACGTTGGCCGAAACGGCGACCATGCTCGGTGTCTCGAAGCGCGTCGTCGAAGGCTTGGTCAACGGTGGGCAACTTCCCACCAAACGCGCCGGCAAATCGCTATTGATCACACACCGGGCAATCGAACGGTGGCTCCATGGCTAGCGTTTGGAAGCATGCCCGGGGCGGTTGGTATTTAGAAATCGCCATGCCCGTTGGCCCTGCGAGGAAGATCTATCTGGGCAAGATCCCCTCGAGCGCGGCCCAGTCGGTGCGGCTGCGCGCCGAGCAGCTCGGACGCCTGGCCCGAATCGGCGAACCGCCAACGCCGGAATTGGCCGCGTGGTTGGCCGCGTGCTCTCCATCGTTTTTGGAGGCTCTGCGTGGGGCTGGTTTGCTCAGTTCGTGGAAGTCAAACACGACGCCTGCGTTGCTCGATTGGTGGGCTCAGTACGTTGGATCCCGATCGGATTTTTCGGTTTCGACTCGCAAGGGCTGGCAAACCGCATTGCTCCATGTGTCGCAACGTTGGCCGACTCAAACGTTGAATGAAATCACGGCCTTGGATGCGAAGACATTCTCTCGAGATTTGGGGCTCGCGGTGTCGACGTCTCACGCGGCCAAGATCATCGGGCGGTGTTCCCAGGTTTTCGCGGCGGCGATCGACGCCAAGTTGATCACCGCCAATCCGTTTTCTGGAATCAAGCTCGGGCGTGGGGTCGACAACACGCGGCAAATCTATGTCGACGCGGAAACGGCTCGGCGTGTCCTGGATGGCTTCGCTACCCTCGAGGGGCGTGCGTTGTTCGCACTGGCCCGGTGGTGCGGTCTGCGAGTCCCACACGAACCTTTGGCCCTGACCTGGGCAAACATTGACTGGCACGAAAACCGGCTTACTGTCCCGAGCGGTACAAAAACCGGCTTGCGAGTGGTTCCCCTGTTCGATACGGCACGCACGGCCATGGCCGCCTTGTTCGACTCGGCACCGGCTACGCCGTGGGTGTTCAACCAGTGCCGTGCGTCGGCGGCGACTCAGTGGCGAACCTGGGCACTGACGGCCTGTCGCACTGCGGGCGTGCAACCATGGCCAAAACTCTGGCACAATCTGCGGGCTGCTTGTCGCACGGATCTCGAGGAACGGTTTCCCGGGCACGTCTGCGACAGTTGGCTCGGACACTCCGAACGCGTGGCCAAGGACCACTATTTACGCGTGACTCCCGACCACTGGGCGGCTGCTTGCGGGACCGTCCAAGAACCACCGAAAAACGAACCAACCCGCGCACGGGGCGCAACCTAGCGCACGGGGCTGCGCACGGGGACAACATGTATGGACGGTGGTCTGTGGTGGCACAAAACCAATAAAAAACGCGGTCCATGTGGAAATGGCCGCGTTGAAAAAAGATGGGAAGTACCCCTGCAAGGGGTCCAACAAACCGAACTTTTCTCGGCGATTTCGCCCCTGTGTACGGGGCGGCGCACGGGTCCTATTTTCTGGAGCAATTGACTATGGCAATCATCGACGACCGACCTCAAACCGGAACAAAAATAGAACGCCTGCTTTCAGGCGACTTTTTCTTGTCCCGTGGAAATTTGTACCTCAAGGCTAGCGACGACTTGGTTATCGACCTTCAGACTGGCACGAAAATAAATTTTGACCGACGTTGCTTGGTGCAACCCGTCTCGGTCGACATTTGCATCCGAAGCAACAAAGGCTGACCAAGGAAACCAAAATGCCAACCAAGCAACCAATTCCACCACCGCCGCATACTTGGCCCAAAGTTAGTTCGGCGAAGCTAAATCACGAAAACCACTGCCTCGTATACCCAGTGAAGGGAACGCGAGACGCCTTTTGCTGCGAATCCGGATGGCAAGTAGCAGGATGGTCAAACGCTCCTTACCCGAATCGCATCGGCGGAGAGGCAAAGGCAATAGTATTTGAAAAAACGTCGCCAGCATCGGAGTCGATCATGGATTTGCTGGCAGGTTTAGAGCCTGGATTGTATTGGTGTCACGGAGACATTGAGTTGATGGACATTAGATCCAATTCTCCGCCAACCTCACCCCCACCACCACGAAAGAAAGGCTAAGCAATGGACACAAGCAGACAACCAGAGGAACGACCGAGACAGGATCACGCAAGGTTTGCAGGAGCACTCGCGAAGGAACACGACCAAGCCTACGAGTGCGCAAACGCCCTCTTTGGCCTGGCCCAATTTGCTGCTTGGTGGACTGATTTCAAGAAATCGTATTGCGAGGGAATAGAAGCAAGTTTTGAAATCAAAGAGAGATTACAGGTCGAATTCCGGTTTAAAAGGTATCTGTACAACTTTAGTCTCCGTTGCGATCTGACAAGCGTTACCGGCGATTGGGTTGATGGGCACCTCCTTTTGAATTTGCAGATCGGAATTTGGAAACTGCGCGCCGCCGAGAAAACTGCGCGCGAGCTAGGTACTTACCACTTCAATGACGCGACGGCATACACCAACAATGTAAGCTCAAACATGCCAGGAATCGGCAACCCGCCAGCCAAACCAACACCACCCAGGAATTCAACTCCCTAAGAATGATCACGCAAAACAACGATCTATCCGCCGCGGTAGAGTGCGTCAAAAGCAGCTACCCCGGCGGCAAATCTGGGGCTGGAATCTTTCAGCGATTGATTAATCTGATTCCCCCCCACCGGATCCTGATTGTTCCATTTGCTGGGCATTGCGGTGTGGTACGAAACATCCGGCCAGCGGAACACACCATCGTCATTGATCAAAACCCAGGTGTTTGCCAGTGGTGGTGGGATTGGAGTCGCACTAAGAAAGGTCGTGCGATCGCAATCCACAATTGCGACGGCATAGAATGGATGCGGTTTTCTCTCGGGTGTACGGAGTACTCCGCCGCACCGAGCTGCGACGCTGGATCCACCGACGGTCGATCGAGCGTCACCGGCAGCCACAAACGGCGGATAGATTGCGATCGCATGACGCGTGATTCCACGTCTGGGTACCGCGACGCACAAATCAGCGGCTCTCGAGCGACGGAAGAAACAGCGGCGCAGGCCTTCGTTTTCTGCGATCCGCCCTACGTCCTCAGCGAGCGAGCGAGCGGAAAAATCTACGAATGCGAGTTGAGCGACGAAGATCATCGAAGATTTCTCGAGGTCGTGACGGCGATTAACGCGTCCCGGTACCGTTTGATGGTCTGTGGGTACTCGTGCCAGCTTTACGCGTCGCTGCAGACCTGGTCCTCGATCGACCATCGCGTTCCAACGCGCGGAGGCTTGCAGGATGAGCGGATTTGGATGAACTACCAGAAACCAGTGCTCTTGCATGATTACCAGTACATTGGAGACGGTCGCCGAAGTCGCGAACGGATCCGCCGACGCCAAAAAAATTGGCAAGAGCAGCTTCGGCAAATGTCCGAGCAGGAGCGGTTGGCAATGCTCGAAGCCCTCAATTCTTAAACAAATCGGGTAATCCGTTTCAGAAACCGGGGCGGCTGTTTGAAAAACCGGGAAGTCCAGAACGTAAAAACTTACTTACCTCCCATAAATGGGGGTAGCGTGCGCAAAAAAACCGTCAGATAGTTCCGCTTCGCGGCGGACGCCTCCACCCCCCCAGGGAGAACCTTTGGAAAGGGGGGAATAGCCCCCATAGCTGCCCAGTGGTCACGCGGAAAACATGCAAAAACGCTGTGTTTTTGAGGTTTCTACAACGTGTTTTTGGCCCTGTTTGCACCAAATACCCTAGGTTTTTGAAGGGTGTTTCGATGCGTTACAGGTCGATTTCACCCGGATTCGGGGCGATCGTGGCGATTTGCTGGAGGGTTTCGACGTCTGGTCCCACTCTGATCACCCACCCCTCGATGTTCTGTGGAGTGTTTCCCCAAGTGCCATCGGATTGCTGGGATTCAAGTTCGTCTGGTTCGGCTGCTTGGCCAGCTTGCGGCGCTGCGTCGCTGATCGGAGGATTAAGAGTGGAGTTCGGCACCTCGCGAAACCGCCTCGAGCGCAAGACAAACGACTGCCCTGGCAACACGGTTGCGGTGAAGAACACCGGCTCGCAGTTGCACCAGTAGTGACGCGTCGGCTTAGTTGGCACCGTGCCGACGGTAAAGGCCAATGGGGTTGCTGCTGGCCCCTGTGCCTGCGGCTCAAAGTATGCGTCCTGATACGATCGAAGAGGTGCGCCGTTGCTGAGGCCAGTGAATGCACCGATCAACCCACCGGATGGATTGGCCGTGGAATCGTTGGATGATGTTTCGGCCCAATTAAAGTTGGTGAAGATCGACCCGTTCCACACACCGTTTTGGTAGAGCTGCCTTGGCCTCCACCAATTGCGGTTCACGTGCCTATGCTGGAACACCACCAACCCGTTGACCTCAACGGTAAACAGATAGCTGTTCGCGTAGTTGTTTGGGTTGTCTTGAGGCTTGCTGTAGTCGCCCGAACCAGATAGCGAAACGCGAAACGCACCCCAGTAAAGTCCAGGCAAATCGCCCGGTGGTTTTAGGTCAATGGTATTGCTTGTTAGGGTCGAGAAATCGTAGCGGCTCTGTCTGTAGATGTTAGCCAAACCGATCATGCTATACCTCCAGTCTGCCAAACGTGGTTGTGGTGCCCGATTGCCAAAACTCGAATCGTTGATTTGGTTCCTGGTTGCTCGAAATCCAACCGGATCCCGTATGGGTCGAAAGCGTCGGGGCCCTGAAACGTCTGTTGGGTGGTGGTCGCAAAGTCAAACACACCAAACCAACGTCCCGCAATCGTCATTTGTTTGGCAGTGGAAGTGTAGTTGTTCTGGTAGCTCCCTTGCGTCCAAGTCTGCAAGCCTGGAAACCGGTACTCTCTGACGGCCGCTCCGGCCACCGTTTGCACCGAATCAGGCCAGGCCTGCGGATACCGAGTGGATACCAATACCGGATTCGATCCTGTTCGTTTGATTTCCTGGATTCGAAAATCGTTTTGGCTCCAGCACCACAATTGGACCTGTGCTGCCCACTGTGGAATGTGGACAAATCTTCGGTACGCGTCGAACTGCATCCGAGTTGCATCCATGTTCCCAGCTCGGAAAGTTAGCTGGGGACGGCTCGCGTGATGATCCCAATCGAAAAGCGCCCAACCCTGTCCAGCGTATTGTTCCGTCGGTCGACTAGTCGTTGACATTTAACACCACCCTTACGTCGCACGCATCGGTCTGATCAATGTCGAAAACTTCAACGGCGGAAACGCGTTGATTTGAGCTTCGGCGATCCACTTTTTGGGAATGGAATGTTTCGTTCGGCGGTTGGTAGCTGAGCGTTGTACTTGCAATCGTCGCCCCCATCGCATCTAAGACGCGAAAACCAATGGACCCGCTGGCCTGAGTGCCTGGCGTCGATCTTACCGCCACTTCCCAAAGGTGTTCATAATCGTGAAGCGTTTCGACTTCCCAACGTAGCTTTGTGCCTGCCTGCGTCGCCGAGGCGGTAACGCGGTACCAATCTAGCTTGGTCGGGTCATACCAAGGATTCGACGGCGGATCCAATCGAACGGCCGCTGCGGGGCCTGTGATGGTTGGCAATTCCCAAATCCGGTTAGCGTCTTGGGTTTTGCCGATCCCTCCCGCGTAGTTGAACAATCGCCACGCGTAGATCGTCGGCGTATGCTGCCCCGAGCTCTGGCCGCTGGCCCATCGCCATCGAACGGGTTGGTCGGCTGTTGTTGTTTGGATCGGCCAAGCCATCGAGACCCGCTCGAACGGCATCCAAACACGGTTCAATGTTTGGACTGTCGGGTCGGCCAATCCATTTCCGGCGGGTACCACGCTAATCGGTTGCACGATCGAACCAACAATCCAGCGGCCTAAAGTGTTCAAAGCCAAGTCGGTCGGCGTCTCGAGCTCAAGTTCCGTTTGGGCTTGGGCTGTATCGGTCTGAACCACCACCAGATAGAAACCAGGCTCGGCAAACGTCAATTGGCTGCGGTTTGCGTTTTCGGCGTAGGTCGCACGAACGATTTCATTTTGTCCTGTCACGGCGAGTCGCCAACCGAGACCTGGCACGTTTTTTCTTTCGAACTTAGCCCATGCCAACGGGAGACCGTGCATCGTGTTTATCCTCGCAACTTCGGAAAGAACTGCAACGGATCGAGTTCGCCAAATGACGTTTGCACTGTAAACGTTGGGGCAACATAATTCCCGTTCAACCCAACACCCATGGTCAACGACACTTCGGAGACCTGCGCGTTGCATGTCGCCGCGTGAGGTGTGTTCGCGTTGACCGTGCCGATCATTTGCCCCGGCCACAACTTCGCTGTTGCTCTGCGGCTTACGACTCTGACAATCGATCGAGGCTGGAAATAGTATTGGGCTGCGAACTTCGCGAACTGTGTTGCCAATGGGGCATCGTCTCGGAGGACAAATCTAGCTGGCACCGTCACCGGCCCCGCATCGTTCACGCCGACGATAGTGTCTTTCATTACGACGACGTTTTGAAAGCGATCGCCCAAACGGATGGTTTTGATTCGGTCGGCATCGATGTTCACCGTGCCCGGGGTCGCGCCTGCAGGCGCTGAAAACGTTGCCGGATTTCGTTCGATCACTTGAGCCAATTGGTCTGATTGGGCCGCCACGGTCACCCGCAACTCGGCGGGGTCGATCTTTGGCACGTGCGGGGCGACTCTCCCACCTCCAGCGGCCAATGCTCCCTGATACCCACCGGTTACCTCGATTTCCAAACCGACGGCCATTTGGTTGTTAAGTTCTCGGGCTTGGATTTCATACGTTGGGTCGTTCGGATCGTACAGAACGTCCCGCACCGCCTTGGTGGACCAACAGTTCCATTTGCCGGTTAGAGTTCCATCGGATTCGTGCGTTTTGGCGTAGACCTCGCATCTACGCCATGGCGTTCGAGCGGCTTCGTGGGCGGTCTTGACGTCGGAAGTGGAAGCGGCGGAATAGTCTACGCCCTCGCGGAATGGTAGATCCGAGAGAAAACGCAAACGCAATGCCGTCGGCAAATAGCGTGTCGATGTTCCCAATGGGCGGTTGGGCTGCTCGTACTCGAACACGTCGACTGCGGGGTTGCTGTCTTTCCAATCGTAGGTGTGTTTGATTCTCCAATGTCGGCCAATTGGCTGGTATCTCGGAGACTCTCTAAGATCTCGCATCCGCTGCAACTGACGCATGATAGCCGGGTTCAACGCTGCGATCTCAGCGTTGTAAGCATCCTCGAGCGCTGTCGGCCATGCTGGTTCCAATTGGTTTGTCGTGTCTATCGTAAACACTACCAATTTGGGGGCACCTTCGACGACCAAAGCGGTGTACTGTTGGGCACCATTTGTTTGTACACTCACCGCCGTTGCTGAGTCTGTCGCGGTCTGCAAGTTTACAACTCGAGTGTTGGCTGGAAATGTTTGATTGGCCCCTGTTTCGTCCTGAATGGTGGCCGCCGTGGTAATGGTCGTGAATGGTTCAACCATGACTCGGTGGGGGGTAACCGATTCGTCTACCCACACCCAATAACCGTGACCGCTCTGCGGTGCCAACAGTCGATCGAGGGCCCCTTTCAAGGTCAACCCATCGCAATCTAGCCGAGGGAGAAACCAATCTGCAAATTGAGTAGATGTGTTTGGCGGGGTCAAAATGTCGTGGTCGAAGATCCACACGGGCACAAAGAGCGTCTTCGTTTCGTCGCCGTTTTGTACGTCGGCCAAAGGGCTGAACTCTGTCGTCACTCCTACGCGGGGCGGATTGTAGGCGACTAGGTTCTCGAGCACGTCTCCCAATTGCCATGCGTCCAATGCTTGTGCCTGAGCGATCCCATACAACCCAGCGAAGGAATGCTGGTAGACCTGTCGACTCTGTTGATTAGCCAATCCAAATATTGGTGCTGATTCTTTGGCTGCGGTGCGGCTCTTTACGATCTGGATTCCACCAAACCGGTTAGGTGAATCGTCGGCCTTGGAGTCGGACACGTTGAATTGTGGGGCTGCCCATCCGGCCCTGGTCGTTGGATTTGGTTCGAACGCACTAACAAACCCAAAGTTGGCACCCACTTTTTGGTAAGTGCGTTCGATCGGTGCCCGGTCCAGTGCGGCGATCATGCCGACACAACTTAGGGTCTGTACCCCCGTCGCTTCATTCACAAACGTCGGCGGGCTGCCTGGCACAACTCGGGCGACGATGCCACCCTGTTCGTCGGCCAGGTCGTCGACAAATCCATGCCAAATCCGAGTGCCATCGGAACACGTGACTACGATTTTGACATAGTGCCCCAACCATGTTTTTTTGTTACGTGTTGTTTCGACGTTGGAACTGTTCTCGACCGTTCGGCCATAGCGGTACCGAATCGTCGCCGTTGGTATGTTTGGGGCTGCGTTCCAGCTTACGGAAAGCAAATCCAACTTGTCATCGACCACCCAGTTGTCGGCCCACCGTTGCTTGGTGTGGATAACGACCGAGACGTCGTTGGCAATCGCATCGCCAAAGGTCAAAAGGTTGTTCGTCGGCTGTGGAAACGGGTAAGGAAACGCGGTCACAGTTAAACCTCGACGGGTTGCAAACGAAACGTACAACGCAACACAAACGCCGGGCTGACAACAACCCTGACATTGCCCCTCGGGCATTGATAGAACGGCATGGGCTTGATTTCTGAGCTAACAACCTCGACCACAATGAAAGTGATACCGTCACCGGCGAAATCGACACCACCCATAATCAGATTTTGAGGTGCGGCGGTAAATGTGTTTCGCCAAATGAACTCAGCGGTGCGTGCAAGGTCGTAGCTTGCGAACGCATACTCACCCACAAGCTCGAACGCATTACCACGTCGGCCAGTGTTAAACACGGAAACACCGTCGTCGCCTGATTTGTTTTCGACTTCACGCCGCATCTGTGGCAAATCGACATTGCCAATCAGATTATCGAAACTCAGGCTGCCAATCGAATTGCTCACGGTGCGGCTCCTGCGTTAGCTCCCGGGGCCATTAACATGCCCCGCAAGTTGTTTTGGTTCGGTGTGTTCTGGCCGGTTTCGAGTAGTCGACGCGTCGCTTCCATCGTTTCCAACTGCCTGGCCAAAAAATTGTTTGTGTTTTCTCCCTGTCGCCGCATTTGCTCCAAACGCTCTGGGAGTATCAACAATTTGTTGATTGCTTCGATTGCCGCTGCCGAGGTTTCAATCTTTTTTGGGTCGGCACCGACGTTTTGTAAATAATCGATTCGCTCTTGTAATTGGGCAATTTCGGCTCCACCCACCCCGCTGGGGCCCTCGGATCCTCGCGAAAAGTAT
>Ga0315900_10004831_pt1 | contig 18786 bp, 24 predicted proteins | sample LakEriMetagenome_FD_203521 | JGI IMG/M metagenome (GOLD analysis project Ga0315900, IMG submission 203521) | Freshwater fungal communities from buoy surface, Lake Erie, Ohio, United States - Buoy 12 MA114 | ecosystem: Environmental > Aquatic > Freshwater > Lake > Lake biofilm | place: USA: Lake...
TTTGTCAGGGAAACGCATCGTCATTGCCGGTGGCAGTGGCTTCCTCGGATTATCGATGTCCGAGTATTTCTCGAATGCAGATGTGAATGTTACGATTCTATCCCGGTACAAGCCCAAGTGGATGGGGCGATGCTCGCATCACTCTTGGGACGGTCGATCGCTCGGTGATTGGGTCGACGCGCTGGACGGATCGGACGCAATCATCAATCTGGCCGGCCGGACGGTGAATTGCATCAAGACGCCAGATCACCAAGACGAGATCCTTCGGTCGCGGGTGGAGTCGACACTGGTTCTTGGGAAAGCTTTGCGTGAGCTGAAATTGCCCCCACCGGTCTGGGTGCAGATGAGCACAGCACACATCTATGGTGACCCGCCATCGACCGTATGTGACGAGGAAAGCCCGCTCGGTATTGGCTTCGCTCCTACCATAGGGCGAGCTTGGGAGTCTGCATTTGCAGAGAGCAAACTACCCGATCAGCGCGGCGTCCTTATGCGAACCAGCTTCGTCGTTGGTCGAGATCGCGGTTCCGGTGGTGGGGCTCTTGCGGCCCTTCGCCTTCTCGCGAGGCTTGGGTTAGGCGGCAAGGTTGGCAAAGGAACTCAAGGCATGTCGTGGATTCACGAGAATGATCTCAATGCACTGTTCGCCAAAGCAGTCGCGGACAATTCGATGACCGGAACCTATATCGCTTCCTCGCCCAACCCGGTCTCGCAACTGGACTTCATGCGAACGTTGCGAAAGGTCATCGGTGTGCCGATTGGGCTGCCTGCTTTCGAGTGGATGGTGCGTCTCGGGGCGCCGCTGGTCTTTCGCACCGACCCGGAGCTAGTCCTCTACGGCCGCTATGTCGTCTCAAAACGTTTGGCTGAAGAAGGATTCCGGTTTCAGTTCCCCGACCTTGAATCAGCCTTAAAAGAGTTGCACGACAAGAGCCACGGATGAGCGGATATCCGCACCCGCATCCAAAAGAAATTGGGCTTTTGGAATGCTTCCCGCAGCGGCTGCCAAACCGATCGGATACATACCATCCTCCAGGTCCGAACGATTGGGATTTGCCCCGGAATTCACGAGAAGTTGAAGAACCCCAAGAGAGGCTCTCGGACTTTTCACTAGCAACCATCATTGAGCGTCTCCCTGAGATTTATCGTCTTCGTATTTCTCCGTGCTAGCGTAAACGACTTCCAACTCGTTCACAATACGATGGATACCAGTCAGGGATCGCAGAATCTCTTGTGCTAGCTGCTTCAGATAGTACGATCTCACTTCACCATGAAGGATGAGATGTCCCGAGCAAATCTCGCATTGAAGTCGCTTCAGCCCAAGACCGTTACAGGACCGCAATCGCTGTGCTGCAACCATGACGATCTCCTTCGTGGATGAATCACTCGGTGATTTCAATGTGTCTCGCGATTGGACATGTGCACTGACATTTTTGCGGCTCTTTGTCCGTTTTTCAGCATAAGCAGTGGTAGTCGTTTGATTCAAGATTCCGCCTCCCCGCTCGGTCGAGCGACATTGCATTTAGCAACTCAGCGTGGAAGAGGACGATAACAGCCGCCAACTTCTGCGCTGTGGGTATTTTTAGTGCGACCGACGCCTGATTGTCATCGAGGAGGTTCTGAAACGACCATGGTGGAATCCCCTAGACTTGGGCTCTACGCGCGATGATGGGGTGGTAACTCGAGCCGGGAAAGCGGCCCTTCGATTCCGATTTCAGCCCATCATTATCCATTTTCCAACATTGCCTGAATCGCTTGGCGATTCAGTTCGGCAGCCGTTTTCGCTCCCAGTTTCTTCTTGATATTCTCGCGATGGCTGTCGACGGTATGGGTGCTCAAGAAAAGTTGGTCCGCAATAGCACTCGTGGAAACTCCAGCGCCGATCAACCTGAATATTTCTAACTCGCGATCGGTTAATGTCTCGAGCGGATCATCCATGACATCACGCTTTCCCAGAGCTTGGGAGACGAGCCGTTGCGTTGTTTCGGCACTTACATAGCGATCTCCCCGCAACACCGTTCGAATCGCTTCGATCAGCTTTTCATTCGATTCGTTCTTGTTGAGATATCCTAGAGCTCCAGCACGTAAGGATCGCTCGGCGTATAGCGACTCTTCGAACGTCGATACGACCAACATTTTGGTTGTAGCGTTGAGCAATCGAATTCGCTTCACCAATTCGATTCCGTTTCCTTCCTTCAAGGATATATCGATCAGGACAAGATCGGGGCAGAACTGTCTTACGAGTTCGACAGCAGCATTTTCGGTCGCTGCTTCGCCACAAACTTCCATGTCGTCTTGCGAACTAATTCTCATATTTAGCCCATCTCTCATCATCGGATGGTCATCTACGATCATGATTCTCGACTTCGCTTTGAATTTCTTCACGCTAGCTCACCTATTGTGGGTATCATGCAGCGGACAGTCGTGCCATTTTCTCGATTCCGGCTCACTCGAAGTTCTCCACCAATGATGCTCGCTCGGTATCTCATGATACGCAGGCCCAAGCCGCCTTGTGCGGACACCTCTGCAGTTTCTGTAGGTTCGAAGCCGATTCCGTTATCGGATATCTCAAGAACCGTTTCTACTGGACTCTGAGTAAGGGATATCTGAATGTCGCTTGCTTTGCCATGCTTGATGGAGTTGGTCACCGACTCCTGGGCAATTCGGTATAGTTGCGTGGCCACGGCGTCGTTGCTAATCGCCCCTGTCCCAACAGACTCGAAATGACAATTGAGTCTCTGGTCGGCGTTTGTTGAGGATGCGAGATTCGCCAATGCTGCCTGAAGCCCTCGAGCGCCAATCTGAACCGGCATAATTCCGTGTGAAAGCTTGTGGACATGTTGATTCGCTTCAATCAGACCCTGACTGAGTTTTGCAAGGGTTTGCTTGATCCGCTGATAGTCGATATCGCGAAGTATCCACTCCTTCGGTTTCTTTTCTGATCCATGGGTAGCATTATTGAGGAAGTCAGTCATCGCGCCGGCAAAGAGTGACAGTCCGGTCAATTCTTGTTGTGTTCCATCGTGAAGCTCCTGGCCGATCCGTGATTGTTCTTCGGTGGCGATCTCTAAAATTTGAGTTTGCAGCTGCTTTCGAAGTGTGATGTCTCTCAGGATGCCGGTGTAGAGCCCAAGGTGATCGACTCTACCGAGCGCGAGATCGACGGGGAATGTAGAGCCGTCTTTCCGTTGCGCGAGAACCTCGCGCCGATTTCCAACGAGTTCGGAAATCCTTGCTGCAACGGTCTTCGATGCTCCGTCAGCTTGGCTGGAATGGAAGAGTGCTGGCAGCAACGCCGCGATGTTCTTCCCTATCAGTTCCCCAGGTTCAAATCGAAACATAAGCTCGGTCGCGTGATTGATGCTGTCGATCTTTCCCTGAAAATCGATCGTGATGATGGCGTCTGCGACCGTGTTTAAGATCGCATGCAATCGTTCCTTGCTTTCGTTGAGTGCAGCAAAATAGCGGGCGTCCTCTTCCCTCTGTACAGCCTCCGCTTTCTTCCTCTGAGTCAGGTCCACAAAGGTGATGACAACGCCTCCTACATGATCGTCGCTGGTTCGATAGGGTAAGATTCGCCGCAGGTAGTGCCTGTGTTCACGGGTTTCAATTTCCCGCTCGACCAACGTCTCGCTCTCGAGTGCTAGGCTGCATTCCTTCAGCATCGTATCGTCTGCGAAGTTTGGGGCTATATCCTTCAAGGGTCGACCAAGGTCTGTGGATAGCAAATTCAACAAGAACTTCGTTGGTGGAGTGAATCGCTTGATATTCAGTTGTTGGTCGAGAAAAATCGTTGCAATCTCCGTACTCGACATCAGGTTCATCAAGTCGTCAGTAGCTTGTTTCAGCTCATTCACCTTTTCTTGGAGCTGGCCGTTGACGGTAATCAGTTCCTCGTTGAGGGATTGCAACTCTTCCTTTGACGTTTCTAGTTCTTCGTTGACGGACTGAAGCTCTTCATTGATAGACATGATCTCTTCGTTCGAGGTTTTGAGTTCCTCATTGGAACTTTCCATCTCCTCGATGGTGCTATGCAGCTCCTCGCTCATCGACTTGAGTTCGATTTCGAGCTGCTGAACCAATTGCGAGTCTTCCGTCTGAATCGTTTCTTCAGCAATGGAACTGTCAATAGACGCGGAATGTTTCACGAGCTCGTTGATGGTCACTTGCTCATGGAACAAGATCAGGAGCAAGCCAGCAACCTCCTTGGGCTCGAGAAGGGGCCTGGCAGTTACGGAGCACTTGAAGTAGTCACCACCTCGATTCACTCGTATATCCGATGTGACAACGGTTTGATTCTGTCGAATCGCGTCTCTGCAAGTCACCCGAAGTTTCGTGCGCAGACCTGGTCTCGCCATGGCCAAGAGGTCTTTGGTCAGTTCGCCGCGCGGAAACTCTAGGAAATTGGCCAGCGGCCCTGTCACATAAAGAACCTCCAGCGAGTGATTGCACAAAGCAGCCGCCGGTGCGTACTCGTTCAGAATCAGTTTTTCCGTAATCTCCTTAAAGCTCTTACGGTGGATCCCCAAGGGCGAACCCGACGCAATCACGTTGTAGGGTTCGGTCGATTTTCGGAATGGGATTTTGATCAACTCCCGTTTCGCAGAGTCAACCCTCCGAAATAATCGCCATTTCTTGGAGATCGTTTCAAACAATTCACTTGATCTTCCCGTGGTTTCCGAAGGTCCCAGAAAAAGATAGCCACCCGACACCAATGCAAAGTGAAAAAGCGACAGCACATTGTTCTGCATCTCGGGTTCAAGATAAATCAGCAGATTCCTACAGGAGATCAAATCAAGCTTCGAGAATGGAGCATCACCGATCAGGTTCTGGTTTGAGAAGACCACCAACTCCCTCAATTCCTTATTGATTTGGTAATGCTGATCATCCAGCATCACAAAAAACTTCCGGAGTCGATCGGTAGAAACATCCCCTGCGATACTGGCCGGATAGACTCCAGTCCGCGCAACTTCAATGGCATCGGCGTCAATATCACTAGCAAACAGTTGAACCTTTACGAATAACTTCGCGGCCTCCATCGCTTCCCATAATAGCATCGCGATGGAATAGGCTTCTTCACCGGTCGCACATCCCGCCACCCAGACTCGAATAGGCAGATCGCTCTTATGCCTTTCAATCATCGCCGGAATGATCTCTTGCTCGAGTATCTGATATGCATCAGGATCTCGAAAAAACGCGGTCACACTGATCAGCAGATCTTTGTAGAGCGATGTGATTTCGTCGGGTTGCTTATTGAGGAATTCGAGGTACTGGGGAATCGTGTCGATTTGGACAATTCCCATCCGGCGTAAAATCCTTCGAAGCATCATCGGCTTCCGATAAGGTCGAAAATCGTACTTCGCTCGCGAGTTCAAAAGAATCAAGATCTGATTCAGAATCTCAGAGGACTTTTCAGCGGTCGCCACTTCCTCGCTTGAACTATGGAGATAGGGCTGCTCGATATACTTCACGATTGCTGCTGGCATCTGCTCTGGAGGCAGAACGTAATCGACGATTCCGGTGCTAATCGCACTCTGCGGCATCTGGGTGTATTCGGCGGTGCTTGGCTCCTGAGCCATAACCATACCACCCGATAACTTGATCTCGCGAACACCAAGTGTTCCATGACTGCCAGTGCCAGAAAGCACGATACCTATCGCTCGCTCTCCCTGATCCTTCGCAAGCGATCGAAGAAAGTAATCGATGGAGGTTTGCCAACCTTGATTGATTGGCGGAGCGCTCAGTTGTAGCTTGCCATCAGAAATGGACATGAAGAAACGTGGAGGAATGATGTACACGCAATTAACAAGAACAGCCACTCCATGTTTGGCCTCGATGACTGGCATCGAAGTCAACTTGCTCAGCAATTCGACCATCATGCTTTCATGCGACGGATCGAGGTGCGGAATCAGAACGAAAGCCATCCCGCTGTCCGAAGGCATTGCGGAAAAGAACTTTTTGAATGCGTCCAATCCGCCAGCGGAAGCAACAAGTCCAACAATGGGATACAAGTTGGATTGAACCTTAGGGGATATTATGGGTGGTGTGGTAACGTGCGTAGGTCCGTTCGTATTTGGGTTGGAAGACTCTGAAATGTACCAGTTTCACCTACTCCTTGCGATCGAATCTGAGCAAATTGGGGCCCGTATGGCGGATTCCACCATACGGTAGCGATCGAGCTGGGACGAATGCCCTAGCGGGAGTTTCCGTGTTTTCAGCGAATTGCCTTCGCTCGATGACCCCGCTTCGATATTGAGGAAATCCTCGGGTGCATCAGCGTGTGACACCCCCGTGGTGGTAACCGCCAGGCGACTTTCACGTTTTCTTCGATGGGCCACATCCGCCGTCAGTGTAAGAATCTCACCGATGGCAGAGAAGATCATGGAACGCCAACGCTTGTTAATGCGTTGCGGCATGAAAGCAAGCACTGCCAAAACGGAAAGGGATTGAAAATGAAGACAGGTACCACAGAGGTCGCTGGCAACTCGTGCGATGGAAAACTCGTCAGAGTTTCTGGAGACAAGTTGACTTCCACATGCGGGAAGGGTCTCGAGCACAACTACACCGTCGCGAAGGAAGTAAAGGTTACCTGCGATGGCAAAGAAGCCAAGCTATCGGACCTCAAGCCCGGGTCCACCATTCGAATGACAATGTACAAGGACGACAAGAACAAAATCCGTGCTGTCGATTGCGGGAAGCATATCGCATCGCTTACCGATGCGTAAGGCGACTGCATTGAAGCTGTAGCTTCGGTTGGATCGTTCAACCTAAGCTCCTCACGAATATGATTTGCAAAACAAAGGAAATAACCATGAAACTCAACATCACTATGGCAATTCTTGCCACCCTACTCACGGCTGGTTCACTAAGCGCGCAGCAGGCACTCCCAGAACAGACCCAAGGCAACACAACGCAAGCAAACCAAACCTCGACGGCAGAAACGCCCCTATCCAAGGAACAAGTGTTCGCAAAGTGCTTAGCTATTACGAACCAGGAACAAGTGGCGATCGCAAGGTTTGCGAAGGAAAAGTCGACCAACGAAGAAGTCAAAGCATTGGCGACAACTTTGGAAAAGGCACATCTAGAATGCCTGGACGAGTTAAAGGTGCTAGCATCCAAGGAAGCGGTTGGTAGGAAGGGAACCAACCGGACGCCTCCTGCGGCGAGCACCGTAATGCACGCAGTGGATTTTTTGCAAATGCATCAAGAGATGTCGGATCAGTGCCTGAAAGACAGCAAGGAGATGCTCAGCAAAAAAGAAGGTGCCGACTTTGATGCATGTTTTATAGGTATGGAAATCGCAAAGCATGGCATGATGCATTCGAGCCTCACCGTTCTTCAACGACACACCACAGGTGAACTGCAAGGTTTTATCAAGGCAAGCCTTGCCAAGAATGACGAGCACATGAAAGCTGCGACTAGCTTGATGGAAAAACTGACGGACAAGGCTGTTGTGAGGACAGCCAAGGCAAAGTAGTAATCCAGTCCGCCTCATCATGAGACAACAGCATGGATTGGTGGCAAGTTCGGACGCTGGTGGAATTCATTTTCACCAGCGTCCGATTTTCTTTACTTATCCGAACCAACAAGATCCCATTTCTGCAAAGTCAATCCTTGTTCTGAGACAAAATCAGTACACTGTATGGTCCGATATTGACCAATCCTTCGTTTCGAAAGCCATCTCGCAGCGGTGGTATGTCAGGCGTAGCTGGATTCGATTGGATTGGTAATGCATCCACGTCTTCGCAAATAGTATTTGCAAAAGATGGGCTATACCCATTCCAATCGCTATTGAACCTCACTCGCCAAATACCGCTTGCGGGAAGTCCCAGTCGATAACCTTGGTGCGGAGTGTGAGACAGGTTGACGACCACGATTACATCATCTCCCTTACCCGATTGGTGCCAGCGGTGATAAGCAATCATGTTGTCCGCTTGATTCTGGTGAAACGTGTTCAGCCCCGAACCAGTTAGACCTTTCGTCGAATCAAATCGATTCAGTCGAAGATGAATGAGGTCCCGGTACAAACGAACCAGTCCGCAAAATTTCTCCGATCGATGCCAATCAAGTGGGACCGTATCTTGAAACCATCCGTCTTCGAGGAACTCTTGTCCCTGAAACAGCATCGGAATTCCCGGTGCGGTAAGCACCAACGCTGCGGCCAAAGTTGTGCGCTTTTGTGAAAACCAACTTTCGGGGTTCTTCGGATCAATCTCGGTCGCAATTCGCGCTTTACCGTTTGCTACCTCGTCGTGTGATTCACTGAAGACAACGCGTTGAAACGGGTCGCCATTGTAGCAACCTTCGAGCGCCTGGCGGACGCTGTCTAAAGACCTTTGATCGTCATTCGCCACGATTACCGCTGCCCGGACCGGATGAACAAATCTCGAACCCCATTGCGCACTAAAGCCAGCGCCGCCCTGATCGGCAGGTTTGGTGATTCGATCATCGGTCCGCATATCTTCTGCGATCGTAATTCGCTCCGGAAACTTCGCGTGTACCTCACGATTGATCCACTGAGTCAGGCTCCAGCCGTCAGGAAGGTTTCCGCCAGGATCGCCATCCCCACGCACATGGTGCATAAACAGCGTCATGTCGAATCGTAGGCCATCGACGCGATACTCTTCCAACCACATCAACGCATTGTCACGAATGAACTGGCGCACCTCACTTCGACCGTAGTCAGGTCGAGTAGATCCCCAGGGCGTCTCAGCGTGCCAGTCATTGTAGAAGTATATCCCCCCCAAACCATTCTCGCTCCATCCGTCAAACTGCCATAGATCGAGATCGCTTGGACCAAAATGGTTGTAAACAACGTCCAGGATTACCCCGATACCAGCCCCATGAACCGCTTTCACAAAGCGCTTGAGTGCAATGGGGCCACCGTAGCTTTCCTCCACGGCGAATATGCATGAAGGGTTATAGCCCCAAGACGTATAGCCGCCAAATTCTGCTAAGGGCATTAACTCGATGGCATTGACTCCCAATTGCTTCAGATACTCGAGCTTTTGAAGCGTTTCTTCGAATCCATTGGTGCAATCGGCTTTGGTGACATGGAAGGTTCCGAGATGCATTTCATAAATGACCAATTCATTGACGGGCGGAAGATGGAACTGGTCCTCCCCCCAGTCGAAGCTTGGGTCGTGAACCACCGAGTTCCCGATGGAACTGGTAACCTGGCGTGCATAAGGGTCGATCCTCAGAAATGCTCTGTCGCCGTTCACGATACGATAGCGATACTCATCGCCAATTTTTGCCGTGGCGATGTCGGCATACCAATATCCTGCCCCCTCGTTGACCATAATCTGGCCGTCTGGGGCCCACTCATTGAACGTTCCCGTTACGTAAACAACGCTCGCATGTGGCGCCCAAACTCGAAATGCCACACCCCCTTCATGTGGAAGAGCTCCCATACCCTTCGAAACTTCTCGAGCGATCACCGACGACACCCCAGTTACCCTTATCCGAACCACCGATCGATTGGATCAACAACCTTTTCACAGCCATCACAGAGAACTACTGGAGATTCGTCTCATGAACTGATTGACTTTGTGCTGTGCGTCTGCACTACTCCACCCATAGTACTTCATGAGGTTTATCACCAACTGATCTGGGCGGCCATCCATTTTCTCAATGTCTAACGCATCGAGCTTGCCGAAGGTCGTAAGGATTCCATCATTGAACTTTTGCCTTGCTGACTTGTTTGCTAAACCTAGCATGTTGCTCTACTCCTGGTAGTTTGAAGAATGGTTGATGATTTGAAGCAATCGCTCGCGCATCACAGCGCTCTGGAGTTTGCGATCTGAACGTTGATCGCATGTCCATTTACTTGCAATCCGAGCGGCTCGAGCTTTTATCTTGTCCCTCGAGACAATCGAAGCTCGATGCTGAATTGGCTTTGTTCGCCTTCGATTTGACGGGATTAAAGGTGGCATAGAGGCTTCCTTTCCTGGGACAAAATTGCAAACATTGTGTTTGGTCGCTAGGTGGGTTCATGTTCTGTAATGACTACGGATACGACGCATGCATCGAATTGAGCGTTGCAGAATTCTTGGTCGATTCCACCACATGACCTACAGGGCAGAATCAAAACTCATTCGAAGCGTCTCGCATTGCTTTCGAAAGCTCCTCCCATGCGGAACTTACTCTTGCCTTGACATCGGTCCACGCCTTCGAGGTGGAATCTCCGACTTCTGCGAGCCTCTCCTTGGCGATCTTCAGTTTCTCATCAAGGGCGGCCATCTTCAGATCCCAATTCGCTTTTGCGTCGCTTGCTAGATCCTTTCCTTTAAGACGCAGACTTTCGATATTGTCTTCCATGCCTGAAATTTTTGCTTTCATGTCTGCCACGAGTTTCTCCTTCTCCTGTTGAGAATATTCGGCGGTTGTATTCAACGACGCGGCTGCGTCGCGATTCACGTCATCAAGGGTGACCTTAGAAGGCATGGCTGATGGGGGACTCGGTTGAACTTTTGATGCCTTCTGCTCACAGCCAAAGATTAAGGCTAGTCCTACAGTACTTAGAGCCAATTGCTTGTGGAACCTTAGATATCGCATGGAAGGGTACTCCTAGAGACGACCGGTGAGTAACAGAATCAGCAGAATCAGAATAATGACGCCGACCAGACTGAGCCCTCCGCTCGGGCCATAGCCCCAGTTTCGGCTGTGGGGCCATGTTGGCAATGTTCCGATGCCGCCAAGAAGAAAGAGGATCAGTAGAATGATCAAAACGGTTTGAAGCATGTTCATAACTCCTTGTGCTTCTAGATGGTTGAAAGCGTTTTGGATGTTTTGGGGGCCACTTTGCACCCAAGTGACGATTCGAATGTACGATCGACGCTCTCCTCAATTTCTACTGAGTGAAGGGGAATCGGGTCATCGAGAGGATCTCTAAAATCCCCCTAGAGGAATCCGCCACTTCTCCTGAAACCTTACGGACCGACGGCCTGATGGGGTTGGTAGAGCTGCAGATTTCGCCGCCGCGATCGCTTGGACTTTTCGTCCGCCATGGAAAATGGCGGAATCCACCATGCGTGTTTCAAGGATCGCAGGATACCTCCCCGCTTCTTTTCAGGAACAATGGTATTGAATTGGTCCTGCTCATCCTGAGGCATGTCAAACGGGTTTGAGTCCGCGACCGATCGGTATTCTGGGCTCGAGAGATGTTCTCTCGGCACGTGCCGATCAAAAATTTTCCCCCACGCTCGACGGGTCGAGCAGGAGAACACCATGTTGCGTTACGCGATCATATTCCTTGTCATAGCGTTGCTTGCAAGCGTTTTCGGAATGTTCGGATTATCCGGATTCGCGATGGAAGCAGCTCGGATTCTGTTTTTTGTCTTCCTCGTTTTGCTGATCATCTCGTTGATCACGGGGCGTCGCAGCGTGGGAGTTTAGGAGCGTATTCCCCTCAAAGCATGGCGTTGGTCCAATGCCGAGCATGAACGAAATCCTCGCTCCGCAAGAACCGAACCCTTCCCTGGGCCAAGAGATTGCCAATACCGTGAGCCATGGCATCGGTCTCGCGGTAGCTTTGGTTGTATTCCCCTTGTTGATTCTCAAGGCAGAAAAGCAGGGGCAACCTTGGGGACTTTTCAGTGCCGTCCTATTCGCGATCTCCGTGGTATCCATGTATCTGGCTTCGTCGCTCTATCATGCGTTGCCTCAAGGTCGCAACAAATGTGTCTTGAGAACCCTGGAGCATTGCGCAATATTGGTCCTCATCGCGGGCACTTATACGCCGTTCACTCTCGTCGCGATTCGCGGCTGGGTGGGCATCTCCCTCTTTGTGTTGGTTTGGATTCTGGCGGTGGTCGGAATCTGCGTTGAGTTCCAAGGGCCAGCCAATCATCGTTGGCTGCCTGGAGTGCTGTACTTATGCATGGCATGGCTCATCGTCCTCGCGATCGTTCCGCTCTCGAAGAGCATGTCGCTGGGGGGGCTTGTGTGGTTGCTAGCCGGGGGAATCGCCTACACCGCAGGGATGGGATTTTTTGCTGCGAGGTACGTACCTTATTGCCATTTTGTATGGCACTTATTCGTGATGGCTGGAACCGCTTGTCACTTTATCGCGGTATGGCGGTACGTATTTTAGCGGTGATATTCCAGGTTGTAGCGATTTAGGATGTAGGCTCTGGCACCGCCATAGGCTTTACGATGGGCGTATCCTCCCACCTTCTCGATCGATAACCTTTCGACATGCGTTCTCGAATGCGAGGTCCGTTTTGCCGACTACCTACCTGGATTATCCATGGTTAGCTTGGAGCAAACGTATTTGTGCGATTGCATCCGCCATGTTCTCAACGACGATCGCATTGCTTCCGATGCGTTCCTTCGATTTGCTTAAATCCCGTTGCTCGTCCCAGAGCCCCACCATCAAATGCATGCCGGGTACTCGTTCGTACAGTTGTCTAGCAAGAGTACGGCTATGCATGACTGCATTGGGAGGAGTGGCGGCAATGCAGATGAGTCCGTGTCCACATTGGGCGACACTCTCCACCATTGCAATCGCCGATGTTGATGCAGGTAAACATTGAGCCGTGCGTCCCTCCTCTTCCAGAACTTGTGCGAGCATCAGCGCCGTGATCTCATCCGCCTCCGTTCGAGCTGGAAGACAGAAAATAGGCGTTGCAGGTTGACGCTCAATTCCCGCGATTGTGACGTCAACGCCTGCGGAGTCGTTTTTATCGCGCCGCACCTTTGCCCCCAACTCCTTAAACCGCTCGCTTCGATACTGAATGATATCTCTAAGGCTTTGCAAAATGAATTGGTGCTTGTCCTCTTTCAATTCATCGAGTTGCCAGTGGATCTCAGCTCTCGTCAAGGCCGGTATTAGGAGTGTGTCGTAGGCATGCACGATCGAAGTCTCGTGAACAAATTCGTCAAATAGCTCAACGGCTTTATCCTGATCCCCAGCGAGAAGTCGCTGATAGATTCTTTCCTTCGTTTCGAAGACCTGCTCTGACCCCAATAAGATGTCTAGAAACGAGAGCTCTGGAACATGCTTTCCGACGACGAGAACACATACCGTGAGCGGCGTCGCCAAGAAAAGTCCTACTGGCCCCCACAGCCACATCCAGAAGAACGCCGCCACGAGAACTGCGACCGGCGAGATACCTGTGTTTTTTCCATAGAGCCACGGCTCGAGAATGTTGTTGTTCAAGAGTTCGAGAAATACAAAAAGAAGCACTGTGAACAGCGGTGCAATCCAACCATTGGAAATGGCGAGAGATATACCGATTGGCATGGCAGCCGCAATCCAGGGACCAATGTATGGGATAAACCTCAAGGTCATGGCCAGGATGCCCCAAAGGATTGCACTCGGCACACCGATCAAGTGCAATCCGAATCCGACGGAGATGCCAAATGCCAGATTGATAAGAAAGAGCGTCGACAAATAAACACTAACCCTCTCGGCGGCGTCTTGCATGGTTTGAGTGGTTAACGTGACCCGATTTCTTCCAACCAAATAGAGGAAACGATCGCGTAAGTCTTCGCGCCGAACGAGGAAAAAAATCACGAGCACTATGACAATCGCAGATGTTCCCAGAACTTCGGCGAGAGTTCCGTAGACTCTTTCGAATACTTGCAGCGGACTGAGCGGTGAGTTCACGATACGAACAGCGAAAGGAAATTCGATGGTTCCATGTGGTGGCTCCAACGGCCCCCCTGATGATGGACGATCGCTTAGCCCTCCGACGGTTTCCGCGACCTTCGCTAAAAATTGCTCGCTGTAACGATTCACCGATCGGAATTTTACCTCAAGGTTCTTTTGGTACTCAGGAAGCCTAGACGAGATGCTCGCTAGCTCAACAGCAGCCACCACCACGATAATACCGAGAAGAGTGAACCCCAAGAAGGTAGCGGTCAACACTGCGGGGATCCGGCCAAACCGAAACGATTCCAGCCAACGACATACAGGGCTCAGCACAAAGCTCAACAAGACCGCCAGTGCAATAGGCATCAGCAGTGCTCGTGCAAAGTACAGAGCCGATAGAACGACGATGAAGGATGCTAAATTTAATATCCAGGGAGTTTTCGAGACAGGGACGAGATGTGCCATCGCCTGTATCCTACCAAGGCTTCAATTTCCACCCCAACACGAACCCAATGCCAAAACAGAAGGCAGCAACGATATCGGGATTTTCGCGAGCGTACTCCTTAAAGAGTTTCCTCACAGTAACCTTCGGCACCTCCCCTCGCGTGGCATCAGTAACGTCCGGTGGTTGGTGTGTCGAGGCATAAGTGGAATCGGAGCTCATCGTTTTGGTTCCTTCGAGCTATTGGTAGAAGTTCTTCGAGCGATTCGATTGCTGCTGAACCCTGATTTAATCCATCGATAATTGCGGGCGAACTCTTCCTGTGAACGTGGCAAAAATCCGATCCGTTTGCGCATTTGCATCCAACCGACGATCGAAAGCACCACGCTGCCTACCAAACCCACCGCCAGAACAATTAGAAAGGAGGTTGCCATCGAAAGTTTCGCCAGTTCGACCAAAGCGAACGCGATTGCAATTAATGCAATGGGAATACAAGCTGCTCCGAGCATGGCACCGGTTATCAAAAACAAACTGGGCAAAAAGGAACGCCGGCCGAATTCCCGAAATTCAACGAGAAAAAGCTGCGACTGCAATTCCGTCAATTGAAGCAAGTCATGTGCGACCTCTCCAACCTCGCTACCGAGAGAACCGGAAAGTTCAAACGGCGACGCAGTATTGCTATGATTTATCTGCGTTTGATCAGCCATCCAAAGCAAAGTCCCAATAAAAATGCCGACCCGAGCGATGCTCCGGGATATTGCTCTAACCACGACTCGATACGTCGCTTGGTTTGGGCAAAATTGGATCCATTTGACAAGTTCAACGGTGGATGAGGAGGCGATGCCCATTCCATGGAACGCTTCGGATCGGAGTTGATTTTGATGCGTTGATCAATCATGATGCGTCCTCTTCCCGAGTGCTTTCGTGGTAATCCTCAAGGGCTTTTCCAACGCGTTTGCTGATGTAGTCCGACGCACCCCGCATCATTGCAGTTGCAAGAAAATTCACAGCGACTTCGCGTACACTTGGATAAGAATTTGAATTAGAAACCGATGGAAGACCACCGAATAGGGCTTCTCGGGTCGGGGGCGAAATCCCGGAAACCTGCGGCTTTTGCTTCCTAGGAATCATCAAGTATCCGAGGATCGCTGCGGCCCCCAAACAGACCCATGGATAACTCCTTACATAGGACTGCCACACTCCGAACTCGCGAACTCTTCCGGTAATCTCTTGGAAATTGTCATCCAATTCATGACGAACCGAGTTCATGCGTCGTTGAAGCGTTTCTGCATCGGAGCCATCCATAATGGTCGCTCTCTTCTCGTCTTGTAGTTTGCTCATTTTCGCCGCAGAAGCATGGACAATGTTAGACCGGTGAGCACTCCTACCGCCAATCCGATTGCGATCGAGCTTGCTGGACGATGACGAACAGCGGACTCCATTTCGTCGTAGGTTCTACGAATGGAAGCGTTTGCATTCTTTGCCCCTTCTCGAATCGATTCGCCAACTTGGTAGAACGCGGAATTACCGCTAGATAGGATCTGCCCAAAGAAATTCTCTACGTTTTCGCTGGCTTCCCCCGTCTTGCGTTGAATCGTATCTACCAAATGCTGAAAATTGTCCTTCGATGCATCCAGATCATCATCGGTCAATTCCCTCCATTTATTGCGAAGCTTTTCCTTGATTGTATCCCAGTTTTCTTGGAGACCGGCTTGGTTGGACATGGTCGCATTCTTTGCTAGTAGAGTGATCGATCGAGTATCTCTTGCACCGCTTTATTATCTGGTGATCGCTGCGATGAGACATCGAAGCCCTTTACTGTTTTTGACTGGCGGATTCCCCTACTAACCATCCTTGAAATCCTCCCGGAGATTTGTCTTTTCCGTATTTCCCCTGTGCTGGAGTAAGCGACTTCTAGCTGGTTCACCATGCGACCGACGCCTGATTGTCATCCAGGAAGAGCCGAAAAGGGTATGGGAAAATCTACTAGATCTTTTCTAATGCTCGTTCCCCGTATCCATGAGAGTTCTCAGTTATCATGATCGGTCAGCCTTACCAACTTTATGTCCGTTCCCTAGCGTCCATCCGCGGTTTTTTCATCGGCCGTCCTCTTTCTGCCCCACCATCTTTTTGCCCAATGGATTCCCTCCGCGTCGCCGCGTCGCCGCGAGAGGTTCTGTAAAGTGGAATATCCACTTACATAGCCGGGTAGTTGATTCACCGAGTGGCAACCTATGCCGAATAACCATCCGGCAAATTGGAAGCAAGATCCATGCTGTCATGCAAGACACGTCCTATCTCAATTTCTCGATCAGAATTTAATCGAAACAGCAAGAAGTGCCTTGGCTTAGAGACTATGCCAACGGCCCTCTCTGCACGCTGACGGCTATGCCATAGATGATACGTGCGAGCACCGACCGCTAGTTCGTCTCGCGATATACTACCAGTTCTTTTCGGATCCTCTGCGATGTCGACAATGGCCTGCGTCAAAAGGGCCTCGTACCGCAACCTTGCTAGCTCGCCAAAATGCTCATGGCTCCAAGCCAAGATTTCGATGATGTCTTCCTCTGCAACCGGCGAGAGTACTACACGAGGCATTACAATCAACCACTCTTTCGATTTTTCGCGTGCTTTGCCGCCTGTCGCCCCAATTTGGCAATATGAGTAGCGACCTGAACGCTGGTCTTAAGTCCAACTCCGCCACCTTGATCTAGCTGTCGAAATCCCTCAGTCGCTAATTGCCGCAACAATTCAAGTCGATGGTTGTCTTCGGTGGTTCTCTGTTCCAGCAAGCGTAAGCCCTCCCGCACCACTTCACTGGCATTCTTGTACTTGCCGGAAGCGACCAGAGTATCTACTAATTCTGAGTAGTGTTCGGTCAAACTAATGTTCTTCGTTGTCATTCCGGTACTCCAAGACGCCTCTGATGCTAGCGGACCGCCGATAGAGCTATTGTACCTCAATTGGCAAAAATTGCCAATTGCGACTTCGAGCCAAAAGGCTACCATAGCCTTACGCCTCAAAGAAATGCGTCGTCGAAGTGTCGCAAGGAAATCACCGTAGATTACGCGGCTTACCGTCCAGTCGAAGGCGTCGAGTTGATCGTGGAATAGTCTTTCGAGTACAGCGCCATTCGTGCTTGGCGACGCTCTCCTCAATTTCTATTGAGTGAAGTGGAATCTGGCATCGAGAGGATCTCGCTTTTAGTTTCCGTCATCGTCGTCGCGGAGGGATTCGACGAATTCGGGGTCGTCGAGTTTGGTCTGAGGACCCTCGCGGCGGCGGCGTTCGAATTTCGGATCGGTCGGGTCAAAGGTATCCTCAGGCTTGAAGACACGCGGGTCTGCCGGGACAGCCGAATAGGGATTGAAGTCGGGTTGGTCGGTAAACATATCGCTCAAGTCGTTGGCTGTTGCATCGTAGAGATTGTTCGGGGGCAAGCCATGCAACCGATAAATCGTTCGTATGATGCTCATGATCGAAGTGTGTCGGTGCGATACATAGCCGCGCTTGGCCCACGGGCTGATGCACAGCACAAACGAGCGATGCCGATCGATCGAATCGTTGTCGCCACCGGAATCGTCTTGGGTGACGAAGATCGCCATTTGCTTCCACTCCGGTTGGCGTGAAAGGTACGCCACGATCCGGCCCAGTGCCAAGTCGTTGTCGGCCATGTAACTCGCAACATAGGGATAACCACGTTGCGGATTCGCGGCCGCGCCGTGATCGTTGCAGATGGCCAAGTTGATGAATCGAGGGAGTGCCCCTTGGTGCTCTTGGCGATACTGCTCGATGTCCTCCACGAACCAATCCGCTCGTGCGATGTCAGGAATGTTGTTGTTGTAAGCTGGGTAATCGAAGTCGGTGTTCTCAAACAAGACCTTGGGCATCGGGTAATTGACCTGCGTGTAGGCGCCCGAACGATTGGCCATCGGTCCCTCATCGTTGTCGGGGAACTCGAATCCTTCTCCGTAGTTGCGAAATGGGATCCCGCCTCGGTGGAGGTGCTCGAACATCGAGCCGTTTTCGAGGTAGTCCTCTGGGATCTGGGAGCCGTTGGAGCCCATCACGACCATCCGTCCGCGCGCGGTTTCGCTCTTTTGAAATCTCCATCCCGAATAGAAAACGCGCGTGGTCCAAAAGCTTGGGTAGATGCCGATCAGCCATCGATGTCCGTCTCCAGAAGCTTGTGGCTCCATGTAAAAATTGTCGGAGATCGAGAATTGTTCGGCCAACCGCACGTGGTTGGGCATGATTGGGACTCGCTCGTCCTTTCCTTGCTCCTTGATCCAACCGTTGACACCGAACTCCGCATACTCGGGCTCGCTGGTTGTTCCGCGGAGCCCTCCGAAGATGCCGTCGAAGGTGTGGTTTTCTTTGGTGATGAACACGACGTATCGGATTGCAGGTGGTAGCGAAGCGGGAGGCTGCGAGGGAAGGGTCATGCCATTGTTCTTGAGTACCTGCTGCGTTTCGTCGGCGCGTTGGTCAAGGTCGACGACATGCATCATGCCGGGCATATCTGGCAACCCGAATCGTTCGTCGTTCGTGTCGCGTCGATGTTTCGGCCCTCGGGGGCCTCGCCCCAATCCTTTCTGAGTCGCGACCACGAGTTGCTTCTCGTCAGGAGTCAGCCGACATGCCGTTGGAAACCAGCCTGTTGCGATCCAGCGGGTGGAGTAGCCATTTTCCAAATCGATCACAGCAATCGCGTTCAATCCTGAGGCGCAGACGAACAATCGTTTGC
>Ga0315900_10004834_pt1 | contig 18785 bp, 21 predicted proteins | sample LakEriMetagenome_FD_203521 | JGI IMG/M metagenome (GOLD analysis project Ga0315900, IMG submission 203521) | Freshwater fungal communities from buoy surface, Lake Erie, Ohio, United States - Buoy 12 MA114 | ecosystem: Environmental > Aquatic > Freshwater > Lake > Lake biofilm | place: USA: Lake...
GGACCGGTAGCACCAGGGACGTGGCCCCTTTTTGGCGGGTTTTAGAGTCCAATTCACCCATGGCAAAAAAGCTGAGTTTTGATCCGGCCTGGATTGACTTACAACGGGAAATTGAATCTTGAGAAGTCTGCCACAGTCAGCATAGAACATCATCGCATGCACCGTGTCGAGGCCGTCCATTCGCTAATCGGTACGGTGGCAAAACCCCGATTTTTCGCCACGCCCCTCCTGCCGTGCCACGGCCAAAAAGTCAGGAGGTTCTGAGACGAAACGGGGTTTGAGACGGATTTCGGGGGTGGTTGGCCATGGGGTCAGTCAGGAGCCCATAGCAAAAAGCCCCGCGTGGTGCGGGGCTCTGAGCGCCTGACAACCCGACTGAGCGAGTTAGCAGGTCTTGTTCTGGCGGAGCAGTGAAGATGGCCCCACCAACCTGCTCAGGTCCGGATGCATCGTTTTTTGATGGGGTCGGGGATTCGAACTACCCCTCCCGGATGGGGCAGCTTTCGACCCTTCGCCGACTCTCGCATGAGGCAGCAACAACATCAGCTATCCGATCCAAAGCAGTCGCTAAAGGTCAGAAAAAATTTCTTGCCTAAATAAATGCTCTTAACACTGGCCTTTAAGCAAGCGCAACCCGTTGAATACGACTGGCAAGCATGGCCCTCAAGCCCGTTTAGCCAGCATGAAAGCTTTGGAGCTGCAACTGATGGCGCTAAGCTATCAGTGCTCGGCGCCGCATAGCAGGCCGAATGAGGCATCCTGCATGACTTGGTGGCAGCAGCCCATGGGAAACTTGTGCCTGTCATCAACCGGGAACGAATGGTTGATGTAGCGCTCGCCACCGGTATGAGCAGTGCAGAGAGTCAAATCGACGCTTAAACCACCGGCGTCGGCGTATATCCTGCCTCGACGATTACCTCACGAATCTCTTGAAAAGTCGCTCCAACCGGCACCACGGAGACCAGGTGCTGCTGAATGTCGATAGTGACCTTTGCCGCGCTATCCAGGTCTTTCAATGCCTTGCTGATGAGGCCCGCGCAATGGCCGCAGGTCATGTCTTTTACTTCAAAGGTAATCATGGTGTTTCTCCTTGTGGGTGTTTGAACAAGAAACACCACTCTGAGCCTTCCCATTGTGGCAATGTCAAGTAAAACTACAGACGCAAAAAAATAGCACCAAGGCGCTTGACCTTCCCATTATTGGAACCCTCACCATCGGTTCATCGTAACCTTTGGGAAATTCCAATGTCCGCCACCTCACAATCCGCTTCAGCAATCGAAATAAGGCTCGGCATCGTCGGGATGACCTGTGCTTCCTGCGTTTCTCGTGTCGAAAAGGCACTACAGAAGACCCCCGGTGTAACTGACGTCAGTGTCAATCTGGCCACCGAGGAGGCGTCGATAAAAACCACGCCGGATGTTGCGATTCCTGCTTTGGCCGAAGCAGTCTACAAGGCGGGATACCAGGCTAAAACTGAGTCAGTCGAACTTCAGGTCGAAGGCATGACGTGCGCCTCCTGCGTCGGCCGCGTCGAGAAAGCTTTACTCAAGGTGCCCGGGGTGTTGAAAGCGTCCGTCAACCTGGCCACCGAAAAGGTAACGGTCGAGACCTTATCCGGGGTGACTTTTACCATGTTGGCCGCAGCGATAAGCAAAGCGGGTTACACCGCCAATCCGCTCACCGAGCAAGCACAGGAGTCGCCACGCAGTCATCTCCCCGATTGGTGGCCAATTTTCCTTAGCACCTTGCTGACGCTGCCATTGATGGCGCCCATGCTGCTCGAACTCTTCGGAATTGAGTGGATGCTAGACGGCTGGGTACAAATGGTATTGGCTAGCCCGGTTCAGTTTTGGCTAGGTTGGCGTTTCTACCTGGCTGGATGGAAGGCCGTCAAGGCGCGGGCAGGCAACATGGATTTGCTGGTCGCACTGGGCACCAGCGCTGCCTACGGCCTCTCGGTCTATCAGCTGATTCAGAGCGGCGATGAAGGTGCTGTCCATCTCTACTTTGAGGCCTCGGCAGCGGTCATCACCCTTGTCCTTTTGGGCAAATGGCTGGAGACTCGTGCCAAACGACAAACTGCGGATGCCATTCGTGCCTTGAATGCGCTTCGCCCCAGTGTTGCCAGGGTTCTGGTCGGTGACGAAGAGGTGGCGACGCCGGTCGAAAGCTTGGCCATCGGCGACCTCGTCGTTATCCGCCCAGGTGAGCGGATTACCGTCGATGGTGAAGTGGTCAGTGGGCAAAGCCACGCGGATGAAGCGCTCATCACCGGTGAAAGCCTGCCTGTCTCGAAGAGCGTGGGCAACAAGGTGACGGGTGGTTCGGTAAATGGCGAGGGGCTACTGCACGTCCGCACCGCGGCCATCGGCGCGGAGACGACCCTGGCCCGTATCATTCGCATGGTCGAATCTGCCCAGGCTGCCAAGGCGCCAATTCAACGCATCGTGGACCGTGTCAGTGCTATCTTTGTGCCGGTAGTGTTGGTGATTGCCGTGGCCACCTTCGCTGGCTGGATGTTTTACTCAGGAAACTGGGAACAGGCCTTAATCAATGCGGTTGCCGTCCTGGTCATCGCCTGTCCATGTGCGCTGGGCTTGGCCACTCCCACCGCCATCATGGCCGGCACCGGTGTGGCCGCTCGCCAAGGCATTCTGATCAAGGATGCCGAAGCCCTAGAAGTAGCGCATTCAGTCACGACAGTGGCATTCGACAAGACCGGCACGCTAACTGAGGGCAAGCCGTCACTTGCTGCATTTGAACCGGTTGGCGTCATTTCGAAAGATACGCTGTTGGGTATCGCTGGAGCCCTCCAACAAACCAGTGACCATCCTTTGGCACATGCAGTAATGGAGAAAGTGCGTGAATTGGGCGTTACCCTGCCACGTGTCAGTGATGCCAAGGCGTTACCAGGACGCGGTATCCAAGCCAAGTTGGGAACGGGATTGATGCTCCTCGGCAGTTCGCGGCTCCTGCATGAACATGGCGTCTCTGCCGGTGAGCTTGGTCCTGTTGCGATACAACTGGAAAGCGAAGGTAAAACCATCTCGTGGTTGATGCATCAAAAGGGCACGACCTCTGAACTGCTAGGACTCTTTGCCTTTGGCGACACCATAAAACCGGCCTCTTACCAGGCGATCGCCAGGTTACGTCAGCTCGGTATCAAGACGGTCATGCTCACGGGGGACAACCAGGGAAGTGCCGAGGCAGTAGCAAGGGAATTAGGCATCGATGAGGTGTGTGCCCAGCTTCTTCCGGGTGACAAGGCCAACATCATCCAGGGACTTCGTGGCAAGGGGCACATTGTTGCGATGGTCGGTGACGGACTGAACGATGCGCCAAGCCTGGTGGCAGCCGATGTCGGACTAAGCATGTCGACCGGGACGGATGTTGCCATGGAAGCAGCAGGTATCACGCTGATGCGTGGCGACCCTCGATTGGTGGCTGACTCGTTCGATGTCTCGCGTCGTACCTACAGCAAAATCAAGCAGGGCTTGTTCTGGGCCTTTGCCTACAATGTGCTAGGTATTCCTCTGGCAGCTTTGGGGATGCTGAATCCGGTCGTTGCCGGAGCCGCCATGGCGTTCAGCAGCGTTAGTGTGGTAACCAATGCGCTGCTGCTGCGTAATTGGCACGGCGCAACGACTTCATAAGCACATGGAGAACGACTCAATGAATATCGGTGAAATGGCGAAAGCGGCTGGTGTGTCGGCCAAGATGATTCGGCATTACGAAAGCATCGGGCTGCTATCGCCGGCTAGCCGGAGCGATTCAGGCTATCGTCGGTATGGCGAGAAAGACGTCGGTAACCTCCAATTCATCCGACATGCTCGTGACCTCGGGTTTTCGTTAGAGGAAATCAAAAACCTACTTGGGCTATGGCAAGACCGGACTCGTCCAAGCCGCGAGGTGAAATCGCTTGCTCAGCAGCATTTGGATTTTCTGGATAAGAAGCTTGAGGAAATTTTGTCAATGAAAACGGCATTGGCGCACTTGATCAGCTGTTGCCATGGGGATGAACGGCCGGATTGTCCGATTTTGGAAGGCCTCGCGGGAGCCAAGGGAAAAGTTTGACGGCAATTCGTTATTCATCCACGAGCAACGAGCTTGTAGAGGCAGTTGGTAGACCTAAAGCTGCCATGCATGCACCGGCGGTCGAGAAGCTGGTTTTGGCCGAAAGCCGCCTAACCACGCTGAGAAAAAGCGCCCGGCCAACTGGTATGAACTTGTATGAAATCACCCCATACAGGCACCGAGGCACATGGCCACACCTCTTCTGCGACGCCACGGCCGGAAGGCACCCGCGATGTTCTGGATGTTCTGGCCAGCAGCATTGCCAAACTGGAGGTCAGCAGGCCCGCATTCCGAATCCCGGCTCCAGGGGTCCCGGCCGAGCCTGCGAGAGAACTCTTGACCGAAAAGATGCTGGCCGATCGCTGGGTCTGCTCAGTCGCGCGCCTTCAGCGCTGGCGCACTGTCGGCGAAGGGCCGCCGTACCTGAAGATCGTTGGGAAGGTCCTGTACCGACTCAAGGACATTGAGGCCTACGAGGAAGCCAGCCTGGTCCGGAAGGTGTTCTAGGAGGGCTTTGGAAGGCCCCGAACGGATTGGAAATTGTTCGAATGACTTGGAATCAGTTCGAATGAGTCTTGGCGGGCGACTAATTACTACAGCAATAATTCGCTCGGGTCCACGGAACCCCTGACTTTAGACGGGCTTCAGGATTCGAACAAAAACTCGCTCAGTCAGGCTCGGGACCGGAAAGCAACAAGATTTTCTGCTTGTGGTTTGTGGCGCTACGCGCTACAGTCCGTCGGTGATCAAGTCGTTCAGACACAAGGGCGTCGAGCGCTTCTTCCGAACCGGCAGTAAAGCCGGTATTCAAGCGGCACATGCCGCCCGGCTCGGTCGGCAACTCGCCTTTTTGAGTAGCGCAAAAGCGCCTGCGGATATGAACGTTCCCGGTTGGAATCTGCATCCCCTCAAAGGGAAGCTTGATAACCACTGGAGCATCAGTGTCAGTGGCAATTGGCGGCTGACATTTATGTTTGAGAACGGCGACGTCGTACTGGTCGACTATCAGGACTACCACTGAGGTTTTTTTATGAACGCAATGCACAATCCCCCTCACCCGGGCCTCACGCTTCGGGATGACGTACTTCCCGCCCTTGGCCTGCACGTTGGTGAAGCGGCCGCTCAACTTGGTGTCGACCGCACAACCCTCTCGAAGGTACTCAACGGTCGTGGCGCAATCAGTCCGGCAATGGCGCTACGCATTGAACGCTGGCTCGGGCGCGATCGCGGCGGTGCCGCGGAGGTGTGGCTTGCGCAGCAGACCGCCTATGATCTTTGGCAAGCCAGATTGGCGCTCAAGAAGTCCAAGACTTTGCAGGCGGTAAAATCTGCGGCAAAGCGCGCAGCGTGAAGCATCAGCGGAGAGGGTGACATTGACGCGAACCCTCCATCGCCCCTTTGTGGGGCGCTCGGGAAGTAGTGATCGTTAAACTAGTTCGTCCCGTTTTTTTCTCCTTATTTTGATGACGTAAGAGATTCGAACTCATCGCCGGCATGAGTCGCCTTGCACCGCTAAGCGGGTGCTGACGTAGAGAGGGGTTAGCTTGTCACGGCAGGACAGTCCCTGCTTTCATTTGCCTTTCGGCCTTGCCTTTATGGTTTCAATAATAGTCGTCGCCGGACGCCGCCGCGCTTCCTTGAGCGATACAAATTGCCCGGACTTCGCGTCGCGACCAGCTTTGCGACTACCGGAACCACCCTTTTTCAACTTGCTCATAAGCAACTCCAATTTTGGTTGACTGACGAAACCGGCTTAGTTTACATTAAATACCGAAATTTTAAAAAAACAACCGTTAAGGATACCAACGAAGTCATGCTCGCGGACCGCCTAAAACTTGCGCGGAAAAAGACTGGGATGTCCTTACGGGATCTGTCAGAGGCGATGGGTAACGTCGTCTCTGCGCAGGCGATTGGCAAATATGAACGCGGCGAAAGCATTCCAAGCTCCGGGGTGCTGCTAGCGCTTTCGAAGGCGCTAAATGTGTCCCTGACCTATCTGCTCGATACTCAAGATGCCTCGCTTGCAGGCATTGAATTCCGATCCAAGGCAAGTACGACGGCACGTGATCGCGCTAATGTCGAGATCGAATTAGTGGAGTGGATCGAGCGATACCTGCAAATTGAGTTAATTCTTGACCTAGATAGCGCACATTGGGAGCGCCCGCTGGCGAAACCACGCAAGCTCAGAAACATAACCGACGCGGAGAAACTCGCCGACGACATTCGCGATGAGTGGCAGTTAGGTCTCGACCCGATTCCAAATATGACCGAACTCCTGGAGGAGAAAGGCCTGAAAGTTCTGACCGTCCAACTCCCGGCGCGGGTCTCAGGCCTCACCTGTCTCGTGCATCGGCCACGAGGTCAGGCTCCCCTCCCGGTCATTGTCGTCAATAGTCGCTTCACGCTCGAGCGTAGGCGACTCACGTTGGCTCATGAGTTAGCTCATCGACTTTTCGATACCGACTGCCTTGACGCCAAAGCCGCGGAAAAAGCTGCAGACTTGTTCGCTGGTGCTTTTCTAATGCCAGGGGAGCATCTACTCCGCGAAGTAGGCAAACATCGCAATGCGTTCGGATACAACGAGATCATTGACCTCAAGCGCCTCTATCGCGTGAGCGGCGCGGCACTATTGACGCGGCTGCGACAACTTAATGTGATCTCGCAATCCACACTTGTTTATGCTTGGCAGACGATCGCGCGTGGCTGGCGAACGCAGGAGCCGAATCCATTAGAGGGACCCGACGAGATCGGGCAGCATGAGAAAGCGCGGCGGTTCAGCCGCCTATGCTATCGAGCGCTTGCGGAGAACTTGATCTCAGTAGCCAAGGCGTCGGAGATGCTGCGCGTGCCTGTACAAGAAGTGGAACTCGGACTGAAAGGACCACGCGCGGATTATGCGGATCGTTGTCAGTGACAGCAGCTGCCTGATCGATCTCCGTAAGGCGTCCCTCCTTGATGACCTTATGAAGCTTCCTCACAAGCTCTTGATCCCGAACACGCTCTTCGAGGACGAGCTTCTTAAGTTCACGTCCACGCAGAAACTCACGTTAATCCAAGGCGGCCTAGAGGTGATCGACCTGCCCAGCGAAGGTGTCACGCGCGCGATCGAGGTCCGTCGGGAGGTTCCGCGTCTATCGATCCACGATAGCTTCGCTTTCGCCCTTGCGGAGCGACATGCGGGATCGATCTTGCTATCAGGAGACGGTGCGCTTCGCGGCTATGCGACATCGCGCGCAATTGAGGTGCGAGGCGTTCTTTGGATACTCGACGAATTACATCTGCACGGAATAGTACCTGCGAAGGTAATTCTAGAAGCCCTAGAATACTTCTCTACGGACGAGACCGTCCGGCTACCGCAACGTGAAATTACCAATTTCATTCGACGCTATCAATGCTTGCGATAAAGCGGCGCCGCCAGGAATTAGTCACGGAACGACCTAGCGTCCGACCTCTGAAGCAAGAGGTTCGACGTGAAGGAGCAGCATCGCTGCAGTGAATCAAGACGCGAGAGACGATCGTTGTTGTATGTCCTAGTTGACCCAAGGCTAGGCGTCATCGCAGCGAACCGCCCGCGCCCTCTGCGCTCATATCGAAGTCTCGACGAGCGTCCTCGAATCTAGTAAAGACCGTACGTGAGCGATCGGTGAGGGTCATTCGGCCTGTTGTTTTTCTGTCGGTCCAGTACTCTGCAGTTAATGTCGTTGGTATTCCCTTGAACTCACCGTGAGAGTCGATCACGACCGCGCCAAGGTGCATATTGCTGGTGGAACTGCGCAGATGGACGTTAGGCTTGTTCGTGTAGACGCCAACGATCTGATATCCGTTCTGGCTCGGTGAAGAACGTATGCTATGGGCCACGAACCACGACTCGGAATCTGGCGTCATGAAGTGCATTTGCAACGCGGATAGCGTTTGCTCGACTCCCATAAAACCAGTAATGGGAGGAATGGTTACGCCTGAAATTGGGTCGATCCAGTCGGAATGCAGCTCTACCTTCCAAGTTCCTCGGAGATTGGGCCGATTAACGAACCAACCATGAAGCCACCGCTGGCGCCATAGTACATGCTCAAGTAACAGAGCTGCCAGCGCAAGAACACCGACCACAGTTCCAAAAGGCGTCAAGTGTGCGAGGGTCAGCGGCACGCCTTGAAAGTGGAGCACTGCCGCCCATGCCATGGCCGCCACGCCCAAGAACACGCTAATTTGCAGCCGTGTGAAATTCATTCAGCGAACCCCGATGTAGTCCCATGCGGTATTCACAAAGGAATGAGCTTGTTGAAGCTTCGCAGATGGCGCGTCAAGAAACAGGGACTTTAGTTCGCTTACCTCACTCCACCCCGAGCAGGTTTCGATTGTCTTGGTTTTCGACCATATATACAGCAGCGCCGCCTGCACGTTGGCGTCCCAAGTATCGTGAACAAGGTCGGCGTTCGGTACGTTCCAGACCATACACTCGACAAGGAACCCAGGGATCGACTGCGCCTCCGGAACTCCGCGTTCAAGCAAAACGTGCTTCAGCGTCTTTAGTATCCTTACGACTCCCTTATAGGTTCGAGATGTAGCCTCGTTCTTGCGCACCCCATTTTCGTAGTGCTGGGGTGGCCAATGAGGATCATCGTAGAGACGTTCAGGCCAATTCACTATAGCCCGGCCCGTATCGGGATTAAGCTGCGTGCCGCATATGTACGAGCCGTTCTCTCGATAGCAGCGGTGGACAAACAACGGGACCACATCTGCATCGACTCTGTACGTGTTTTCGTGAACATCGAATGCCTTATTGCCGCGCGCGACTGACGACTGACCGAATCGCGCCACGAGGGCCTTCTCAATTCGGTTCTTGAACTCGGAGTAGTGGTAGGTTCCTGTAGTGTTGCCGAAGTCTTCCTTAGTTTTGCCCAGCGGATATTCAGAGTAGAAGGCGTTTCCAACGTACAGAACGCCTATGTCGACATCGCTATCTTGTCGAATATTGACTCGGTTCCGATACGATCCTTGGACGAACACTCTGGCGTGTTCCGCAAGAAAGTCGTCCGCGTCGAGTGCCTTCCGAATCGCGGAAATCGCGTTCTCGATCTTGTCCGCCTCGGTCTGACTGGGAGGCTTTGACCAAGCGATGAAAATGTCTTCCCAATCAGTACTCACTGTTCCGCCCCAATGCAATCCATAGAGCTTGCGCCTAGCGTCACATAAAAACCACAACCGAAAGGCCGACGCGACCCACCTCTTCCGCAGCTCTTCCTATCGCTGAGTTTACCAAGCGTTGATTACTTTGGCCGTATTACAAATAGTCGCCGTTCCGCGTCTCGCCTTGCAACGAGCCCCGGGAGGATCCGACCGCCGCCGTACACCCAGCGTTTGAGTTCTTCCGCAGCCGCGGGCCACATACGTTGATTGATACGACGACGCAGGGTCGATGATTGCAGTCGCCCTGCCCCAAGGTTGAAGGTGAAATCCACGATCGCAGCAAGCTTCCCGGAACCCTCCGTCGCAAGCACGGGGCAGTAAAGCAATGTCGCTTGAAGGGCTGTTTGCAGATCCTCTGCGAGATAGGATTCGGCCTCCGCCTCGGTGATCGGCGGGTGATCGGACTTACACAGCCGCCCGTAGCCGATCGTCCAATATCCTGCCGGGCAGATATACGGATGCGCCCTGCTCGGATCGGACCGGGGCACGCGGTGAAACCCCTCAAAACGCTTGGCGAGTTCAACGGCCTCGTACGGGACGGCGATCACGGGCGGATACGATCAAAGACGCGACCCAAGAACCAGAAATTTAGTACGCCGGCCCAAAGCGCCTGATCGGCATCGGTCCACGCGGCTGCTATCGTCGCCGCCCAAGTTGCCTCGGCTGACAGGGCAGCAAAGAAAGCTGCCGTTTTCGCTGCGCAATACAGACCCATAAACCAGTAGGTGATCACCGGTCTGACACTCGCCGAGAGTGCATCCACCCATTTGGCACCGGACAGACGGCTCTGGCCGGCAATGGACTCTTTAAGCGCCTCGATGGCTCCGGTGTTCCATGCGGCATCGGCGGACGCGCCGATTTCAGCCATTCGCTGTGCTCCGCGCAGTTTCTCAAACTCCAGCGCTTTGTCCTGCATCGCAAGTTCATGCCCTCGCTCGCCCTTTCGGTCGAGCCACTTGAGCACTTCAGGCGCAAGACGAAAAACACCGCCCAATGCACCGCCCAACAGTGTCTCAATCATTGAGGCTCTCCCATCAGGCGAAACTTGATCGCCGCACCCACCAGGAGCGCCGCCAAGAAACCAGTTGTCACCACCTTGATGACGGTTTGCCACGCAGTCCGCCGAGCCTCACGCCATGATTCGATGAGACTGCGAAGATCCCGAATGTCCTCAGCGGCATGGCCGTTCTCCAAGCCGAGCGAAGCGAGCGCGTTCTCTGCGCCTCGCTGCGCGGCGCGGGCAAGTAGCTCATCGAGATCCTCGGCGCGCAGCACAAGCGGGCTGTCGTCACGAGAGCGAATCTGAACATCGTTCATCGACTGTCTCCAAAAAATAAAACCCGCCTTGAGGGCGGGTTGAGTAAAGCCATTTCCTGAAACTTCTTAGATGGCGATTCCGGTGCTCCAGCCGGCGCTCTTGTAGGCACTGAGCACATTCTCGTCCTCGATAAAGGCTGTCCAACCAACTTTTGGGACGAAGAACGACCACGCAGCCTCGATCCGAACGGCCACCTGCCCTGCCTTTCCCGCCCATGCGCCAGTTGGACTCGCCGCGACGATGTACCGATCGCCGTTAGCCGGAGATGCTGGGGGCGTCGCCAGAGCACGAGACTTCACCGAGAGCTGCAAGATCGCATCCAACAGCTTCAAGTTGGTGTCCATGCCACTGTTCCAGCCGGACTCGCGAAAGGTCCATCCGTAACTCATGCCTAGGTTGGGACCGGTCGATGCTGCCATCTCACTCTCCGTATGTTGCGCCGTAGAACATCCCGTAGCCGCGACACTCCGGGATCGAAATCTGTTGAGCCTGCCAACTCGTATGGCCGTCGCGCACCGCCTCGAGCTTGATGAGGAGCGACTCGTTCGGGCGCCCAAGGCCGCTCTCGCTGACCTCCGTGGCGATCGGGTAAGTCCAACTCGTACCGGTGAGACCCGACTCCGTATGCCGCAGGCTCCCCGCTTCGCCGTAGATACGCACGGTGTAGGTCGTTCCGGTTTCAGGACCGATACTCGACTCGCTCTGCGTTACGAGGTATGCCGTCTGCAGCAAGCGGCTTCGATGAGCCCAAGACACGGTCATGGCTCCGGTAATGAAGCTCCCGCTGTAGTCAGAGCCGTTTACCCGTACGCGCCCGGGTGGATACGGCCGGATCTGTCGTTTGGCGAACGTGTAGTTCAAGGCCGTCGCAGACCCTTCGGCGAAGGTTCCGATCCCTGTCGAGGGCAGCACCTTGGCTTGCAGGCTCTCGCCATCGAGATACTGAGTGTTCGTGAAAAACTGCGCGCCCTCGATGAAGGTCATTCGCGCACCGGCTGCATGGGCAGCCGGGACGGTATCGAGTACGCCGCGATCCACCGTCACGGCACCGGTGCTGGCGTTGAGCGTTTTCACGGCGACGAACTCCTGATCAATCATCGCGTACGTGTTCAACTGAACGAGATCCAGATCCGCTCGGTTGGTAAGCGTCAACGCCGTCTCGGTTTGCCCGATGGCATTGACGAGCAACCCTGAGGGCGCGAAATCACCCACACCGACCTTGGCGAATGCGGCAGAGCCCTGTCGGGTCATGACGGTGTAGTTGATGGACGCACTGGAGGGGCGCGGTGAATACACCGCGAGCACCCCGCCCAGAGGATCAACTTCCCTCTGCGCCGTCGCCGACTCTCCGGTGATCTCGCGGATAATGGTCCAGTAAGGCAACTCCCCGACCGCCGCATTTGTCGCCGCGACGGGCGCCTGCCGCGGATCGACCCAACCGCTCGTCGCTGGCGCCAAGTACACAGCCTGCGGCAATCCAAACACATCTTCGATACAGGTAATACGCACACGACCGTCGGTGAGCGTCCCGAAACTGATCTGGACAACACGACAGACGATCTGCTCGATCTGCAATTCGGGCCATGCGAGTTTGAACACATCGCCGATGTTGAGCGACGCGGCTGCGCGATTCGCGACTAGCGTCACCTTAGCCAGCGTCGAGGAGAGCTGGCGTAAGTCGCGCATCGCAAGACGGGCTGCCAAGGCGCCATTCGTCACGCCCTCATAACTCACCTTGGCGTCTTTGACCTCGCCGAAGTTACGCTCAATCCCGGCGATGTCTTGCACCGCGATCGAAACACTCTTATCGGTTTCTCGATCGTGATAGGACAACGTGACCTGGTTGACGAGCTCCTCGGGTAGCGTCCGCTCGAAGGATTCGAGCGCGAGGATGTTCGACTCATCGAGAGTCAGAATCGTCGCTACCGCGTAGTCATCGCGGGTGAGCTTCACAGTGAAGAGCCCCGTTCGAGGACTCACGTAAAGCGATCCGTCGATATGCTGAAGCACGCGCTCGATCAGCGTATCGATGTCCTGCGACTGATCCCACAGCAGCGAGATGCCGAACCCTTCCGTATAGAGCGTATCGGCTGCGGCGCGGAAGGCCGTGTCATCGATATCGGAGAGCCCATAACCGCGGCCCCAGACGCGATCAGTCAGGCACTCGTGAATGACGTGCGCTGGGTTCATATCGCCGTTGATCGCCGCCTTCGTGGAGTACCACTGGGGCGAGCCATCCGATCGCCGAATGATGCGTGTGAGTTCTGCACTCCACGGCTTGATATAGGGATTGAGCGCAGAGAGCTGAGGCTGTCGCAAAATGAGCGAAACTACCCCCCGAAAGGCCGGTACCGTGGCGCCAAGCTGCGAGACAAGGTAGTCGTTCTGCCCATCGCTCGCATCGCCCATCACCAGATCCACCGCACCGACGATGCCGCCCTCGCGATCATCGCCTCCGAAAAGCTCTGGCTGGTTGATTGTGATCTGTCCACTGCTCGTCTGAGCACCCGACCATGCGACGCGCTCACCAACAACGATTTTGTTTAGCGAGTCGATCGGTCCATGGCAAAGCGCTAAGTGCATGCCCGCGTAATAGCGGTAGCCGACGGTGACACCACCGGCCTTACTTCCCATCGCTCACCTGCCCCGCTACGCGCCCTTCAACGAACTCAGCAAATCGAATCGCCATCGCATCGCCGGTCGAACGTAACCATGCGGTTGATACGCCTTGAAGCCGAAACATCTCGAAGGTCACCCCTTCGCGCGGAAACCACTGACGCATCCCCGCGTTGCAGTACCCGAGCGCCTTGGCGTCTTGATGGGTTGCGATCACTTCTTGCCTCCACCCGAGCTCTTGATCGGGGTCGTACGAACATCGCCAAACCACACGCAGTTCGGTTGTTTGATGATTCGGGTGCCAAAGAGCACCGGAATCGAGCTATCGGTAGCGGCAATTGGCGCTTCCACGTCGCCCGGCTTTGGCGTGGTGGCTTTTGGGCGCGGGGCAAGCAGTGAGGAGAGCGCAGTCGTGATAACCCACACAATGAGCTGCTGCCACATCGAAAAACCTCAGACGAGTGCATCCCCTGCGAAGGGGTTTTTAACAGGGATGTACGGGAAGCCGCCGAAGTTCGGATGGTTGTTAAACTTGGCCGCGCAGGTGGCGAGTGTGTGATCGCAACCCGGATATGCCTCAAAGACGACTCCAGCAGCGAGCGAAGGGATCGGTGCAGAGAGCGTGATCGCATTGCCTGAGCTCGCAATGATCAGGCGCTGCGCGCCCGCGGCGGACAACCGCCCTCCGACGAACCATCCGCTTGGCTTCGAGAGCACGACGGCAGAGGTCACCTCAAGCCCGACTACGCTCTCAATGAAGCCCGTTGACTTGTAGTCGGCTGCATTGACCTTGCAACCGGCGTGGTAGAGCGGATGTCGGCAGTTGAGCTGATAGTTGGCTCGACGCCCCGATCTCTTGAGCGTGGTGAAGATCGGCTCGCAGCGCAGCGTGGCACTTGCATTTCCAAACACCACACTCACCACACGCCCCTTCCACCATGTGATGATCTCGTTATCGAGATCGCCCAAGTGCCCACGAAACACGGTGAGTGAAAGCACCCCATCGGGCGGAGTCGCGATAAAGGCTTCAGCAACACCGATCGTCAACGCTGCCTCGATTGTGAGCATGGCGCGCCCAAACTCCTGCGTCTGCTCAATCTCGGAGCGTCGAATGGGTGCAGGAACATAACTCTCACCTCCACGGGTGATTGCACTCTGAGCAGACGTATAGCGCCATACAGAGGTTCCGAGCGCGAATCTGTATAGCTCGACGGGTCTTCCGGCGTGAGTGCTCGCTTCAAGACTCGCATAACTCACGCGCTGATACTCCTCAGCGGTACACCCACGCGGGCAATTTGGTCCGTCTCGAAGAAGATCTCGATCGCATCACTCTCGAGCCGAGCAAGTTCTAGGAAACACACAATCTTGAAATCTCCGGCTGTCCCGGCCCGACCAAGCGAAGCGTTCAGACGCATACGCTCCACGACTCCGTCGACATACTCGAAGGCGGTGATCTGTCGCAGCGTCCACGATCCGTCGTTGTGCAGAAACGCAATATCCTCTCGCCCCGGCATCGCCGCGTAATACGTCGAGAAGCCGCGCGACTCGACCAAGATCTCTGTGGCGTCCATTGCAAACGACGCAGCGATTTCGACGCCGCGCTCCCACGTCGGCACCCAGACGGGCACCTGCCGGCCAGCGCGGGCCAGAAGCCAGCGACGCATCGCTGTGATATCGCTTCGATCGACCAAGAGGAACTCATACTGGCGAACGATAAAGGGCCGGTTGGGCGCGTCGGTGACGAACGGCGAGCCCGTTTGATAGTCGAGCACATCGGTGATCCGCTGATACTCCACCGTGACGTCCTCCACCCTGTTGGGATAGCGCAGCAAGGTGTCATAGCCGCGGTACTGCACTGCCGAACTCGTCGCTGCCACCGGCAGCACGAGATCGTCGAGTTCGAATCGAAGTTTGGCCTGCGACATCGCCGCCGTCGGTCGGGTGACGGTCTGCGAGGCTGGTAAACGCGCAAGTCGCGCGGGAGCGATCCACGAGCCGGCGGACCAGTTGCCGATCACCGGCCGCTTCAGTATCAACGTATTCGATGTAAGCGAGAGGATCTCAAGCGCCTCTGTCGCGCCAGCCGTATTGCCGACCACCACGAGTCCGCCGGTGTGATAGTCGAGATCCGTCGTACTGGTCTCGATGCTGGTCGCCCCTGAACTCAGGGCCGCGGATAGGCGCGATTTATCTGTCCATACCGGTACGGCATATACTCGTGAATGCCACGCGTTAAGCAGCAGATCAAGCGCACCGCGATTTCCGTGCTCGAGCACATCAAACTCAAACGAGCGCCGAGGTTGCGCCCGCAACGCCACGCGTTGCTCTGACCCATCCCGCGCGATCGACACATCGGTCAACCACTCGAACCTCTCGAGAAATCCGCTTCGCCACTCATGGAGTGTCGCCAACACAAGCACTCGCCCGTAGCTCACGGCAACATCACGCGTGCCACCAAGTGAGAAGTGCAGCGTGAGCAAGGTATCGACGAAACTCGGTCCATCGAGTGTCGCGGTCACATCGTAGGTCACATAGGCGAGCCCCCGCATGACCGTCGGCGGCATGAACCCAAGATCGAGTCCCTCGGTGTCACCATCGAGCTGATTGATCGTTACGGCGCTCGGATAAGCATTCCAGACCTCCACCGTCCGCGTCGTCGGGATGACAAGATTTCCGAACTCGATTCGGGTCGGCTGAAGATAGATTCGATAGTAGTAATCGAATGAAAACGCACCGGCTTGTGCACCACTACGCGTGGCATACGCCTCCGGCGATGGTTGATTAATGGCGATGACCCCAATCTTCACGCTGATCAGCGAGACGGAAGTGGTGTGCGCGTAATAGGTACTGCGGCCCGCGTCCCACAGGGTGTTCATCCCTGGCGCCGAACTGCCTCTCAGAAGCGCAGAGGTGGCGACACCCGTAACGGTCGCCACTTAGGTCACCTTGCGATACGCAATACCGTAGTCGTAGCTAATAGGCTCCGATCCGAGCGTGTAAGCCTTATTCCACAGTGGAAAGATTTTCCACACGTCGGTGCCGAGTGTCAGCTCATCGCCGGGACTGAAGTTTGAGATATTCAAGAAACGTACGTCCGGGAATTCCCCAAGCAGCGTCCACGTCCCGACATAGGGCGATCGATTGATACCAACGTAACACGGCAACATCGGCGCCACTCCGTTGAAGTTTTGAGGCGAGCAGTGATAGCCGAGGTCATGCCCTAATGAGTTCAGCGTCACTTGAGCACCACCCGACACATAGCCGGCACGCGCGGTGACGACGTTGGAGTACACCGCGCACCCGTACGTGTCGTACTGCGTAGAGTCGTAGTAAGTGCCGTTGGTAAGAATCCGCCACCCGACCGACCAACCATCGATATCCGCTCTCACGTAAGTCCCGGCATAGGCGTTCGACGCTGCCTGTGCTCGCGTCGGTCCTTGAGAATTGGCGCCGAAGGGAACCAACTGGTTTGTGAGATTGAAAGCGCTCGCGGTCGTCGTGAAAGACTCAACCGGTGTTCCGGCCGTCAGGTACTGACCCCCGGTAAATGAGCCGTACTTGTTGATGAATCCGAATGACAGATGCCTGAAGCGCCCCGTCGTCTCCTCGATGACCACATGAATGAAGTCACCGTTTGAAAATAAGTGATAGCCATAAATCGACGTCGCAAGAGGACCGACCAGTGCATATTTTCGGTTATTGGTTTGCAGATTAGCGGCCGTGCCGGCAGCGAAGCTATCGCACACCCACGCCTCGAGGCACGAGTAGGTCCCATTCACGCCGTTCTTGTAGAGCTTTTTGTTAAACGCGAATAACTGATAAGACACGCCGTTTTTGGTGAGCACCACACGATTACTCGATACACTCGTCTCGGACTGATTCTTGTAGGCGTCCGAGCTACTAAGCGATGAGACCAAAGACGACGTGCTCACATGCGTGGTGATGCCAATATTGGTGATTGACGAGAACGCCAAGGTAAACGTGTCCGTCGCACTGGCGGTCCAACCATTGGCAACCGCAAAGTTTTTGATTGCGGTCAGAAGCGTGTTGATATCAGCGGAGGCTCCGGTGCTATACGCCATGAGTTCCTCCTACACGAGATGAATTGCCGCAAAGCGCGCAGCATTGGTGGAACTCGCCGCTTGAACGGCAAGATGCGATTGCCCGGATACGGTGACGGTATCCCCGGCGGCGATACCGAATCCGGGCACTGCCGAAACGCCCTGGAGTTCCCCCCACACCGTGAACGGCATCGTGCTGGCGGCGTTATATAAAATGGCTGGCAGGATCGGAGTCGATCCATTCGGGAGCTGGGTCAGCGCCCCGAGTTCATTTCGCCCTACTGTGCCCTTTTTGGACTCAATCGACAGCGCCCAAGGCCAGGTTCGCCCGGTGTACGAAGTATCAAACCGGTTCGTGCCCACCCAGCCACCGCTTGGTTGCAGGATGCCGGCACCGAAGCTGCTGTACTCACCTTCATTGCGCCAAAAGGCGGAGCCGGCGATATCGAGATCCGAACTTTGGTAGTTGTCGCCCCGCGAAGTGTTGGCGCCGATAAAGAGCGGATACGGATACTGCGACGGCGTGCCGTAAGGCATGAAGAATCCGGCATAGAGCGAACCCCAGTAGGCCGAGGACTTGGCGATGACGATGAACCGCCGACCATTGGCGATAAACCAATAGCTGATCGCGCTATTGAAGATCGGCATGCGCGGCAAGATGCCGAGGGAACCCGCGCCGCTTTGAATGCTGCCCGGCTGCGACTCAGGGTTGATGATTGGAATACTGCTCAGCCATGACTGGGAGCCAAGCACTCGAATCGAATAGGCCGGTGCGGCGGCATCGGCGAGCAACGAGATCTGGACGTAGATCGCATCGCCGGCGGAGGAGCCCGGTCCCCGTAGTTCAGCCAAGTCGCGCTTTGTATCGGCGGTAAAGGTATCGCGCCGAAGGAGCGTCCACGCCTCCCCTGCCGCTACGAGCGACGCGTTCGTCGTCAAGAACGTGATCAGTTTGTTGAAAAGATCACTCGCGTTCGTCGAGGTCCCTGAAGTCCACGCCATCGTTAGCGACCGAGAATGTTGCGTACCGATGTCGCGTTACGCTGGATCAGATTCATCACCACACGCTCTCCTGCGCTACTGTTGAGATAGTCCGCTGCCATCGCCGGATCAATCACATTGACGATCCGGATGTTTTGTCCCGATGCGAGCGGCTCTGCGGGCGTCGTCACGAGCCCACCTGACGCAAAGGCCAGAGCGGGACCTCTCACTTGCGGACCGATCGATAAGCCGTTGAGCGCATCCAGAAAAGACACTCCGACGCGACTGACCGCCCGAGCATTGATCACGTACTCGCCATCAGAGAGTCGCGCCGGAATGGAGTCGCTCGTTGAACTTCCGGGGCCGCGGACATAGCCCCCTGATGCAAAGCCGAGAAGCGACGAGATGAACGCCCCTAATCCGCCCCCACCCCCGCCTGTGGGACTACCAAAGAGCCGCGCAAAGAGCGATTCGGCAAGCTTTTGCGAGGCAATCCGATTTATCGCTTGGAGCACCGATCGGGCGAAATCGCCAAATGCATCCTTGGCGGA